>Ga0187859_10002837_pt1 | contig 10721 bp, 16 predicted proteins | sample June2016WEW_10_1_2_FD_133019 | JGI IMG/M metagenome (GOLD analysis project Ga0187859, IMG submission 133019) | Peatland microbial communities from SPRUCE experiment site at the Marcell Experimental Forest, Minnesota, USA - June2016WEW_10_10 | ecosystem: Environmental > Terrestrial > Soil >... | reverse complement strand
GCGCCGTGGGTGCGGTTTTCAGATTCGGACGCGGGGGGCCTCATCATCCACCTCAGACTCAACGGAGCGAGTTCTAAATCGATCTGCGGCGGTAATAAACGTCAATCGAAGATGTCGTTGGTGTTTTAGCAGATTTACAACGACTATAGACTTGCTGCTTCTTCAACAGAATCGGCCAATAACGTCTGAATCGCTGCATCGCGGCAAGTGTCGTGACGGGCCATGAACCGACGTGCGTGGGATATCGTCGTTCCTACAAGCAGCGCGTTTTCGAGACATAAGGCTGCCCGGAAGACTTGCCGATCGCCCTTCTTCCTCGTAAACTGGCACCTATTTCCCGATTAGACGAGGCGTCATTTTGGTGGGGCGCGAACCGTCTGAGCGACAGCAATTTCTGCTGGCAAATCTGCCGCCATCACAGCGGCAAATTCGGTTGGCGCTAGGCATCGTTGTGGTCCTTCTCGTCGCATTCGGCGTGACGGCACCGTTTATAAACACTCAGCTACCGAGTGTGAACGCTACCATTCCTGCCCTTGAAACCGCAATTTTAATCAATGACCTTATTACCTCGGCGTTGCTGCTCTCTCAATTCTTAATTACGCGTCGATGGGCGCTTTTGGTGCTCGCAAGTGGTTATCTCTTTACAGCGCTGATTGTCATTCCGCATGCGCTAATTTTTCCTGGAGCGTTCACGCCGACGGGCCTCCTCCACGCCGGCTTGCAGAGCAGCGCCTGGCTTTACACGTTCTGGCACGCAGGATTGCCACTGGCCGTGATTGGCTATGTGCTGCTGAGAGACGCAGACAGCGCGACAAGCATGTCCGACCACTCGCTGGAAGCTGTCATCGGCTTGAGTGGTGCCGCCGTGATCGGGTTGGTGTGCGGTCTAACGTGGATCGCCACCGCGGGGGATTGGCTTCTGCCACGGATATTTCTTGACAGTGTTCACGCGGACCCAAGTCGCATTTGGCAATCCGGTGCAGTTGATTTGTCATTGACCGCCAGCGCGCTTGTGCTGCTGTGGCTTCGGCGGCGCTCCGTGCTCGATCTGTGGCTGATGGTCATGTGTTGCAATTGGCTAATCGAACTTACAATGACTGCCGTCTTGCTCAACACCCGTTTCAGTCTTGGCTGGTATGCAAGCCGGATCTATACGCTCACCGCCTCAATTGTCGTCTTGCTCGTACTGCTTTCCGAGACGACGACACTCTATGCAAACCTCGCACGGTCATTCATGAGGCAGCGTGCCAACCGCCACGAGCAGGAGATTGCTATGGACGCCATGGCGGCTTCAATCGCTCATGAGATCAATCAGCCTTTGGCAGCTATGGTAACGAACGCCAATGCAGCCGTCCGTTGGCTGACGAGGGCGACACCAGACCTGGATGAGGCGCGTGCCGCTCTGGGGCACGTCGTCGACGACGGTCGCCGAGCGGGCGAAGTTATTGGCGGCATTCGATCGATGTTCAAGAAAGGCGCCACGGGAGACTGTTGTTCGAGACTAACGACCTCGTTCGAGAGGTCCTTACAATGGTTGAGCTTGACTTACGGAACCACCGAGTATCGGTCACAACTGAGCTGCGCGATGGCCTCCCACAATTGCTTGCCGATCGAGGCCAATTGCAGCAGGTATTTTTGAATTTGATTATGAACGCGATTGAAGCGATGGGCTCCGTCACCGATCGTGCGCGGGTGTTGCGGGTTAGCTCCGATATCATTCAGGAGCCTTCCGGGATTTCTGTCGCCGTTGAGGACTCTGGTACGGGAATAAAGGGTGAGGACAAGGACCTTATCTTCGAGCCGTTCTTTACAACAAAGTCCACTGGAACCGGAATAGGACTTTCCATCTGTCGGTCGATCATCGAGTCCCATGGTGGGAGCCTTCGGGTATCTGCCAACAAGCCTTACGGGACGATCTTTCAGGTCACTTTGCCGACCGGCGATTTGTAAAAAACAGACAGCCGCGGTCTCAGTCAAACAATGTGGCCGCTCAAAGACTGCTTTGGGTCTTGGCTGTGTAAAAACGCGGCGACGCGCAGGCGCGAGAAGAACAAATGTTCGTGAAGACCGCCCATAGGCGCGCAAACATTCGGACGCCGAGATTTCAATACACTTGAGAAAAATCATTCTCATCGCTCTTCAATGTTTCTGTGTTAAAATCTCCGCTTAATAATCGAACGAGGGAGACAGAAAATGATGCGCCTATCCCTACTCGCCGCTCTCGCCGTCACCACGCCGGCGATCCGACATGATGCTCAAGCACGACATCGCGCTCCTCGGCCACCTCGATAATGGCCTCGGCTTCTACCGCTTCAGCTACAATGGCACCGATAAGGCCTATGTCGGCGTGATAGCTCAGGAAGTCCAGACGGCCGTACCCGAGGCAGTGGTGCGCGGCGGCGACGGCTATCTGCGGGTTAGCTACGATAGACTCGGCCTACAGTTCCAGACCTACGATCAATGGGTCGCTTCTGGCGCACGTGTCCCGGCAGGCGCATCAGTTCAGCACTGACGCCTGCACGAACGCAATGGCGGAGGAATCCGCCGTGTCGGTACGGCATCACAAGGGCGGCCCAAAGGCCGCCCTTGTGATTTCGCCGATCCTCCAATGCTCACCGTTCGCGTCGACCGCTCTTCGTTTCAAATTGGACCGACACAGTAAAATCATGGACTTCTTGCGTCCAACCAACTAGTTCGAGGCTGGACAGCGTTGGCCAAGGTTGAAACACGCTTATGCAAGTTACGTTGGCTGGCAAATCGCGTTCCAGGGGGCGGAAGCAAAACAAAACCGACGACCAGACCCGACTGATTGGCCGTGAAACGAAAGTTGAAGCGCCGAGGCCGCCTAATTCGTTAGATGGAAAAAGGAAGCGTAGATCAGGACCCCGCAGATCGCCGCCGTGACGATCCTGACAAGGACCATTTGCGTCTGAACGTTCACCGCGCCAAACCCTAAATTGTGCATATTTGGCGGCTCCCAAGCTGCGGCGACCGCGCGCGAGCGTTCGGCGACAGCCCTTCTCAGTGGAAACGCGTAGCGAACGGCAATTGCGAGCGGGCTAACGCTGGCGCTTGGATTTTTCTAGCATTTGCCTGAAATTGGTGCCCCGCACGGTAACAACGCGGCATACCGTGCCACCCTGTCGTCACTGGCTTGGCTGGCCTGACTGAGGACGCGACCCCCAGCGATAACCGGATAGCGCCTCTTGCACGGTGGCAAGGTAGCCTGCTTGCGGGCGGTTCTTCTTCGCGTTCCCTGGCAACGCTGCTTCATTGAAAACTGTAGCATTTTCAATTTCGAATTAAATGTCTCCTCACATTTGCCGACTTCAATGTGCTAAAATCCGTCTGTTCGGAGACCGCGAGCATGCGCGAGCGCCGAAAGAACTTCCGGGTCGAATGGAACTCGGCAGGCAAAATCTATGACCACAGCGGCCGCTTCGCCCAACATTGCATCGTGAGTAATTTTTCCAATGGCGGCGCCAAGATCGTCGGTCTGGAGCCTAGTACAGTACCGGACGAATTTATTCTCCGCATTTCGCCTCACGGTCATGACCACAGATGCCGGGTCGCCTGGCGTTCAAAAAACAGTTTAGGAGTGGAATTTATTAATGGCGCCAAAGGTACCAGCGAGCCCGCAATAAATCGGCGGCGAAAGTCATTATCTACCGCAGGGGTCTGAGCGCGGGCAGACGCTTTTAAAATCGCTCAGAAATTTTGTAGAGTGATTTGATAGTCTCATGGTTACGCCGAGCCTCGGCAAGCGCAATAAACGCGCCCGTGTTTGGACAATAGGTTTCCCACACCGGGTTGTTAGGATCGCGCTTCAAGTCCACCGCACAAGTTTCCCGATAGCCACAACTCTTGCAGCGTCGCATGACTTCGCTGAACGTGTCGCCGTTGGTCGTGTCGAGATTGAGACCCAGCATGGCCATCCGGCAGTCGAGTAGCTCGTCGTGCTCGTCGGGCATCGTTTGCATGGAAATTCTACTGCGTTCTTGGGTTAAATCACGCTGAAGACTATTCATTCGTGCATTGACATAAATCAACCGTGACGAAAAACGCAGCGGCGCATGGCAGACGCCATAAGGGGCAAATCGCGGCTCACGGCTGCGCTGCATCCCCTATCGCCCATAGGCCACCGCATTTCGGTCAGCCGCTGACACCGAGTCACTTACGACGGCATGTGGCCAAAGTGCCGCAGCCGAGAAAAATTCGCCAAACCACCTTGTTGTCGGCCGCAAATTATCTTAAACAAGCGTTTGAATTTCGATCCACCGTTTGAAAAAGGCAGCGGAGATGGGCTTCGAGATGGGCAAGCTGCAGAATATGCCATTCCTAAGTCGGTTCCTCGGCACGGTGGTGCTCGCCAGCGTAATTGGAGGATCGCTGCTAAGCTTCGAATGGATACACGCGGCCGGACCGCCTGTGGTGCAGGTGACCCCTGCCTCACTCGAAATGATGCGGCTCTTGCGAGACGAGCATGGCTTGATGGCGAATATGGTCAAAGCGCAACTGTCGACGGACAGAAGGAATTAGTGGCGGGCATTACGTGCAAGAGGGCTTGAGCGGTAAAACGGTTGCACGCGCGTCCGCCGTTATCTGCTATCCCCGTATTCGTGGCCAGTGGTTGCCTCATTGCGGCCTATTTTCTTCACATGCCGGAAGTCAAAGTGACGTGGCCGGTGTGATCGAGCCCGATGGCGCGCGCAGCTGCCGGTGACAGATCAATATGTCTACTGCGAACCCAGGGACCACGATCGTTGATGCGTACCGTCACGCATCCGCTGTGGCAAACGCGAACGCGCGTGCCGAACGGCAGCGTGCGATGCGCCGCTGTAATTGCCGAGCAATTCAGACGCTCGCCATTCGCTGTGCGATGACCGCAAAGACCATCACGTCCGCCATAGATGCTCGCAACTTCGGCATGTGCAATGCCATTAACAGGAAGCAGCAGCGCGGCCGCACAGATCAATCCAAAGCGATATGACCTGCAACAAGACACGATTTCATTTCTCCTGAGACAACGTATTCTTCAAGAATGGGGATTGGCGAACATCCAAAAAATTAACAACGGCTTTTCTTTGCATCAATCAAACATGTGGCAAAAGTTCGGCGCCGGCCGCCGTCAGCTGCGAATTTGCCACCCCAGGCACTTTTGTCCGGGTATTGCGGCGCAACCGCCACAAGCGTCGGCAAGCGATTGCCTAGCTTACGGGAAAGAAAAGCCCCGGCTTTTCCGGGGCTAGGTGTCCAGGATACCGCGAGCGGGGTAAAAGGGGCACAGGCCCCGCTCACGGCACCGCCAGTCTAGTCCGACAGCGCGAAGGGGCAATGGTCGAAATCAGAACCGTCACGACGCTGCGCGTTGGCGGGACGATCTACGTGAGAGGAGGTTGCCCGCCGCCTGCACTACGCGCTCTGCGCGCAATATCCGGATCGGTTCATAACGTTGTTTGATGCGGACGGCGCATGTGTTGCAGCTCATAGCGGTCGGCCGGACACGCCCGCTGTAGAAGCTCCGACTGCGCCCATCTAAGACGCTATGTTACCATCCAGCGGGTTAGGTGCGCCGGGGGCGTCACCGCACTCGGCTATGCCGGGCTTCCCGTCGCGGATGATGAAGCTCTCGGCGTGCTCCTCGAATCGTCCACGGAGGGGGGAAGCGGAGCGGGCAGGCTGCGACGCTCGCCCCGCGCCGTCAAACCCGGCCCTGCCGTTCGACTAATTGCCGCTATTGCGGTTTCGGTTCTGGTTTCATCATGTGATGGTGATGATGGTGGTGGTGATGGACGACCATCTTCTTCTCGGCTGGCATCGTGTCCTTCTTTTCCATCGCAAAGGCAGGGATGGCGAGGCCAAGCGAAACGAAGGCCGCCAAGGCAATAGCAAGCGTCTTCATGGAGTTCCTCCTCGTAGTTAGACAAACAACAGATGACCGTGTAGGCAGAAGTCCGCCGCCGGCGACACGTTTAGCTGTGTCCAGTCTTTGTGTGGTGTCGGATGTCGGAAGTAGGAGCGCACCATGCGTGATGGCTGCTCTTGCACGAGTTGTTCATAATCGCCAGGGTGCTGCCGACCCCGAACACAACGGCCATGAGAACAATCAACAAGGGGGTCTTCATGGCGACCTCGCTAATGCGGCCCCCCCGACTTACCCCGTCCTCAAATTATCGTGGCTCAAATGAACGCACGGTGAACACAGCAGCGTGATGACAAAAGGGGCGTGGCGATGTTGGCAGCGATGCTGCGCGCTCTACCGACGCACACTCTACCAACGCAGAAATGGAGGCGGCTGCCTCAGCTCCTCCCAGCGCGAAACGGTCAGGTGCTTCTTCACCTTTTTCTTTGGCGGAGGAGCGGCATCGTGAGTCGGTTCAATCGCGGGCGGGGCGTCGGTCACTGCCGGTGCTTCGGCGAGCGCGCCCATGTTCGACGGCCGTTGTACGGTTGAACTCGCGGCTGACTCGCTCGAAGCCGCGCTCAGGGCCGCATTCGCCGGTATCGGGGTAGCCGGCGTTGTGGCGGCGGCTTGTTTCGCCTCCGGCGTGGTAGCCTGCGCTGGAACTTGCAGCTGCACGCGCTGCGACGGCGCGCTGGCAGGCGTCGCAGTAGCCTCGGCGGGCGCCAAGGTGCGCGCCGCGACGGACTGTTCCTCGGCCACCGGACCATCAACAAGCGAGAAGACAACTGCAGCGCTCGCGGTCGCGCCGATCGCGGCCGAAACGAGCGCGATGCGCACGGTGGCGCGCGTAGGGGTGAGATAACCCCACTCGGGATGGAACTCGCGGTTAGAGCGCATCAGCGCCTCCACACTGGGAGGTCAATGGCCAGGTCAACATCCCACGCTCGCATACCCCCTTACATCGGGAGCCGAGCAAGACAATCAAGGTTTGAGTGGAGGACAACCTTTGATTCGCGTCAAACGCCGGGTCGGGTTTTCAAGACCTAAACACTGAGCTTCCTCAGTGGCTCCGGCAGCTTGGCAATGTTCGCCGCCATCCGCGCCTTATTGTCCCGTGAGTCTCATTCCGTCTCAGAGCGTATGCGGTGGCCCGTCAAGCAGCTTAAGCTTAGCCGTTAGCATCGCAATGCGTATATCCGCCTCGGCGCGGGTGAGGTTCGGCTTGTACGCATCTAGCTCGTAGGCATCCTTCGCAAGCCTCTTTAACGTCGCTGCCTGTTCGCCTGTCATTGGCCCATTGTCAGTCATCATCATGGCCATCCTGAGTCAACGCGCCCGTGGCGTCCTTCACGATGAAGCAGGCATCGTTGTTTTCTTCGAGCGTCCAGGGCGGCGGGAAGCGGCGCGTCGGGAACGACGCGGCCGCCAGTGAGGCGGCCCAAAGAAAGAAGCCCCGGCGTGAACGGGTTGCCGAGGCTAGTACTAGGGGCACTTTCAAGCCAAGGGGCATGAATGCCACCACACACCCCGAGGCTGGCGAGAACTATCTGGCGATGAAGTCAAAAATGCGGTGACTCCCGGCGGCCGCTTGATCTACCTCAAGGCGGCTTGAACTAAGGCGCTCACTGTTGATCGCTCTGCTCGACGATCTCCTATATTTCGCAACAAAAGTATCTCGCAACACTCGACTTGAGCCGGACGGCCTTGACCGAACCTCACGGTTCCGATCCTGGCCATTTTTTTTATTCATGGGCAGAAATCCGAACGGTCAGCAACGCGACATGACGGGCCGCCAACTGAGGCGGCTTTTTGTCACAAATGCAGCCTTTTCCAGCGAAAAACTTGTGCATATCCGCGTTGATCTAACTCAAGGGCCAACGTAGGAAGTTGTGCTCTTGGAGAGGGTCATGGAGCATTTTGTCATACAGCGAAAAGTTGAGCACTATCGGGCGATGATCAAAATCGCGACCGATCTTGAGCGGCGCGGGGTGTTCGAGAGGTTGCTTCTCGAAGAAGAAATTAAGCTCAGGAAAATTAAAGAAGATCGCGCCAAAAGAAATAATACGCTGGCAAATTAGGTCACTTCCGGCCTTGACGGGAGTCTTCCAAGCGAGCCATGAGCATCGATAAGCAAGGTGGCAAGATTGCCTTCGTGTGTGATGTGTGCAGCGCACGTTTCGAGGCTGAAGCTACGGATCAACGACCGGGCAAAGTTCACGAGTTGTGGACGGCTGCCGAGAAGCTAGGTTGGCACAGTCGCCAGCAACGCGGCGGCAAATGGCACACCGCTTGCCCGCAGTGCGCGACCGACGATTGGAAATTGTGGAATTGGTAGCCAGACTCTGCATGCCTAAAACCGACCAGTAGCCTACGATCCCACGGCAGCAAATGAGATAATAGAGGCTGCCAACCGAGGCGGCCGTAATCGGGAGGAAAGTGATGGAATGGTTTAGCCAGAAAACATCCATAGCGGGCGTTCAAATTCCCAATTGGGGAATCGTACTGGGTGCCGTCGTTGTAATCTTGCTCATCTATTCATCGATGCACTGAGCAGTTCAGGTTCAATTCGGCCAATCGCTTTTGGAAACCGGCTAGCATCCCCCGAGCCTAATAATAAGAGGCCGTCTCGAAATTACTCTAGTTGTCAAGCGTGTAACTCATCCAGCAGCGCCTCGGCCTCCTTCAGATCGAGCGTATCGAAGCCTTCGGTGAACCAGCTATAGACCGGAGCGAGAAGTTCGCGGTCCTCATCCCGCTTGCCCTGATCGCGCTTGAGCCGGCCAAGTTTATCGCGCTTCAACCGCTTGCAACATTCAACCGTCCTCACCAGCGTCCTTGGCGGCCAGTCCACCTATAGCTGACCAGTCGAGATCATCACCGCCATGGGCCATCAAGGTCAGGAAGCGGTCACGCAGGAGGCTTGCGAGCGGCAACGGCACGCACAACTCTTCGGCTGCCGCGAGGGTGAGACGGATGTCCTTCTGGCCCAGGGCTGCCGCGAAACCGGCGGGCGAAAATTTCTTGTCCGCGATCAATGCGCCATAGGTCTTGTAGACAGGTGCACTGAATAGTGTGGAAGTTAGGATATCGACATACTGGTGCCGCCCGATGCCGCCCTTGCCAACGAGAGCCATGGCCTCACCGAGCGATTCAATCACAACGGCGATCAGAAAGTTGCCGCTAAGCTTGACGAGATTAGCGGCCTTCGGCGTCTCGGAGACAACGAAAGTCTTCTGTCCGATCGCATCAAAGAGAGGAGTTGCTGCGGCGATTGCGTCCTGGGATCCGGCCGCAATAACGAAGAGCTGTCCTGCAGCCGCCAGGTTCGGGCGCCCAAAAACCGGTGCTGCGACGAAACGCTGGCCAGCTTTCGCATGCGCCTTCGCGAGCGCCTCCGACAGCGCGACACTGATCGTACTTGAGGAGAAGTGGATCCCACCCTTGGGCAGGCTATCAATAATACCACCCTTGCCGAGCACCAAGCCCTCGACCGCATTGTCGTTTGCCAGCATGGTGATGACGGCACTATCCCGGCAGGCGTCGGCGATACTGGCGACGACCCTTGCGCCCTGCGCAATCAGCGGTTCGGCCTTCGCTCGCGTCCGGTTATAAACGGTCACTTCGTGACCGGCCTTCAACAGGCTCGCAGCCATGCCGCCGCCCATGTGCCCCAATCCGACAAATCCGACTTTCATGACGAATGCTCCTGTACGGTTGCTTATTGCTTCCCGCGGTGATCGGCATTCAAAGCGGAAGTTAATCCACGGAGCCGTGGAGTCGAGTCGTGGCAGGCACGTTAGGGCCCACGCATTGCGCCCTGCGGGCCTCGCCCGTCAAGGTTTAGACCGGCGTAGCAGCTCCGGCAGCTTGGCGTGGCCGAAACGCCCTGGCGGGCGTGGCGGTAACTCACTCGGCGGCGAGGCGGACTTCCGGCGCGGCGGCGCGCACGTCGGCGTCGACGTGCTCCTCGAATTGGACGAAGTTTTTCTGGAACATGGCGACCAGCTTGCGCGCGGTCTGGTCGAATTCGGCTTTGTTCTGCCAGTTCTTCTGCGGATAGAGCAGGTGCGGCTCGACGCCGGCGAGCTGGGTCGGCACGGCAAAGCCGAAATACGGATCGGTGCGGTATTTGACGTTCCTGAGCGAGCCGTCAAGCACGGCGCCGAGCAAGGTGCGCGTCACCTTGATCGGCATGCGGCGGCCGACGCCGTAGATGCCGCCGGTCCATCCGGTATTGACCAGCCAGCAATCGACACTGTGCACGCTGATCAGTTCGCGCAGCAGGTTGCCGTATACCGAAGGATGGCGCGGCAGGAACGGCGCGCCGAAACAGGTCGAGAATTCCGGCTGCACGCCGACCAGGCCCTTCTCGGTGCCGGCGACCTTGGCGGTGTAGCCGGAGAGGAAATGATACATCGCCTGCGCCGGCGTCAGCTTGGCGATCGGCGGCATGACGCCGAACGCATCGGCGGTCAGGAGTACGATGTTGCGCGGCTGTCCGGCGCGGCCGGTGCGCGAGGCGTTCGGAATAAATTCGAGCGGATAGGCGGCGCGCGTGTTCTCAGTCTTGGAGTCGTCATTGAGGTCGCAAATGCGGGTATCTGGATCGAACACGACGTTCTCCAGCACGGTGCCGAAGCGTTTGGTCGTGGCGTAGATCTCCGGCTCGGCCTCGGGCGAGAGTCTGATGCATTTGGCGTAACAGCCGCCCTCGAAATTGAACACGCCCTGCGGGCCCCAGCCGTGCTCGTCGTCGCCGATCAGCGTGCGCTTGGGATCGGCCGACAGCGTCGTCTTGCCGGTGCCGGAGAGGCCG
>Ga0187859_10002833_pt1 | contig 10730 bp, 11 predicted proteins | sample June2016WEW_10_1_2_FD_133019 | JGI IMG/M metagenome (GOLD analysis project Ga0187859, IMG submission 133019) | Peatland microbial communities from SPRUCE experiment site at the Marcell Experimental Forest, Minnesota, USA - June2016WEW_10_10 | ecosystem: Environmental > Terrestrial > Soil >... | reverse complement strand
GATTCGGATACAAGTACATAGGCACTGTCCTCCCAAAAAGGCTTTTGTTGACTAGCAAAGAGCGAGCTCGGAAAAATTGAGACAGAAACCCACCCTGGCCGCTGCAGCTCCGTATGGCTCGAGCCATCAGAACCGCACTGACTGTCGAAACGTTGGAAATCCCTGAAGGATGGTTGACTCGTTCCTGAAGGCCATCCGACTCTTGTGTATTGAGACAAGTAAAGCAAGTGAGACATAAAAAAGAAATGAAGGAAGAGAAAGTACTTTTTTATGTATGTCTATAAGTCCTGTAGATCCGGTCAATGCGTAATGAAAGCATAAAGATATTGTGATATTCTTAGGATGATTTCTTTTATGACTCATATATAGTCCATCTTGTAGATAGGGCTTGGCGCCGCCCTAAGACTGTTTCCCGTAATCTAGAAATGCCGGCAATCACAGGATGCACCACGAGAATTTCATCTGCAGACCGACAATCTTCTCTGACTCTGCCTAAGAGGATGGTGCCGTGTTGGCTATAAACGAAAACTACTTTCCCGCCATTCTTACGACGGAGCGCAAGCACAGCTCTAATGTGCTGGATAGGCTGGCGCAAGCGTACAAAACGCCCTTGACGGCCATTCTTGCGGCCAGCGCAGGCCTGAGTGAGATGGGACACCTTTCGTCAACACAAGCCGATTTGGTAGCGTTGATCGGTAAACAGGCCAACATGCTCAGCGACTTGACGACACGGCTGTTGGCTGCGGCCCGCATGGACGCGAGCGAGGTTACAGTTCATCAAACGCCGGTGGGCGTAGAGTCCATTATTGATGGCGCCGTGACCAGCCAGAGAGGCCGCTCCGCAAACCGAAAAGTTCTTGCCGAAATTGAGGACGACACCATCACGCTGTGTTGCGACCGCTATTTGATCCTCATCCTACTGACGCAATATCTCGATAACGCCAGCAAGTACTCAATCGTTGGAACGACGATTACTATTCGCGCCGTTTACGTCAACTCCAAGGTGCTCTTTTCGGTTCATAATTTTGGCCCGGTGATTCCCGAGGCGGATCGGGAGAGAGTCTTCGATTGCGACTCTGCTGCCTGCTCTTGCCTCAACTATGCATCGGGCGCCGGAGTCGGCCTGTCAGTTGCCAAGCGAATTGCGTCGATTCATGGCGGCAATGTCTGGGTGACAAGCAGTGAGCAGGAGGGGACCACGTTCTTCGCCGCTATCCCAGATCAATCGCAAAGGAGATCTTCCCCATGAACCAGCCGGCCATACGCGTTCTTCTAGTCGACGACGAATCCGCTATTCGCAGGGCGCTGCGTCCACCGCTCATAGAACTCGGCTTTCAGGTTTCCGATGCAGTGCGCGGCGAAGAGGCCCTGCAGATGCTACGCACGGGAAGCTACGATGTGGTCTTGCTGGATATCAGCATGCCGGGCATTGGTGGCATTGAAACGCTACGGCGCATTCGTGCCTTTGCTCCGGGGCTACCGGTTGTCATGCTCACGGTGCGCGACGGGGAAGATGAGAAAGTCGAGGCGCTGGACCTGGGGGCCAGCGACTATGTAACCAAGCCATTCAGTACCCGGGAACTTATCGCCCGCATCCGCGCGGTGGTCCGCCAGGTGAAAACGCCGGGCCGCCTGGATGATGCTCCCATAGAGATAGGGGAGATTCGCCTGGAGCAGGCGAGGCGCGTCGTGACCAAGCGCGGCCAAACGCTGCACCTCACCCGCAAGGAGTTCCATATCTTGTATTGTCTGATGAGCCGCGCGGGACGGGTGGTGAGCAATTCCAAGTTGTTAACCGCCGTATGGGGGCCCAACTGCAGCGAAGAAATCCAGTACCTGCGAACTTATGTCAATCAGTTGCGCAAGAAGATTGAGGACGATCCATCAAATCCGCTTTATCTGCTTACAGTTATTTACACGGGATACAGGTTTGCCGATGCGCAGACCTTCGACGAGAAGGCTACCTGCGCGGCAGAGCAGGCAAGCAGGTCGGAATCGGCGATGAGCGCAGATTATTTGCTCTAGTCCTGCCAGCGGGCGCTTAAGTCGAACAATATCTCATTTATTGAGCAGGCCCAAGTGCAAGGTTAGGGTGCAGAATCCGGCTTGTTGAAGCGATAACCGACACGAGCATCCGTCAACAAATACTGCGGCTCCTGGGGATCGTCTTCAATTTTCTTGCGAAGCGAACGGACGATGGTGCGAAGATATTCGAACTCTTTCCCATACTCCGGTCCCCACACGGACTTCAGTAGTCGCGCATGTGGAATTGGCTCGCCGGCGTGCATCATCAAGTAATGCAGCACCTCAAATTCCTTCGGCGTGAGGCGAATGGCGATTCCACGCTTCTGCACGCGGAACTTCACAGGATCCAACTCGATCTGGTTGTGGCGAATCGGCGCGCTTCTGTTGACATCCTGAGCATTTCTTCTGCGAACCGCCGAGCGCAATCGCGCCGTCAGCTCTCGCAATTGAAATGGTTTGGTGATGTAATCATCGGCGCCGGCATCCAGCGCAAGCACCATATCATCCTCGCTATTCATCACCGTCAACATCAGAATCGGCATACGCGCTATCGCCTGCCGGATGCAACGGCAGGTTTCCACTCCACCCATTCCCGGCATATCAACGTCCAGCAATACCGCATCGAACCAGGTGACGCGAACCAATGCCAACGCCTCTTCCCCGCGAGCCGCTTCAACGATCGTGAAGCCCATACCCGTCAGTGTTATGCTCAGTGCGCGTCGCGTGGAACTGTCGTCGTCCACCACGAGGATGGTGCCTTGTGCTGCGATTGGCGATTCGGTATTCAATTCATCCTCCTTGCGCCAGTCGGCAGGGACAGAAAGAATGTTGTGCCTTCCTTGTCATCGCTGATAACCCACACATGTCCATGATGGGCCTCCGCAGCTTTCCTGACTACGGAGAGTCCAATCCCTGTTCCGGGCACGGAATTCTTAACATTCTGCGCTCTATAAAAGCGGTCGAAAATCCTCTCCCGGTCTTCAATCTGAATCGTCGACCCAAAATTATGTACTGAGATCAACACTTCGGCGTGGCTCATTCGTACTGCAACTCTAATCGGTGTTCTCGGCATTGAATACTTCCGGGCATTGTCGACGTACTGCGTGAGGATCATCGCCAACAGCGCACTGTCCACATTCACAGTCAACGCCGGATCCTCTATATCTAACTCGATCCGATTTCTCAACTCCCCCTCGGGCCGAATGCTCGTCACTTCATCAAGCAGTTGCTTAACATTTACTTCGCTGGTCCGCAAACCTATCTGTTCCGTTTCAAGCTTCGCAGTCAGCAGCAATTGCGTGCACAGTTTGTTCAACCGATTGACCTCGCCGTCAATCAGCGTTACCAAATCGCGTTGCGAGCTGCTCAACTCGCCTAACTCAAATAAGCCCGAGCTGGCAGTTTGAACTGCGGTCAGCGGCGACTTGAACTCATGGGCCAGCGCATCCATAACCGCAGCACGCAATTGCTCACTCTTGCTTGCCGTCTCTGCTCTTTCTTCCTTCTCATACGACTGGTACCGGTCAATGGCAATGGCCGCAAGCGACGCAAGTGCATCGACTACCAGCGGGCCCATCTGTCCACGCACGACCAGCGCACCCACAGATCCGGGTCCAGCCTGCAATATACGCTGCGAGGTCTCCGTCTCTTGATCATCATGTGCGGCGTTGTGAAGATAACAATCTTTGGCTATATCTTCTTCGCCCTCGCCCCAGTCGCCCACCCTGTCCTGGCGTCCGAGATTCATATCGAACAAGGCGACGGCCACGGTGCCAAATATCCTGTGAATTAGAACCACGAGCTGCGGCCCGGGTGGCTGGTGCAGATCCAGCAACATTGAGTTCCGACTCAACTCATACAATTGCTTCATCCCCGCGCGATGTATGGCCGCCTCTCTTGCATTTCGCAACTCTTTCGCTGACAACCTGCTGATCGCGAGCGCCGTTGTTTCAAACGCACCCAGAGCCGCCCAGTCGTGCGAATTTGACATGGCAAAACGAAATAAAGGCAGAGTAAAGAAATAGTCCAGGCAGGCGACAGCCAGAATCGACGTGAAAGAAGCCTGCCAAAAACCGCAAAACATTGCCATTGCTACGACAAGCAGCAGATAGACAAAACTGATTGTCGTCAAGTCAACCCGCAGTTTGAACCCGAGATAGGTAGGGAGCGCGATCACCACGCCTGCCGCAAAGCACTGTCCCAGGACACGAAATCTTCGCAGCCGATAGCTCCATCCCAAGACAATCGAATTTGTCATCGTACCCGGAATTTGCTCACGCTATATCAGCCTTGCCTTCTACAAACTAGCCTAGCCAGACTAGCGTAAAGAACTTATAAGGATTATGTATATCGAAATCTAATGAAGTTTAGGTCGGGTGATGAACCCACCCCGCCTTTCAACTCCCAATGATGAATAGGGATTACTGAATCTTAGGAGGCGCTGCCTGCTCCGCCATTTGAGTATATTTTGCCGAGAGTAGGCCCGCCTTGGTGGCTTTTTCGACATAGTATTCGTAGAGATTCCGGGCAGAATCCGACGGCCTTGGATACTTGGCAGCCGCGCCCATGACGTTCTGGCCACGACGCACCCACTCCTGTTTCTCCTCCGCCGCCTGTTGCAAGTAATCCTTGTGTTGCTTCTCGTAGTAGCCAGCCAAAGTCCTGTATTGCTCCGGTGTATGCGCGTCGCGAGCCAATTGTTTCAATTGAGCCCGTGTGTAGTGATCGCCCTCCTCCGCAGAGGAGACGGAGCCATTGGCACTTCCAATGCCGACTAGAGCACCAGACAAGATGCATGCCGCAAAGAAAAATCCTTTCATCGTTGCCACCTCCACGATTGAGTATTGGCCGTTCGACGTAAAGGAGGCATGAAGAAAACACAAATTCATCGTAAGGCACAAATACGGCGAGTCTCTGAACTCGTACTTGAACTACGGTCAGATAGGAGTCTTAGCGGTGATGTTATTCGCAGAGCCTCGGTATAGATATAAGCTGGCACTTTACATCCGAATACATGCTGCCTCACGATCCGATGGCGTTTGTATCTCTAAGCCGACTTCGTCAGGCGTGCCGAATACCGGCTCCAACGGCAAGCCACCCAACTTGTACCCACACAATGGATTTCATAGGCCGTTTTACGACACTTTGAGGGCATTGCGATTAAGTTAAATTGCTGATTCTTAAAATTATATTTGCATTGGGAATGATGACGTTCCATTTCCTGGCTCAAATCCCGTTTAGAGCCTCTTGTCACGCGCCAGCAAGCCTTTCTGGGAGGCGGCCTACGGTCCAGCACAACGTATTCATGCAGAGCTATTCATTTAGCGTGGACCAAACTGATGTCGGTCATCACTCGGAGCAGAACCGGAGTCTGTTAGCAGCACGAAGCGCCATCACGGTATCTTCCTCGCTCCCATGAGCTTGGAGCTCAAACGCTCTCAATGCGATCGACAATTGGCAAACTTAAATGAGAAATAGCTAAAGGCAAACTGGGTCCTGCCGAAGAAGCGAATATAAGCATAAAACGTGTGCCTTTGGAGATTCTCAAAGAAAGCTCTACGCCGCTGCTGTGCGCTAATTTCAGCCACTTTAATCTTCCATTCCTCCCCAGTCTTTCCACAGCAATCACTCCAGACTCTGGTACGGCACGTTCCAGCGGCCGTGTCATCGGGCATGGCGAAGCCCGTGGGCAAGCTTCCTTCGACACGACGCATGAACTTATCAATCGTGCTTCCCCTCCGGAATCAGGATCAGATCTCCATCCTGCTGAACAAGCTCTACGATCCGTCCAGTCCCGATTACCGTCGCTTCCTCACTGTCACCGAATTCACAGACCGGTTCGGGCCATCCGCTCAGGGCTACCAGGCCGTTGTTGAATTCGCCAAATCGTATGGATTTACCGTGAACGGATATCCTCGGAACCGACTGGTGGTGCCGATCAACGGGACAGCGGATCAGGTCCAAAGAGCTTTCCATGTAGCGATGAAGGTCTATCGGCATCCTACTGAGAACCGCGACTTCTTTCCAATCGATTGCGAACCCTCGCTCGACCTGAATGTACCCGTGGCGCACATCTCGGGCCTGAACAATTACTCGCTGCCGCGATCCATGGGGCCGCTGCTCAGAATCTCAGCAGCGCAGCGGTGCAGGGCTCCGGCCCGGGCGGCTCGTATCTTTCCAGTGACATGCGGGCAGCCTACTACGGCGGTGCCCTGACCGGCAACGGACAGATAGTCGGGCTTGTGCAGTTTGATGGCTATAACATCAGCGACGTCACGGCGGCCTTCAACGGAACTGCTTCGGCGACCGCGAATGGGAGCAATTATGTATTGGGGTATACTCCCCCCGCCGGTGGAGCAACCTATACCATCCCGATAAACAACGTGCTTCTGGACGGCGCTACTGGAAGTCCGGGGCAGTTCGAGCCTCCAGCAGATGATGCGGAACAAGTGCTGGACATCGTGCAATCGGTCGGCATGGCCCCAGGTTTGAGCCAGGTTCGCGTGTACATCGGCGCTTCTGATGCCGACATTTTGAATGCAATAGCTTCGGAATCAGAGAACCTGGCCATGCAGGTAAGCATTTCATGTACATGGTACCCGGACGATCCTTCGACCGACGATGTTTTCTCCGAGGAGTTTGCCTTACAGGGTCAAAGTGTCTTCGTTGCATCCGGGGATTACGGTGCATACAGCCCGTCTGTTCCGTACTATTACCCGGCGGAAGACCCCTGGGTAACGGCGGTGGGAGGGACCAGCCTCACCACGAATGGTGCAGGCGGAGCCTTGACCTCAGAGACTGCGTGGGGTCAGAGCGGCGGCGGCATCAGTCCCGACGGAATACCGATTCCAACCTGGCAGGAATAGCGCAATCGCATCTTCTACCTACACGATCAAGTAACCGCTATGTGCTCAGAGTATGGCAGCGAAGCCAGGACCACGACGGCTAGCTCAGTCCAGCACACTGCCATACTTTCCAAATCGTGAATTGACGCATCCCGGCAACCGTGCAGACCACTGGAGGTGTTAGCCTTTCATCGCGCAATTCTTGACCTGTACACATCGAGTAAAATCAAGCCTGATTCTCTAATGAGACTTCAGCGGTCGAGTCACTTTGCATCGGGGTGAAAGCCCATTGTTTTGAGCGCCGGTGCAATCTCAGGATTCGCCATGAAGTTCTTCCACACAAGACTTGTGCGGCTGTTCTCAATCATCACTGCCATCGGCGCCTGATTCAATCCCATTGTGATGCCGGAGTACCAATTCTGCTGCAGATTGAACGCGTCGCGGAAGCCGTAAATGTCCCAAACCTGCGCCCCAAAATCGCGATAGAAGTGGCGCAGCGCTGCCATGGATTCCTGCGGCGTGTAAACGATGGCGCTGATCGCGCCCGTGGGGGCGATGGTTCCGTCGTCGAGTCTCGGTGTTGGCTCGTACGGAACATAGTGTTCAGGACCGTCCACTGCGGTGATGCCCCACGTATCGGCGCCATAGCCCTTCCAGTTGTGCGGATTCCGGATGCAGTAGGCCAGGTTGATCTGTGCCTGCGCGCGATTGTTGTCGGCATAATCAGTGAACTTGTCGTGGATGCCGCGCGGATCAAAACCCATGAACGAATACTCAGTAAAAAAGAGCGGTCCACCTGTGCCGCGACCCACAGGAAGCGTGATGCCGTAGTAGCTTTCGCCGTTGGCGTAACGATTGCCGATTCCCTCGCCAACCCAGCCGCTCAAGTAATCACTCGCCGGAATCGCGTGACTCGCGGATGCTATCGCCTCAAGATAGGTGATCATGACTTCGTTCCATCCGGTCAGACGATTGGCGATGTGGAATGAATATTCAGGCGACCAATGCCAGTAGAGAGCATCGCGTTGCGGAGCGGCGCGAAACCAATCCCAGTCGACGCCCTCCCAGAGCCGGGTGATGCGCTCGTACAATTCTTTCCCGATAGGGCCGTCTCCTTTGAAATATTGCCGGGACGCCAGCAAGCCTTCCATCAAAAACGAAGTCTCCACCAGGTCCGCACCGTTATCGTAAATGCCGAAAACCGGTAATCGCTTGCCGGTGCTGCCGCTGAGGAAGTGCGGCCACGCGCCGTGATAGCGGTCCGCAGTTGCGAGAAAGCTCGTGATGCGCAGCAGGCGATCCACTGCCTGCGCGCGCGTAATGAAACCCCGCTCGGCGCCCACGATGATGGCCATCACGCCAAACCCGCTTGCACCCAGAGCGACGATATCGTCGTTACCCGGCGTGTTTTCGCGCGTCATGCCGGAGTGAGACTCATCGGCCTCCCAGTAATAGCGAAATGACGCCTCCTCAACCATCGTGAGCAGTTCATCGTCCGTCATGGGATGGGTCGATGCTGTCACTGCCGTGGATGGCGGCGATTCCCTGAGCGAAGAAGTTCGTGCTGTGATGCGATAGGATGCGGTCACGTGCGGATCGCCAACATAGTCGCAATAGCGATTCACGCCGGGCCTCTGAACACCGATGGGCTTGAATGGTTCACCGCGCTCAGAACGGTAGATGACATATTGTGCCAGCGCGGGATCGTTCACCAGCTTCCAGGCGATGTCGATGTGGCGCTCATATCCCGTGGCACGAAGTCCATTGGGAGAAGGCGGCGCGGCCTGATGTGGCGCAGGATCATTTTCAACGCGAATATCGTCCATTGCGAGCGTGTGCGAAGTGGAGTCAGCTTTGCCCTGCACAAAGATCAAAGTGACCACACGGTGCGCCTCAAACGAGTGCAACGAAGCGGTGTGAAACGCATTGAGAGGAATGCGAACCCGCGTCCACTTGCCGGGGCGAAGGTCTGGCGTGAACGCGCCGATCGCGAGCGGCCAGGTAAAGTTGTCATCAGCATCGCGCAGGGCGAGCTTTGGCAAAGCGCCGGCGTGGATGCCGTCGGCTGAGTAAAACCAGAGCCAGAGATTAGCGCCCGGAAAATCGAGCGTACGATTACGCCAGCAGTAGAGGCGCACTTCCGCCGTCCAGCCGCCAGCCGGCAAGGAATTCCACTCCAGACTCAGCGCGTTGGGACCGCTGATGAAGTGTTTTGTGTCAACGGGAATCTTTCCATCAACGAGACGCAGCGTGCTGGGCGCGTTCACCTTCCCGCTTGAATAGAAGTAAGCGCCCGGAGAGAGGCTGTTCTCGAAGAAAACCTGTTGGGAGTAATTTTGATCTGCCCGAGCCGAATGCGGCCCATTGGCAACCGTTGCCAAAAGGAAGAGGCAGGAAAGAAAGAACATATTTACATTGTTCGGAAACTGCACACTCAACCTCCGGCAACCCACTAAACGGCATAGAAGATGGAAAGATAGCTATCTCCTGAAGGTAACCCGCGAAAGAAGTTATAGCCCATAAACATTTCCTCATTATTTTGCCATAAGTGTTTATGAATTGCATTTGCACGGAAGGGACGCCAGCGCCGTCCAATTCAAACCGTCGGCCGTGTGCTTGAGCACTCTCGCAAGACGAGACTGAATAAGTGAACGGCGCTGACTTGACAGAGTGAGAAGGGTATCGTCTACAAAATTTAATTAGAGCTCACTCGATCATTGTTGAAGAGCTTCCAGCCATGCGGCAAGAAAGTTGACCAGATCAGTTGGTGGCCGAAGCCATAAATGTGCTGCGCTAGGCACCCATTGACGCCGCACTAGCACCCCTAGCCCTCTGTCACCGAGCGCTTCAAAGGCATCTTCGTCGGTTCTATCATCTCCTAGATACGCAATGGGCGAATCAGATTCCAATTCAGTCAACACTTGCAGCACCGCATTCCCTTTGTTACGCCCGGCGCGCAATTCCAGTCCACCGTCGAAGCGCAACAGCTGCATGCCTGGAACATCTGCAAACGGGCTGAACAATTCCAGGCAGTGTTTTTGCGCCGCTTGGTTCAATCGTGCGTGGATTCCGCGCCAATGCAATGCGATCGCATTCCATTTTTCTTCGACTCTCACTCCCAGTCTGATCGACGTCGAGTGAATTGTGTTCCGCGCCGCAACCAATGCTTGCCTCTGCTGAGGAAACAATTCATCCTGCTCGAGACGCCCACCGGGGTAAAGCCGCTCGGCTCCATGCGCGCCAAAAATCTCGAGGGGCTTACGCAATACAAGTTGCGGCGCCATTTCCAGAGCCGGCCTACCCGTTACGATAACAATCCTGGTGCGGCCTTCGTCCTGGATTTGTTGCAGTAATCTGCGCACTCCGGTCCACGGCTGTACCTTGGTTGGATCGATACGAAAGGGCGCCAGCGTTCCGTCATAGTCCAGCAGCAATGCGCTTTCGGGCGAATCAGCCACTGATTGCAAAAATTCTTCTTCGTTCAAATTGACAGAAGATTTGGCGCCGAGCATGACAGGTTCCATCACTGTGGCCATGACACGTTCCTCCCTCCCACGACCATCGAGACGACGTTCATAAATCAACATCGCGGCGCAAAAATTGCGCCTCTCGAAGCCCTCAAGCGCGCTTGCGTTGCGTACGATTCATCACAACGGCCATGATCTCGTCCTCGATCCGCACAGCGCATAGATCAGTAAGAATGTTGGATGCCCAACGGTAGACGTTATGTTCTCTAACCTGTCGCCGCATACGCTCCATCCTCAACCGCCGCTCATTTGGACTCATTTCGAGCCCGGTGCGAATGGCTTCAGAAACCTGCACGCTATCGTAGGGGTTGACAATAAGAGCATCCGTCAACTC
>Ga0187859_10002830_pt1 | contig 10739 bp, 10 predicted proteins | sample June2016WEW_10_1_2_FD_133019 | JGI IMG/M metagenome (GOLD analysis project Ga0187859, IMG submission 133019) | Peatland microbial communities from SPRUCE experiment site at the Marcell Experimental Forest, Minnesota, USA - June2016WEW_10_10 | ecosystem: Environmental > Terrestrial > Soil >... | reverse complement strand
TACGCGCAGCACACCGGCTCCGCCCTTTTACGCTGGCTTGCTCTTTGACGGCTGGGTTGGGGCACGCCGGCACAGCATGAGCGTTCCGGCGACTCGCGGCGCCGGATGCGTTCGAAAAAAAAAGATGGTCAGCGCCGCTGCGTGTGCTTAGCTATTTATCAGTGGCTGCGGCGGCCTACCGCCTACCGAGGAGAATGTCGCTTTCGCAGATCCGAAAGATCACGACGTCCGGGCGGCGCGAGGGGCGCCGAAGCCTGGCAGCTTACGGGGCACGCGCGCGCGGGGTCCGCGGTCCATTCAGGGCTTGCGAGGGACTTCGGCTCGCACGTGGTTCTGGATGTCATGCCTCACGGGTCGACGCACGGAGCCGCGCTCACCCCGGCGCCGCGATGGCGCTTGCGCTGGTTTTCCCGTTCATGCGCCGATCGGCTCGCCCCTGGGTCGGCAAACCCGCCGATCGCCTGCAAACGGATGGGATCTTGCCGAAGCCAGATGATGGCGGGAGCGAAGGGGAAGGGTGCATGAAGAGAAAGCCGAGCATCAGGAACCTCGAGACCGTTTCACTCGAAGAGGCCATGGCGTACCTGGACTACGCGAACGGGGACGAGCTCAACGCAGCCTGCGCGCTCGCTTGGGATCGAAACCGCTTGGACGGCTCGGGAGCCGCGCCCGATGATGCTGAGGTGCACCATGCGCTCTTCCTCTTATGCCGAGCACGCGGCGCGCGTCCCCCAAGCTACGATGAGATGCGCGTTGAGCGTCGTCGTCGTGTTGCCGCCTGAGCGCGATTTCATTTCTGGCGAGGATCAGGGTGAGGCGCGCGATGGCGCGACCGGCTGATTATGTTCGCTCGATTCGGTCGGCGATGTGGTTCGGTTGCGCCATGCAAGGAAGCCCAGGACCCCGACCATCATGGCGATGCCGAGCACCAGCCCAGCAAGCAACGCGGTTCGAGCTGACATTCCGTTCGGCGGGAGGGGCTCGTCGAGGTCGTCCGAGTCCGCCATTGGTCGCATGACGTATCGCACCTGATCTTCATCTAACGTGGCTACGCGAAGGTGGCTGATTCCGCAAACCCCCGCGAGCGATTGGGCCAGTTCATCAGCGGTCTGGAACCGTCGGGCCGGATCGCGCGAGCAGGCGCGTAGAAACCAGGCGTCCAACCCCGCTGGCAGGTTGGGATTTAGCCGCGACGGCAATGGCAACGGGGCCGCGCAGACCTTCAATACGATGTCGCCCAGCATTTCGCCTTCGAACGGGAGGCGTCCCGTCATCGCAGCAAATGTGCACGCACCAAGCGACCAGAGATCCGTCAACGCGCCGGGCGAGCCGCCCATTGTCAGTTGTTCGGGGGCCATGAAGTTCGGCGTGCCGATCACAGTACCCTCGAGAGTAGGGCCCCCCAGCCCGGACGGGCCGGACCCATTTGGAGTGTCGCCCAGAATCTTAGCGATTCCGAAGTCGACGAGCTTGACGACATAAGGGAGCCCATCGATCCGCTCATCGCTTGTTGCGAGAAAAATGTTGTCTGGCTTTAGATCGCGATGAACGATTCCAGCAGCGTGCGCTTTTGCGAGGGCGCGAGAGGCTTGAGCGATGAGGATGGCGACCTCCGTGGGCGGAAGAGAACCCCGAGCAATGATGGCCTCCGAGAGTGACTCGCCCTTCAAGAATTCCATGACGATGTACGGTAACCCGTCGTCGCTGACGCCATAGTCGTGGACCTGAACGGCGTGCTTCGTCTGGAGTCGCGCGGCGGCTCGCGCTTCTATCTCGAAGCGAGCGCGAGCTTCGGATTGTTGCGCGAACTGTTGCTTGATGAACTTGATAGCAACGCGCGTTCCGAGCTTTACGTGCGACCCCTCCCACACGTTGCCCATACCGCCCGACCCGATGAGCCGGACGACCCGGTATTTGCCCCCGATGATCGATCCGACGAGCTCGGGCGCTTTAAACGGGGAAACCGCCTCGCTCATGGAACGCCGCTCAAGATACCGGATCGATGGCAGCTCGCGCCAACCCGCGGGGTCAGCGGATTGCGCGGCGATTGTCGCTCGGGCATAGCTACCCTCCGGTCGCGCCCATGACGCTCAGAACGTGCCGGTCTCTCTTCGTGCCTTTCTTCGCCCTTACGTCGTGTGACAAGCCGGCGAACGATGCCGCGAGTCCCGCAGACGTCTCACCGGTCTCGGCCCCCTTCGCACCAGCTGCTTCTGCGGCGACACCGCCGGCACCCGAGATCATCGTCGATCGCACGAGCGTCGACGTAGGCCGGCGCCGTCTCCCGGCCGGCGAACCCGGGCTTGGTGACAAAGTCGAGGCGCTCGTGCACGGCGAGGCGTCGATCGACGGGTTCACAGTAGACGTTGTGGCGATGCGCTCCGCGCGGCCTTCCTCCGTCGTCTCGGTGGTCGACGCGCTGCGCCGAAGCAAAGCGTTCGCCGTCACATCAAGACCGAGGCACGCGACGGGACCACTTTGACCCTGCCGGTCTCGCTGTCCAGTCGCCTCCCGGACTGCGCGACCGTAGCTTGGATCACCAAGGATGCGTCTGTCGTCGTGTGGCCCGCGGGCGGCGGCCTCGCCAAACGCGTCATCCGTGGGCTTGCGGGCCCGGACTTGACGTTGGGGCTGGAAGCGATGCGCAGATGCGCGGCGGCTTGCGAAGCGACGCAATTCGCGGCCGGCGCCGATGATGCAATGGGCTGGGGGCTGGTGTTCGACCTCACTATGGGTGCGTTGCACGCGTCGTGGACGCGCACCAGTGCGGTTGTGTTAGCGACTACGCCGGTCCCCGGCCGTCGGCTCACATCACGCTAGCGGGGGGCCGTCCGGACAGGTACAGCGCGCTGAGCCTTCACTTGAAAAGGCCATCTTAGAGAAGGAACGGTGCGAGGGCGTCCGTGGCGAACGGGGGGGGTCGACGTGTCGATGTCGTGGCTGCCGGGGGGGTCGAACGGCCATCCCTGGACATCGGCTGACCGCAGGGTTGGGAGCCGTCCCCGGAACGATCGTGGAGCAACGGGGGATCGAACCCCGGACCTCCGCATTGCGAACGCGGCGCTCTCCCAGCTGAGCTATTGCCCCAAGACGGGCGCTGCCGGTCGCGCCCGGAAGGGGCGGGGCGGGCGGGCCAGCAACGAGTCGGGCGACGATACGCCGCCACCTTCCGAAGTCAAGCGATTCAGTGGCGATAGCCCGACACGAGCGACGTTGCGAGCAGCCCCCAACCGTTGATGGCAACAAATAGAAGAAGCTTGAATGGAAGGCTCACGTGCGCGGGACTCATCGTCTGCATGCCGAGCGCCAGGAGGACATTTGCTACGACCAGGTCGATGACGACGAATGGAAGAAAAATGAGAAACCCGATGGAGAACGCCTCGCTGAGCTCCGTGACGAGGAAGGCTGGGGCGACGACGATCAAATCGTCGCCGCGTACCTGCGCGCGTTGGTCCTCCGGACGGGTGCGCCGTGCAACGTCGAGAAATCGGTCGCGTTCGACGGCGCTGGCGTTGTGCGTTAGGAACTCGCGTATCGGAGAGCGCACGGCTTCGACCCCGTCACGGACGAGGGTAGCGACGTCGAGCATCTCGGTCCGCTCGAAAAGGGGCGCCGCGCGTGCGGCGATCTCGTCGCCGACAGGCGCCATCACGATCAGCGTCAGGATCCCCGCCAGCGCCGTGATAACGGTATTCGACGGGATACCTTGTGCTCCGATCGCGCTTCGCACGATTTGCAGAACCGTCGCGATTTTTACGTACGCTGTTACGGATACGAAAGCGAGCGGCAGCAAGGAGACGAGCGCAACGGCGACGACGAGTACGCTCGGGTGAGAGAACAAGCCATTGGAGGAAGTGCCGGCTGCGGTCATCGCTCCCCCTTTCGGTTCATCGCTCGTTCCCGGACGCGAGCGAGCACCTGAGCAAACGATGATCCTCTACTCGCTTCGTCAACGCTTGGCAGGTCGCTCGCCGCAATCTCTCCGAGCTTCGTGAAGCCGGTCTCGCCGACGCCCACGACGTAGACCTGCGCACCGACCTTCACCAGATAGATCGCGCGCCGCGCGTCGAGCGGCAGATAGCCTCGAACCTCTACCGGGCCGCTCGAACGCGCAAACCCCGTTCGGCGAGCGCCCCATAAGACGACAGCCGCCAGCAAACACACGCATACCAGCGTGATGAACGTTTCGATCAGATATGCCGCGTAGGGCGACAGGTGCGACACGCGGGGTCTGAGTCTACCGCATTGACGACCGACTCGGTGCCCGCTAACGATGCGCGCCGGGTATCTCTGTGGCACTTGTCGTTAAGAAGTTCGGCGGGACGTCCGTCGGTTCGATTGAGCGCATTCGCAACGTCGCCCGGCGTGCCATTGCCGCGCAACGCCGCGGCAATCGCGTGGTCCTCATCGTCAGCGCGATGAGCGGTGAAACGAACCGGCTTCTCGCGCTTGCGCATGAGATCGCCAGCGTGCCTGACGCGCGCGAGATGGATGTGCTAGCGGCGACCGGCGAGCAAGTGAGCGCAGCCTTGACCGCGATGTGCATCCGGGCAGAGGGCGGAACTGCGCTTTCGCTTTTAGGTCATCAGATCAAGGTGCTCACGGACGATGCGTTTACCAAGGCGCGCATAAAGGCGATCGAGGGATCCAGGATTTTCGAAGCGCTCGATCGCGGAGAGATCGCCGTCGTTGCCGGGTTCCAGGGGGTCGACAGCGTCGGAAACATCACCACGCTGGGACGCGGCGGATCTGACACCAGCGCCGTCGCTGTAGCAGCCGCCATCGGCGCTGACGAGTGCGAGATTTATACGGACGTGGACGGTGTCTATACGACCGATCCGAACATGTGCCCGTCGGCACGAAAAATCGCGCGCATCTCGTACGAAGAGATGCTCGAGCTCGCGTCTCTTGGCGCAAAGGTACTCCAGATTCGGAGCGTGGAGATCGCGATGAAATACGACGTGCCCGTTCACGTGCGAAGCTCTTTCAACGATCAACCAGGGACGCTGGTAACCAAGGAGGACGCTGCGCTTGAAGGAATGGTCGTCAGCGGTGTCGCGTACGACCCGGCAGAGGCGCGGGTGCACGTCGTCGGACTCGACGATCGCCCGGGTGTCGCGGCTGAGCTCTTCGAAAAAATTGCCGAAAAGAACATTTCTGTCGACATGATCGTCCAGAACGTGACGACCGACCCCGACCGGCGAGCGGCGATTACCTTCACGCTGGGAAAGGCCGATCTTGCGAGAGCGAAGCCATGGATCGAATCGGTCGCGAAAAGTCTCGGCTCGCGCGACGTTCGCTACGATGAGGATGTCGTTAAAGTGTCGATCGTCGGGCTCGGTATGCGGTCTCACGCCGGAATCGCGGCAAAGATGTTTCGCATCCTCGCGGGTGAGGGGATCAATATTCAGGCGATCGCGACGAGCGAGATCAAAGTCAGCTGCCTCGTAGCATCGAAATACACGGAGCTTGCCGTTCGCGCATTGCACGATGGGTTCGATCTCGCGAAAGCCGACAAGACCTGACTCATTTTTCGGCCGAAGTCACCAACCCCACGTGTACTCGATCCGCGCGAGCGCTTGAATAAAGCTGGGATACGTCGATGGCTCGGTGAGCATGTGCTCGCGGAGCGCGACGCCAATCGCCACGTCGCGGCCCAAGCGGTAGTCAACGCCTAGCGCAAGAGCGGCACCCGGCAGGAATTTTGGGCCACCGACGTCCCGGCCTCCGATGCTGTAACCTCCAATGAGTAGCCCGGCGTAAGGCACCCACTGCATGACGTCGAAGACATACGCAATACCCACGTCTGCGTTGGCCGCCCAGGTTGGATGAGCGGTAAATGCTTCGAGCGACCATGCGCCTTCGGCAACCAGATTGAACGCATCGCTGAATCCATAAGACCCGTGCGCTCCGATGCCTGGACCGATATCGGTCCCGCGGCCGCCGACAACCAGTATGCTAGAGCCGATGTCGGGTCCGATTTGGTATTCGCGTTCGACGGCACCCGCCGACAATGGGAGCGTTGTGACCAAAGCGGCGAGGGCAATCTGGGCGCGACGCCTCATCGGGCCCTCGCTAACGGAGGCTCGATGGGGGCGCTCGCTGTCGTCATCGCTTCGCACGGTCGAAGATGAGTCCTTCCTTCTCCGCCGGACCACGCCGCGGCGGAGAGGGAGGCTCGGTAGGTCGACGAATTACTTTGATTCGGCGAGGGCACGTTCGATGAGCTTACGAAACTTGCCGTAGCTCTGAGCGCCGTTGATGAAGTACCCACTGCTGGCACTGGCGGGCACGATTAGGAACGCAGGCGTGCCGTTGATGGCGTCGTCATTCCCGGCTTTTTTGTCAGCGTCAATTTCGCTCGTATGCGTGCTGCCGTCGAGGGCCGCCTTCCATTTGTCCATGTTCAGGTTCAGCTCTTTGGCATAGCCGTCGAGGTCGTCCCTCTTGAGCTTCTGCTGGTTTGCGAACATCTTGTCATGCAAGGACCAAAAGGCGCTCGGCCCCTTTTGTGCGTACGCCTCACGACCGGCCTGAGCAGCGAGCGGCGCGTCCGCGTGCATTGGCAGTGGCATGTCGTGCCACACGAACTTGATGCGATCACCATAGTCTTTGATGACTTGTTCGACCGTTGGTTCGACGCGACCGCAGAACGGGCACTGGAAGTCGCTCCACTCGTGGACGGTCACCTTCGCGCTCGTGTTGCCGCGCGCCGGGTCGTTGCTCGGTAGCGACTTTGGCACGTCCTTCTTTTCGGGCTCGGGGGCACCTTTGCCGTCCTTGACAAGCACCTCGTAGACCTCACTCGGTCTGGTGCCCTTCGCAATGAGGTCCTGCGCCTTCTTTATCTCCTCGTCGATTACCTTCTCGAACTTCTCCTGGGGCTGCGCGCCCACGAGGCGACGACCGTTGATGAAGAAGTGGGGCGTACCGTTGGCTTGGAGATCTTCACCCAAGTCCTGATCGGCGTCGATGTCCCTCTTATGAAGGTGGTCGCTGATCGCCTTCTTGACTTTTTCGGAGCTCGCGCCCGTCTCGCTCGCCGTCTTCACGATCGCGTCGACGTTAGGCGCGGAACCGTTCATAAGGATCTTCTGATCCACGAAGAACTTGTCGTGGAGATCCCAGAAGCCTTTGTCGCCTTTCTCCGCGCGCACTTCGAGTGCAGCCTCCGCGGCCGGCTCCGCCGCCGGGTGGAAAGGGAGAGGCTCGTTTTTCCAGACGAGCCGCACCTTGTCACCATACTTGTCACGGATGGACTTCAGGGTCGGCTCGACGCGACCGCAGAACGGGCACTGAAAGTCGCTGAATTCGATGATCGTCACGAGCGCATTGGGGCTCCCGAGTGCTGCGCTGTTCCCAACTGGGACTTTGAACACGGTCGTGTCGTCCGCCTTTTCGGCATCGTCGTCTTTGGCAGGCTGGGTCTTCTTGTTCTCCTTCGACAACTCAGTGTAGATGCGGTTCTTCGGAGTTCCCGCCGCAATCTTCGCTTGAGCCTTCTGCAGTTCCTGGTCGATCGTCTTCTTGAAGTTGTCGAATGGCTGGGCTCCGTTGATGAAAATTCCGTTCACGAAGAACGACGGAGTTCCCTGCACGCCATCGGTCTTTCCGTCGTTCAGGTCCTTGTCGACTTTGTCGGCCCACTTGTGGCTCGACAGACCGGCCCGGTACGCGGCCATGTCCTTAACGCCGGCTTCCTGCGCCCACTTGGCGTAGCTTTCTTCGCTGAGCGATCCCTGGTTTTTGAAGGCGGTATCGTGAAACTTCCAAAACGCGTCGTTGCCAGCCAACACGAACGTGCCCTGAGCCGCTTCGGCAGCCGGCTTCGCGTTTTGGTGGAAAGGTAGCGGATTGCTCTTCCAGACGATTCGGACCTTGTCCGGTCCGTACGCCTGTCTCACTTGGTCGAGCGTCGGCTCGACGCGCGAGCAATAAGGGCATTGAAAATCGCTGAACTCCACGATCGTGACGGGAGCATCGCGTTTGCCCCACATCGGGTCTTTGCTCGAGATGGCGATGGGCGACTCGCTGTCATCCCAGCCCCCGAGAGTCGACGCATTGTCGGCGGAGATGTCGCCGCCATGAGCTCGTCGCTGATCGTAGCCCCACATGAGGGCTACGCCGGCGAGAAAGCAGAGCATAAAGCCGATAACGGCGACGCCCGTATTGACGCCACCTCCGGTCGCGGCAGACGAGGCTGCCGGCTGATTCTTGGTATCCTGAGACATTGAGCTCACCTATGTTTTTCATAAAGTATGGCGAATACCGGCAATTGCGTAGCGCGGGCGGTCCGCGAACGCATCACAAACCCCGACCGCATTGCAGAAACCACGCGCGCACCCGGTTGAGGTCTCGTGATCTCGGCGCGCGCGTACCCTATCCGCGCGGCGGCCGCTCGACGCGCGACGTTACGCCGCCACTTGCGAGAGGGGTTCGCTCCGCGGGATCGAAGGCCTCTCGGACGGCGCAAACCAGGATGACGCCTCGCGGCAGGGCTGCCGCTGGACCATCCATCCCCCACGTTGCGCCGAGCCGCCACCGCACGACAGTCGCGTTGAGCGAGAGTGCGTCCCCGCCGCCTGTGCATGAGCGCGCTCTGGCGATCGCCTCGTCTGGCGCGTCGAGTGCCGGGGGCATGGCAATTGCGCTCGCGCCGCGGTCGTCGCAAAACGGGGCCGATGACGCCAGCGCGGGCCGGGCAAGTGTCCACAATGCGAGGACTAGACTCGCAACAAGCCCTGCGCGAAGGATGCCGCTCGGGACCATCGGGGCGCTACTTTGGATCGGGCCTACACCCTTCGGCAAGCCGTTCATCGCACCGGAACGTCAATGGCACACACGGTTCGCCGCATCGTGTGCGCTGCAGCCCAGCCGCCCGTCTCCGTCGTCCAAAGCCGAGTATGCGTCGCAGCGAGGGCGTCGCGGACCGTCGTTCGCCGGGCGGCTACGGTCGCCGCATCGCGGGCCTCGTCGTCAGGGAGCCGTTGCACCGCGAGTCGCGCGAGTGTCGACGCATCACGGCCGAGCGCTGTCCACCAGTCGATCGGGCCGAGGGTCGCCGAAAACCTCTGCAGCTCGTCTTGGCGGGGGTCGTCAGGGCCGGTTGCTGGCACCACTCCGGCATGCGCGGATACGACACGCAGGCCAGCGGCGTGAATTGGGAGGTTCGCGGCTTCCAATGTCAGAGCGACGACCCCATGGGCGCGTGCCTCCGTCAGTTCAGAGACCACGTCGCTCGAGCAGCCGGGCGAGCCACTGACGAGCCAGGCGACCACCCCTTCGCGATCCCACGCCCGAACAGGAAAGCGCGGCTCACCCGCCCACGGCGCAACCGCGTCACAGGACACTGGTGCGGCGAACGTCACGCCATTGACTGGGGCGGCTTGGGCGGGGAAGTCGCCGAGCTCGCTCTTGTCGATCAGCGGCGTGACCGGTTGGATGCCGAGTGCGGGTGCGGCCCGGACGAGCGCGCTAACCACGTTGTCCCGCGGTTCGCCGAGAACGAAGCTGAACGCGGGGGAGGCCTCTTGCTGGGTGGGAGGGACCAGAACGATTACGGCGACCGAGTGAGTCTCGGCCCAGCGCGTTGCCCTCGCCGCCGTCTGGGAATCGAGCGCTGCGATGACGACCGCGGCACCCTCTCCGGCGAGCTCGTCAAGAGAGAGCTCCGTTCTGTCGGTAATACCTGCGTCGTTGCGCGTGACGAGGCGCACCCCTTCGTCGGGACCAAGCTCGCCAGCGTCGGGTACAGGCTGCAGCGCCGCGCACGTCCACGCGGCGTCGCCCGATCTGGTGCTGGCCGCAGAGGGTGTTCCGCCGAGCGTCCGCACGCCGCGGGGCAAGCCGAGCGCCCACATAACGCCCCGAAGAACGTCCGCGGATTCGTCGCGCAGTCCGGGCGACTCGGTCGGAAGTAGCAGCCCGATCGTTTGCCCGTGGACGACGTTCAGGCCACGTCCGCTGTTGGCCAGCTCCCCGAGGGCGGCGGTCACCTCGACCGCCATCGATAACCCCTCCGAATCCTCATCGAGTAGCATGCGGGCGAGCTGCGCGTCGCCGCTCGTCGTCGCAATATGCACGAGGCGATCGAAAAGGATCCGCTGAATGTCGACACCGTAGCCCAAGCGGGTGCGCCGAGATCGCATCGCTCGCAGCGCGCCGACGAGCACCTCCTCCCGGAGCCGTGCCACCATCGCGCCCACTCGACCGATCACACTAGGTTTGTCCTCATCGCCGCTCGCCCGAAGCCAGGCATCCATGTACGAGATTGCTTCGTAATCGCGGTGCGTTGCAAGCGCGGTCAGGGTCAGCTCCTCTTCGAAGATAGATCGCGCGATCGGATCGACGCTCTTGCCGACGAGGGGTCTCAAGAGTGCGAGGGCCGCGTCCGGATCGCCGCCCAGCCGAAATCGCTTGGCGCTCGCCACGGTCCAGAGATCGCGCACGGTGCCCGCAGGGAGGCCGATCGTGCGTCGCAGTTCGATGTCGGCCGTGGCGATGTCGCTCTGGCGTAGCGCCACGAGAGCCAGGGCGACCTCGGCAAGCGGGACAACTTCGTCGTGCGGATAGTGCGACAAAAGGTTCTCCAGCATTGCGCGCAGCAGTTCAGGCTTGGATCGCTCCGGGTCGATCCATGCCGCGCGAATCGCCCCAAACGCGGCGGCAGTCTGTGGCGATGATGGCAAGATCGCAACGGGAGTGGGTCCGCCGAAGTCGCTTCCGCGTCCACACGCCGC
>Ga0187859_10002827_pt1 | contig 10744 bp, 8 predicted proteins | sample June2016WEW_10_1_2_FD_133019 | JGI IMG/M metagenome (GOLD analysis project Ga0187859, IMG submission 133019) | Peatland microbial communities from SPRUCE experiment site at the Marcell Experimental Forest, Minnesota, USA - June2016WEW_10_10 | ecosystem: Environmental > Terrestrial > Soil >... | reverse complement strand
TCCCGGCGCGGTTCATCCCGGCGCGGCTCGGGCAGCCTATCGAAATCCTCTTCCGCTTCTTCGAAAAAGTCCGACACGTACAGAAACGTGTCCCGTTCCAGACCCAGATCGACAAAGGCGGATTGCATGCCCGGCAGGACCCGCGTCACGCGGCCCTTGTGAATGCTGCCCGCGAGCGAATATTCATTGGCTCGCTGGAAAAACACTTCCACTAGTTGGTCGTCTTCAAGAATAGCCACTTTCGTTTCGTGGCGATTCGCTGAGATCACCAGTTCCTTGCTCATGAAAACTCCTTGCTGTTCATGGGCGAGAACGGTTCGATCAAGTTAACCGAGGGACTTCTTGCCAAGCCTCCCACCGGGTGATCCAGAGGACCGTTTTCCCGGCCTGCCTGACTACAAAATCTTTGGGCCTCTCGAGAGCGGAGATGCTATTCTCAACACCCTTCTAAGGCGCTCGACCAAAAAACCGGGGAATCCAGGACTTGGGGATCCGCGGAAGAGAGATCGAACTTGCTTACCCTCAATCCTCTTGAAAGCCGGCCGTTTCCCGACCCGCTTAGTTAACAAACCGCCGGAGCCGCACGTTATTCACCAGCCCCAGCATCAAAAATGCCGCCAAAATGTTCGAGCCGCCGTAACTCATCAACGGCAGCGGAATGCCGGTTACCGGCATCCGTCCAACTACCATGCCTACGTTTACCAATACGTGAAACAACAACACCGTCGCAATGCCCATGCAGATATACATGCCGGCCCGATCCGGAGCCGTTTGCGCGTTCTGCACAATTTGCATCAGCAACAGGAAATACAGACCTAACACTACAATCACACCAACAAAACCGTGCTCCTCCGCGAACGCTGAAAAAATAAAATCCTTGTGCGGCACCGGCAGGAAGCGGCCCTGCGTCTGGGTACCCTTAGTTACACCACGTCCCCACAGCGCTCCCGAGCCGACCGCGATCTTGGACTGGATCACCTGATAACCCGATCCTTTGGGGTCCTGATTCGCATCCAGAAAACTCACCAACCTGGCTTTTTGATAATCCTTCAGCACGAAAAAATAACCTACCGGCATCACTAACGCGACGATCACCAGAATCGCGGCCGCGTATTGCCATCTCAACCCGGCCACGAAAACACCCGCCGCCAGAATCGGAAGATAGGTGAGCGCCGTACCGAGATCGGGCTGCAGCATCACCAGCGCCATCGGCACACCCACCAAACCACCCAGCTTCAAGAGATCGGGCAATTCCAACTGCTCGGTCTTCAGCTCGGTCATGTACCGAGCCACTAATAACACTATTACTAGTTTAACGAATTCCGACACCTGAAGATGTAAACTTGTTGTTCCAATCCAACGCCGGGAGTGGAAAGCCGTCATTCCGAAGGCGAACGTTCCGATCAAAGTAGCCACTGAGACGCTGTAGAGAATGGGAATCTGTCCCAGCAGCGTGTGGTAATCGATCAACGTGGCAAACCACATGGCGATGAATCCGGCCAGAACCCAAACCACTTGCTTCCACCAGGCGCCCGCCCAGGAGGTATCGTGTGTCGCGCTAAAAATTTGCAGCACGCCGAGCGAGCAAATGGCCGAAGCCAAAATCACCATCGGCCAGTCGAAATCGCGGAGTGAACGGTAGCCTTGCATATTATGGATTGGCCGGCTCCTGCGCGGTGGGCGGAGTAAGCAGCCTCTGCGGAATGCTCGCGATCTGAGGGCGCGGCTGGCCCAGCCGTACCTTCTTGTCGAAGTAAGCTTTCAGTACATCGCGAACGATGGGCGCCACCCAGGGACCTTCCTCGCCGTTTTCCCAGAGCGCCGCCACCACAATCTCCGGATTGTCGCGTGGAGCAAAGCCGACGAACCAGGCATTGGCTTTCATATTTTCGCCGGCGGCCTTGGCGCTCTTCAACACTTCGCGTGAAGCCAGTTGCGCCGTACCGGTCTTGCCGCATACCTCGATGCCGGGTATCTTGGCCCGTCCGCCGGTTCCGCCTTCGTTCACTACGCCGTACATGCCGTCGATGACCTTGCGGATGTTTTCCGGATCAAACTCCACGTGCCGGCCTGGAGGTATCGGAGTTTCTTTGGTCATGTGCGGCTGAAACCACGTTCCGCCAATAGCGATTCCGCCAACATAATGGGCCAGTTGAATGGGCGTTACCGTGGTCGCGCCTTGTCCGATGGCCACCGAGATGGTTTCACCCGCGTACCATTTTTCGCGGAAATTCCGGATTTTCCATTTCGTCGACGGCACAATTCCCTCGGCCTCATGCGGCAGATCGATTCCGGTCTTATGTCCCAGTCCGACCTTCTCGGCATACTCCGCGATCCGATCAATCCCCAGCCTGTTACCGACGTTGTAGAAGAACACGTCGCAGGATTGCACGATGCCCCGGTGCAGATCCACCGTGCCATGTCCGCCCTTCAGATGGCAGGCGTACTGATGGTCGTAAAATGTCGCGTAGCCGGGGCAGTGAATGAGGAAGTTGTCGTTGATAACGCCGGTCTCAAGCCCGGCGAGCGCCATCATGGGCTTGAACGTCGATCCGGGCGCCTGTTGCGCTTGAATCGCGCGATTCAACAGCGGATGATCTTTGTTGTCGATCAGATCCTTCCAGTCTTTGGATCGTATGCGGCTGGCAAACAGATTGGGATCGAAAGCCGGGCGGCTGACCATGGCCAGCACCTCTCCATTGCGCGGATCGAGGGCCACTACTGCGCCTCGGCGATTCTCCATGGCGAGCTCGGCGACGGCCTGCAGGTCGAGGTCGATAGTGAGCTGCAGATTCTTTCCTGGAATCGCTTCTTTATCCTTGTCCTCATCCTCCGGCAGCCGGCGCTGGTTCCCAAAGCTGTCTACTTCCACGCGGCGCTGCCCGTCCACACCCATGAGCGTGTCGTTGTACTCGCGTTCAATGCCGTCTTTGCCGATCACATCGCCCTGATGGAACCGCGCCAATTCAGGCGTGTTCAGTTCCGCTTCGCTCACTTCGCCTACGTAACCTATCGCGTGAGCCGCCAATCCGTCGCGTGGATACAAACGCCGCTGCACGTGAATCACTTCGAGCTCGGGAAACGTATCCGGGTCCTTGTGCGACTCGACGAAAGCCAGCTCAGCCGGCGACAACTCATCCTTGATCATGATGGGTTCATATTGCGGCGCGCCGCGCGTCTGAAACCTCTTCACTCGGGCAACTAACCCGTCGTAGTCCAGGTTCAGGCCCTCGGCGATTGGCTTGAGGTGCTCCATCTTCAAGTCTTCGCGCGAGAGAAACAAGCTGAATGAAGAATGGTTGTCGACGATCACGCGCCCATCGCGATCCAGAATCTTGCCGCGCGGCGCAAGCACTGGAATGGATTTGATGCTGTTTCGCTCGGCGCGCTCCTGGTAAACTTCCGGGTACCGAATCTGCAGGTCCCAGAATCCCGTCACCAGGAACAAAAAGATCCCCACCATCACGTACTGGAAGAACGCAATCTTCCCCGATGCAAACTTCGTATCGTCGCGCAGCAACCGGTTCGCCGACAGTTGCCGTTCTTCTTCGCGATCGGCCGGATGTAAGGTCACTAAAAAACCGTTTCTGGTTTATGGTTTCTGGTTTCTGGTTCCGTGGGCCCGCGCAGTTGGGGGGTTAACCAGGAACCAGAAACGAGAAACCAGAAACCGTTCTATGCTGCAACTTTCAGTTTATCCAAAATGTGGAACAACGGCAGGGCTACCGCTGCATTTAGTAGCCCAAAAAGCAAAGTTTGCTGAGCGTCGAAGATCATGGCTTCTCCCAGCAACGCGCGCGCCAGAACCCAATAAAAGAACTGGTGGAAAAAATAGAAGAAAAAGCTCAGGATGAAAGTTACAATCGGGTTTTCTACGTCGAATCGTTGGCTGACGGAGGCCGCGAAGTAGCCCACCAGGGTCTTCACGATACCAAACATTCCAATAGGCTGATGCGACAGCGAATCCTGTACTAAACCTATTGACATGCCATAGAAAACAGAGGAGATCGGCCCTCGCCGGCCCAGTGCGAAATGAACTGTAATCAGCAGCGGCAATTCCAGGTAAGAGAGGAACCCGACGAACCGCGGTACGTACACTTGAAACAGGATCGCGATCAGCGGAATGATGATCAGCCAGATCACGCGGAGGCGTTCGGATTTGTCCTTCCGGGAGGGGCCGGTGAGCAGCCGTTCTGTGTACTCGCTCATTGATTCGCGGACGGTGGACGGCTAGGCGGCGTACCACCACCAGGAGGTTTAACGGGCTTGTCTGTCTTCGGTACCGGAGGCGGTACGGCGTCCGGATCGGCATCTGTGGGATCGGTTACTAAAATAGGCGCCGTGGGCCGAGGTTTTGGCGTCGGTGGAATTGCAGGAGCAGTTACTGTAACTGGCGGTGAGGCTGTGGCCTTAGCAGGTGTCGCGCCAGGAGTGGCTGGCGCGGTGGAACCCGGTTTCGATTGCGCTTCCTGCCGGTCGCGGCTCGGTGACGGGGTCGGTTGCGTTCCACTGGGGGTGGGAACGTTGCTAGCTGCGGGCGTGGCCGCCCGGATGCCCTGAATCTTCGTGAAATCCGGCGCCACAAAGCCTTCCCCAAATCCTTTATGCTGCGCTTCTCCAGATTGTTTATACTGCTCGCGGAGCCGGTCGGCATCGGTGGTCAGCACCGACTGTTGTCCGGTAGGCTGCGGGATTTGTCCGGCGGCCTCGGTGGGTGCCTGCAGAATCTTGTATCCCGGCGTAGCCGTTTCGTTATCCGGAATTTGAAGATGGACCCCCTGCAGCATGATCAGCACCTCTTCCACGCCGCCTTGCATTCCGCTAGGCACCAGGTAAATTTCTTTGAACGTCTTGCCGTTGCGAACGCTGGTGACTTGCCCCACCGGAAAACCCCGCGGAAAGATGCGATCGTCTCCGGAAGTGTAGAACCATTCGCCCTCATCTACCTTCTCTTCATTTTGCGCGTAATCCACCAGGCACTTCGTCTGCCCCAAGCCTTTGAGGGTGCCGCGCACCCGGTTCTTCTGTGAAATCACGCCCGCGGCGAAGGTCGGATCCGTCACCAGCATAACCAGCGACGCCATGGGATAAGCATCCACCACCTTGCCGACGATGCCGTCCGGTGTCACTACCGCCATTCCACTTTCGATTCCGCTCGTTGAGCCACGATCGATGAACACCACCTTCGAATTAGCCCCGGTCCCGTTTCCGATGACGCGAGCCGCCACGGTTTTCGAAGGCGAATGCGCCTGGAACACGCTCAGTGCTTGCGCGCGGTCCGCCGTGGCGAGCTCGGATTTCAGGTAATGATTCTCGATCTTGAGCTGCCCGTTTTCATGTTGTAGCTTTTCGTTCTGGCTGCGCACACCGAGCAGGACAAAATAATCCTCCACGAACCCCCAAGTATAGCGCCGCACCAACTCCAGGCCCTGCTCCACCGGCGTCACCGCCGTGACGGCCCAGACGCGGATGAGAGCGACATCCTTGTTGCTTTTTACCTGATATGCAATCAGCAACAACTGCGCCACAATCACGATCAGTAGGACAGTAAGGTTGCGGTATCGGCTGAGGAAAAAATCCATAACATACATGCGTTCACATAAGTGTGAACGCGGCACGCACCCGTGCGTGCTCTACGCTACTCGATAGCCACTCTACGCAGCAATTTGAAATCCGTCAGCATCTTGCCGGTTCCCAGCACCACGCTAGCCAGCGGATCCTCGGCAATGGATACCGGGAGTCCTGTCTCTTCGCGAATCCGCCTATCCAAATTCTTCAACATTGCACCACCTCCGGTCAAAACGATGCCCCGGTCGCTGATGTCGGCGCTGAGCTCGGGAGGCGTCCGCTCCAGTGCCACGCGAATCGCGTTCATGATAGTAGCCACGCATTCGCCCAGCGCTTCGCGGATCTCGCTGTCGTCGATGGTCAGCGTCTTGGGCACGCCTTCAATCAAATTGCGGCCTTTTATTTCCATGGTCAACGGCTTGTCCAAGGGAAAAGCCGATCCAACCTGGATCTTGATAGCTTCGGCGGTGCGTTCTCCGATCAGCAGATTGTATTTGCGTTTCAGGTATTGCATGATGGCGTTGTCCATCTCATTCCCTGCCACACGCACGGATCGCGAATAGACAATACCGGATAGCGAAATCACGGCCACGTCTGTCGTGCCTCCGCCGATATCCACTACCATGTTCCCCGAGGGCTCCGTCACCGGAAGGCCCGCGCCGATGGCCGCCACCATGGCCTGTTCCACCAGGTGCACTTCGCTAGCCTTGGCGCGATACGCGGAATCGATGACCGCCCGTTTTTCCACCTGCGTAATTTCGCTCGGGACGCCAATTACAATTCGCGGATGCACCAGCACCTTGCGGCCGTGCGCCTTCTGAATAAAATAATTCAGCATGCGCTCAGTGACCTTGAAATCCGCGATAACGCCATCTTTCATGGGACGGATGGCCACGATATTGCCGGGCGTGCGGCCCAGCATGTCCTTGGCTTCTTTACCCACCGCTTCCACTTCTCCATTGGTCTTGTTGATGGCCACAATGGAAGGCTCGTTCACCACGATGCCTTTGCCTTTCGCAAACACCAGCGTGTTGGCGGTCCCAAGGTCGATCGCAAGATCGGAAGAGAACAGACTAAAGAGCGAGCGAATGTTCATTTTGAGGCGTCGGGGGCTGTATTACACCCACATTCCGGTTATCAGAGGTGTTGGAGGAGGCGCTCGGACAGTCCTATGCAAGGGTAGCATAGTCAAGCATCTGGCAGCAATTTTAGATAGGTCCGCCGGGATGTTTAGCTGGTCAGGTTGTAAATCAACCCGTAGGGATCTTTGACATAGCATCTCGGGACATGTGGCTCGTCCTTGACGATTTCGCAGCCCTTTTTCACCAGCCGGATTTTGGCTTCTTCGACATCCCGAACCGTAACTTCGAGGACGGGCCCCAGCGGCGGCCCCTGCTCGATAAATAAATTGATATTCTCGCCATGCAGACTGAGCATGGGCTTTTCGCCGGTGACCGAGAACCCGAGCTGGTCGACATAGAAAGCCGCCGCCTTCTTCGGGTCTGGCGCTTGAATCAGAATATCCGTGCCAAAGCTGTTTGCCATGTAGGCTCCTCCGTGCTGGGAATGCAATCAAAGCTAGCACAAATCGCGAACACCCTTGGCGTCTTTAGCGGATGGACGTGCTAACGGTATTCGAATTCGCTCCGCCAATCGAAACATTCACCGGCACGGCCGCGCCGGACGTGGCCCCGGCAGGCACCTGCACGTTGATTTGATAGAGACCGACGTCACCAGGGCTAAGTCCGGAGAATAGCACCGTCGCTGCGGCACCACCGATATTTACTGTGGGAGCCGCTGTGGTCTCCGAGAGTGGCTTGCTAAGAGCCGGCGCACCGGTTGCGGGTTGGTTCGTTACAGGTCCCAGGCCGATGCAAAAAATCAGCACAGAACTGCCGGCGGCCGCTGGGTTCGCTGGGGTAATTAATTGATATTTTGCGTCCAAGATCGCACCTTGGTTGGTCTGACTGTTGACGACGAAGATGCCGGGAGCGTAAGGCGCGAGTGTTATTGTTTGCGGCGCGCCGCCTTCGCCATTGAGCAGGGCGGATACCGTTGTTTGTTGCTCGCCGGCCAGTTCCCATGGGATCTGGGCATTGATTTGAAGCGATGAGCCGAAGAACAACGGCGCGGGAGGCGCGCTTCCGAACTCAAGCGAAAGTCCGGAAAAGTCGGTGGGGATTGGGAAGGAAGTGGATGAAACCGCTTCGGAAATTGGAAAGGTCCCGAAGACCGCCGCGATACTGCCAGCAGCGACAGGAGCCTTATTGGTGGCTGCGTTCACCACGCCGTTCGCATTGACGGAAGGAGCACCGGAGGCGCCCGCCAGGCTCAATCTGAATATGGTTCCAACTGCGTTCTTTCCGCCGCCATCCGTTGTGCCGTAAAAGTTGCCGTCACCTCCCAACGTCAGCCCGCTATATGGGAACGAGCCGTCCGTTCCGCTGAAGCTGTATAGAAGCGTGAATGTCCCGCCAGGAGTGACTTCGAATAACGTACCGAACAAAGTGCTTGCCCCTCCGGTTTGAGCAGCTCCGTAGAAGTTTCCAGCATTGCCTTTAACGAGTCCGGCGATGGGCCCCTGTCCATCAGCGCCGTTGAAACTGTGGAGAGTAGTGAGCGTTCCGGTGGGAGTGATCTGGAAGATCGTTCCCTGACCGAACGCGCCACCGGCGGTCGTGGTCCCATAGAAGTTGCCGTCGTCGCCAAGCACCAGGGTGCCCCATGGATCGGCGCCGTCCTTGCCGTTGAAGCTATGGAGAGTGGTGAGCGTTCCGCCGGGAGTGATCTTGAAAACGGTGCCGGCAAAGCTCGCGCCGCCAATGGCGGTCGTCCCGTAGAAGTTGCCATCCGTGCCAACCGCTAACGTGCCTATCGGGTCGGCGCCAGCCCCGCCATTGGCGACGTACTGGCTCGAATTGAAAACGTACAGATTCGTAAACGTCCCGTCCGGGGCGATCTTGAATACCGTGCCTGCCCCTATCCCAGTGGCTGTCCCAACGACATACTCGCCTCCGCTCGTGGTGGTCCCGTAGAAGTTGCCATCGCCGCCAAGTACGAGCCCGCCCCAGGGACCATTACCATCTAATACGTTGAAGGTGTGCAGCGTAGTGAATATTCCGGCCGAAGTAATCTTGAAGATCGTACCGGCGCCGGGACTCGAAAGCGTCGTGGTTCCGTAGAAGTTTCCGTCCGGACCCAGCGCCAATGTGCCAAACGAGCCGACACCGTCGGCGCCATCGAAGGTGTGCAAAGTGGTAAGGGTACCATCCGGCGTGATCTTGAAAACCGTACTGTGGCCGGAGGTGGTCCCATAAAAATTCCCGTCCTTGCCCTGGACAAGCGTCCCCTTGGGCGCCGCGCCGTCTGCTCCTCCAGTAAACGTGTAAAGTGTCGTCAAGGTTTGGGCAGGCGAGGCCGAAGCCAGCGCGAGCAGTATTGTCGAAAGAAATCCGAGTCTGAGTTGACAGACCGGATTCGCGCGAGTCGAATGATCACAATGAGAGTTCCGCATGAATCATTGAATGCTGATACCGAAATCGAAAATGTCCGCGGAGCTCGCCGCGCCTGCGCCGTAGGCCCCGTAAGGGCCGGCCGCAACCATGCCGCCGGAAGAGGCCAGGAAGCAGTACTCGCCCTCTTTCAATTCATCGACTTTCACTTTATAGAGGCCCGCCCTGATCCGTTCGGACTTAAACGGGATCATCGCCTTGGCATCGCTTCCCGAGGACCTTCCCAATGCACTGAACTGTCCGATTATGGTGTCCCGGTTCGACTTGTTGACTTCCAACTTCAACAGGACGAACTGGTTCGGGTTCGAGAGACTTCCGATTCCGAAATAGGTTTTGCCAAGGCCCGCCTGCTTGTCATCGAAGTAGAAGTAGAACACTGGTGACGATTCGGGAACCCGGATATTTGCGTGCGGGCCCTGGATCAGTGCTTTCGTTTTTGCCTTCACGATTCCGTACGTTATCGCCGAGGGCAGCATACCACCGGTTTTTGCGCCTTGATAAGCCGCCCGCTCCAGAACGATCATCTGTGGCTTCCCCTCCCGGTCCTTAGTGTAGAGATAAATGCCAGAATCGTGCGGCGTCAGAGGGTCGTTTAAATCCCCCGTGGAATTGTCTCCCGGAGCAGGAGTTGCTCCCGAGGCCTTGGCGGAGCCGATCCCGATGCCGATCGGCGTTTGGACCACCATGGGCTGGGGAGCCTGTGGTGGGTGCAGATTGGACTCGGGCCCGGACGGCGTCAGATCAGCTTTCGGGTCCAACATGACCTTGAGAACAGCATCGGTGACCTTCGCCTTCTTGAGGCGTATTAGTTCCTCTGAGCTGAGGTCAAAAACCTTGCCCTCCTTACGGAGCTTGGCGACGATGACGTCATCTGAGAGACCGGCCTCAACCATCGCCATTATTCCGTCGATGGTCAGACCTTCAGGTTTTGATGACTGGACCGACGTAGGTTTTTTCGTCGTTTTGTCCGGAGAGGATTGCTGCGCAACAATCGGGAGAACCAACACCAATATGGATAGCGCATGTAAAGGAATTGACATGTTCTTGCTTAGCCTCTGCGCTCGAATCAAGGCTGGGGCACCAGCGTGTAGGTCACCTGATCCACGGGCTCGCTGCGATCACCGTTATTGTTGGTGAAGCTTACGAATGTAATCGTGTTCCCGACCTGACTGACACCGATCAGGGTGTTGGGTTGCCAGCCACCGATGCCGGCGGTGCCGCCGACGCCATAGCTCCAGGCTGTCGACGTGATACCCGCGGCCTTGATGCGTGCCGCCAGCGGATTGCTAGCGATTGGGCCGACGTACCAGGTGGCACTTCCGGGATAAGTGTAGACGTAGGCGCCTTTTGGTGCAGCAAGCGACCATTCCGTAGTCCCCCCACTAGCAACACCCGGGCCGCTTATCGTGATAAGCATCTGTCCGTTGTAGATTGTGCTTGGTCCCACATAGTTGCCTGCAATGAAAGAGGACACTAGCGGAACCGGCGACGGGACAGCCTCCGGGTAGCCGGGAGCAAGTGTTAGGTTGCCAGCCGAATCCACCTCGAATAGCAACGTAATGTTCTTATAGATTGTGCCCTTGGCGGTGACGACAGGAACCCACGTCGCGGTGACGGCGTTGCCGGAGGCAGTCAATGTGGAATATTGGAACAGCGCATAGGGC
>Ga0187859_10002822_pt1 | contig 10749 bp, 10 predicted proteins | sample June2016WEW_10_1_2_FD_133019 | JGI IMG/M metagenome (GOLD analysis project Ga0187859, IMG submission 133019) | Peatland microbial communities from SPRUCE experiment site at the Marcell Experimental Forest, Minnesota, USA - June2016WEW_10_10 | ecosystem: Environmental > Terrestrial > Soil >... | reverse complement strand
CGGCATGCGGACCATGCTCGAAGCGCAGCCGAACTGGACGATCTGCGGCGAGGCGGAGACCGCACGTGAGGCCATTGATCTGGCGCGAGAGTTCCATCCCGAAGTTGTGGTCATCGACATCCACATGCCCGGCGCAGACGGCGCGCCGGGCATGGACGGCTTCCAAGCCATCGGGGAAATCCTGATTGTCAGCCCCAAGAGCGAGGTCCTCATCTTCACCATTGATGAGGATTTCGCGATCGTGCAAGCGGCCACGGAAGCCGGAGCGCGCGGAGTCGTGATGAAGTCAGACGCCGCGCGCGATCTGTTCGCCGCCATTGCGGCTGTGGCGCGCCATGAACCGTTCTACAGCCAGAAAGCTTCGCAAGCTCTCGTGCAAGGGTTGACGTTCCCGCCGGGCCGGCTGCAGCCCGATGTAATTGCGAGCGAGGGTGGTTTAACCAAACGCGAACGGGAGGTGGTCGTGTTGGTTGCTGAGGGCCATAGCAACAAGCAGGTCGCCGTTACGCTGAGCATCAGTGCCAAGACGGTGGAGAGACATCGCGCCAACGTCATGCACAAGCTGGGATTCAAGCGTACCGCCGAACTGGTGCGCTATGCCCTGCGAGGCGGACTCATCCAGCCCTAACCGGAGGCATGTCCGTGGCGCAAACACGTTGGAATTGGCAGTGTCCGATGCATGCGGCGGGCATCTGCCACATCATGGAGGGATCAGCACCAATCCCAAACAACAGGAGATTTCGTATGAAACCGTCCCCCGACGACAACACGGTCGAGCAGATGCAACGCAAACTGGATAACCTGCAAAAATTCATCGACGTCATCCTTGGTTTGCAAGCGGCGTTCATGGGGCACTGGGTGCGGACGGCGCGCCTTTCGGATTCCGAACAACATCGGCTTTCCCTCGTGCTCTCACAGCTTGAGAATTACCTCGGTGACGCGGATCGGACTTCCTCAGGGCCTCCAGAACTGTCGTGAGTTCGGCGTTCATGGAAAGTTGGGCTCTCAGTTGCCCTCTCCGATGCGATTTTGAGACCGATGGATTTATCAATGCCTCCGGTTCCGTAATTATCGCCCTCCCGTAACCTGGCAGCCACCTTCCGTCTCAAATGCGGGAGAGACCCGCTTCCCATAATCCAAACTGGCGATGCACGGCCGGAAACACTCTTCTTTTGCCCGTCGTCTCATCAGGGAATTGCCTTACGGGTCATGTAGGATAGCCCTCCTCTATTTCCTTGATTTTGCAACGTTCCGCCCGTCGCGGCGTGTTGGCTGCTCAAAGCCAGGCACAGTCGAACTATGACACGGACTCTCGAAAACAAGATGCGTATTGGATTAGCCCAGGCGTCCGCCTTGCAAAAGGCCCGTGATGAACTGGAGCTTCAGGTCCAGAAACGCACCGCAGACCTCCAGCGGACAACCAAGGAACTGGAAGCCGAGATTGCCGAGCGCAAGCAGGCGGAGTTGACGCTGGGTGTCTCGGAGGTCCGGTATCGCCGGCTGTTTGAGACGGCGAAAGACGGCATTTTGATTCTCGATGCTGAGACCGGGATGGTCGTGGATGTGAATCCGTTTTTGATCGAGTTGTTGGGTTACTCGCGCGAGGTGTTCCTCGGAAAGAAGGTTTGGGAACTGGGATTCTTCAAGGACATCGTGGCCAACAAGGTCAAGTTCGAGCAACTGCAACAAGAAGGGTATGTCCGTTACGAAAACCTGCCACTGGAAACGAGGGGTGGTCGCAGAATTGCCGTGGAGTTTGTCAGCAACGTGTATCAAGGCGGTGATGAAAAAGTGATTCAATGCAACATCCGCGACATCACCGAGCGCAAGCGCGCGGAAGAGCAGTTGAAAGCATCCCGCAAGGAAGTGGACGACCTGAAAGCTGCGCTCGATGAGCACGCCATCGTCGCCATTACTGATTCCCAAGGGAAGATCACCTATGTAAACGACAAGTTTTGCGCGATTTCGAAGTATTCGCGCGACGAGTTGCTGGGGCAGGACCACCGCATCATCAACTCGGGCCATCATCCCGAGGAGTTCTTCCACAACCTCTGGACCACCATCGCCCACGGCCGCGTCTGGCATGGTGAAATCAAGAACCGGGCGAAAGACGGCTCCTGTTACTGGCTGGCCGCCACCATCGTGCCATTTCTCAACGAGCAGGGCAAACTACGCCAGTATGTGGCCATCCGCACCGACATCACCGCCCGCAAGCAAGCGGAGGAAGAAGTCCGCGCGCTGAATGCGGAACTGGAACATCGCGTGGCGGCGCGCACCGCCGAATTGGCGACGGCCAATAAGGAACTGGAGGCCTTTTGCTATTCCGTCTCGCACGATCTGCGCGCGCCGCTGCGCGGTATCGATGGATTCACCCAGGCCGTCCTCGAGGATTATGGTGACAAGCTCGGCCTGGAAGGCCGCAACCAGCTGCAACGCATCCGTGACGGCAGCCAGCGTATGGGTCAACTCATTGACGATTTATTGAACCTGTCCCGCGTCTCGCGGAGCGAACTGCGCTGCGAGCCGGTCAATCTTAGCGGGATCGCCGTCGACGTGGCCGAACAGTTGCGGGAGCGCGACCCGCAACGACATGTCGCGATTCGAATCGCGGCGGACCTGAAGGCCGACGGCGACCCGCACCTGTTGCGTGTGGCGCTCGAAAACCTGCTGGGTAACGCCTGGAAATACACGTCCAAGCGGCCACAGGCCACGATCGAGTTCGGTCTCAGTCGCGAAAATGGCCACTCGTCGTTCTTTGTGCGCGACGACGGTGTGGGCTTCGACATGCAGTATGCCGACAAGCTGTTCGCGCCGTTTCAACGGCTGCATCGGATGACCGAGTTTCCCGGCGCGGGCGTCGGGCTGGCCACCGTCCAGCGCATCATCCAGCGTCACGGTGGCCGCGTCTGGGCCCAAGCTGAGGTCAACAAGGGGGCGACGTTCCATTTCACGCTGTCCTGACGAGGCCACACCATGAACGCATTCGATCGATGTTTATCTTCGTTGTTGTCGGAGTTCAAACGCCAGGCCCAACCCCAGGTGCGGTCCCTTTGGGCTGACCTGATGGAACTGGAGGAAGCGATTGATGAACGGGCATTCGCCGCGGCCCGCCAGCAAGCCTTGCATCGGATCCGTGTTCTGGGGCAGGCCGCCACCGCGGCCCATGCACATCCTGTGCGATCCATCACTCAGTCACTCGAGCTCACGCTCGGAACCCTCATGCACACCCGGGCGGCGGCCGGCCCCGAACTGTTTACGCGCCTGTACGACACCATCTGGATACTGGCGGAAACGCTGTACTCGATGGACGTGGATGCCCCCGTCTCCGAGCGGTGCCGCCAGCCGGACGAACTGACTCTCGTCGAATCCTGCGCCGATTGAAAAAGACCCGCCATGAACAACAAAGCCATCCTGCTGGTGGAGGACAATCCCGACGACGAGGCGCTCACGGTGCGCGCCCTCGAGAAAGGCAACATCCGCAAGGAGATCGTGGTGGCCGGTGACGGCGCGGAGGCGCTCGAGTATCTCAGCGGCAACGGGCTGCCCGCACTGGTGCTGGCGGACCTGAAGCTGCCCCGGGTGGATGGCTTGGAGGTCTTGCGCCGCGTGCGGTCTGAGCCGCGCACGCACCTGTTGCCAATTGTCATCCTGACAACGTCCATGGAAGAGCAGGACCTTATCAACGGCTACAGTCTCGGTGCGAACAGCTACATCCGCAAACCCGTGGACTTCGCGCAGTTCTCGGAGTCGGTACGCCAGCTGGGACTCTACTGGCTGATACTGAACGAACCCCCACCGTACCCACGGAGCTAACATGACCAAACCGCTGCGAGCATTGATTGTGGAGGACAGCGAGGACGACTGCCTGATGCTGAAGAGCACGCTGGCGCGAGCTGGCTACGAGGTCACATACGAACGCGTCGAGACTGCGGAAGCCATGAGTGCCGTTCTCGCGCATAAACCGTGGGACATCGTCATTTCGGATCACCGCATGCCACAGTTCAGCTCGCTGGCCGCTCTGAAGCTGTGCCGGGAGCACGATGCCAATATCCCGTTCATCGTCGTCTCTGGCAGCATTGGCGAGGAGTTGGCCGTAACCGCCATGAAGGCGGGCGCCGACGACTACGTTATGAAGGACAATCTCACGCGGCTGGTCCCCGCCGTCGAGCGCGAGCTGCGCGAGGCGGAGTCCCGTCGGCGGCGGCGCGGCGCCGAGCAGGCCCTCGACCAGTGTCGACGCCGCACCGACTCGATTCTGGAAGCGGCGGGTGAAGGAATCTGCGGGTTGGACGCCAATGGCCTCATCAACTTCATCAACCCCCGCGGGGCGAAGCTGGTCGGATGGGAGGCCGGGGAATTGATCGGGAAGCCGCTGCATGAAACGCTCCATCACAGTCGCGCCGACCGGAAGCCATTCTTGAAAGAGGACTGCTCCCTTTGCGCTACGTTGCGCGATGGTTTGGCGCATTGGATGGATAACGAGGTCTTTTGGCGCAAGGACGGCCTGTCATTTCCGGCGGAGTACACCTGCGTGCCGATGCGTGAAGGCGATCAGGTGGTGGGCGCCGTGCTGACATTTCAGGACATCACCGAGCGTAGAGGCTCAGAAGCGGCCTTGCGCGAAGCCAACCGACGTCTCGAAAACACCGTCGCTGAGTTGCGCCGCACTCATGTGGGCCGGGAGCGCCTGCCCGCCCATCTGGGCCAGCCAGCCAGGCTCCCCGTGGCGAAGGCGACGGACATCTCGAAGAATGGTCGGCTTCATATCCTGGTGGTTGAAGACGACCCCATGGTGCGTAACATCGAGGCCGAGTATCTGATCTCAGACGGGCACGCGGTGGAGACCGCCGACGGCGGTTGCGAAGGGCTGAGCAAATTCCGCGCGGGCAAGTACGATCTCGTAGTGACAGACCGCGCCATGCCCGAGATCAATGGCGACCAACTGACCGAAGCCATCAAGGAAACGGATCCGGACATGCCGGTCATACTTGTGACTGGTTTTGCCGAGACGCTCGGGGACGGTCACAACCGGGTGCAGGCAAATCTTGTGTTATGCAAACCTTTCAGCCGCGTCAGCCTCCTCGAAGCGGTCGGAAGGGCGGTGTTGTCGCCCGTATGAGTGAATCACTGCCAAACACGCGTACGTCTACAGGCACACCGACGCCGATTTCAGCCACGGCGTCTGCCCGGAGTGCGCCCACAAACTCTAACCGGAATACTTCAAGAAAGAGCCATCTCATGCGTAAACGACGAATCCTGGTTGTGGACGACGACTCGGCCTACGCCCGTGTGCTACAGGCCGGTTTAGAGAGAGCCGGCGACTACAAGGTTCGTGTGGAGTCGCGAGCCACGCAGGCGCTGTCGACGGCGCGGGAGTTTGATCCCGATTTCATCCTGCTGGATGTCTGCATGATCGATGGTGATGGCGGCGATGTGGCTTTCCGATTCCAAAACGATGCCCGGCTCCAAAATATCCCCATTGTCTTTTTGACTTCGATTGTTTCCGAACACGAAGCCCAGGACGGCGACATCGTGCGTGGCGACTTCCGCTTCCTCGCCAAGCCGGCCCGATTGGAGCGCCTGATCGCCTGCATTCAGAAGCATATCGGGCCCGCAGATCCAGCAGATCTGCGCCCGAGGGAAAGGGAATCCATATGAACAAACGGTGCATTCTGGTGGTTGACGATGACCTTCACGCAACGCGGGTAATCAAATTGACCTTGGAGCGGACCGGCCGGTACGAGGTTCGAGAGGTCAACGACTCCACCCGGGTGCTCGAAGCGGCTCGTCTGTTCCAGCCCGATTTGATCCTCCTGGATATTTGCATGCCCCGCGCGGAAGGCGCTGAGATTGCGTTCCAGATCCGGGCCGATGCGGAACTTCAAGACACTCCCGTCGTGTTTCTGACGTCGCTCGTCTCGGAACGGGAATCCGTCGGCGACGGCACGACCGACGGGGCATTTCATTTTGTGGCCAAGCCCGCCCGATTGGCCCGATTGATTGCCTGCATCGAGAAATCGCTGGAACGATCGAGCTGCGAAGACCGGATCCCAGCCGAAAGGCAATCGGTATGAGAAAACCCCGTATTTTGGTAATCGACGACAACGCCAATGCCACGCGCGTCGCGAAACTGATTATCGAGAGATCGGGATGCTACGAGGCCCGGGAACTCAACGATCCGATGCAAGCGCTCGACGTCGCTCAGGGATTCAGGCCCGACCTCATCCTGCTGGATGTGTGCATGCCCGGCGTGGAGGGAAGCGAGCTTGCCGAGAAGATCCACGACGCCCCGTTTCTGGCAGACGTGCCGATCGTGTTTCTGACATGCATCGTGACGCCAAGTGAGGTCGGGAAAAGTGGCCGTGTCGTCATCGGCCATCATGAGTACATGGCCAAACCCGTCCGACCCCATCAGCTGATCGCCTGCATTCGGGATACTTTGGAGCGCGTCAATCGGCTGCCGCAGTCTGGAGAACTCGTGACCCTGTCCTGAAGATCCTGCCATGGGATTGCCCACCATGTTGCTAATGCCGGGGTTCTTTGCGCTGGTGGCCGTCTCGGTCGGTCTCGCCTTGCTCCTCCGAAGGCGGTTCCACCTCACGGCAGCCGTCATCGCCGATAAACAGCGTCTTGAACAATTGCTGGAGCAGAGCGAGTTGCGGTTCCGCATTCTCACGCGAGCCACGAACGAGGCCGTGAGGGATTGGAACATAGACGCCGGATCCGTCTGGTGGAATGGCAACGTCCAGACGCTGTTTGGATATGACGGGGAGGGGATCGGCCTCTCCCACGATTGGTGGATCCAGAACGTACATCCCGACGACCGGGAGAGTGTCCTGACCAGTTTGCAGGCGCGCATCCAGAGCAATGAGGATTTTTGGTCCGGCGAATATCGTTTTCGCCGCGCGAACGGTTCTTACGCCGACATTTTCGACCGTGGATATATCCTGCGTGACCTCGACGCGCGCGCCATTCGGATGATCGGTTCGATGATGGACATGACCGAGCGCAAGCGCGAGATGGAGACGGCACGGGCTCGGGACGCCGCCTTGGAATCGGCCCGCTTGAAATCGCAATTCCTCGCCAATATGAGCCATGAAATCCGCACACCGATGAACAGCGTCATCGGAATGACGGATATTCTGCTGCACACCGAGTTGACGCCCGAGCAACGGGAGTTTGTCGAAATCGTCCGCATGAGCGGGGAATCGCTGCTGACGATCATCAACGACATCCTCGACTTTTCCAAGATCGAGGCCGGTAAGCTCAAGTTTGAAATGCTGGACTTTGAACCGCGCACCGCCGTCGAAGACGTGATCATGATGCTGGTGGATCAGGCGCACGTCAAAAACCTGCAAATGTCCTCCGTGGTTGACGTGGATGTGCCGGACAGGGTCTGCGGAGATCCGGGCCGTTTGCGGCAGGTGTTGACCAACCTCATCAGCAACGCCATCAAGTTCACCCTGGAGGGCGAGATCAAGGTACGTGCCACCCGAGACGCGGAGAGCGACACGGATGTGGTCCTGCGGTTTGAAGTTACGGATGCCGGGGTGGGCATTCCTGAAGAGGCGCGAGCGTGTTTGTTCCAGGCATTTTCGCAGGTGGATGCCTCGACCACCCGAAGATACGGCGGCACGGGCCTTGGTTTGGCAATCTGCAAACAACTGGTCAATCTGATGGGCGGTCAGATCGGCTGCCACAGTACCCCCGGTCAGGGCTCCACCTTCTGGTTCACCGTGCGATTTGAAAAGCCGGGCGGGGTGACACCTCTCGTGGAGATCGTGGCGGCGGGCGCACACCCGTCCGTGAATTCCGTCGCGTCACACATTCCCGAGGCCGTTCGCGGGCGCACGCGCGTGCTGATCGCCGAGGACAATATCTTCAATCAAAAGGTGGTGCTGCGTCAGGTGCGGGAGATGGGCCTTGGCGCCGACGCCGTGGCCGATGGCATCGAGGCCCTGGAAGCGCTCAGCCGGATATCCTATGACCTGGTGTTGATGGATTGTCAGATGCCGGAGATGGATGGCTACGCCGCCGCCGCTGAAATCCGTCGGTGGGAAGATGGCCGCAGACACGTGCCCATCATTGCCATGACCGCGCATGTCATGAAGGAAGATCGCGACAAATGCCTGGCGGCCGGCATGGATGATTTCTTGAGCAAGCCGGTGCGCGTGGCCCATTTGGAAGCGGTGCTGGCAAAATGGTTAACAGGATCGACGTCGATCGGGGTAATCGAAACACCCATTCCCCTGTCCAATTCGTCTCCAGATCCAGCCGGGGCAGGCGGTCGAGAGAGCGAGGCACTCGAAGCCGACCTCACACCCCTGCCCGTGGACATGGAACTCTTCATGGAATTGGCCGGCCAGAACCCGCAACGGTTGCAGGAGTTGGCGGCTCATTATCTTCGCCAGACAACGGAACAGCTTGTCAAACTCCGGGACGCAATCGCCACGGGCACGGCAACCGATGTCAAACGCATTGCCCATAGCGCTGGCGGTTCGAGCGCGACGTGCGGTATGAACCCCATGGTTGGACTGTTGCGCGAGCTGGAGCGAATAGGGAACACAGGTCGGTTGGCCGAGGCCCCTCGCGTATACGCCCAGGTTCAAGTGGAGTTCACCCGGATCGAGCAATTCCTCCAAACCTATCTGGAAACCGCAACCAAACCTCAAGGGATAAGGGAGAAGGTACCCGCATGAAGCGTATTCTGATCGTTGAAGATGATCCGATCATTGTCGATGTCTATTCCCAAAAGCTGCGCGCCGAGGGATTTGAAGTCGACGTGGCGGCGGACGGCCGCACCGCCCTGAAGCTATTCCACCAGCGACGAGTGGATTTGGTATTACTCGACCTGCTGTTGCCGGAAGTCAACGGCGTGGAGTTCCTCCAGCAGATCCGCGCGGAGTTCGATCCGTCCGAGCTTCCCGTGCTGGTATTCACCAATGCCTATCTGGGCGGGATTGTGCAACAGGCATGGGAGGCGGGCGCCAACCAGGTCATCCCCAAGGCGGGCATAAAATGCAGTCTGGTCGTCGCGATGATCAAGAACGCGCTGGCGGATCCGCCGCCGTCCGCGGTGCCAATGGCGCGAGCGGAAACCCGCCGGGAGTTCGATCCCGCGGCGCGGAAGTACCTCCTGGAATCATCTTCGAAATTGTTCGCCGCGCTCTGGCGACCCCTGAAGCGGCTGGCCAAACATGGCCGCCGCCGGGGAGACAGTCAGGCGTGCTTCCGCGAATTGTTCCGCATCGTCCGACCGCTCACGGCCAAAGCGGCCATCGCCGGATTGGACCGGATCACACTGATGTCCTCCGCGTTGGAAGCGCTCCTGAAGGAGTTGTGCGACAAGCCGGACCGGTTGAGTCCGTCCGTGTTGCTCACCATTGCCCAGTCCATCGACACACTGAAGTTCCTCTTTGCGCAGCCGGTCGATGTGCCCGCCGTCAATCCCATCCCCGCCCGGATCCTTGTGGTGGATGATGACGTGTTCGTACGGCAGGCCGTCAGCCAGGCGCTGGCCCGCGTAAATCTGAAGACAATCTGTGCGGATAATCCTGTGACCGCCTTGAAGCGACGTACCGGGGCGCGCTTTGATTTGATCATCCTGGATATTGAGATGCCGGATGCCAGTGGATTCGATCTGTGTTCACGATTCCGCACCATGCCCGGCTGCCGGGACACTCCCATCATTTTCCTGAGTGTGCACAGGAACCACGAGGACCGTACCGAATCAGTCCTGCGGGGAGGCAGTGACTACGTTACCAAGCCGTTCCTGTACACGGAATTGGCGGCCAAAGCGCTGAGCTTTGTGATTCGCGGACCGCTGAAATCTGATCACGCCACCAATGCACAGACCGGCAACGGAGCCGATGCGGTTTTTTCGCGGCGCGATCTCAACGTATTAAAGCAAAGCATTCTCGGCCGCTATGGCGGCTGAGCCCACGCTGGCCAGCGGACGCGGAAAACCGAGCGCCCGCCCTATGGATTGTAGCTGGTATCAACGATCCTCCACTCATTCGCCAAAGCGGCCTGCCCATAAAATGAAACCGGCGGTTCCGAACGGAGGCCACGGAACCGCCGGCAACGGGGCTCGCCAACTACTGCGACCACCAAATTGTCGACGAAAACCATAACCCCACTCACCCGGGGTCGCTACGCCTGCATTGTCCGAGAATTGACCTGGATTGACATCTGCGTACCAAGTAGTCCCTTCGCCATTCGGCAAACCCTGGCGGCTTTGCTCGGCCGCAGATCCGGCGGCAGAACCGGCGGCGGGACGGCGGGCGGGGGGTTCAGAAAAGAACGAGCCCCGCAACTCTGCGGGGCTCATCTCAATGTTCAACTGTCAGGCAACATCTAATCAGGCTTTGCGGCGGCGGATGGCCAGCAATCCGGCCAGGCTCAGGCACACCAACGCCACGCTCGTCGGTTCCGGCACAACAGTAACATTCCCAAAAAACTCGACGTTGGCCCCGGTGGGATCCTGATCGTATCCAAAGTCGTTTGAAACGACAAGGTCCACCTCGTTGACGCCCGCATTGAGAACGAGATTGTTTGCCATGGTCGCAACCGCGTAACTATAGGAGGGACTCGATCCTTCGAGTGTGCCATTTAAATAAAGGGAGCCTTCGTTGTCCGACCACCAGGTAGCCACGGTAACTGTGCCGCCGCTAGGGGCGTTGAAAATCAATCGATAATCGTAGACGCCATAAGTCGCATCGGGGCCAGTAAACCACCCATCCGGGTTTT
>Ga0187859_10002818_pt1 | contig 10755 bp, 9 predicted proteins | sample June2016WEW_10_1_2_FD_133019 | JGI IMG/M metagenome (GOLD analysis project Ga0187859, IMG submission 133019) | Peatland microbial communities from SPRUCE experiment site at the Marcell Experimental Forest, Minnesota, USA - June2016WEW_10_10 | ecosystem: Environmental > Terrestrial > Soil >... | reverse complement strand
CGGCACTCCTTTAAAGCTTCGATCCCCGTCACCGGACCCGGGTTTCGTTTGGATGCGGTCGGAAATACCGGACCGAATGCCAAGTAGTCTACCGGCTCGCCGCCCGCAGCGCAAACCTGGGGCGCGTTGTGGCTGGAGAATCCGATTACGGCATCCGAACCCAGCAACCGGCGTGCGTCCCGCGGCGGCAGATCGTCTTGCCCGACGTGCAGGCCGGCCTCCAGCAGCATCGCGATATCGGCCCTATCGTCTACGATGAACAAAGCGCCCGCCTCCCGGCACATCCGTGCAATCTCCCGCGCCGCGTCGAACACCGCGCGCCCCCAATGCTGCTTGTGCCGCAATTGCAGAATCCCCGCGCCTCCCTCCAACCACGCCGCCGCCGCGCGCGTGAGCGAAAACTCCCGCGCATCGAGCGCCCCGGTATCTAAAATCGGATAGATCCGCGGCAGCCTCATTCATGGCCCAGGTTCCGGTCGAAGAACTCCGTCGCCCGCCGGAACGCGTCGATCAGCGTCTCATCCCGCACGAAGATGTGGCTCTCCTCCGGATAGTAGATTTCCGAAAAATCCTTCCCCTCGTGGATCAGCTTCTCACTAAGCTGCACCGTATCCTGGAACATTACGTTATTGTCCACGATTCCGTGCACCATGAGAAACGGATTCTTCAGCAGGCTCGAAAAATGAATCGGCGAGCTGCGCCGGTAGGCCTCGGGATACTCTTGCGGCTTGCCCAGCCTTTGTTCCGTATAGCCGGCGTTGTAGTTCTCCCAGTCGTTCACCGACGAAAACGACGCGCCCGCGCGGAATGTGTCGGGCGCCAGAAACATCGCCATGGCGGTCATGAAGCCGCCATAACTGGAGCCCCACATGCCGATGCGCTGCATGTCGATGTTGCCGAGGCTGCGCAGGTAGTCCACCCCGCCCAGCACATCGTCCAGATCCGGTCCGCCCATGTGCAGATAGACGCCCGTGCGCCAATCGCGGCCATAGCCGGAGCTGCCGCGATAATCCAGGTCGAGCACCACGTATCCTCTGTTCACCAGCGAGCAGTTGAAATCATAGCGCAGCTCCTGGTAGGCGCCCCACTGCTTCAATATGCTGGTCGCGTAGCCGGACCCGTGAATGAAGAACACCGCCGGGCGCGGCTTCTGGCCGCGGTCTTCGGGCCGATAACCTTGCGGCAGGAACAGCCGCGCCGCCACCGGCTTGCCATCGCCGCGTGACGGGAAGCGCACGAAGCGCGATTCCGGCCACGCGTAATTGGCGAACTCCGCGCGCGGCGATGTGGTCACGCGGTGGCCGGCCACGTACAGATCGAACGGATTCTTCCCGTCCGCGATCATCATGGCAATATCGCCGCCGTCCTCGGAAACGATGCCGATGTTCAGCCCTTCGCGCGACGACAGCTTCTCCTTGCCCGATCCATCCGGATGGATGCGATAGAACTGGCGCTCGGCGGTGCCGGCTTCGGTCGAAGCGAAATAGATGAAGTCGCCCGCCCACTGCGGCTCGTGCCCGAAGGAGCGGTCGTTATCCACCTGCCATCGGCCGCTCGTGAGCTGCCGCGCCTCGCCTCCGTCTTTCGCCACGATGTACAGGTGCGACCAGCCATCGCGCTCGCTCGAGAACAGAATGCGGCTGGAGTCGGGCGACCAAGCCGCGAAGAACGGCTCCACCCATGCCGCGTCCTTGTCTTCCGCCACCACGTGCGCCTTGCCGCTGACTGGATCGTTCACCAGAATGGCGGCCTGCTTCAGATTCGGATGCACGGCGGTGCGCAGGACAGAGCGCGAATCGGGCGACCACTGCGGCGTGCCGAAAGACAAGACCTTATCGCCCCAGGGTCCCGGCTCCAGGGCCACCGGCGCACCGCCCTCGGCCGGAGTGACGTAGACCTTCACTTCGGTTGCCGGATCGCCCGGCAGCGTGCGCGGGAAACTATTCGCGGTCACCAAGCGCCCCGCATAGTTGGGCAGCAGCAGCTTGCGCCCGGCGCCCGCGCGCACGGTATAGAGGAAGCGCTTTCCGTCCGGCGACCAGCGCCATCCGCCCAGCGATGCGCCTTCTCCCTCGATTTCGGTCACCTGCCAGAGCGCCCCGGTGTGCAGATCCTGCACGAAGAGTTGCCCGTCGCGCGAGAAGGCCAGCTTGTTTCCGTCGGGCGAAAAGGCCGGATTGGTTTCGGCGGTCTTGGTGCGCGTCAGCCGGAAGGGCGAGGCATTGCCCGACGTGCCCGATGTGCCCGAGGTGTCCACCAGGTACAGATCGCCGTGATACGAAAACGCGGCGCGCGAGCCATCCCGCGAGACGTCGAAATCGCCGATGCCTTCAGCCGGCTCCAGGTACTGCTTCTGCCGCTCGTCTTTTTCGGCTGCCGGCCGGTTGATCGGATCGTCGATCGGCTCCAGATTCGTGAGCCGCGCCAGGCGCTGCCCATCGGGGTGGTACGCGTACAGGTCCATGAAACGCCGCCCCTCGGCGTTCCACAAAAACAAAAGCACGTGTCCCTGTTTTGACCATGCCGCTTTCGCCGGCTGCGTACCCCAGGCGAACGGCTGGCTGAACAGCCGCTCCAGCGGCCACGGATCGGCTCGCATCGAGCATACAAAGAGTGCGAGAATCGCGGCAAATCGCATATTGACGGCGATTGCCAAGATTATCACACCATGGGTCCGCAGGTGCGGCCCGCTCCGTTGAAGACGCGAACCGCTGCCGGCCTGCAGCCGGTGGACCGGCGAGGGCGCCGGTCCGCGGGAGGGGGCGCCCGCCCCACACTGCTCCGCGCGTCTTCTTTGCCTTTGGTGGCCCGCAGGGCCATGGGGCACTCCCTAACGGTCGCGGCTCAGTAACAGTCGCGCCTGCTACACACTGACCACCGGACACGGCGATTGCCGGATGATGGAATAGGCGTGGCTGGTAAGCCGCCCCAGAACACCGGCATCCGCGCCACGGCCGATCACCAGCAGGTCCGCCTGCGCCTTGCGGGCCTCTTCGCAGATCATCTCGGCGGCCGGCCCCAGGGTCAACGTCACCTCGGCTTGGGTGCCTGCTTTCTGCTGGAGAGCGGCGATCTCCTTCTCTGCGTTGTCCACCAGGAATTTGCGCCACTCCGGCGAAAAATAAAATCCCTCCGTGCGCGGATCGAGTTCGGTCATGGCATGCACCAGCGTGAGCCGCGCGCCGAACTCGGCGGCCAATTGGGCGGACCAGTTCAGTGCGTGGGCCCCGGAGGGCGACAAGTCGATGACGCACAGGATGCGCTTCAGGGCGGCCTCGCCCGAGGGTAGCGTCTCGGCATGCGCGGTGGTCCAGACAGGGCAATCGGCGTCGTGCAGCACTTTGGCGGTAACCGAGCCGAGCAGCAGGCGGCGGAACGGTCCGTAGCCGTGGGTGGGCATCACGATCAGCCCGGCTTCTTCGCGCCGCGCGCAATCGACGATCTCGCTCGCCGGATCGCCATCCAGCAACAGGCGCCGCACGCGATGCCCAGCCAGTTCCGCGCGCAGGAACCCGGCGATGCGCTGCTCGGCGTCGATGCGGCGATTGGCCAGTATGTCGGTCATGGCGCTGGCCAGTTCCATAGCGCCGAACTCGCGGTAGGGCGGCAGCACATGCAGCAGAATGATTTCGGAATGGAATCGTTGCGCAATGGGAACGGCAAAACGGACTGCCTGGTTGGCGCGTTCGGAAAAATCGATCGGCAAGAGAATCTTCGCGATGGGAAACATGACTGCCTCCGTAACCGATCTTACTGCGACCGGGCAGGCGAAGGCCAGCCGCTTTCATTGGCGGCAGCCACCAGCAGCCCAATGGCGCAGGGCTACAATTGATCGAGGGTCAATTGCGACTCGCTGCCCCCTGCCGGCGGCTCAACCATAGCGAGTAGCGTCCCGATGATGCGCTTGGTCTCATGAGACGCAAAGACTGCCCTCAGCCATTCGACAAGCTCGGCTTCGGTCTTCAGGTGAGCCCCTTTGCCATGTGCGACGGCATCCAGAGGGTAGAACTCTTTGACGCCATGCGATAGAGAGAAGAGTTCATATTGATAGAAGTCGAGCGCTGGAACCACAATCTTGAAAGAATGGTGGAACTTTGTGTCGTGGGGATGTGGCCCCGTCTCAACCCGTCCTTCGAGCAGGTTGTTGACGCGCGGACCCAGCAGAGCGGCCTGTTCCCTCAGGATCGCTCCGGGCGACCTTTGCGCTGGCATGGCCGCAACTTCTTTCGGCCACAAGTTTTGTAGGGACGCCATCGGTAGCTACCCCACAGGTTTAGTTTAAACGAAATTGGGAGATGGTCTGAGGGAGTGGGTCGGCCATTCCGGCCGATTAGCGGCGTCGATCCCGCGGCGGCGAGGACTTGGAGGGTCTCGTCGTCGAAACGTTCGATGAGGTCTGGCCTAAACAGTACCTGATCGAACATGTGCCAGAAGTAGCTGACGTCGGCTCCGCGGCTGTAGTAGTACGTTCCGGGCGGTCCAGGCGTCCGATCACCAAAATGCCCCCACATTGGGTTGTAGAAATACCGATACTGTTTTCCGCTGACCGTGCGCTCGCGTTCGCGTGCGATGGCTTTCGTCATGGCCGCATGGAGCCCGCTTGCCATGACGACTCCTTTCTCGAAGGGGTTCAGGTTGAGGTCTCCAACCAGCAGAGTGCGCTGGTGGCCTATCGCCTCTTCTGCGTGGTAAATCATCTGCCCCGTGTGCTCGCAGCGCAACTCCTGGTCCCGGTCGTTGGCGTACATCTTGCTCGGCAGGTGCGCTGCGACGAACAGGACCTCTTCGCGGGCCGGGAGGCGCATACGGCGGATGGACGCGCGTTGGTCGTGGGCGACTTCCTCCAGGTATACGCCTGAGAAGCGCGTAAACATCTTCAAGGCGGGGCATTCGCTCTGGGTGAAATGGAAGTCCGCCGCCTTGCCCGCATTCAGCGAATTCAGGAGCGTCGCCTCGGACAGGCGGCACTCGGCCAGGACCAGGACGTCCACCGTGTATTGGTCGGCCAGCTCTCGCGCAGGCCGTTGGCCAGCCATCCTGTTTTATACTCGATGCATGCCGCGATTCACGCTTTCCGGTTTGTGGCTGCTGGTCCCGGCCTGCTTTGCGCAGACCACTACTTTGCGGCCCGATGCGGCGCCGGCGGAAGATCCGCAGGTGCGCGCCGAAGCGGTGCGGCTGATGGAGCGGGCGGTGATGCTCACCACCCCGGTCTGGCCGGCCAACGAGGAATTCGTCAACTTTCGCGTGCTGCATCCCGCCCCCGGCGAAGCCGCGGAGGGCGCCATGAAGATCGGCGTCAAGACCCGCGTGAACAAGCGCTGGGAGTTCACCTACGGCACTTACAAATATATTCGAGTGCAGGATGGCAGCGAGTTCGCCACCTACCGTTCCGAGAGCTCCGAGCCGGCCGCGCTGACCTCGGTCCGCAGGTTGGTTCCCGCATTCCACGGGCGGTTCGACTCGACCGACATCATTCGCCGCATTGCGGATGCCACGGTGGACGAACGCCCGGCGCGGTGTATCGACTTCGACACGCTCAAAGGCGACCAGCAGCAGTCCGGCCAGGTCTCGATCGATGCGCAGAGCGGGTTCCTGTTATCGATCCGGCAGGGCGACGAGACCATTCGCCAGTCGGCCTACTTCCGCTTCAATAATGGCTGGCTCCCAGGCCACATCGAACGCTGGATGGGCAATGAGAAACTGATCGAGATCGACGCCAGGGTAGTGGTCCGGACCGAGTACCCGCCGGAGTACTTCGACTACCCGGCGGACGCCAAGATCGACAATGGCTGCCGCGAGTTTCACCGCGCTTTCGCCGATCGGACTCCGCAGCCGGAGCCGAAGACGCAGTCCAACGAGGCCATCACGGTGAAGGTGCACGGCAGGGTCGGCAAGGATGGCAAACCGAGTGCCCTCAAGGTCCTCGACGCGGCTCGCCCGGACCTGGCGGAAGAAGCGTTGCGCATAGTTTCCCAATGGAGCTTTCATCCGGCCATGTGCGAATATCAGCCTGCCAACCAGGAGATGGATTTCGAGGTCACATTCAAGGGATGGTGAGAGATCATCGCCACCCGCATGCGATACAATGACCCTGTCCCCTTAAAACCGCCTCAAGATGGAACGCGCCAGCAGACTCATCGGCAAGCTCACGGGTCCGATCGACGTGGATGATCTGGCCCGCGCCGCCTGGCCTCTGGCCGTGGGCAAGAAAGTGGCGGCGCGCACACGTCCCACGCGCATGGTGCGGACCCGGCTGATTGTGGAAGTGGAAGATCCCATCTGGAAAAAGCAATTGTTCGGGCTCACCAAGCAGATCCTGACGAACCTGGAGCGGCACCTGGGCCAAGGAATCGTGGAGGATCTGGAGTTCCGCGTGATGCCGCCGCGGCGCGATGCCCAGCGGGCGGAAGTGGCGCAACCGGCACTGGCGGCTCTCGATGACGCCGACCAGATCGCGGACCCGGTGATGCGCAACATGTACAAGGTGGCGCGCAGGAAGGCTCTGGCGTGAAGATCACGGAAAAAGAAGTCCGCTACGTGGCGGAACTGGCCAACCTGAGCCTGAGCGATGCGGAAGTCCACAAATTCCAAGCCGACCTCGACGAGATTCTCGGCCATGTGGAGCGGCTGAACGAGGTCGATACCGAAGGCGTCGAACCGATGGCGCAGGTGCTCTACGCGGCCGGCGACATGGACGGCGACACGGCAAGATGGCGCGCCGACCGCGAACGTCCGCCGCTGGGCACGGACGTCGCGCTGGCGAACGCGCCGCAAGCGGGCGGCGGGTATTTCAAAGTGCCGAAGGTCATCGAACGTTGATGGATATTCGATCGCTCAGCATTGGCCAGGTGAGGGACGGTCTGCTGGCGCGCCGCTTCAGCGCCGTGGAGTTGGCGCAGGAGGCGTTGCGGTTCGCCGAGGCGCAAAACCCCGCTACGGACGCCTACCTGCGATTCTCGCCTGAGCGCGCGCTGAGCGCTGCCGCCCGCGTGGATGAGAAGATCGCGCGCGGCGACGATCCGGGTCCGCTGGCCGGAGTGCCGGTAGCGGTGAAGGACGTGATCCTCACCAAGAGTCTGCGCACGACGTGCGGCTCGAAGCTGCTGGCCGAGTACGTGCCGCCCTACGACGCCACGGCAATCGTGCGGCTGGAGGAAGCCGGCGGCGTGATCCTGGGCAAGACCAACTGCGACGAATTCGCCATGGGATCGTCGAACGAGAATTCGGCGTTCGGGCCGGTGCGCAATCCGCTGGCGCCGGACCGCGTACCGGGCGGATCGAGCGGCGGTTCGGCGGCCGCGGTGGCGCAGGGGACGGCGGCGGTGGCGCTGGGGTCGGACACCGGCGGGTCCATCCGGCAGCCCGCGTCGTTTTGCGGCGTAGTTGGCGTGACGCCTACCTACGGGCGCGTCTCGCGGTACGGGCTGACCGCATTCGCCAGCTCGCTCGACCACATTGGGCCGCTGGCGCGCACGGTGCGCGATGCCGCCGTGCTGCTGCAGACCATTGCCGGCCGCGACCCGATGGACGCCACATCGGCCGAGGCGCCTGTGCCGGACTATACACAATCGATGGATGGCAACGTCAAAGGGCTGAAGCTTGGGCTGCCCCGCGAGTATCTAAAAGACTTGACGAGTGAAACCGGGGACTTGATCGCGGCGGGCGTCGCGACGCTCGGGAAGCTGGGTTGCGAAGTGCGCGAGATTAGCCTGCCCGCGACCGACTATGCCATTGGATGCTACTACATCATCGCCACGGCGGAAGCCAGCTCGAATCTGGCCCGCTATGATGGCGTGCGCTACACTTCCCGGTCGGAGGCTTCCGCCACGCTAAGCGACATGTACCGGCACACGCGCGGCGAGGGCTTCGGAGCCGAATGCAAGCGGCGTATCATGCTGGGGACTTACGTGTTGAGCGCGGGCTATTACGACGCCTATTACTTGAAGGCCCAGAAGGTGCGCGCGCTGATCGCCCGCGATTTCGCGCGTGCGTTTGCGGAAGTGGACGCGATCGTGGCGCCGGTATCGCCTTTCCCGGCGTTCAAGCTGGGCGAAAAGATCGACGATCCGCTGGCAATGTACCTGTCGGATATCTACACAATTACCGGCTCGCTGGCCGGCATTCCCTGCATGAGCGTGCCCTGCGGCCAGACGGCCGAAGGGTTGCCGGTGGGAATGCAGATTCTGGCCAAACATTTTGACGAGCCGACTATGTTCCGCCTGGCTGACGCTTTCGAGCGTGGTAGCACAGGCTTTAGCCTGTGACAAATAAAAGTGGTAGCACAGGCTTTAGCCTGTGACAAATACTTTGAAGATGAATGGAGATTGATATGTCTTTTACGCTTCCCGCACTGCCCTACGCAACTGACGCCCTGGAGGTATCCATCGATAAGATGACGATGGAGATCCATCATGGCAAACATCATGCCGCCTACGTGACCAACTTGAATAAGGCGCTGGAATCGGCGCCCGATTTGGCCGGCAAGAGCATCGAAGAACTGCTGGCGAACAACTGCGCCATCGTGCCGGAGAACATCCGCACGGCGGTGCGCAACAACGGTGGCGGCCACATCAACCACTCCATGTTCTGGACCATCATGGGGCCGGGCGCGGGCGGCGCGCCAGTGGGCCACGTAGCCCAGGCCATTACCGGCACGTTCGGCGGTTTCGACCAATTCAAGGAAAAGCTGCAGGCGGCCGGAATGGGCCGGTTCGGCTCCGGCTGGGCCTGGCTGATTTCGAGCGGCGCCAAGCTGGAGATTGCGTCCACGGCGAACCAGGACAGCCCGGTGATGGAAGGCAAGGATCCCATCCTCGGCGTGGATGTGTGGGAGCACGCCTACTACTTGAAGTATCAGAACCGGCGCGCGGATTACCTGGGCGCGTGGTGGAACGTGGTGAACTGGCCCGCGGTGGAAGCGCGGTTCAATTCGCACAAGTAGATCCGGCCTGTTTCATTGTTCACCCGCCGCACGCAAAAAGATCGCGAACCGATCGATGTGAACGGCGGTCTGAAAATCGCTGTACAGCCGCAGCCGTTTCAGATCGCCGACACAATCCAGACAGGCAATAGCACACGGACGTGCGTCGATTGGTTGCGGGTATCGTGCGGAGACGTTCTCGACGCCGGTGTGGATGAATCTGATTTTGGGCTTCCTCTCGCGCAACAGCGCCTGGAGAGGGTACTCCAGTGTCAGGTTCGCGATATCGATTCCGACTACGCCGCAGTTCGAACCGGCAAGGACGTCAACTGCCCTCCAGTACGAAGCCTGGTTGTTCCATTGGGTCATATCCGCGAAGTACTGAACGCTCCGGGGCGTGTGAAGAACGCTCCCGTGCCCTTTCAGCGGCCGAACCCAGTTCTCGATCAGCGGAAGCCTCGCGTTGCTCAACAGCAACAGGCAGATCGTGAGCTGGACCAATAGGCCTAACCGTCGCCGGACCGGTCCCGATGTGAGGCCGCCGAGATCACCGATGACGCCGGCTAGCGGCGCACTGAGGACCAACAGCGGAAGGAAGAGCCGGGCCATGAACGGCTGCCATTTGAGATAAGCGCAGAAGGCTATGAACGCGCAGAAAAGCGCGAGCACATACAACGGCCGCTCGCGCTCGCGGCGGCGGAGCGCGCGCAGAATCAGAACACACGCGATCGCCCCAAGAATGGCCAGGTGCCAGCGATTCGGCGCATTGGCTTCGTGGTTGGCGTTGCGGGGAGGGGCGAAAGAACTCCCTGGCCAGGTCGTGCCAGGATCGTTGGCATCGATGCCCAGGCGCTGGTGCGCTTGTAACACGAGGTGGTAGACTCCTTCATTCCACGTGACGCTGCGGGCGCCCAGTTGTTCGGAGAGATTCCGCAACATGTTCGATACGGTCTGTTTCCAGCCAAACGTTTCATTCCGCCAACGGAAGACGCCATCGCCCTGAGCCGAATCGAAACCCAGGATCGACCCGTTCAAACCATAATTCCGAACATACTGCGGCACGTTGAGAGCAAGGCCGCCGGCGACTGCAATCAGAGCGCCGGCCGCGAGCCGCCTTCGCGACTTGCCTGCCTGAGCGAGGAAAATCGCGGCGAGAGGCCAGGGAGCGAAGAGATAGGCTGTGGCCTTCGTGAGCAGGGCCAGACCGAGAGCGGCGCCGAGGAACAGGGCGTCGGCGAGCCGATGAGTTTTGGTGAAACGGAGCGCGAAACAGACGGCGGCTATCAGCCACAGGGCCAACCAATAGTCGTTCTTGGCTCCGGAACTCGCCAGAATGCCCGCGGGAAGGGTCGCGCAGAACAGGGCGGCGATGGCCTGCCCCCGTTTTTCGGCACCCAACATCCGGGCTGCCGACGAGACCGCGACCATACTTGCGAGCGATGCGAACCACTGCACGAAGTTGATCAAGCCATCGCCGCCCGAAAGGACGTAGGTGTGCAGCATCATGTATTCGGCCAGCGGCTGCAACATGATCTGGTTGAAGTACGGCGTGGGAAAGAATCGCACGCTGGACGCTTCCGCCCAATAGACGACCCTGGGCATGTGGTAAGCCATGGCGTCGGCGCTGTTCGGGGGACTGAACCCGGCAGCCACCGCGGTGAGCGCGAGTATGGCAGCGATACCGGCGGAACAGATCAGGACGATAGGGTCGGCGTTGGGAGGGGTTGAGGCGAAGCGCAAGCGGAATCGTTGCTTGATCGCGAAGGCCAGCGCGATCGAGAGAACGGTGCTCCAACACAGGATCAACGGACCACGCCGGATCAGGTCCAAGG
>Ga0187859_10002817_pt1 | contig 10755 bp, 10 predicted proteins | sample June2016WEW_10_1_2_FD_133019 | JGI IMG/M metagenome (GOLD analysis project Ga0187859, IMG submission 133019) | Peatland microbial communities from SPRUCE experiment site at the Marcell Experimental Forest, Minnesota, USA - June2016WEW_10_10 | ecosystem: Environmental > Terrestrial > Soil >... | reverse complement strand
GAGCCCGAGGACCCGGGCGCGCCCGGGTTCAGCGATCAGCATACGACGATCGCCGGCGTGGTGCGTCGATCCGTGGCCGACAACGTCGAGTTGTCCAAGGTGACGCTCGCGTGGCAGTCGCCTCGGCACTTTGCGCCGGGAGATGCCGAGCTGGATCTCGCCGCGAGCGTCCTGTCGCACGGCAAGGAGAGCCGGCTCTACAAGTCCCTCGTCTACGAACAGAAGATCGCGCAGGAGGTCTCCGCCGAGCAGGACTCGCATGTGCTGGGGTCCGATTTCGTCGTCGAAGCGCTCGTCCGGCCCGGGGTCGACCCTTCGAGGGTGGAGAAGGCGCTCCTCGACCAAGTGGCGAGCCTTGCCGCTCGCGAGGTCTCGACAGAGGAGATCGAACGCGCCAAAAATGGGTACGAGATGGACTTCGTCGATCGGCTCCAGAGCATTCCGGAGCGCGCCTCCCTGCTCAATATGTATCAAGCCGAGGTCGGCGACCCCGGCTACTTCCAGCATGATCTGGATCGGTATCGGCACGCCACGACAAGCGACATTCGCGATTATGCAAAGAAGGTGTTGAGGCCGGACGCGGTCGTCGTGCTCATCATTGCCCCCACGAAAGACAAGAAAGAAGGGGCGCGATGAGGCTTTCAATGAACCTCTCGTGGACGCCTTACGTGCGGGCGCTTCTCCCTCTCCTCCTCGGGTACACGGCCGGTGCGTGCGGCGCTCAGCCGCCCCCCCAGGCGACGCCACCCGTCACCGCACCCGTACCTGACGCATCGGTCGCTCCGGTCGCAACCGTGTCCGATCCACTCGGTCCGCGTCCGGACACGCCCGCACCCGCTCCGTTTCTTCCGCCGTCGCCCGAGGTTTTCAAGACGGCTGTGGGAATCACGGTCTGGCTCCTCGAGCGTCACGAAGCCCCGATCGTTTCCTGCGACCTATCGATTCCGACGGGGGCGTCGTCGGATCCGAAGGGCAAGGCGGGCCTCGCTTACGCCACGGCGAGGATGCTCAACGAAGGGGCAGGCCAGCGTGGCGCGCTCGACTTGGCGCGGGCGCTGGACGATCTCGGTGCCCGGCTGACCACGGACGCCAACGCCGACGCGAGCGGCGTGGCCCTGACGGTGTTGAAGAAGAACCTCGCCGCGGCTTTCTCGGTCTTCTCCGACGTCGTCATGCGCCCTCGCTTCGAGGCAGCCGAGTTCAGTCGCATGAAAGAACTCTGGCACAACGAATTGTTGCAGAGGGAAAAGGACCCCGATGCGACGGCGCGCGTCGTGTATCGGGTCGTTCTGTTCGGCCCCGACCACCCCTACGGTCACCCGTGGGACGGGACGCGGCAGAGCGCGGCAGCGGTCGGCCTCGACGACGTCAAACGGCTGTACGCGTCGACCTGGAGACCCGACCGGGCCACACTCACCTGCGCGGGCGATGTGGCCCGTGCTGAGCTCTCGGCGCTGGTGGACAGCGCCTTCGGGTCGTGGAAGGCGCCTTCAGGGCCAGCGCCAGCGCCGATCGTACCCCTTGCGGCCCATGGGCCTTGGCCGAGACTCGTGTTCGTCGATCGACCCGACGCGCCCCAGGCGGTCATCGCGCTGGTCAAGCCGGGAATTGCAGCCTCGGACCCGCAGCAACCGGCGCTGTGGCGCGTTAATGACGCCATCGGCGGCAGCTTTTCGTCGCGCCTCAATCAGGATCTTCGCGAACAGCACGGATACACGTATGGGGCGCGCTCGCGATACTCCATTTCGCGCGGACCGGGTCAGTTGATCTCGTGGGCGAACGTCGTCACCGACAAGACAGGGGACGCGCTCAAGGCCATGCTGGCGGACCTCGCCAGTTTCGCCTCGGCCGGGCTGAACGACGACGAGGTGTCGCGCACTCGATCACAAGCTCGCGGCGATCTTGTCGGTGCGTACGAGGCGGTCGAGGGTGTCGTCGGGCACTTGGCGGCGGATGCCTCGCTGGGCCTTCCGGCCGACTGGGAAGCCCAGAGCAGCCGGATGCGTGACTCGGCGTCGAAGTCGGATCTCGATGCGCTGGCGCGGCGCTTTTACGATCCGGCCGACGGGATCGTCGTGGTCGTCGGCCCCCGCGCTCGAGTGCAGCCGATGATTGATCCGCTTGGCCTTCCAGCCCCCGAGATTCGAGACGCCGAAGGAAGCCGCGTCAAGCCGTGACGTCCAGGCTCGTTTGCCGGCGCTCGCGCTCAGCCGGCAGCCGTCGGGGCCGTGTCGAAGGGGGGTGACGCGAAAGGCCCCGATCCACGGCCGGGGGCCGTTCCGTCCGCGACGCCGGCAGCGAAGGCGAGGAGATCCGCGTTACCGAGAATCGGATCCACGTGCGCCGGGATGGACCGCAGGTACCAGCGAACCGCCCATGGCGGCGACCAGGCTCCCGGATCGATTGCGGCGTACGGTCCCTGCACTTCGACCTCGACATAGCGATCGTTGCCGTAGATCTCGACCGCTCCCTCGCCGGGCGCGTGCTGACCGGGCGGCAGGTTGACAAATGCCTTCACGAACAACACGCGACCGGGCAGCACATGTGCCAAAAATCCCAGCCCGGCGTCCCCATACGCTTTCTCGCCGACCTGCGAGAGCACGCGGGGATCGTGGGCGTACCAAGTGCCGCCGGCGCGTTGCTCGAGCTGGAGCGAACCGCCCAACGATGTCCCCGTGGCGTAGAAAGACAGGGCGCCTGCTGGAACACGCGAAACCTCCCATAGCGCGTAGCGCTTCGGCTTCGCGGTGACGTTCTGCATCGCGTACTCGAGCACCATCGCACCGAGGGCATGATCCGCCCAGAATCGCTTGGCGAGGCGCACACCCAAAGCTCCGCTGGCTGGCCCCGTCATCGCGATCGCGCCCCCTGGATCCGGCGTGACGACGAACGGCAGGTCGTCGAATTCGGCGGGGGGCGGCCAGCCCCAGTCGCTCTGGGGGCTGGTCCACAGCGTCGACCCGTAGTTGTTCGGGTCGAGTTCGGGCCCCGTCAGCGCTTCTGTGCCGCCGAGCCGGAAGGAGGTGATTCGCCCGCCCGAGTGGGAATCCACAACGAGGCGGACGTCGCCGAGCTCGAGCGCGTGCACGCCATCACCGGTCATCGATGCGACCTATACTTCGCAGTCGATCACGACACGGGCTCCGCGAGGAGCGTACGGGACCCGATTCCCCTCGATCCCCTTGCCGTTGACGGTCAGCTTCGGCGGTTGAGTGCCCCCGTTCGCGTTCTTCACCCGCACGACGTATTCGGCGCCGCGGCACTTGCGCGTGACGGCGAATGTCGCGAGTTCTTTCGAGATGACGGGGGAGATCCGCAGCCCTTCGAAATCGGGCCGCACTCCGAGCAAGTGCTGCGAGAGCGCAACGAAATTCCACGCGGCCGTCCCGGTCAACCAAGAATTTTTGGCCTCGCCGTGTCGTGGCGCGTCTTTGCCGGCAATCATCTGCGCGTAGACGTAGGGCTCGAGGCGATGAATTTCACTGATGTCCTCGAGATACGACGGCGCAATTTTCTTCCAATACTCGAAAGCGCGGTCGCCGCGCCCGATGACCGTCTCGGCGATGACAATCCACGGATTGTTGTGGCAGAAAATGCCCGCATTTTCCTTGTACCCGGGGGGGTACGACGAGATCTCTCCGAGCTCGACGTGATATCGCGTGTAAGCCGGATGGTTCAAGACGATGCCGTACGGGGTGTCGAGCAGTTCCTTCGTCGAGTCGAGAGCTTTCTTGGCGTGTCCGGTAGTCCGACCGATGCCGGCCATGACGCAAAACCCTTGAGGCTCGATGAAGATTTTGCCTTCCGGACACTCGTGACTGCCGACCTTGTTGCCGAAGAAATCGTATGCGCGCAGAAACCACGCGCCGTCCCAGCCGTGCGTCAGGACCGCCTCCTCCATCTTCTTCGCTTCGGTGCGAGCGCTCGTGGCTTCGGCGCCTTGACCGACGGTTTCGGCGAGATACGCATAGTCCGGCGCAACCCCGACGAACATCCCCGCGATGAAGACCGATTCCGCCGTGCGCCCCGTGCGGTTGCCCGTCGTCTGGAACGACTCGTCGGGTGTCTCGGAGAAGCAGTTGAGATTGAGGCAGTCGTTCCAGTCGGCGCGCCCGATGAGCGGCAGGCCGTGTGGACCGAGGTTGTCGAGGACGTGACGAAAGGACCGCCTGAGATGTTCGAATAACGGGGCGGCGCTCTTCGGATCGTTGTCGAAAGGGACGAGTTCCTTCAAAATGTCGAAGTCGCCGGTCTCTTTGATATACGCGGCGACGCCGAAGATGAGCCAGAGCGGGTCGTCGTTGAAACCGCTTCCGACGTCGTTGTTGCCGCGCTTCGTGAGCGGCTGATACTGATGGTAGGCGCTGCCGTCGGCGAGCTGCGTCGAGGCGATATCGATGATGCGCTCTCTCGCCCGCGCCGGCACGAGGTGAACAAAGCCGAGAAGATCTTGATTGGAGTCACGAAAGCCCATACCGCGTCCGATTCCGGTTTCGAAATATGAAGCCGATCGTGACATGTTGAACGTCACCATACACTGATATGGATTCCAGATATTCGCCATCCGATTGAGTCGCGCGTCCGGCGAGTCGACCTGAAAATTCGACAACAGGCCCGACCAATGGTCGCCGAGCTGGTGCAGTGCGGCGTCGACTTGTGCCGCCGTCGAGAACTGCTGGACGAGCGATCGTGCGCGCTCCTTGTTGATGATGCCCGGGCGTTCCCACTTTTCCGCGACCGGGTTTTCGACGTAGCCGAGGACAAATACGAACGTCTCCGACCCACCCGGGGGCAATGCGATGTCGACGCAATGCGATGCGACGGGCGCCCACCCGCTCGCGATCGAATTGGCGGACTGCCCGCGGGCGACGACCTGGGGTTCGTGCATACCGTTGTACAGGCCGAGGAACGACTCGCGATCGGTATCGAAACCGACTACGGGCGCGTTCACGTGGTAAAAGGCGAAGTGGTTGCGCCGTTCGCGATATTCGGTCTTGTGATAAATGGTGCTACCGACGACTTCGACCTCTCCAGTGCTGAAATTGCGCTGATAGTTGGTCATGTCATCGTATGCATTCCACATGCAAAATTCGAGGTACGAAAAGAGCTTGACGCTCTTGCGCGACGATCCGGTGTTGGTGACCGTGACGCGATGCACTTCGGCGGTGTGGCCCGACGGAACGAAAAATAGCTCCTGCACGCGGACGCCATTCCGCTCGCCGGTGATCGCTGTGTAGCCGAGTCCGTGACGGCACTCGAAGAAGTCCAGTTCGCGCTTCACCGGCATGTACGACGGCGACCAGAAATCGCCGCCGTCGTAAACGTAGAAATAGCGCCCACCGACGTCCGTGGGCGCGTTGTTGTAGCGATATCGAGTGAGCCGGCGCAGTCGAGCGTCGCGATAGAAGCAATAGCCTCCCGCCTGGTGCGAGATTAATCCAAAAAAATTTTCGCTCCCGAGATAATTGATCCAGGGATAGGGCGTTCGCGGCGTGGTGATCACGTATTCGCGGCGAGCATCATCGAAGTGGCCGAACTGCATGCGATAGCCTCCAACACGACCCGGTAAGGGGCTCCCAGCGTACACCGAATGCGAGGCGCGTCGACAACGGGCTATGGGCAGAACGTGTGCTCTGGACGTAGAAGGCTGGGCGCGAGTAGGCTCCGCCGCTTCGCGCCGAGTGCGTGAGCCGAGGAGAATGGATCGACATGGCAACTCGCGTCAGCTTTCCTGCGGGGTTCGTGTGGGGTGCGGCGACCTCGTCGTACCAGATCGAAGGCGCCACGAACGAAGACGGGCGCGGCGAGTCGATCTGGGATCGGTATGCCAAGACGGTCGCCAACATCAAAGACGGATCCAACGGCGACGTCGCCTGCGATCACTATCACCGATGGCGGCAGGACGTCGCGCTCATGGGTAGCCTGAAGCTGGCCGCGTACCGCTTTTCCGTGGCTTGGCCGCGAGTCCACCCGACCGGACGGTCGCCGGTCAACGACCGAGGGTTGGACTTTTACTCGCGATTGGTCGACGCGCTTCTCGAGCGCGGCATTGCACCGTACGTGACGCTGTACCATTGGGACCTGCCGCAGGTGCTTCAGGACGCTGGCGGCTGGGTGAACCGCGATACGGCACACGCGTTCGTTGAGTATGCCGAAGCCGTGAGCCGGCGTCTGGGTGATCGCGTCAAACACTGGATCACGCACAACGAACCGTGGTGCGCGAGCTTCGTGTCGTACGCGAAGGGCGTGCACGCACCGGGCCTGCGAGACTGGTCGGCCGCTATCGCGAGCAGTCACCACTTGTTGCTGTCGCACGGGTGGGCCGTGTCCGTCATTCGCCGCAACAGCCCCGGCGCCGAGGTCGGCATCACGGTCAACCTGTCGCCGGCCGTGCCCGCGTCGCCGAGTCCCGACGATGCGGATGCCGCCCGCCACTACGACGGCTTCATGAATCGGTGGTTTCTCGACCCGTTGTATCGAGGATTCTACCCGCCCGATATGGTGCTCGATTACGTACGGGCCGGCTACCTGGCGGAGACCGGAATGCCCTTCGTGCGGTCCGGCGATCTCCGGGACATCGCGGTCGCGACCGATTTCCTCGGCGTCAACTACTACAATCGAGCCGTCACGCGGAGCGATCGGGTTCCGGAGCAGAAAAACCGCCCGCGTACCGTCTTTCTCGCGCCCCCGTCCGAATGGACGGCGATCGGATGGGAGGTCTATCCGCAGGGAATGTTCGAGGTGCTGATGCGAGTGCATCTGGGGTATCGGCCGGCCAAGATTTATGTGACCGAAAATGGGGCCAGCTACCCGGACGCGCCCGACGCATCGAAGCGGGTGGCCGATACGCGCCGGATTGCGTTCATGCGAGACCATCTGCTTGCGGCCCGACGCGCGATTGGCGAAGGTGTCCCGCTCGAGGGGTACTTTGCATGGTCGCTGATGGACAATTACGAGTGGGATCACGGTTACACCCAACGCTTTGGTCTCACCTGGATCGACTACGCGACGCAGGAACGGATCCCGAAGGATTCCGCGTTTTGGTATCGCGAGGTGATCGCGCAAAATGCGGTCGAGGCCGCTCAATGACCCACCAGTGGCCGCCGCGAGCGGGGGGCAGAGCGGTCCGAAAACGGCGCGTGACCCTGACGTCGCAATGACGGTGAACCAGCGCGATATTTCCCATGATTCCGGACGTTGAACTGGCCCCGGGCGCCGAAGACAATGGGTTGGCTTGCATGCTGGCGGGGCTCATCCGCCAGAATATGCAGGCCAAGCCCCACAAGCAGGTCGACTTTGCGGGTCTCGACGGAACGGTGGCGATTGTTGCCGAAGACGTGGACGTCGCGCTCACCTTGCGATTCGAAAGCGGATCGAGGCTGACCATTTACGACGGGATCGTCGGAATTCCCGACGTCACGGTCCGGGGACCCTCGGACGTGATCATCGCCCTTTCGAATATGCCCATGGCAACGCCTTTCGGCCTGCCAATCCCCCATCCTCGCGACAAGGAGTCCGTAAGTGCGCTGCGCGCCGTGATCGGCGCGCTTGGCCACGGCACGCTTCACGTGTACGGCGCCGTGTTCCACCTCTCGCTCGTGCTCAAGCTCGGCCGACTCATGAGCGTAAATGGCTGACATGTGGCTCGAGCCGAGCGACCCCGGTGACCTCGCTTCTTGACGGCCGGGCCCCTGGCCCGTACCTTGCGCGCCCCGGAGCGAAAGTACAGACCCGATGGCCGTTCACATTCGTCTTTCCCGAACAGGGTCCAAAAAGCGGCCCTTTTACCGCATTGTAGTGACCGATCACAGGAGTCCCCGCGGCGGGCGCTTCCTCGAGAATATCGGCACCTTCGATCCGGTCCACGACTCGGCCCGCTTCGTCATCGACGACGAGCGGCTCACGTATTGGCGCACGCGCGGAGCCCTTCCGTCCGCCACGCTCGATCGCCTACTCAAACGGCGCGATCGAACGGCAGCGGTGCCGGAGGCAACGTGAGCTCCGAGATCGACGCGGATCGACCACCGCTCCAGGAACTCATCCGCGTCATCGCCGTGGAACTCGTGGATCATCCGGATGAGGTCGACGTGACCGAGCTCAGGGACGATCACAACATCGTCATCGAGTTGCGCGTGGCGAAGGACGACGTCGGCAAGGTCATCGGCAAGGAAGGTCGCACGGCTCAGTCGATGCGCACGCTGCTGACGGCCGTTTCGTCCAAACTTGGCCGCCGCGCCCACCTCGACATCGTGGACTGATCGGGTCGTCGGCGCGCCCGGTAGCGGTCGACCCGTCTGGAGGCAGCGAAACGTGCTTGAGCCCGGCGCATGGGTTCCGTTGGCCGCCGTCGCCCGCCCTCACGGGGTTCGAGGTGAGTTGCGCTTGCGCTTGTTCAATGGGGATAGCGACTTGCTGTTGGGGCTCGATGAAGTGCTGCTGCGCTTCCCCGATGGCCAGGAGCAGGAAGTGAGCGTGGATGGGGCGCGACGCGCCAACGATGCGATTCTGCTCAAACTCTATTCGGTCGACGATCGCAACGGCGCGGAAGCGCTGCGGGGCGCGATCGTATGTGCGAAGCGAGAGGAGTTTCCGCCTCTCGACGCGGGCGAGTTCTACGCTTGCGATCTGGAAGGGGCGCGAGTCGTCTTCGAAGAAGCCGGGGTGGCCAGCGAATTGGGTCGCGTTCGCGCGGTCGTCACCTATCCGACCGCCGACGCGCTTGTGGTCGACGCCGGGGACGGAGGCGACCCGTATGAGGTGCCTCTGGTCGATTCGGTGATCCGGAGCGTCGACGTCCAGAGCGCACGGGTCGTGCTGGCGACCCTCGAGGGGGTATTCCGACGATGAGCGCCGCGCTGCGCTTCGACGTCGTCACGCTTTTTCCGGATATCTTTTCCGGGTATCTGGGCGCGAGCTTCATCGCGCGCGCGCTCGAAGGTGGACAGATCGCGATTCGCTTTCGGAGCCCGCGCGACTTCGGCTTGGGCAAACATCGAAGTGTCGACGATACGCCTTACGGCGGCGGCAGTGGGATGATCATGCGCGTCGACGTGATCGTGGCGGCGATGGAGTCGCTCGACGCCGAGGCGTCCCGAGAGCCGCGGGCACATCGCGTCTTGCTGACGCCTCAGGGGCGCGTACTGGACCAACGGCGGGTGTGCGAGCTCGCATCGCTGCCGGCGGTCATGCTTGTTTGCGGGCGTTACGAAGGGTTCGACGATCGGATCTCGGCGTTCACGGACGAGCAACTTTCGCTGGGCGACTTCGTAATGACCGGAGGCGAGGTCGCTGCGATGGCCATCATCGACGCCTGTGCGCGACTCTTGCCCGGGGTTCTCGGCAACCAAGCGTCTACGGTCGACGAGTCGCACAGTCCGGAGACCGGTGGCTTGCTGGAGTACCCGCAGTACACGCGTCCGGTCGAGTTTCGGGGTGTGCGCGTGCCGGACGTGCTGCAAAGCGGTCATCATGCCGACATTGAACAGTGGCGGCGCGAGCAAGCGATCGCGAGGACACGCGAGCGCCGGCCTGATCTTTGGGAACGCTTCTGCCGGAACCGGCAAGAGCCATGAGGCGCTGCGCGATCGCACTCGTGCACCATCCCGTGCTCGATGGATCGGGCGCAATCGTCACGACGGCCGTGACGAACCTGGACGTCCACGACCTTGCCCGCAGCGCGCGAACGTTCGGGTGCACCGATTACTTCGTCGTGCATCCCATCGCGGCGCAACGCGAGTTGGTCAAGAGAATCCGCGATCACTGGACCGATGGGTCCGGCGGCCGTCGGATTCCAGATCGCCGAGAGGCACTGGGCGTTCTGCGAATCGTCGAGTCGTTGGACGTGGCGTTCGAGCAGCTTGGCGGAAGAAGCCGCGTCGAAGTTTGGGCAACGGCGGCGCGCCCTCTGGGTGCGACGCTGACGTTCCAAGAGGCGCGCGCGCGTCTGGCGGGCGAGGGCACTCACGTGCTCATCCTATTCGGAACGGGCTGGGGTCTGGCGCCGAGCGCAATCTCAGCGGCCGACGGACTGCTCCAGCCGATCGTCGCCGAGGACCCCCGGTACAATCACCTGAGCGTGCGGGCGGCCTGCGCTATTGCGCTCGACCGATTGTTCGGGCAAAAAAATTGAGCGTTGTCGCGGGGGGCGGCGCGCTGAGACAAAAGTGCCTCCATCTCGGGAGTGTAGGCGCCGCCTTGGCGCTCCACGAGAGGCGGGGTAATGATTAAGCCTCCGGCGTGCCCGGCCTGTGCTTCGACGAGAGCGACTCGGGCAGCCGCGCTCGCCGCGGAGTGCACGAAGCGCATGCGCTTGGCGTGAAGGCCTTCGACCGCAAGGCGAGCCAGTAGCGAGGCCAACTCGCGGGCGGGATAAACGAAGCATACCCGTGCACCGCGGCCGGCGACCTGGCGTGCCGCCACTACGAACGGGCCCAAATCGCCGACGCGCGCGCGCGCCTCCGCCTCGGACCCTGCGAACCGGCCGCGGCCCGGGGCGACGTACGGGGGATTGCAGACCACGAGGTTGGCTTCGCCGCGCTGCGCTTTTCCGACGTCGCGCACGTCGGCCCGAACGATCTCGCCGCGGTCGGTCCAGCCGTTCGCGTCCAGGTTCCGGCGGGCCATCTTAGCCGCGGCTTCGTCGATTTCGACGAAGACGACGCGCTGAGTCGCGCCGAGACGCAGAAGAGCCAACCCTACCGCTCCGACGCCGGCTCCCAAGTCGAAAGCGACGCGAGCGGGCCGCTTCACGTACGG
>Ga0187859_10002812_pt1 | contig 10761 bp, 6 predicted proteins | sample June2016WEW_10_1_2_FD_133019 | JGI IMG/M metagenome (GOLD analysis project Ga0187859, IMG submission 133019) | Peatland microbial communities from SPRUCE experiment site at the Marcell Experimental Forest, Minnesota, USA - June2016WEW_10_10 | ecosystem: Environmental > Terrestrial > Soil >... | reverse complement strand
CTTTGCTTGAACAAGAACAGCCGAGATCCGGTGATGGCGCGATTGAACAGAAGGACCGGGTCGTCGTGCGAATGCTGCAAGGCTCGGCTCTGCAGTTCAAAAGCGGTACCGTAATCTTCAAAACGGTCTTCCGCCTCGGCACGTTCGAAGTAGGCGGCGGCCAATCCGTTGAGCACTGCGGCCGATTTTGGTTGAGTGTCGAGAGCTTCCTGCATATCGGTAATGGCAGCCTCATACGCCCATTCCAGCAGGTTTGCCTGGCCGCGTGCTGCCAGCAGAGCCGGGTCTTCGGGATGATTGCGCAGACCGCGGGCGATGGCCGCCTCCGCCTCGAGCAGGCTTGCGGGACGCTCCATGCGGGTTGCTTGCGGGCCGCGCTGCACGCGCAATGCTGAATGCGGCGCCTTGCCCAGTCGGAGTTCTACAGTTCGTTGTTCGGAATAAGCTTTTTGAATCAAACGGGCTGGTGACGCGAAAAAAGATTCGCGCAGCAGGAACCATCCCATTCCAAGCGCACTGCCAGCCACGAGGAATGACAAAGCAAGTTGTAATCTCGGCACTCTCACATAGCCCGCCGTACCACAGAATCATGGCATCTTAACTCATGCCAACCTACTGTGCCCATTTAAGCAAACGTAAGGCGGTAGCAAATACCTTTTCCCCATCACCCATAAGAGGATGGAAGGTGGACGAATTTAAGTGACGATCCTTTGCGATTGCCAAACTCGAAGCAGATTGTCTGCCATCCCTGACAGAGCGATAAAGCCCGATGCAGCAATGTCATCAGCAAGAGAGATTCCGAACATTCAGGAACATTCTGAAGAAGCAGAAGAACAGAAGAACAAGAAGAACAAACGATGACGATATCTAGCGCTGGGGCCGGATTCAGGGAGTGCCCAATAACCCACGTAGAGCGGCTGCGGTAATCTCTTGATTGCATTAGGCTCTAAAGCAAGCTTTTTATCGGCCCAAAACCAGATGTTTGCGGGCCTCCTCTTGACACGTGCAGGTAGGTCACATGTGGTACTATGCCGTCATCACTCATCGACAGCTCCGCAAAAGTCGGCAAGTTCGGAGCCGAGTAAAGAGCATCAGAATCATGGTCCAAGCACACCGTGAACGCTGGTGCAACGTTGTTCGTCAGCATGCTCCCGGCCAACACCCTTCTCGGTAGTGTCACATTGAGTCGGCAGAAAATTCCTACCCTTGCGGATTCCAAACCGTAGGACTACCCATCTTCAGCTGATTTCCGACATCCCCCGTCTCATGCGATAATTCGGTTTCCCCTATTGGACAATCGATATAACTTGCCCTTCGTATGCCTATCACTCCTGAAGATCGGGCGCGGGAAAACATCGACAAGCTGCTGACTGATGCTGGCTGGATCGTCCAGGACAAGCGTTCAACCAACTTATCGGCTGGGCGGGGCGTCGCGGTGCGGGAGTTTCCACTTAAATCAGGCCACGGCGAGGCCGACTATCTCCTCTTCGTCGATGGCGCGCCACTGGGAGTCGTCGAGGCCAAGAGAGAGGGCGACACTCTCACGGGTGTCGAGCTGCAAACTACCAAGTACAGCGAAGGGGTGCCCGATAATCTCACTACGGCGCGCCGACCGTTGCCGTTCCAGTACCAAAGCACCGGCGTAGAGACTCGTTTCACTAATCTGTTGGAGCCTGATGCGCGCAGCCGCCGCGTCTTCAGTTTTCGCCGACCCGATACGCTCGACCAGTGGCTCACGCAGGAACTTCAGCATCCAGGCTCGACACTTCGGGCCAAGCTTCGCAACTTGCCGAAACTCATAACCGAAGCTCTCCGGCCGGCTCAAATCATTGCCATCCAAAATCTGGAAGCGTCCCTCGCCCAAGATCGCCCCCGTGCTCTAATCCAGATGGCAAGCGGCGGGGGCAAGACATTTACAGCCTGCAACTTTATTTACCGGCTGATCAAGCATGCTGGCGCAAAACGCATTTTGTTCCTGGTCGACCGCAGCAACCTCGGGCGCCAGGCCCTCGCCGAGTTTCAGAAGTTCCGCACGCCGGAAGAGAATCGCCTGTTCACTGAGCTGTACAACGTCCAGCGCATGCAGTCGAACAAGCTCGACGATGTCAGCAAGGTCTGCATCACCACTATCCAGCGCCTTTACGCGATGCTGCAAGGGGAAGAACTCGATCCCGAACTCGAAGAGCGGTCTGGATACGAAACTTCACTTCTGGTGAAGGAGCCTGCGCCCGTTGCCTACAACCCCAGCCTTCCCATCGAGACCTTCGACTTCATCGTCACCGACGAGTGCCACCGATCCATCTACAACCTGTGGCGGCAGGTGCTTGAGTATTTCGATTCCTTCATCATCGGGCTGACCGCCACTCCGTCGAAGCAGACTCTTGGTTTCTTTAATCAGAACCTGGTCATGGAGTACAGCCACGAACAGGCCGTCGCTGACAGCGTGAACGTCGGGTTTGAGGTCTATCGCATCCGCACTCTGATCAGCGAGCACGGATCAACGGTGAACGCCGGCTTTTACGTGGATAAACGCGACAAACTCACGCGCAAGGTGCGCTGGCAGCAACTGGATGACGATTTCAAGTACGCCGCGAATGAACTCGACCGCAGTGTCGTAGCCAAAGATCAAATCCGGACGATCATTCAGACGTTCCGCGACCGTCTCTTCACCGAAATCTTTCCGGGCCGTACCGAGGTTCCCAAGACTCTGATCTTCGCCAAGGACGATAGCCATGCCGACGACATTGTGCAAATCGTCCGCGAAGAGTTTGGCAAAGGGAACGACTTCGCGCAGAAGATCACCTATCGGACCGGCACGGCGCGTGTGGTCAACAAGAAAAAAACGGAAGATGGTAGCGAAGTGGAAGAAGTGACGTGGGTCAATACAGGTGCCAAGCCGGAACATCTGCTTTCTTCGTTCCGCAACAGCTACAATCCACGCATCGCCGTCACCGTTGACATGATCGCTACCGGAACCGACATCAAGCCGCTGGAGATTGTCTTCTTCATGCGCTCCGTGCGTAGCCGGAATTTCTTCGAGCAGATGAAAGGCCGCGGCACGCGGGTGATTGAGTCCGACGAACTGCAGGCCGTCACGCCCGATGCCAAGTACAAGACTCACTTCATCATTGTGGATGCAGTTGGATTATCAGAAGAAGAAATGTCCGACACCCGGCCGCTGGAGCGCAAGCGCACCGTATCGTTCGAGAAGCTGCTCGAAGTTGTCTCTTTCGGCAATCGTGAGCCGGACGTGCTCAGCTCTCTTGCCTCCCGTTTGGCCCGGCTTGACCGCGAATTGAACGAAGACGACCGCAAACAGATCACCGAGACCGCGGGCCAGCCATTAGCGCGGATCACCAGCCGTATCGTACAGGCTCTCGATCCCGACGTTCAGCTTGATGCGGCCAGAAAGGCCACTGGCGCAGACGATCCCTCGCCAGAACAAATTCAGCAGGCCGCCACCATCCTTATTAAGGAAGCGGCTCAGCCTATTGCCGCCAACCCCAACCTGCGCAACCGCCTTGCCGAAATCCGCCGCTCCTACGAGCAAACCATCGATACCGTTAGCAAGGACGAACTCATCTCTGCCGGGCACGATCCCGCGGCCAGGCAGAAAGCTCAGAGCGTCGTACAGTCGTTCGAGCAGTTCATCCGGGAGAACAAGAACGAGATCACTGCGCTGCAAATTCTCTACAGCCGGCCTTACCGGCAGCGGCTCACGCTGAAACAGATTGACGAGCTAGCCAAAGCTATCGAGCGCCCGCCGCGCTCCTGGACCGCCGACCGCCTCTGGCAGGCTTACCAGGCGCTCGATCGCTCCAAGGTGCGTGGCTCGGGGCAGCGCGTTCTCGCCGACCTGGTTTCGCTGGTGCGCTTCGCCATGCACGAGCAGAGCGACCTGCATCCGTTCCGCGACGATGTCCACAAGAACTTCGCCCGGTGGATCGCTCAGCAGGAATCGAATGGACGCAAGTTCACCGCTGAGCAGCGGCAGTGGCTGGAAGCCATCCGCGACCACGTTGCCGCCAGCCTGACCATTGAATCCGACGACTTCGAGTACGAGCCCTTCGTGCAGCGCGGCGGGCTGGGTAAGGCTTATCAGGTGTTCGGGAAGGATTTGGAGCCGATCTTGAAGGAATTGAATGAGGTGCTGGTGCAGTGACTGAAGGGTTGCCAGCTAATTGGGTTGAATCGAAACTTGAAGATTGTTGCCTCGTCGTCCAAGGCCAGTCTCCCCCAGGTGATACGTACAACGAGGATGGAGCAGGCCTCCCATTTTTCCAAGGTAAGGCCGAATTTGGAGACTTGTATCCGACAGCCAGAAAGTGGTGTACTTCCCCCACCAAAATCGCGGAGCAAGACGACGTTCTTGTCTCCGTTCGAGCTCCTGTTGGCCCAACAAATCTGAGCCCTCAAACGTCCTGTATCGGTCGAGGATTGGCCGCAATCCGTCCATTAGAAGGATCGATACCGCGATACATCCTCTATGCTATTCGGAACTCAGTAGCTGAGTTGAGGGAGAACGCAACGGGTTCGACCTTTGAGGCAATTTCTGGAGATCAGCTGAGATCGCACCGCGTTCGGCTTGCGCCTGCGAATGAACAGCACCGCATTGTTGCCGAAATCGAGAAGCAGTTCACGCGGCTGGATGCGGCGGTGGCGGCGCTCAAGCGGGTGCAGGCCAACCTGAAACGCTATCGGGCGGCGGTGCTCAAGGCGGCCTGCGAAGGACGCCTCGTCCCCACCGAGGCCGAACTCGCCCGCAAGGAGGGCCGCAGCTACGAGACCGGCGAGCAACTACTCGCCCGCATCCTCAAAGAGCGCCGTGCGACGTGGGAAGCCGCCCAGTTCGCCAAAATGCAAGCCTCCGGCAAGCCTTCTAACAGCGATGATTGGAAGAAGAAGTACAAGGAACCCGACCGACCCGACACAGCTACCTTGCCGTCGCTCCCGGAGGGATGGGTGTGGGCCTCATTTGGGCAAGTCTTCGGAGTTTTCGTTGGCGCGACCCCAAGCAGGGCGAAGCCGGAATATTGGCACGGTTCTATTCCGTGGGTAAGCAGCGGAGAGGTAGGATTCTGTCGTATCCGACAAACACGGGAGCAGATTACCAATCTAGGTCTGGCCAATGCTTCTACCGTCGTTCACCCGCCCGGTACGGTCCTGCTTGGAATGATCGGTGAGGGGAAGACTCGCGGCCAGGCCGCCATACTGGACATCAGCGCCTGCAACAACCAAAACTCGGCAGCTATTCGAGTCTCAGGGACAGGAATTCCAGCAGAGTATGTGTACCGATATTTGGAAGGACAGTACGAGCGAACTCGCACGCTCGGTTCCGGTAACAATCAACCAGCGCTGAACAAAACCCGAGTAGAGCAGATGATTTTCCCTCTTGCTCCATTATCCGAGCAGCATCGGATCGTGAGCGAATTAGAAAGTAAGCTCTCCCTGATCGACGCCCTTAAGCGCGAAGCCGAACGTGCTCTTCCGCACAGTGACCGCCTGCGCCAGTCCATCCTCAAGCGCGCCTTCGAAGGCAAGCTGGTGCCGCAAGATCCCAACGACGAGCCTGCATCGGTATTGCTTGAGCGCATCCGTGCGGAGCGTGTGATCAACAGTCCAAGGAAACTGCGAGTTTCGACGAAAGCAGCCGGCCAGAAATCTCGCGCTGCGCGAACCTTGGCTTGATGGAAGAGAGGTGACAATCCCTATGGCTTGGCCAATCAAGTGTGCTGATACCAAATGCGGAATGGACACGCGGGCCGCCAACATCGTTGATCTCGTGTCAAAACATCGCGATCCGGGCGGATGGTTCATCTGCGCAAGTTGCGGAAAGAGAGGGTACATCGAAAAGAGGTTTGACCTGCAAGAACCAGGAGAAGTCTGGGAGCCCTTTCTACGCGGCATCGTGCTCCTGGGTTCTCCAGAAGACACGTACCAGCCATTTGTATTTCTTGTAAGCTCGGCGAAGAATGGCTTACCGGACAGCGTCTGGTTTTCATACTACAAGGACCTGAGGAAGGGCGGGGGACGCTTGAAACTCGGTTACGGCCCAAGGGGGTCCGCCGGTCTTAGGAAACGCCGATGTGCTGCAGCTGGTGCGTCAGTTGAGGGGAATCGGCTGCTTATCCCAGAAAGATATTGACAAGGCGCTAAAGTAGTCCCGTCGAACTGAGACTCTCTAACAATGGCCAACGGCATCGTCCAAGAAAGCTGGAACTACTGCAAGGAGGCGACAGTGCGTTACACGGCGATTCGTGTTCTTTCATTTGTCCTTGTGCTTGTGGGTTCAGCAGGCTCCCAGAGCTCGGCTATTGACATTCGAAAACTGATGTCAGCAGACGAATTTCAACGCGCTGGTCTCCAAAAGCTGAATGAGCAAGAAATCGCTGTACTAAATACCTGGCTGCTGAAATTCGCTGTTATCCGCACGAGTAGCGGAGGTGATGATCAGTCATTCGCTGACCTGGAGGGTGCGATTATTGTCGCGGATGACGGGCAATTGCTGGGGAAGATCACCACGAACTCGATAGACCACAATTCGATTATCAACTCCATCGGGCCTTACGGAAGCGACATCAGTTCGACCTCGATCTTCAACAACATCAGTAAGTACGGGAGTGACATCTCGCGGCTATCTCCCTTTAACGACATTACATCCAGTCCCCCTCGTATCTTCAAAGGCGAGCGGTTCATCGCTTATCTGACAACGAACAAAGTGAGAACTCCTCGGGTTGATCCACGGGCACTGGTCGGCTGGCTCAAGTCACAGGAGTGATGAATAAATAATGACTTCTAACGGCATCGTCCAAAAACTCTGGAACTACTGCAACGTGCTGCGCGACGACGGCCTTTCCTATGGAGACTACGTCGAGCAGCTCACGTTCCTGCTCTTCCTCAAGATGGCCGATGAGCAGACGCGGCCCCCGTTTAACAAGCCCTCGACCATCCCCAAGGGCTACGACTGGCCCAGCCTGCTGGATGTGGAAGGCGATGCGCTCGAAATCCACTACCGGCACATCCTGGAGACGCTGGCCAAAGAGCGCGGCATGCTGGGCGTGATCTTCCGCAAGGCGCAGAACAAGATTCAGGACCCGGCCAAGCTGCGCCGCTTGATCGCCGACCTGATTGATAAAGAGCAGTGGACCTCGCTCGATGCCGACGTGAAGGGAGACGCCTACGAAGGCCTGCTGGAGAAAAACGCCGCCGACGTGAAGGGCGGCGCGGGACAGTACTTTACGCCGCGTCCGCTGATCCAGGCGATTGTGGATGTGATGCGGCCGGGGCCTGGTCAGACCATCCACGATCCAGCTTGCGGTACCGGCGGATTCTTGCTGATCGCGCACGACTACGTCAGCCAGCATTTCGAACTTGACCGCGATCAGAAGAAGCACTTGAAGCTGAAGGCCCTCTCGGGCAACGAGCTGGTGGACAGTGTGGCTCGGCTGTGCGTGATGAACCTTTATCTGCACGGCGTCGGCGGCGACGACTGTCCGATCAATGGCGGTGTGGACAGCCTGGCGGAAAAACCTGGAGTGGCCTACGACATGGTGCTGACGAATCCGCCGTTTGGGAAGAAGTCGAGCATTACGGTGATCAACGAAGAAGGCGACGAAAGCAAAGAGGCGCTGACATACGTTCGGGACGATTTCTGGGCGACTACGAGCAACAAGCAGCTTAATTTCCTGCAGCACGTGAAGTCGTGCCTGAAGATTCACGGACGGGCGGCCATCGTTGTGCCTGACAACGTGCTGTTTGAAGGCGGTGCGGGGGAGACGATTCGGCGGGAGTTGCTGAAGCAGGCCGACGTTCACACGTTGCTGCGCCTGCCCACCGGCATCTTCTACGCCCAGGGAGTAAAGGCGAACGTCTTGTTCTTCGACCGCAAACCGGCCAGCGCAACCCCCTGGACGAAAACGCTCTGGATTTACGACTTCCGGACGAATGAGCACTTCACGCTGAAAACCAATCCGCTGAAGCGCGGAGACCTCAACGATTTCGTCTCTTGCTACAACGCCGAGAACCGTCACGCGCGCAAAGAGACGGAGCGATTCAAGTCATTCCCTTACGAAGACCTGCTGAAGCGCGACAAAGTTAGTCTGGACATATTCTGGCTGAAGGATGAAAGCCTGGAAGACTCGGCCAACCTGCCTGATCCAGACGTAATTGCAGCCGAGATCGCAGAAGATCTGCAGGCGGCTCTCGATCAGTTCACGCTGATCGCTGCGGACTTGAAGAGGTGATGAGGTGCTCTGTTGGATCCAAAAATACCGCTCGTGGAGTGATAAACCTTACATTTAAATTAAACGTAACCAATCCGTTAGTACACCAAGTACAGCAGTACACCAAGTGATTTAGCAAGTGATAATACAATCCGGAGCCTCAAGCAGGACGAGGAGGGCAGCCAATGGCGATTTGGCTAACACGCGCCGGTTCTCATGGGGAATACGAGCAGAAGTTCCTGCAAGACAATCGAGTATATGTCACTTGGGACCACCTTTCACACGATCTTTCCAAGTTGACCGCTCGTGATCAATTGTTTCGAATCATGACCGAGATTTATCCAGGCGTGAAACCAAAGGCTATACACAATTGGGTCAGCCAAGTTTGGCCGTTTGCGCACGAGATAAAGAAAGGGGACCTTGCAATCCTGCCGCTGAAAACACAGCCCACGATCTACATCGGTGAAATCCAAGGAGACTATCACTTTGAGCCGGCTGGACCCGACCCGTATTTTCACTGGCGCCCGGTGAAGTGGATTGGCGAAGCGATCCCAAGGGCAAACTTCAGCCAGGATCTCCTATATTCCTTCGGTGCCTTCATGACGATCTGCAGGATTCAGCGGAACAACGCTGAGGTACGCATTTTAGCCATGCGCGCAAACGGATGGAAAGCCGAAACGACCGCACCCAGGCAGGTCTCGTCAACCTCGGACGCGGCCGAGGCAGTAGGCGACACCGACCTAGAGCAGTTGGCACAAGACCAAATAGCTCAGCTGATTGCTGCGCGATTTGTGGGCCATGGCCTCACGAGAACTCGTGGATGCGGTTCTCAGAGCGCTAGGCTACACAACGTACCTCAGTCCAGAAGGGGCAGACGGAGGAGCAGATATACTGGCTGGCTCTGGAGACTTTGGATTCGGGGCACCCCGTTTGTGTGTGCAAGTGAAATCCGATGCCAACCCGACCGACAGACCGACGGTCGACAAGTTGCTGGGTGCCATTACCAAGTTTGGTGCGCAGGAGGGGCTATTTGTGTCCTGGAGCGGGTTCAAGGGCACGGTTCAAAAAGAACTCGCCCCGAGCTTCTTCCGTGTCAGACTGTGGAGTCGAAACGAACTTCTTGCACAACTTTTTTCCTCTTACGACCGCCTTGACGAGGATATTAGAGCCGAACTGCCACTCAAGCGAATCTGGACGGTTGCGGTTCAGGGAGATGAATAGTCTGTTGCGATCAGCGACCAGCAGTAGCTAAGCACCTTACTGACGCTTCCATTTCAGAATACCATTAACGAGTAGTGGCAAAGGAAGAGGGAAATAAGAACGCGCCGCAAAAACTTCAGGTGACGAAGAAGGATGCCCAGCAGGTGCGTCAACTATTCCGGCATCGGCAGGAAGACTCATACGCGCGCGAGCGCATAAAGGAGAACGTCCTCGGGCCAGCTCCCAAATTCGACCGGGAACGCTTCTGGTATGTGTTACTGGGGTGTCTGCTGACAAGCCAGCAACGTTCTACGAGGGGTTCTGCTGTAGATCGGTTTCTGAATCTTGCCGATTTCCCGCTTACCCTAGCCCGTTGCGGAGGACAAGTCGAAACGATCGTTCAGGAGACATTAACCGCCTTCGGCGGGATTAGGATGGCCCCAAAAATCGCGAGCAGAGCTAGTCTCAACCTTGCATGGCTTGAGAGCGTCGGCTGGCCACGTGTGCAGCGCTGGTTCGAAAGGCTAGCGGAACAACGTGCCCGTGTGCCGCAAATGACGCACTCCAAATTGGAGAGGGCCGCGGCGCGTTACGCAGCAATTAACTTGGAAGGCATTGGCCCAAAACAGTCGCGCAACCTGTGGCAATGGTTGGGACTGACACGGTACGAAACTCCCCTAGATAGCCGGGTGGTCAAGTGGCTCAATAGTAATCTTTCCGTCAAGGTCGAGTACTTGCGGCTTGCCGACGACGGTTATTATGAAGGTGTGATGGACTATGTTCAGGAGGTTTGTCGCGCTGCCGACGTGCTTCCCTGCATTTGGGATGCTGCCGCATTTGACAATGAGGACACGCCTTCGACGCCATGTGTGGGCAGGTGAATTCGGTCTGCACGGAAAAGAACTCCCTCACAGAACCCCGCGGTTCACACTCCCGCGACTCGCAGCATAGCCTGTAAAGACCGCAGATTTGCGGAAGATGGAAAAACGCGGAGGAGGGCTCAAAATCCGCTGCATCTTGGTGCCCAGAAATATCTGTTTGTGGGCAGCCAACGCGGACAGTCCGTGCCCCTGCGAATTCAAGCATTTGTGCACACTGCGCTATAAGAGTTTTTGGGCAAACGGCTAAATTGGCCAACTCCGTCCGTCTGGAGATCTTAGACTGGCGCCTGATACAACCCAGCACACCGTGCGTGGTTTCGTGCTACATTAAGGCGGTGAAGCGCCTGCTTCAATTTCGATCGTCGTTACGACTCAGTCTATCCCGACTGAGTTATTAACTCCTGCACAATTTATAGCTTCAGGCCCGTGGCGGAATTGGCATACGCAGCTGCCTCAAG
>Ga0187859_10002811_pt1 | contig 10763 bp, 10 predicted proteins | sample June2016WEW_10_1_2_FD_133019 | JGI IMG/M metagenome (GOLD analysis project Ga0187859, IMG submission 133019) | Peatland microbial communities from SPRUCE experiment site at the Marcell Experimental Forest, Minnesota, USA - June2016WEW_10_10 | ecosystem: Environmental > Terrestrial > Soil >... | reverse complement strand
CTCCGTTAGCCGATGCCCAGGTCGAGATCCGCGAAGTCGCAAGCCACTTCCCGCATTCGGCGGTTTTGTTAAACGATGAGGCAACTTTCGCCGCTCTGCGAAGGGAATTGCCGTCGGTTCGCGTTTTTCATTTTGTAGGTCACGCAATCGCCCGCGCGGACCGGAACGGCTTGCTACTCGCGGCGTCGCGAGCGGAACCGTCGAATGCCCCGAATTCTGGTTTTGTAGATGCCTGGGAACTTGAGGAACTTAGAATGCCTAAGCTAGAGCTCGTGGTCCTCTCCGCTTGTGCCACAGCCGTGGACGATGAGGGCCTCGTCGATCCGCAAAGTCTGGTCAGGGTGTTCCTTCGGGCAGGAGCGTCGCAGGTCGTCGCCAGCAGGTGGAATGTGGATTCCAGTTCAACCACCGAGCTGATGAAGCTGTTTTATAACTTCCTGGCCGCCGGCCAGGATCCACCGTCTGCGTTGAAGGAAGCGCAACAAGCTCTACGAAGCCAGCCTGCTACTTCTCACCCCTATTACTGGGCTTCCTTCGAAGTATTTGGTCGCAGCCGGCAAAATTGATGGGATTAATCGAGTCCAAAAATGAGGAGGGAGTTCTGTGGACAAAATTGACAAGGTGTATTTAGTCATCCATGAGTTGTTCGGTATGTTCTTTCACGATAAGCATGTGCAACTGGTCACTCCTGACATACCTGCGTGCAAGAACAATAACCATACGATGCATCACAAGCATACCTACAAGTTTGGGCGGTTTAAGGAAAGCCTATGGCAGACGGATGCGAAAATGAAGAGCGGTGAGAAATACACACTGCAAGGGGTGAAGCTGGGATGCAAGTCGGTGTCACAAACGTCGTTCTCCCGAAAATACAACGCGCAGCCACACCGTACTTTGAACCTTTCAAGCAAGTCATTGCCGTATTGCCAGTTGTGTGTCCCGATGCCCAAACGAATTCACCAGGTACGTCTTCTGTCAATCACCAAACCAGTTTTCATCGGAGGCGACGGCGGTCCAATGAACAAAGAGATCAAGGCGATCTCCCTGGTGCAAATTTTCGAATATGACGCGGACAACGGCAAGGAACTCAAAATCGTGGACAAGCGGGGGAACAAGGTGGATCTAGACTACGATCGGGACAAAGTTACCGACAACGTCAATTTGCACATCTGGGCTTCAATTGAAAACGAATCTGGGATGGACGACGACATGGCGAATGCGCATGCGAAGTGTGCCTCAGAAGCCTTGTTCAACCTGTTTGACACTTTGGACCTAGGAGGCAAAGGGTCGCTCTCCATTGACACCTGGTATAAGACGCAGCTCAAGATGCCTCCCAACGTTCATTTCACCGAGTTGATGACATTAGCGGAGCGATTTGATATCACTTCCAGCCATCCCAGTCGTAAGGCTTCGGGTCGTTCCGGGCGTAGGCTCTCTCCGGCAAACAGGGTGCATGTCGAGTGCAGCGCCAAGACCTGTGGCGAGGGTGGAAATCTCTATGTAAGCGGATAACAGAGGGCTAAATAGCTGCGTATGGTTATAAACTTTATAAACTGGCATTTGCAGGCAGCCAACGAACGGTGGGCACAGGACGCGTCAACCTTCACAGACCAGGGCTAGGAGTGTAAGGACCGCGAAGCGCGCTCTGAGTATTAGAGTATCAAAGTATGGTACTGATATCGATTGCGGCAGGTCGGCCCCAAAAAAGACGGAAGCTGTTTGCCTTCGCCCTAATTCACCAAATCGTTAACTTCCTCGAAGCCCGTTTCGTGGTACCTGCGTGGCAAGCTTATCGCGGTTGAAGAGAAAGCACGGGACAGGTTGCGCGACGATGTGATCCAGACCATCGACGGATTAGAACACGTCACGGTGGACGATCTGCTGCGAATCCAGGAGCAATTCGAGTCTGTTGGCGCTGCCTAGCAAACGCCAGAGACCGCTTGAGAGGTGCGTGAGTGAGGCTTAAGTACCTCGTTTAGTTGATGGAAAATGGGGCGAGAACTGGTTCTCGCCCTCTGGGTTGTAGCTAGGCCTTCTCTCGCTTTTTCAGGCACGCAATCGATCCGGAGATTGTCGCGGACCAGAAGTCAGCATCTGGGAAAGTTGACCAGCCCCTTGTCGGGGCACGGACTTGTCGGGAAGCTGAGACAGCCACCGCTGCTTGCCGACTGTTTGGTGCGAATTAAGGCTGCCCAAAATCCTCTTCGCGGTCGGCGATGCAAATGCCGGAATCTATAGAGAACAAAATCGGTGCCCATGGCTGCCCAGAAACGGATGTTTTCGGGCTGACGGCCCGATTGGCAGCAGACATTAGGTAACGTTCTTGCCTGCAATCACTTAGATCGTAAAATTTGTGTCGACAGCGTGCCGCTTAGGCCGTATCCAGGACGTACGTTTTTCCTCCGAGCGTGATTCCTCGCCGCGGGAAGGTGGGTCGGAGCGGATCCCGATCCAAGGTTCGGGGCGCTCGATGATGACCTTTTTCCAGACATTGCCGTAGAACATGCCGGCGCGGTTTTCGTCCATGCCGCAGGCCGTCTCATAGATGGGCTGGAACACCGTTCCAGTCCAATCTCCCCTGATGCCGGTGTCTGGATTTGTCTTGCCGCCCTCGATTGATGTGTTCGTGATCGAGCCCCAGTTAGGGTCGGGCGAATGGATTAGCTCATCAAGGCAGCGGTTGATCTCCGCTTCAATGGCCGCTCGCTCTGGTGCCGAAATCAGCAACCATGTTGCATCGAACTCTCGCCTGTGGGGTAACTGCGTTACATCATGAGTACTGCCATCCTCCCCGATTTCTTTCAGCGCCATGCGCCTACACCTCCGTCAGAACCAACCAATATACGCGGTACCGAAAGCCTGGTTGAATGCGTCCTAACTCGACCTGCATCCCGGCACCTTACTAGTTTTGTCCCGGACATCTCGACTACACTGGCGCTTCCCGCAACCTTCCCCTGCGGAACCAAGACGAAGGTGTGTCTTTGAGCGATTTTTCCCAAAAAAGTTTCGTTTATCTGGTCGGTGGCCGACCTGCTGCGCGGTCCTTACAAGCCGGCCCAATACGGCCGCGTCATTCTGCCGCTGGCCGTTCTGCGCCGTCTGGATTGCGTCCTGGAGCCGACCAAGGCCAAGGTGCTCGAAAAGCACGCCGCCCTGAAGGACAGCAAGATCAAAGAGCCGGAGCCGATCCTCAACAAGGTCGCAGGCCACGCCTTCCACAACACCAGCAAGCTGAACTTCCAGAAGCTCAAGGGCGAGCCCGACAAGGCCGCGCAGAACCTGTCGCACTACATCAAGAGCTTCTCATCCAAGGCCCGGCAGATATTCGAGTACTTCGAGTTCGAGAAAGAGATCGCCAAGCTCGACGAGTCCGATCGGCTCTACCTGGTAATCGGGAAGTTCGCCGACATCGACCTGCATCCCGACGCCGTTCCCAATCACGAGATGGGCCTAATCTTTGAAGACCTGATCCGGCGCTTCAACGAAGCATCGAACGAGACGGCCGGCGACCACTTCACGCCGCGCGAAGTGATCCGGCTGATGGTCAACCTGCTGTTCACGTCGAGCGCCCGCTACGGCTTGCCTTCCAGGTGACGCCAGAGCGCATTGACGCACTCAAGCTCGAAGCTGCGTTTCAGAAGCTCGCGACCTCGAAGAAGAAGGGCAAGCAAGGACAACGGGAGTTCGAGGAAGGGCAGCAGATTCAGCGTGACATCTTGGCAATGCTGGAAGCTATGGCGGGGCCGGATGTCAACCTGAACCGGCCCGATTTTGAAAAGCGCTTGGAGAAGGCCGCCAGCAAGGCCGAGGTGAAACTCACCGCGTCAGTCAAGAAGGCAATCCTGAGCACAATGTCCGAGCGGGATGCAGCCGCCGAGATTTGTCTGGATGGGGACGGCAATCCCGAACCTGATACGGAACTGCGCGATTACGAGAACGTGCCGCTTAAGGAAGACATCCACGCCTATTTCGAGCGCGAGGTGAGGCCGCACGTGCCGGATGCCTGGATTGATGAATCGAAGACGCGGGTTGGCTATGAGATTCCTTTCGCGCGGCATTTTTACAAGTACGCGCCGCCGCGTCCGTTGGACGAAATCAAGACGGAGATGAGAGCAATCGAGCAAAACATCCTGAAACTGTTGGCCGAGGTGGCGGGATGACGGACGCCATGACGACGACGTTTCCGGAGCGTTGGCAGCTACTCCGCGCGAAGTATATTTTCCGGCGCGTTTATCGGCCTGCGCGGGAGCAGGATCAGATTGTCACAGCATTTCGCGACGGGGCTGTGACTGCACGAGTCAATCGGAGATTGGATGGATTCACAGAATCGCTGAAGGAGATCGGTTATCAGGGCGTGCGGAAGACGTCAAGGAGGAATATTTCAGTGATGGATTGACGGACGAATTGATTCGTGCGCTCTCGCGCGTCGAAGGCCTGCGGGTCACCGCCGGCAGCGTCGTGTTTCGCTTTAAGGGACAGCGTTGCGATGCAAGGCAAATCGGCAACGAACTGGGGGTTGAAACGGTGCTGGAGGGGCCAGTATGGAGGACAGGAGACCGCATCCGCATAAGCGTCAGCCTGGTCGGCGTGAAAGATGGCTTCAACATGTGGGTCCAACGCTTCGACAGCAATTTAGGCGACGTCTTCACCATCCAGGATGAGGTTTGCGCGGCAGTAGCTGAGGCCATGCACATCGGCTTGGCCTCCCGGCTTCCAAAAGTGCACCCCGCCAACGCAAATGCGTACATGCTGTACCTGAAAGGAGCCTACCTTCTTAAGAGGCGGCGGCCGGATAGCATCCAGCGCGCCTTCGAGTACCAGCAAGAAGCGATCCGACTGGAGCCCAATTGGGCCGAACCCTATTACAGCGCGGCGATGTCTTTTATCGTAAGGACAATTTACGGAGATCTGCCCCCCGCAACCGGCCTGCCGGAATCGGAAAGCTTGCTCTCCAAAGGGCTGGCACTGGACAAGAATTCAGCAGTTCTCCAAAGCACATTGGGGATGCTGCGAATGCTTCAGTGGCGGTGGGAGGATTCGGAAAAGGCGCACCGGCGGGCGCTTAATCTGGAGCCTGCGAACGCGTTCCCACACCAGTGTTATTCCATTCTTTGTAGCTTTCTGAGTCGGCCCCAGGAAGCGGTCTTCCATGCTGCCAAGTCGGTCGAACTTGACCCGCTGGACCTGATGACCAACTTTCGCCTCGTGCAGGCTAATTGTTATGCGCGCCACTATGACGACGCGATGCGCGCTGGGCGTATCGCCATCGAACTAACCCCAGACTCCCCCTACACCTATTTTTATCTAGCCTTATCGTTGACGGCGTTGGGCCCGAATGAAGAAGCTTGGGAAATGGCAAACATGGGCAGAAAGCTTGCTGGCGGCATGCCGCTTGGCGAGGGCTATTTCGGCTACCTTGCCGGAGTGCTGGGACACACGGCCGAAGCTCGGGAAATAGTCGAGAAGTTGGAGGCTGGTCGTGAGAAAGGCTATGTTCCTGCCTTGCCCATTGTCAGGACCTATCTGGGTCTAGGTCAAACAGCAGAAGCCTTGCACTGGATGGAGACAGCTTTGGCTGATCGCGACCCATTCTTGGGATCACTGATGGTGTCACCTGCGTACGATCGCATACGAGATCAACCAGAGTTCAAGCGGCTGGCGCAGGAAGTCCACCTCTCGGCCCAGTAAATCCAGTACACGAACAGGCGTGTTCGCGCTGTTGGCGAAGCACTCGAACCACAACTGATGTCAGTGGGCGTATCGTCGGCTAACCGGAAGCTACTCGGCTTCCGCAGCGATAAGAGATTAGTCCTAGTAAGTCGGCTTCTCGCTAGTGATCGGTCGATTACCGCTCGCGCGTTTCCCGGTACCGATCTGCCGAAAGTTCCTACAAGCCGACTTCGGGCCCGCTTGGCTCTTCTTGGTCAACTTCCGGTTAGCCCGTGATCCGCCCAGAATATGCCAACAGTCTGGCGGTTACTCGCGCACTGCATGCTCGCGGACTGTGCCTTGGCTTCTTTCAGGAAGGGGTGCGGTGTGACGTTCTTTCCGCGTGTCGAAAAAAATCAGTTGGCTTTGGCTACCGCGGGAGCCCGACTATCCGCACCAACTCGGCAAACCGTGGATCGGAGCGGATGGGATCGAATACGAAGTCAGTCTGCAAGCCCGTTAAATTTTCATCGTGTTCCTGGAGCGCGGTGTCAAGCCACTGGAAAGCCTGATCTTTGTCGCCCAGGTCGGCATAACACTGAGCAATCTGATACGCCGTCCCGTAGGATGACGAAGGCTGACTCTTGCGTTTTGCCAGCAGGGTTCAGTACATTTACGGAGAGCGCCCGGCCATCCTCCCGAACCAAAACCCTGCACCAGAGCGGACGCGAAGCCGTCGTGAGAAAGCTGGTCCTCGATTTTGTATTCTTCTATGACCTGCGGGTACATTTTCTTTCCCCAGTACGCCGACGCCAGACAATCATGAGCATCCGCGAAACTGGGATTGTCGTTGGCCACTTTCTTGCACGCAACGATCGCCTCATCGAACCGCCGTGCATAGGTATAAACGTTTCCCACCCAGACACTGATGTCCCGTCGAAGCGGATCAAGCTCGTGGGCGCGATTGATTTCAGCAAGGGCCACCGGCTCCATGCCACCGATAATGCTTATGTTGACTGCGTAACGATAGTGCACCTGGGCGTTGGGATCGAGTGCAACAGCCTTCTTAAACTCGGCGACTCCTCCGGCGAAATCCCAATCCAGCGCCATCATCTGGCCGCCGAGAACAGCATGTGGTTCAGATAAAGTCGGATCGAGTTCCAGCGCTCTGCGCGCGAGGGCCATCGCTTTCGGGTGGTGTTCCGCGGGACTGTTGCCATAGTCGGGCAAGAGCGCGTAGACGCGGGCCAGACCTGAATATGCCAATGCGTAGCCGGGGTCTTTGGCGATGGCTTGATTGAAATAAGTGACTGCGGTTTTAAGGTCCGCGAGCGTTTGCTTATCCAAGTAAGAACGCCCCTGCAAATACAACTGGCCGGCTTCTGGATTTTGCGAGCCTTGCTTGACCTTCAGCTTTTCTGAAGTGCTGGATTGTTGGGCACTCTGGTTGGCGGCGTAGAGGGTGGCGGCAGAAATGCACAGCGCAACCAGCAGCAAGCTAAAGGAACGCATATTGTCTCCTGGAGAACAAGCGGCCCGGACTCAAACCTCAGCATTCTATTCCAACCCGCCACTCGCAGTGGGTCCGGTCGGATGGCTCATTTCAGTATCCCTAAGGCTGGGTGCAGGCGCAGCAGTTGTGTTAGATTTCCCGCTTGCGAGCCCTTGATTGTACCGGCGAGGTAAATCGAATGTTTTCTGGCCGAATTGTCGGCTAACCTTCCAGAACCGGCCACCCTCAGCTCAAGGATTAGGCTCGATGCCAATGCGATCGTTGACGGCTGATCGAATCCGCTGCTTGCAGCCAAGATAGCGTTCGGTCGTCTGCACCGAAACGTGCCCCAAGAGAAATTGGATCTGCTCCAACTCGCCTCCTGATGCATGGCAGAGCCGAGCACAGGTCCGTCGCAGATCGTGCGGCGCCAACTTCGACACTCTGAAGCTTCTGGCGGATTCCTTCACAATGTGCCAAACCGCCTTTACCGTCATCCCATCCCCCCATGCCCTTCCTACTTTGTTGACCCGGCGGAACAGTCTTCCTCTATCGATAGCCGCTGCGGCCACCCAATCGTTCAACTCGCTTCTCACCCAATCGGGAACCGGAACCGTTCGAACGTGGCCTCCCTTGCCTACCAGATCAACAATTGCCCAATGCTCTTCGCGCTGCTGGAGATGATCCAATGTCAAGGCCACAGCTTCGTGCCTCCTCAAGCCACACGCGAGTAGCAATGCGAGCAAGGCCCGGTCACGTTTACCTTTCAGTCGCTGGCGATCAGGGGCTTGCCAAAGTGCATTGGCTTGCTCTGCCGTTAACCAATTTCCGAGGCGAATGCCCAGCTTCTTCACCCCTTTGACGCGACGAATACCGGCTGCCAAATCGGCGCTGAGAAGACCGCAATCGGAAGCTTCGTATGCCAGGCGACGCACGGCGCCTAGCCGTAGGTTGATTGTGCCCGGGCGAAGTACGGTCCGGTTCGCCCACGAGAGAAAAGCGTCGCTGGCCATCGCCGCGATTATGATGGCCCCCCATAGGTGTTGAAAATACTGGCTACTTCTTACGAGCCGGAAGTCTCTTCAAGGAGATCATCCGCTGATGTCTCCGAAGCCCGTTTAAGGATAGCTTCCGAGTAGCCGACCAACCGGCAACTATCGCGTGGTGGCTCAAATCAAAGAATGTCGAGCACCGCGACTATGAGAAGTCGGTCATCGGTAATGGGGGCTGGCTACTGGGAAATCGATGTGGTCTCAGCGTTCCACAAACTTCCACCATTTAAATCCGTAACGCTTCGCAGGCTTACTCTGAATGGCAGTTGTTCCGGCTCCTTGGCGAGCCACGATTTCCTCTATTCCAACAACGCTCTGAATCGTGGTGACAACGCCCAGTCCTCCGGCGCGGAGAAATATGATCGGTATGTACTCGCCTGCCGTGGCTCGATGCACCACCGGATCCCGGTTCCAAATCTCAGTTTGAAATGGTTGCGATTCGATGATCTGAGGCAGCGCTTTACCGTGACCAACATGGATCGCAGCTACATGGGCCTTCAAAGTGTCGTCCTTGCCCGAGGACCATGTAGCTGCCAATTCGCCATGGCCGCGAGCGATCAAATAGGGGTAGTAGGAAACCTCATCTCTTTCCACGATATGCCAGTTTGTCCAGGTCTCGCCCTGATTCGGTGATCGCGCCAGCCACAGGCCCTTTTGGGAGCCCCAAAGAGAGTAGAGGGCCCCGTCCCCATCCCAGGCGAGCGGCTCCACCCAGCGTGGGGTTCTTTTGTCGTCGTCAGGACTCCAATCGCGATCGCCCGGTGCAGGGTGCTTCTGCCATGACTTGCCTCCATCTCGGCTGACGGCAATCAGGTCGACGCCCGGCGTGAATTTATTGCCCGACGCGGACCGCGGAGTGATACGAACTGCGATTTCGCTATGCGGCCCTAAGGCAAGATGGCTTGAGCCTCCCTGGTCGTTGATCCGGGGCCGTTCCTTCCAACTGATCCCACGATCCTGGCTGACCTCATAACGGACGCCGTTTCCGTCATTCCAAATCACATGAGCGGTTCCATCCAGCGCGACTCCAATCCAGGGGCGATCGTCAAACCGGTCTTCTGACAGAACTTTCCACGTCCATGTCGCTCCTGCGTTCTTGCTGGCGCCGACCGCGATGCGAGTACCCTCGTGCTTCTTGCCATCGAAGGTCATTGCCACAAAGTAGACAGTGTCATCAGGGCCGACCGCCAGATCCACGTCGGAGTCGCCAATAGCACCATCCGTTTCCCTGCCGACGTTCACGCTCTCCCAGGTGGCGCCATGGTCGCGGCTCCGCCACAGGCCAGGGCTCTGTTCGGCGTTGTTGTCGTAGCCACTCACGAAGAGCGTGCCGTCACTCAGCTCGACGACCATCGGCTCGCGGGCGAGCCGGTCGAGATGTTCTACGCCCTCGGTTGCGACAAGCGTTTTCGAGGTTTCTCGTTTATCCGTGGGGCGCTGCTTTTTCGATCCAAGTGCGTGGCTGCCGAATGCAGCAACGACGCATGCGACCATAGCAATCAGCGGCAGCCTGGAGACAGCCGCCGTCAACAGTGGCGTCCCCCGGCGGGCGTCCGGTCTCGAAGGTGTGTTGATCTCAATCATTCGCAGACCCTCCACGCTGAGATGGTCATTCGGGCACAGACTTAGTCCAACCCGGAGTGCCCGGTTTCATTTCGGAGAAGTATAAGCCACAGGTGGCGTGGACAAGTGAAATCTCCGGAGGCGGCCTTGGCTTTGTGTTGAAGTTCTCGGATGAGCGGAGAACGGACCATTTCGAAGGCCAAGAGACGTAGTCGGGCAGAGGTTCAGAAATTGGTGGAGGAGTTTCGGCGAAGCGAGATGCGACGAATCGATTTTTGCCGTGAAAAGGGTTTGAGTGTGAGCACCCTGGCTCGCCATCTGCGAAAGTCGAAGAAGCAAGACCGGCCCTACAAAAGCCGGATCATGACGATAAGCAACTTGGTTCCAGTGAAGATCGCAAAAGACAAACGCTCATTGCGCAAATCGGATTCCCGACTGGCTGTCGTACTCTCGGGTGGACGCCGAGTAGAAGTGCAAGCCAATTTCGACGTCCCCACCTTAGGCCGTTTGCTCATCGCGCTGGAGCGCGTATAACCAGTGTTCGGAATTGGCAGGGCCACGCGCATCTATCTTGCCGCCGGTGCGACCGACATGCGCAAGGGCTTTGAAGGACTTTACGGGCTGGTTCGCGACCGCTTGTTGTGCGAGCCACTCAGTGGGCATCTTTTCGTGTTTTGCAACTCGCAGCGCAATCGGCTGAAGGTCCTCGTCTGGGACGGCACCGGACTCTGGGTCTGCGCCAAGAGATTGGAGAAGGGGCGTTTCAGTTGGCCCCAATCGGGCGATGCCCACAGCAAAGTCACTCTAACCCAAGAAGAGCTAGCGCTTCTCTTAGGCGGAGTTGAGCTAGCTGAGACGAAGAGCAAGCAATGGTATCGAAAATCCCGTCAGAAGATCATGCCACATCAGAAACTGCTTGTAGGCACGGAGCCGAGTCTGCTAATCAGTAGCGTATTGTGTCTGGCCCAAGAGCAACGCGGTTCACTTTTCGCTCCCCACAAGAATGT
>Ga0187859_10002810_pt1 | contig 10769 bp, 9 predicted proteins | sample June2016WEW_10_1_2_FD_133019 | JGI IMG/M metagenome (GOLD analysis project Ga0187859, IMG submission 133019) | Peatland microbial communities from SPRUCE experiment site at the Marcell Experimental Forest, Minnesota, USA - June2016WEW_10_10 | ecosystem: Environmental > Terrestrial > Soil >... | reverse complement strand
GATGCTCGATCAGCACGCTTTCCAGTTCGAACGGGCTGATACGGTAATCGGAGGCTTTAAAGATATCATCGGCGCGTCCGACATAGGTGAGGTAGCCGTCGGCATCGCGCGAGGCGACGTCACCGGTGTGATAGACCGTCCCGGTCAGGCCAGCGATCGTGCCGTCTTCCTGCTGATAGCCGCGCATCAGGCCGGCCGGCGCCGGATCGAGGGCAATGGCAACCTGGCCTTCTTCGGCATCGTTGTCCTCGGTGTCGACGAGGCGAATGCGATAGCCCGGCGCCGGACGGCCCATCGATCCAGGTTTCACGGTCTGACCGGGCGAGTTTCCGACCTGCGCGGTGGTCTCGGTCTGGCCGTAGAAATCGCGGATGATCAAACCCCAGGCAGCCTGGACCTGATCGATGACCTCGGGGTTGAGCGGTTCGCCGGCAGCGAGGACCTCACGAAGTTTGTGCTGTACCGACTTCAGGTCTTCCTGAATGAACATGCGCCAAACGGTGGGTGGCGCACACAGCGAGGTCACGTTGTTGTTAGCGATTTTGTCGAGCATGTCGCGCGCGCTGAACCGCGGTTGGTTGGCAATGAACACCGTTGCGCCCGCGTTCCAGGGGGTGAAGAAACAGCTCCAGGCGTGCTTGGCCCAACCCGGCGAGGAAATGTTCAGGTGTACGTCGCCGGGCTGCAGTCCAAGCACGAACATCGTCGAAAGACTGCCGATCGGATAAGACCGATGCGAATGCAACACGAGCTTGGGCTGTGCGGTGGTGCCAGACGTGAAATAGAGCAACAGCGGATCGTCGGCGCTGGTTGCGCTGTCAGGTGTGAACGTGGCTGGCGCGCTTAACAGGTCATCGTAGCGATGCCACCCCGGCACCGCGTCACCGACCGCGATCCGGGTCAGATCCTGCTCGAATTCGGTGAATTTTGCCGTGTCGGCAGAGGTGGTGATGACGTGTCGTGCCCGCCCTCGGGCGAACCGGTCGGCGAGATCGCCCGGCGTCAACAACGTCGTTGCCGGAATGATCACGGCGCCGAGCTTCATGGCGGCCAGCATCACTTCCCATAACGGCAGCACGTTGCCAAGCATCAACAGCACGCGATCGCCGCGTTTGACGCCCAGTGCGCGCAGTCCGTTGGCGACGTGATTGGAACGCTCGGACAGGTCGGCGAAGCTGACTGAGGCGGCGCCGTCGCCGACGATCGTCAGCGCCGGCCGGTTGGCAGCGTCACCGCGCGCGAGTTCGGCATCGAACCAATCCAAAGCCCAGTTGAAGTGGGTTGGATTGGGCCAGCGGAAGTCGCGATATGCGGTGGCGTAGTCGGTGCGATGCTCCAGCAGAAAGTCCCGCGCCGTTTTGAATGTGTCGGCCGCCATGGCTGGTTCTCTCCGTTGCTAACTCATCATGGCCACGCCCCCGCCTTCGCAGGGACAGGCTTGTCCGGGCCATCTGAACCAGCACGTCGCGGAAGGCCCATTGCTGGGTCAATCCGAGCCACGGGCTGGGCGTTGTTGTTGTGCCAGCCAGCGAAACACGACCGAAAAATCCTTTGCGCCGTAGCCGGCTGCCATGGCCGCTTCGTACATCGTCAAAGCGAGTGCCGCGAGCGGGGTTGGTACGCCGGTCGCTTCGGCCGCTGCCTGCGACAATCTGACATCTTTGACCATAAGCCGCGTCATGAAGCCCGGCGCATAATCGCGGTTGGATGGCGCAGCCGGTGCCGGCCCAGGTGCCGGGCAGTAGGTGTTCAAAGCCCAGGAACTTGAGGTGGCAGTGGAGCAAATTTCATGAACTTTGCTCCAGTCCAGGCCGAGTTTTTGTGCCAGGAGAAAGCCTTCCGACACGCCAACGACATTGATGGCCGCCATCATGTTGTTGCAGATTTTTACTGATTGTCCGGCGCCTGGTCCGCCGGCGTGGAAGATGTTTTTGCCCATCGCCTCGAGGACGGATTTGCCGCGGGCGAAACTTTTCTCGGCGCCGCCGACCATGAAGGTCAACGTGGCGTTTTGCGCGCCGATCGTGCCGCCGGAGACCGGGGCGTCGAGCATTTCCAGGCCGGCTGCTTCGGCCGCTGCAGTAACGGTGCGGGCGCTTTCGACGTCGATGGTGGAGCAATCGATCAGCAGCGGTTTGGCATCCTTAACCGCTTCGATCAGACCCCCCTGATGTAGCCAGACCTCCCTTACCTGGGCGCCTTCGGGCAACATGGTGATGACGACGTCGGCGCCTTTTGCCGCCTCGGCGGCGCTGGTGGCGGTTTTGCCTCCGGCGGCGGTCAGCGCCTGCAGGGCCGCTGGAACGAGGTCATAGCCGGTGACGGTGTGTCCGGCCTTGACGAGGTTGGCGGCCATGGGTGCGCCCATGTTGCCGAGACCGATGAAACCGATGGTTGCCCGGGGGGTTGTCATGTCAGAGTACCTCGAAGATGTCGTAGATGGGGCCATGGGGCGGGCGGCTGCCCGTGCCGATGGCGATGATCCGGTTCAGCCAGTCGTAGCGTGGTGCGGCGGTTTCGAGGGCGATTGCGGTGCGGAAATAGTATTGCGAGGGATCAACGACCTCGCCGGCGCTGAGTTTTTCCATCACCGCGGCGGGACCGTGTCGCATGCCGCGATAGGTCATGCCGATGGTGGCGCCATCGTCGGTTTCCAGCACGATCCGCACGTCCAGGGTGGTCGAACCGTCGGGTCGGGCGATGATCCAATCAGCGCCGCCAGGGAGAACTTTGCCTTTGAGTTTCGCGCCTTCGAAGTGGCCGCCGGAAACGAGGCCGATGCGGCGGTTGCCGTTCGGGGTGGCACCGATCGGTTGCATGCCGGCGACGGACAGGGTGAGGGTCATGAGGTGGGTGGTGCGGATCTCGGGCATTGGTCCTCGCCTTGGGTGTTGAGGAGGTTGTGCCGGGGATGGGGGACGGGGGCAACCGGGAGGACGGCAGGTCGCGCCTGAACCCCGAACCGCAGTCCTGTCGCGATCTGCGAACGTCCAAGGCAAACTCCCACCGGTTGGCGGCACCCGAGCCCCAGAGTAGCATCCTCACCAGACGCAACCTGAGGGAGACGCCACCATGCCCGGAACCTATCCGCTACCCACCGGCGATTTGAAAAGCCTTGGATTTGCCAGCAAGCCGCTGGATCATCTGGATGCACTGATCCGTTCGCACATCGATCAGGGCCGCTATCCCGGCGCCCAGATCGCGCTCGCCCGGCATGGCAAGCTGGCGCTGTTCCGTACCTATGGCGATGCGAAGACCGAAGGCGGCAGGCTCCCCGCCACCAACGAGACGCTGTTCCTGCTGTTCAGCCAGACCAAAGTGCTGACCTCGTCCGCGGTGTGGACCCTGGTCGAAGAGGGCGAGCTGTCCTTCATGGACAAAGTCGCCGAATTCCTGCCGGAGTTCGCCGCCCGCGGCAAAGCCGACATTACGCTGGAACAAGTGATGTCCCACCGTGGCGGCTTCCCGAGCGGTGACGTGACCAAGGCCACCTGGACCGACCACAAGAAAATGCGAGCCGAGGTCTGTGATTTCTCGCTCGATTGGACGCCCGGCACGCGGCTGCAATACCACGCCCGCGCTGCGCATCTGACCCAGGCGATGGTGATCGAGGCAGTGACCGGGCAGGATTACCGCGACGTGATCCGGACGCGCGTACTGGAACCTCTGGGACTCGCCAACGACATTTTCGTTGGGGTGCCGGAATCGCAACAATCTCGTTGCGCGGATACCTACGCCAAAGAACCGCGCGATAACTCGGCAGAGTTCAAGGCGGCCGGCATGCCCAGTGGAGGCGGTTACGCGACGGCGAGGGGCATGGTGGCGTTTTATCAGATGCTCGGCCATGGCGGGCGTTTGAACGATGTGCGGCAGTTCTCGCCGCGGCTGATTTCCTATGTGTCGCGCAACCACACCGGGGAAATGGGCGACTATCAGATGGACGGTATTCCGATGCATCGTGGCCTCGGCCCGCACGTGCGCGGCGAGAGCGAACGCATCCGTGGACTGGGCACCATCGGTGCACCAGTCACCTTCGGTCATGGCGGAGCCGGAACGTCATACTCCTGGACTGATCCGACCAGTGGCGTCTCGTTCACATATCTGACGAACTACATGCAGGACGACCCGTGGCACTCGTCACGGTTGGATCGCGTGTCAAACCTGGTTCACGCCGCGATCGACTGAACCTGAGCCCAGGTGGGGGGGAACGCGGGGAGGGGGCGAGGCTTTTCCCCCTCCCACAGCACCGTGCCGTCGATCGCGGTGCCCCAGGCCGAGGCGACCCCGAGTACGGTCAACCCATCCTGCGCGCGCGCGTGCGAGGCGACGTGGTGGTGCCCGTGCACAATCAGCCGCGCTCCCATCCTCCGCGCCAGTTCATCGAGGACCGCGCTGCCTGAGGGGTGGCTGCTGGGCGCTTCGTGAGTCACCAGAATGTCGGCCTTCTGTGATGCAAGCGTATCGATGTCCTCCGGCCAGATGGCGGCGGTGCTCAGTGAGTGCGCCAGCGCTGCACGTTGCTGCGGACCGTAAACCGGCCCGTGGCCCGCCAGATGGTCTGCGAGTTGGTGACGATGCCGCAGGCGTGGCGGCGACGGTGGCGACCACACCGGCGGCCGAAACGTTCCGCCCAGGCCAGCAATTCGGATGCCTTCGATTTCCACGACCCGAGCGTGCAGCCGCCCTGATGCCGTCAATGGATTGCGTTCGGGTGCGGCAAGGTTAGCCCACATCTGGGGGCCGCCATCATTGTCGTGATTGCCGTGGATCCAGTGCACCGCGAGGCCTCGATCGAGCAGCGGGGCGGCCAGTTCATCCAGCGGCCGATCGCACTGAATGTCGCCCAGAAGCACGGCGGCGCGGAGAGGAGTGGATTGGGCGGCGAGGCCGGCGTGGACATAATGCCAATGCTGGTGAATGTCGCCGATAAAAACGATGGTCATGCGGTTCCGGTTTGGTTTGATTGATTGTATCATGGCGGCATGTATACAATCCGCAAGCGTGCGGGGTCCGTATGACGCTCGACGCGTTTCGAACCTGGGAGCCAGCTGACCGGTCCGTGCGTTTATGGCAATTGATCGACGGCGAGCCTGTCGCGATGCCATTGCGCGGGACACCTCATTGCGCGATCCAGGTTGAACTCGGCACGTTGTTACGCGATCATCTGCTGGCGCACGGATCGTCAGGCAGGGTCGTCGTTCGGCCCGGAATCGTTCCACGAATCATGGCTGACTGGAATTACCGGATTCCGGACATTGGCATCACCCGAGCGATGCCATCGGCTGGCGTGATATTGCCGGATCCGATATTATTGATCGAAATCCTGGACTCCCGAGACGACGCCGAGGCTTGGATGAATGTTTGGAGCTACCTCACGATATCAGGTGTCGCTGAGGTATTGGTGGTCGATGGCACGATGGCCGCGGCGGAGTTGATAACGCGCGAGGCCGGAGGTCATTGGCCCGCAGAGCCGGTCCGGTTCGGGCCAGACGATACAATCACACTTAAGAGTATCGACTTCGCCGTTCCTTTGCGATCGTTTTACCGGACCACCGTGCTGGCCATGCCGTGACGCCGGCGCTCCAGGCCTATGCCGATCTGCTGCGCAAATGGAACGCGACGGTTAACCTGATCAGCGCGGCCGACCTGCCGCATCTCTGGCCACGCCATATCGAGGACAGCCTGCAACTCGGCACCATCGCTGGGCCGCTACCGTCTCGCGCCATCGACCTCGGCTCGGGTGCCGGCTTCCCCGGCCTGATCCTTGCGATCGCCTATGGCATCCAGGTCGATCTCATTGAGCAAGACCAACGCAAAGCCGCATTCCTGCGCGAAGCGGTTTTCGTCACCGGCGCGCCGGCCCACGTCCACGCAACGAAAATTGAGCGGGCGAAGTTATTCCCCGCGCCATTGGTGACCAGCCGCGCTTTGGCGCCACTGCCGGCGCTGTTGCGTTTGGCGAAACCGTTACTGACTGACGACGGATTTTGTTTGTTCCCGAAGACCCGCGCCGCGGAGTCGGAAATCACTGAAGCGGAACGGCATTGGTCGATGCGGCTCGAGCGTCTCGCCAGCCGGACCGATGCGAACGGCATGATCCTGCGGGTAAGCGAACTCCGTGCTCTGGGCTGATTTGGTAATGCTGGCCGGTGTTTGTAGAATACCGCACCCGTGACGGACGAGGACCCGATGAACGACAACGTGACTCCCGACCCGCAGGCTTTACTGGATGGACTGCAGCGCCAGGCCACGCGCCATGAAACGCCGTGTGGAGACGGCCGCATGGTCTGGCACCTCTGGGACAAATCCGCAGGCCAGGCGCCGGTCGTAGTATTGTTCCATGGCGGAGCAGGTTCGTGGCGCCACTGGGTGCGCAACATCCCCGTGCTGGTCGAGACCTATCGCGTGCTGGTCCCTGATTTGCCTGGTCTCGGCGAGTCCGACTTTCCGCCCGATGGCGACAATGCCGAACCCGTTGCACGCATCGTCGCCGATGGGATCGATCAGATTATCGGTGCCGATACGGGTTTTGATGTTGTCGGATTTTCCTTCGGCGGGACCATGGCGGCCTGCGTCGGAGCGCTCCGCGGCAAGCGGGTTCGTTCCGTCACGATCATCGGTTCGTCCGGGGTCGGTTCGCTCGGCTCATCGGTCCGGCTGGAGAAGGTTCGCCATCTCGAAGGCCAGGAGCGTCGCGACACCCATCGGACCAACCTGAGCCGGCTGATGATCGCCGATCCGGCAAAGATCGATGACCTGGCAATCGCCATTCAGGATTGGAACACTGTGCGTTCGCGGCTGAAAACACCGGCGATTTCGCGTAGTGGCGTGATTCTTACGGCAATTGACAAGTTGCAGTCGCCGCTGAACGGCATGTGGGGGGAACTCGATGCACCGGCCAACCCAAAAGGTCCGGAACGCGTCGCCACATTGAAAGCTCGCAAACCGGACGCCGACATCCGCCTCTTCCCGGCCACCGGTCACTGGGCTGCCTACGAATCGCCGGAAATCGTCAACAAGACGTTGCTGGAAATGCTGGCCCGCACGCGGCCCGCTGGAGTTTAAAATCATGATTGACGCAAGCGAGATCGCCACCGGCCCAGGAGAGACGATGGGCAATGCCGGACCAGGCATGCTTGAGGGCGTAAGGGTGATCGAGGTTGCAGACGAACGCGCGGAATATACCGGCCTGCTGATGTCCGGTCTCGGTGCCGAAGTCATCAAAATCGAACCGCCCGAGGGCAACGCGACACGGCGGATCGGTCCCTATCTGGACGATCAGCCGGGTCCCGATCGTTCGCTGTTCTTCTGGCACTATAATCGCAACAAAAAATCCGTTGTGCTGGACTTGCGGGAGACGCCGGCGCAGGAGCGGCTATTACGACTGCTCGATGGGGCCGATGTTTTGCTGGACTCCAGTTGCGGTGCGCTGAATGCTGCGCTCGGCCTGGATCGCGCGGCGATCGAGAAACGGTTTCCAAAATTGGTCGTAGCGCGGATGACGCCGTTCGGCGACGACGGGCCGTGGAAGGATTTTCATGGGTCCGATCTGATCCATCTCGCGTTGGGCGGAATCATGATGAATTGCGGATACGATCCCGATCCGAAGCTGGAATACGACACGCCGCCGATTGCGCCGCAGGTTTGGCACGCCTATCACATCGCGGGTGAGCAACTTGCTACCGGCATCATTGCTGCGCTGATCAATCGGCATCGTACCGGCCTGGGCCAGGACGTTTCGGTCGCGATCCACGAGGCGGTGTCAAAAAATCCAGAGTTGGACATCATGCATTGGGTGATGCGGCGGGTGCCGTTGTGGCGGCTGACCGCCCGGCATGCACTGGAAACGCCGAACGCATCGCCGAGTATCGTACATACCAAGGACGGACGCTGGTTCATTTCTCACGGCATGGGCGCGCGGGATTTGAAGAACCTTGTGCCGTTACTGAGCAAGTATGGCATGCAGGCGGATTTGCAGCCGCCTGGTCCGGATGTCGATTTGAAAGCCCGTGCCGTCCCCGGGTCGACCGCGTCGGACGAGGCGCGGGCCCATATGCTGGATGTTGTCCAGCGCTTCGTTCGGGCGTGGACCTACGCGGATATGCCGTGGCGAGAGGCGCAGGATGCCGGTCTGTTATGGGCGCCGATTCGCAAGCCACATGAGAATGCGCTCGATGAACATTGGCTGACTCGCCGCAGTTTCGCCGACGTGTATCACCCGGAACACGGGCGGTCATTCCGCTACCCGACCAGCAAATGGCTGGCGACCAAAACCAGTTGGAAGGTTGGCCGGCGCGCGCCTCTGGTTGGCGAGGACACCGAAGCAGTTCTTTCTCAGGCAGCGCGGCAACCGTTTGTGCCTGCGCAGCCGAAGCCCTATGAACGTGAGGTCGTTTCGGCGTTGCACGGCAAGCCATTTCCGCTGCAGGGCGTGAAGATCCTGGATTTTGCATGGTTCCTGGCATCGGCCGGCGGGACACGGTTTCTCGCTGCAATGGGGGCGGAAAGTTACAAGGTCGAATGGAAGGACAATCCCGACACGCGTCTCGCGGCAATGGCGCCGGTGGGGGGACGCGCCGCGCGGGATGCCGCCACCGGGCCTTTGCCGGGCGTGAAAGACCTGAACATGGGCGGCCAGTTCAACAATAAGAACGCCGGCAAGCGAGGCATCTCGCTGAACATTCGCCACCCGAAAGGCTTGCAGATCGCCAAGGATCTGGTGCGGATTTGCGATGTCGTGGCCGAGGGATTTTCGCCCGGCGTATTGCAACGTCTGGGCCTTGGCTATGATGTGATGAAAAGTATTCGGCCGGACGTCATCTATATTCAGCAGTCCGGCATGGGGGCTCATGGCACCTATGGCAGGATGCGTACTGTCGGCCCGGTCGCAGCGGCGTTCGGTGGGCAGTGCGATATGTCCGGACTGCCGGAGCCGGCGATGCCGGTCGGCTGGGGTTATTCGTACCTCGACTGGATGGGGGCCTATGGTTACGCGCTCGCATTGCTGGGTGCGATTTATCATCGGGAAAAGACCGGGGAGGGGCAGTGGATCGATGCCTCGCAGTGTGAATCAGGGTTGTTTCTGACCGGGGCGACGCTGCTCGATTGGTCGGCGAACGATCGCGAGTGGCGGCGGTACGGTAATCGCTCACCCTATATGCCGGCAGCACCGCATGGCGCATATCGGTGCCTTGGGAACGACCGCTGGGTGGCGATTGCCTGTTTCACCGAAGCGCAATGGGGCGTCGTCGCGAAACTGGCCGGCATCAGCGAAACCCGCTTTGCCACACTGGCGGATCGGTTGGTGCACCAGGACGCGCTCGATGCGGCAGTCGGCGCCTGGACTGCGACAAAAACCTCTGAAGATGTGATGATAACCCTGCAGAAAGCCGGCGTTCCGGCTGGGGTCTGTCAGAATTCCGAGGATCGCTGTGACAACGATCCACAGTTGCGGCATTTGAAATGGCTGACTGAGGTCACCGGCACCAAAATAGGCACCTGGCCGATCTACGAACTGCCGATGAAGTTCTCGCGCACGCCGGCCTATATCGGTGGCGCAATCAATCGCGGCGCGCCGGGCTACGGCGAGGATAATGAGTGGCTGCTGACGACAATGCTCGGGATGTCGACGTCGGAAGTGGAAAGGCTGGCGGAAGAAGGGGTGATCTGATCAGGCCGGATTGGCCAGCATTGCCCTGATATCGGGCAAATGCTCGCGTCCCCAGAACAGTTCGTCATTCACAATGAAACTCGGGACGCCGAACACGCCCTGCGCTTCGGCTTCGGCAACGATTTTGGTGACTTCGGCGTGGCCTTGATCTGCCCAGGCAGCGAACCCTGAGGCGCCGGCCTCGTCGAGGACGGCAGCGATGGCGGGGACGGATTCAATATCCAGTTCACGACGCCAGAATCGTGCGAATACCGCTTCGTGGTAATGCCGAAACACGGCTTCGCCTGATCTTTGCGCCCATAGCATACCGGCTGCGGCAAGGCTCGAGTCCCAGATTTTCTGGGTGCCGCGAATGATCAGGCCTTGCTTACGCGCCTGACGCCGGCAGTCCATGTAGCTGTATCGAACCCGCCGCCATTGATGGGCATTGCGGTTTTCCTCCAGCACGTTGCCGGCCGTGTCAACTCGCGCGGAACCAAGATATTTTGGGATGTCGAGGATATAGGGTCGCCACACCAGGCTGACCGACATTTCCTCGGCGAGTTGGAAAATCGGACCATTCGCAAGGTAGGCGTACGGGCTTTTGTAGTCGGTGTAGACGGTGATCTTCAACTCACCGGTCCGGGTGGCCAAAGCGTTTGTTTCAGCGCTCGGGCCATCATGTCGATTGCCTGGTCGGCAGCGCGGATCAGCCGGCCCATGCCTATGAAGCCGTGGATCTGATCCGAGTAGTGCAGATGCACGACCCGGACGCCCTCACGCTCCAGGCGTTTTGCGTAGTCGATCCCCTCATCGCGCAACGGATCGTGTGTGCAAGTCAGGACCATTGCGGGTGCGGTACCAGCGACACTGGCGGCACGGATCGGCGACGCGCGCCAATCGGTCTCATGACCTTTTGCGTAATAATCGATGAACCATTTCATTGTCGCCGAAGTCAGCGGCACGCCTGGACCGATTGTCGTCGAGGAGACCGTCGTCATGGTCATATCGGTTGCAGGATAAATCAGTAGTTGAAACGCGATCGGTGGCAGCGTGCCATCGCGTGACATCAGCGCCATGACCGCGGCGAGATTGCCGCCTGCGGAATCGCCGCCAACTG
>Ga0187859_10002802_pt1 | contig 10791 bp, 7 predicted proteins | sample June2016WEW_10_1_2_FD_133019 | JGI IMG/M metagenome (GOLD analysis project Ga0187859, IMG submission 133019) | Peatland microbial communities from SPRUCE experiment site at the Marcell Experimental Forest, Minnesota, USA - June2016WEW_10_10 | ecosystem: Environmental > Terrestrial > Soil >... | reverse complement strand
CCGCGCCGCCGCGCCCACTCCACGTACTCCACGCCGTCGTATAGTGTGAATGCCAGCTCTTGGAGTGCGGTCGAGCCGGCTTCTCGAATGTGATAGCCGCTGATGGAAATGGTGTTAAATCGAGGAGTGAATTTCGAGCCGAACTCGAAGGTGTCGATCACCAGGCGCATCGAAGGCGCGGGCGGATAGATGTATTCCTTCTGCGCGATGTACTCCTTAAGAATGTCATTCTGGATTGTGCCGGAAATTTTTCTCCAGTCGGCACCATGCTTTTCGGCGACCACCAGATACATCGCCCACAAGACCGAGGCTGGAGAATTGATGGTCATCGAGACTGTGGTCTTTTCGAGATCGATGCCGCCGAAGAGAATTTCCATGTCTTCGAGGGAATCGATGGCCACGCCGCACTTGCCCACTTCGCCTTCGCTGGCGGGGTGGTCGGAGTCGTAACCCATCAGCGTGGGCAAATCGAATGCCACGGAAAGCCCGCCGCCGCCGTGTTCGAGCAAGTACTTGTAGCGTTGGTTGGTTTCCTCCGGCGAAGCGAAGCCGGAGAATTGGCGCATGGTGTAGAGCTTGCCGCGATATCCAGTGGCGTGAATGCCGCGCGTGTAAGGGGGTTGGCCGGGATAGCCAAGATATTTTTCCTCGCTCCAATCTGCGGGCAAATCGGCCTGCGTGTATAGGCGGCGAACTGGAACGCCCGAGATCGTAGTGAAGCGCGCGTGGCCGTGCTGGTCGCGGTTTACTCCCGTCGGCGCGCCGATGGGTTGCTCGGGAGATTTCTCAAGGTTGGGCGCGAGCGTTTTCTCGGCCCAGTTTTTCTCGGCATCGGAAGGACGACGATTCTCAAAGACGTCGGCGATGGGACTTTCGGCGACTTGCGGCTTGGATGGCTTCTTTTCCGGCATGGGGACCCCAGTCTTCTGTTGTGATGATAGGGAAGCCCGCGCGACTGGGCAAGGCGGTGAAGATAACGCCAGAACGACTGGTCGGTAAGTCGATCGCCCAAATTGCAAAGGTCAGTTTAGCTTCGACTCCGCCAGCCGTAGCCCAATCTTCTGCATCAGTTCCGGAGACCACAGGGCTAAATTGCTTTCCCCGCGCTGATTTGTTTCCTTTGCCGCCTGGTTATAGCGCGCCAACAACTCGCGCGGGTCTTGCCGCATGAGAATCCACATCTGGACCGCCAGCGGCTGCCAGCATGGCAAAGCCCTCGCCGAACGCGCCCATCCACTCGACCGCTGGCGTAACGTTGGAAGGTAAATCCTTCTGCTTCGCCTCGGAGAGCGACGAAATGCTGGAGAAACCAATGTGATGCAACTCGTGGGCTACTGTGTTCTCAAACTTCCCCACCGATTCCTGCGGATCCAGGTAGAGGAAAATCGCCGGGTCCGTGGCAGTGTCGAAAACGAAGCTGTGGGTCTTCGGTTTGATGACGGGAAAAACTTTCGCTTGGATCGTCGCCTGCTCGGGCAGATAGGCTAAAGCGCGTTGCGCCGAAGCCTCGAAATCAGCCTGGCGCCAGGCATCGAGGGTGTGGTGCAGCGCGGAAGCCTGCGCGATTAGATCCGCAGATAGCACAAACCTTTTGAAGTCCTCGTTGGTGAAATCGCGATGCATGCTCGCCTCGCGCCGCTTCAGGCGGACGTACGGTTCGGAGGCAAAAAGGCGCTGCCAATCGGAATCAGTAACGATAGTTCCGGCGGCGTTCTTGTCCAGGATTGCGAGGACTGCCTCGTCTTCCTCGGTGTTGAGTTGGAGGTGAATGCGGTCGGCCGCAACTTTCGGTTGATCCTGGCCGAAGGCGGCCATGCCCGCTAGAGTGAAGATCCAAATGAAAATGCAAAGTCGCGAGACGAACATAGACTTCCCGGTAGTTTGACGCTCGCGAGGGGGATGCGTGAGCCGTGTGGCCAAAACCGAGGTCTTCCTACTGCGGCAGCTTGCGAGAAAGTTCCCAGGCCTTGGCGTACTTCCATGAAACGTACACCGCATGGTAGAGATGCAGCAACAGACCTTCGCGCCCGTCGAGAAAGCCGAGACGGAAAACGTAGTTGTAGATGAAAGTCAGCAGCGGGCGCGCGACGATGTTCACCACACTGAAGCGAACTTTGCCGTTGGCTTTTTCCACCACCATTTCCGCGCCCAGCGACGAGTAGCGGTTCATGTGCTCAATGTAGGCGGCGAGCGTGGGGTAAGAATGGTGGATGAGGGCGCCGCGGAGACGCCGGGGTGTCGCCGTAATTCCTGCCCCCTCGGACGGCTCGAGTTCCAGCGTTTCGTGCACTGAGGCTTCTTTGAACCTTCCTTTGCCGCGCCGGAATAACCTCAGCTTTGGGTCGGGCCAGAAGCCGCCATGCTTGATCCACTTCCCGAGGAAATGGTTTCGGCGTGGTATCCAAAATCCGTTGACGTAAAGCGGCATCAGAGATCCACTCTCCGTCCTCTGCGCGACCTTATGAATCGCTGGCTGTCGTCGCACTGTTTGCTCAATCTCGCTGGCAAGTTCAGAGCTAACTTGCTCGTCTGCGTCGAGAGAAAAAATGTAATCACCCTCCGCCTTTTCGATGGCCGAATTCTTCTGCGCCGCGTAGCCTTTCCATGTTTCGACGAAAACCTTTGCGCCGAATGACATCGCTATCTCCACTGTGCGGTCGATCGATCCCGAGTCGACTACGACGATTTCTCCTTTGCCGTCGCTTACCAGCGGCCCCACGCTTTTCAGCGTGCGCACGAGGTTAGCTTCTTCGTTGTGCGTGATGATCACTACCGACAGAGTCACGCCATGAAGGATACAACGCGGAGTGAGAATTGATGCAAGCGACCACAGGCCGCAGTGCTGGCTGAGTTATCGACTGTTCGGTTTGCTGCGCTCACGCGGAGGCGGCTGCCCCCACATAGCCATTATGGCTGCGTCTGCGCTTTGGGCTTCGTATCCGGGCGCGGAGCAACATAGGGGACCGTCGGCAGATGCGTAACCTGGCCGCGCGTGGCGTCGGCTACGTCGATGTGGGTGCGGTCCAGCAGCAGGCCGGTAGCACGGTCGAGTTCGACGCATGACTTTTCATAGGCCGCTTTGGCGGAGACGAGGTTCGACTCCGTAGTGGTTAGTACCGAGGCATCCTGCAGAATGGCTGTGGTGGTGGTGAGTCCGACTTTGAGTTTCTGTTGATCGGCATCCAGGGTCTGGCGGGCGAAGTCGACGGCGTATTGCGCCGCCTGCACCGAGGCGCGATTTTGCTTTACGTCGAATTGCGCGTTGCGCACCTCGATGCGCACTTGATTTTCCAGTTGGTGCAGCCGGACTTGCGCCTGCCGGTATTCGAGTTCGGAGCGCACCTGGTTGGCCTGGGCCTCGCGATTGCGGAGGGGAATATTCAGCGACAGGCCTACGCCTTTATCGGGAGCGGTGGAGTTGACGAGCTGATTCAGCGTTCCGCCATAGCCGATCGCATTGCTGGTGGCGAATGGCGGCGGGGTGGTGATATAGCACTCGCTGGTCACAGCTCCCTTGCAGGCGGGAAGAGCTAGGTTCCCGCCGACGCCCGACCCGCCGTAGTAGGCGAAGGCCTCGAGCGTAGGCAGCAGCGCGTTGCGGACTGCCTTGCTGCTCAGGTCGCGGGAGTTGAGGTCGATGCGCGACTCGACCAATTCGGCGCGATGATCGAGCGCCTGGTTAATCAAATCTTGCGTGGGGGTAACCGGTTCCTGCTCGGGAAGCTGCATGGTGGAAGTGGGAACTACGGGAGCTTCGGCGAGCGTGGGATCTTCGATGCTGCGGCTGAGCGCATTCTTCATCAGCAATTCCTGCAACTCAAGATTGTTCTGCGCCAGGATCAAATTCTGCTGGTCGGTGGATAGCGTTCTTTGCGCGCTTACCACCTGAATGGGCGGCACGGTGCCGACTTTCGCCTGCTGCTTGGTATCATCTAACGCCTTTTGCGCATAAGTGAGGGCCTCCTGCTGCACGCGCACGTTTTCGTACGCGTAGACCAGATCCCAATACATGTTTTCAATTTGATCGACGGTCGTTATGGTTTGCAGGCGGAAGGCGACATCCGAAATTTCTCGATTGTTTTTAGCGATGCGGATGAAGCGCAGGTTGGGCAGCGAACCGAAGCCTTGCAGCAAGTTTTGCGTAATTCGGAATTGAAAGTTCGAGCTTAGCCCTGGAGTCAGCAGGCTGGTGGGATTGTTGGTGGTGATGTGGCTGTTGTTGAACCCTGCGGACACAACGGTTCCCCACTGAAAGCCCTGCGTGTAGGCGACATTCGCGGTGTAGGTGTTTTGCGCCAGCACGGGCACGGGACTGAGCGCGCTGGTGGATTCCGTATCATCTTTATCCAGTTGCAGGGTGCCCGTGATCAGTGGATCGAAGCTGGTGATGGTCGAGCCGATGCCGAGCGTGGAGCTGACCAGGCCGTTGGTGCCGGTTCCGATGCCGCTGGCGGCGACGGTGGTGCCCCCCGTGCCCGACCCGACCGTTCCTCCCAGGCCGCCGATCCCGCCGCCGGGAGTGTTCTGCACGATCCCGGCGTTGACGCCCAGAATGTTCGCGCCCGACTTGGCGCGAAGATAGTCGGTGTCGGCGATGTTCAGGTTGTAGCGGGCGATATCGATATCAAGATTGTTTTCGAGTGCGAGCGCGACCGCGTCGTCGATGGAAAGATAAATCTTGCCGTTGTGCAAGAGGGAATCGATGCGCGGCGAGTTTCCCAAGTTCGGCTGCGGCAAATCCTGCGCCTGGTAGGGGCGCAAGATGTTGGGGAAGGCCGGGCTCGGCTTGGAATAATCTTTTTCGTGAATCAACTGAGGCGGAGCAACCGGCGCGGGTTGAGGGTTTGGCGCGGGAGGCGCATCCTGCGCGTGCAGCGCGGAAAGAAAAGTCGAAGCCGCCAGAACGGCGGAGGCCGCTCTCAGTAACACGCGGCGAAAAGTGGCAGAAACCTGTGGGGTGGAACACACGGACATAATTCTTCTCCTTCCGCAACCATCAACGTTTCAAAAGGAATTCATTGTTACGTTCCTGAAGACCAATCGACTTCTGGATGAAATATTAAATTCATTGGGCGCGAGCCGTTTGCTTGGCTCCATCTTAAAGCGCGGGGGGCGCGGAAACGGGCTGCGCTGTGTAAAGAATTGTGCGAAGAAAAAACGGCGCGAAGAAAAACGGCGCGGCTGGCTGGCCGCGCCGGGGTTGTTCCTGCCGGCATTTATTGCGGCGGTTGCGGAGCGTTCACTTGCGGCGGCGGCTGCGCTACCGAAGGAAGCTCCTTGCGGGGCGCGATGTAGGGCACGTTGGGCATCTGGTTGACCTGGCCGCGAGCGGCATCGTCGACGCTGATACCGTTGTGGTCGAGCAAGGTGCCGGTGGCGCGATCCAACTCGATGCGCGACTTTTCGTAGGCCACCGTGGCATTCACCAGAGTGGACTCGGCGGTCGCTAACTGGCTCTGATACTGCAGCACCAGCGTGTTCGTCGAGGTGCCGCACTGATATTTTTTCTGCTCGGCGTCGAGCGACTGGCGGCCCAACTCCACAGCGGCCTTCGCGGATTCCACGCTGGCGCGGTTTTGCTGCACGGCATATTGCGCGTTGCGCACCTCGATGCCCACCTGATTTTCGATCTGCTGCTGCCGCATCTGCGCCTGCCGGTATTCCAACTCCGAACGAATCTGCACCGCCTGCGCAGCGCGGTTGCGGATGGGAATGTTGAGTTGCAGGCCCACGCCTTTATCGGGTGCGGTCGAGTTCACCAGTTGATCCCACGTGCCGCCGATGCTCGTCGAACCCACGGGAGGAACGTGGCCTGCACCCGCGCAGAAACCCAGCAGCAGTTGCTCCGGGGTCTGATTCGAGCACAGGTTGGCCGAGCTTTGTGAACCGCCCAGCCCCGATCCAGCGTAGTAGGCAAATGCATCCAGCGTAGGTAGCAGGGCGCTGCGCACCGCTTTGTTGCTGTAATCGCGGCTGTTCAAATCGATGCGGGTTTCGACCAGTTCGGCGCGATGGCGCAGCGCGTCGTTTATCAAATCCTCGGTCGGGATCACTTCTTCTTGCGCGGGAATATCCACCGCGGAAGTTGGAATTACTTCGGCCGTGGCCAGCCTGGGATCCTTCAAAGAACGAGTGAGAGCGTTCTTCATCAGCAGTTGCTCCAACTGCAGATTGGTCTGCGCCAGAGTTACGAGTTGCTGATCCTGCGCGACCGTGCTTTGAGCGCGAACGTTTTCGATCGGCGCCAGGCTGCCGATCTCGACTTGCTTCTTCGTGTCCGACAGAGTCTTCTGCGCGAAGGACAGCGATTCGTTTTGCACCCGCGCGTTTTCGTAGGCGTAAACCAGATCCCAATAAATGTTTTCGATCTGGTCGACGGTATCGATGATCTGCAGGCGAAAGGCGACGTCGGAAAGCTCGCGATTGTTCTTCGCAATGTGAATGAAGCGGGTGTTGGCGGGAAATCCGAAGCCTTGCAGCAGATGCTGCGTCAATTGCAGGCGCAGTGAAGAGTTGATCAGCGGACTGTAGGTGGTGAAGGGAACGTTCGAAGTGACGCGGCTGTTGTTGAATCCAACCGAGACGTTCGTTCCCCAGCTGAAGCCCTGCAGGTAGCTGAAGTTCACCGTACCCGTATTTTGCGCCAGAACGGGCACGCCGTTGAACAAGCTCGACGACACGCTATCCAGATGATCCTCTTGCAGTGTGGCCGTGACCACCGGATCGAAGCTGGTGATCTGCGGCCCCAGGCCGAGCGTGGAACTGACCAAGCCGTTGGTGCCGGCGCCGATGCCGCCCGCTCCCAGGCTGGTGCCGCCGGTGGAAGCGCCCGCGCTCGCCCCGATGCCGCCGACGCCGCCGCCAGGTGTGTTCTGCACCACGCCGGCGTTGACGCCCAGAATAGTCGCGCCCGCTTTCGCGCGCAGTACGTCGGTATCGGCGATGTTGAGATTGTAGCGGGCGATGGCCACGTCAAGATTGTTTTCGAGCGCGAGCGCGATGGCGTCGTTCACCGAAAGATAAAGTTTGCCGTCGCGCATCAGGGAATCGATGCGCGCGGAATTCGCCAGATTGGGCGGCGCCACCTGGCGCGGCGTGTAAGGCCCGATGGGGTTGGGGAAATGCGAAACCGGCTGCATGTAATTCAGTTCCGGCAGCGGCCGCGTCTCCGGCGTGTTCTGCGGCGTGGGAGCGGAAGGAGGTAGCTGGCTCAAGCCCGGTGCGGTCAGCGCTGCGAGAATCAAGGTTCCGAATAAAATGGCGGCGAGCCGCGCGGGGGATATCCCTCGCCCGATGTTTGAAACTAAACGTGAATATAGCATCTACTCATCTCCGTTCCTGAAGACCATGTTTTCGGCAAGATCCTGCGGCAAAAAGGAGCGGCTTGCAATCAGACTCTAGTGCGCCCGAATGAAAGCATGACTCAGACGTTGATACGCAACCAGCGGCTCCGGGGTTCCTAAAAAAGCTCCGAAAGAAGCGCCCGGAAAAAGCGGTCAGCAAGCTGCGACGAACAGTGCAATCCCCTCGTCTCCGAAATAAATTTGTTGAAACGCACAGTATATCCGACGCGGCTTGCCATCCCCGGCGCACCGGGGTAGCGAAACTGATACAGTTCTGCCCAAGCGCGCGGCGCGACAGACCGCCGGTGAAAGGATTTGGATGAGGGGAGAGCGGTGCGGGACTCGAAACCTGCGTCGAAAGATGGCATGCGCAATCTCAAACTGATTCTCTCCTACGACGGATCGGACTTCGCCGGTTGGCAGGTGCAGCCCGATGCCGCGACGGTGCAAGGCACGCTGGCCTCAGCCATTGGACGAATCACCGGCGAAAAAGTATTGCCGCAAGGCTCCGGCCGCACCGACGCCGGCGTTCATGCGCTGGCCCAGGTGGCGACCTTTGTCACCGAGTCTTCGGTTCCGGCGACGAATTTCGTCAAGGCGCTCAACGATATTTTGCCGCTTTCAGTGCGGGTGCTCGAAGCGCAAGAGGTGTCGGCGGATTTCCATGCGCGCAAGTCGGCGCGGGCCAAAACGTATCGCTATCGCATTTGTCGCGAGGTGATATGTCCGCCGTTTTTGGCTCGATACGTGTGGCATTATCCTTATCCGCTGGACGAAGAGGCTATGATTCGGGCAGCTGCGCTGGTCGAGGGCGAGCACGATTTTACTTCGTTTGCCGCGGTCGATCCCGAACGTCGGCCAGGTGTCTTGCTGGGGTTCGAAGGGAAGGAAAACGCCACGGAACCGACTGTACCGCTCACGAACATCCGGCGGATTGTTTCTTCCACCTGGGAGCGGCAGGGAAGCGAATTCCTCTATACGGTTCGTGGCTCCGGCTTTCTCCACCGTATGGTGAGGAATCTGGTGGGGACGTTCATTCTCGTCGGCAAACGAACGTTGCAGATCGAAGATGTGACGCGGATACTGGAGGCACGGAATCGGGCGGCAGCGGGGGCAACCGCGCCCGCCAGCGGGCTGTTTCTGGTGGGAGTGGAGTATTAGATAAGGTTCTCCGCAACCCTCCGCGGCAGTTCTCCGAGCTCTCCGCGATTTAAGGTGCGAAAAGCTCATCGCGGGGACCGCCGAGAACTGCCGCGGAGCGCGCGGAGATTTTCTTTGTGCGGGCTTGACGTAACAAGCTCTTCGAAATGTTTCGTGATGGCTGCCGATATTCAAATTGCGGCGCGCAAGATTTCGTCGGTGAATCCGGCGACGGGCGCGCTTCTTCGTCAGTTCGAAGGCGCGAGCGCCGCTGACGTTGATGAAGCGGTGGCGCGGGCGCAGATTGCGCAGATGGCTTGGGCTGAGGTTGGCGTGTCTGAGCGCGTCGCAGTGCTGCGCGAGTTCCAGCGCGGGCTGCTGGAAAAAAAGTTGGAAGTCGCGGAGGCCATCACGCGCGAGGCGGGCAAACCTGTGGCAGAAGCTCTGACCACCGAAGTTCTGGTGGTGCTGGATGCGGCGCGCTTTCTCATCGACAATGCTTATCGGTTTCTTCGCGACGAGCCTGTGCCACACGGAAATCTCGCCACTAAACTCAAGCGCGGACGACTGTTGCGCGTGCCTTATGGTGTGATCGGAATGATCGCGCCGTGGAACTATCCGTTTTCAATTCCTGCGACCGAAACTCTTGCGGCTCTAGTCGCCGGGAATGCCGTGGTGCTGAAGCCCTCGGAATTTACTTCTCTGGTGGGGTTGGAGCTGCAATCGTTATTGCACGCGGCCGGCGTTCCGCAAGACGTTTTTCAAGTGGTGGCCGGCGAGGGCGCGACCGGAGTCGCTTTGATCCAGTCGAAGATTGACAAGCTGATTTTCACCGGGAGCGTGGCCACGGGTAAGCGTATTGCAGTCGCGGCCGCGGAGCGGTTGCTCCCGGTGGTACTGGAGTTGGGCGGAAAAGACCCCATGCTGGTGCTCGAGGACGCCGATGTGGATGCCGCCTCGAGCGCGGCAATCTGGGGAGCGTTTGTGAATGCGGGGCAGACATGCTTGTCGGTGGAACGCTGCTACGTTCATTGCAGGCGATACGACGACTTTCTTGGCGCGTGCGAGGAGAAGACGAAGAAGCTGCGGGTGGGGAACGGGATGGATCGCGAAAGCGACGTCGGGCCGATGATCCACGAGCGGCAGTTGCGCACGGTCGAAGCCCATGTGGAAGATGCCGTAGCGCGCGGGGCGAGGGTTTTGGCGGGAGGGCGCCATCTTCCGGAGTTGGGGAAGAATTTCTATGCGCCGACGGTGCTGGCCGATGTGACTCACGAGATGCGCATCATGCGCGAGGAAACATTCGGTCCAGTGCTCCCGGTGATGGCCTTCGATGACGATGACGAAGCGGTGCGCCTGGCCAACGACTCGGAATTCGGTTTGGCGGCGAGTGTTTTTACTCGCGACGACGCCCGTGGCGAACGCTTGGCGCGGCGCATTCACGCCGGAACCGTCATGGTGAACGATCTGGTTTCCTGCTTCGGCATCAGCGAGGCGCCGCACGGCGGCGTCAAATCGAGCGGCGTAGGCCGCGCTCACGGACGCTTCGGTCTGGAAGAGATGGTGCGGCTCAAATACGTGGACGTGGACCTAATGCCGGGAATGAAGAAGGTCTGGTGGTATGGCTACGGCATGAGGTTCGCGCAACAGATGGAGGGCTTCCTGGAGATGCAGTTCTCGCGAAGTCTGCAAGATCGCGTGCAGGGAGCGCTGCGCGCCGCCGGCGTAGTGAAGCGAAAGCGCTTGTGAGAGGAACGCCGAGCGGGCGTCCGGCCCGCTCTCTCGGCGGGCAGGATTCTCGCCCTGCTTCCGCCTAACTCTGATTCTTAAACGGAACCTCGGCGCGGTAGATCGCCTGCCAGCGGCCGGATTTGAAGACGTAGATCGAACTACCATTCACGTGCACCGGCGCTTTGTCGCCGTTGCAGGTGGCATACTGCTCGGCATGGTAGGTGAGCAGGTACGCGCCGGAGTTCAACGCGAGCACTCCGAAATCAGAGAGAGCGTAGCCCTCCACGTTGCAGACCTTGGCCGAGGCTTGCTCTTCCGCTAATCCCTGCTCGCGGGAAAACGTACCGGAGTCGCCCCAGAAGACCGCGTTCGCAGTCATGTGATCGCGAAGGTAGTTTTGATCCTTCGCCTTCCAGGCTTCGAAGAATCCGGTCTCGAGGCGCACCAGTTCTTGCTCGACCTTGCTGCGACTGCCGCTTGGGCCGCCGGTTTTCTTCGCTGGCGCCTGCGCGTCGGAATGGAAGGACAGAGCTGTGATGATGAAAAATAGAATCGGCAGGATTCTGATTCCTGACTT
>Ga0187859_10002793_pt1 | contig 10822 bp, 13 predicted proteins | sample June2016WEW_10_1_2_FD_133019 | JGI IMG/M metagenome (GOLD analysis project Ga0187859, IMG submission 133019) | Peatland microbial communities from SPRUCE experiment site at the Marcell Experimental Forest, Minnesota, USA - June2016WEW_10_10 | ecosystem: Environmental > Terrestrial > Soil >... | reverse complement strand
TCTGGGTATGGGCAAGCAGACGAATGCGACTACAGATGCGGGCTGGGGCACGGTGCAAATCTTCGTGTATCCGACCGGAACCGAGATGCCCCCCAACAAGCAAACGCAGGCAGCTAGCTTACCCAAAACTGCCTCAGCCCAACCGGTTCAGGCTTCAGCGACCGCAACGGCGAAACCAAAGTAGTGCCTTTAGGATCAGCGGGAAATATGCGGATGTCCGGCCGACGTTCAAGCAGATCGGACGGAATTCCCGCCGGAATCTCCGGCGAGTGCCGCTGGTCCGTCAACTTCATTCCACGTGCAATGTGTACCTCGTCGAAGTCCAGCGTGTGGTTAGAATCCTTTCATTTCTTATCGATTACTTCCTACCAGCGACGAGCGGGAGCGGCACCATCCACGTGGAGAATCTCTCCGCTCACGTGACCTGCCTGCACCAGGTAAAGAACGGCATCGACAACATCCTTCACCGTCGCCTTTTTCATAGTCGGCTGATATGTCGGCTGCGACGCCGAGTCATCGGGAGCATTCCGGGGCATCTGCGTATCCACAACGCCGGGGGCTACGGCATTAAAGCGAATGCCGTCTTTTGCATATTCGATTGCGAGATTCTGGGTTACTGAATTCAACCCACCCTTCGTAATCATCGAAATCGATCCGTTTTCACCGGCGATTGGCCGATCGGCAAGCGCCGCAGTGATGGTTACGACGCATCCCGACTTCTGTTTAAGCATTTCTTTCACGGCGTGCTGGGTGATGTAAAAGAATCCAAGCAGATTAGTCGAAACTAGGGCGTCGAAGTCCTCGGTGGTGAAGTCAGTGAACGGCTTGGTTAGGAAGATACCGGCGTTATTCACCAAAACATCGATGGCTCCGAAGTTCTTGATTGCGGCCTCGACAGCATCGGCAGCAGTTTGCTGCTTGCCGATATCGCCATCAAGCAGGACCAGCCGGGTGGAGGCACTGAGCTTTCGATTGGCCTGACGAGAGGTTGCGACGACGTTATAACCTTCGCTCAGAAACCGTTCGACTAAACCCAAGCCAATGCCCCCCGATGCTCCGGTTACGATCGCTGTTTTCTTGCCCGACATAAGTGACCCTATCTTTTCAGGCGGCCACCTTTTCCGCTGATCGCGCCTTGTGCGGCAGGCCGACGTAAGGGAACGAGACGAGCAGGTCCTTGTGGGGCCCTACCTTATCCTGCGTTACCTTTCCATTGGTAAGCAGAGGAAGAAAGAAATCTACCACGTCGTCGGTGAGTGCCCGGCCATTCTCCGGGTACACCGCTGGACGCTTGGGATCATAGTAGAGGACGTCCGGCGGCAGAGTCCCGGCGACCCGCGTTGCTTCCGCCGCCGTATATCCGCCGGTGTGTTCCAGCGCGTGCGCGAAGACCGGGACGAATCGGGCGTCGTCCGCTGGCTCCGCAGCGAGATAGGCAGCGTTCTGCTCGCCGGCAAGGAAGGGAGTTTGATTTGACCGCGCACCGCGATCCGCCTGCACCCATTTCCCGCTAGCGCCGTCCACCGTGCGTGCCCATAGGCCCATCTTTCCACTACCGAGCGCAGAGTTGGGCACTTCCAGCACGATGCTGCACACGTCCTTGTCGGCGAAGTAATCGTCACCGGTGAATTGCAGGTTGTTCAGCGCGCCCTGCACGTCGAAGAAAAAAGGATCGCCGCGCCAGCCGGCGAAGAAGCGGTAGTCACCGGCGTCCGTTACCCGCGTCTCCGTTCCCGTCGAGACCGGCACTCCCTCGACGATGACTTGCCCGTCATCGCCCATCCCAGCGGCCTGCGCGCCCTCAGCGCGGCGAAGCGTCGCGGTCTGCGCCCCGTTCGCGGACGACGTGAATCGCACCCGGTACGCGATATCGGCGACGTTATCGCCGTTAGTATCAATCCTAAGTTCATAAATCGCCTCGGGCGAGAAGGCGACGTCGCTGGTCGGCCCCGGCGGGTTCACGCCGGCAGACGGATGCGCGTTCATAATCAGGATCGTTTTGCCAGCATTCCCTGGCTTCGGGAAAGCATACAGATCGGTGAAGTCGAGCCGGGCGTCCCCCTGGGGAAAGCCAAAGTCCGGACCAGAGTAATGGTGCGACATAAATTATCTTCTCCTTTGTTCTATATTTTGGTGCCTTCATTTTTCGGTCAATTTCACATCGTCAAAACAATGGGAATTACGCCTTACCGCACATCATACAGAAGAGAGTCATTCTACCGTGCCAAGACGCCCTGCATCCCCTTGGCCGGGCATATCAGATACCGACAACGATGCCCGCGTCGATCGAAGTGAGGGTCGCGCGGTTCGATCAAGTCCTCGACGTCTCCAATGCCGACCGTGCTTTGCCGTTCGCAAACATCGAGAAAGCTGCAAACTATTACAACGTCAACCTCGCGGAAACGTCATGGCACGACCTGGGCGTTCATCCGCAAAAGGGCAGAAAATGAGCGGCCGCCAAGGCGTGTTAGTGCGCGAACGCCGAGTGCCGAGCTGAGAATCGGAACTCCATCGAATCCGCGACCAATTTTAGCCTCGCTCATCTAACTTTTTGTTGGTGACGGTTTGTCCACCTTACATAAGGAGATGAAATATGAAAGCAGTCGTTGTCCACCAATATGGCGGTCCTGAAGTACTCAAGTTCGAGGATTACCCCGACCCGATAGCCGGTCCCGGCGAGGTACTGGTGCGGGTCGCTGCCTCGAGCGTGAATCCCATCGACTACAAGCGACGTGCTGGATTAACCAAGGATTTTTACCCCCTGAAGTTCCCGGGGCTTATCGGAGTTGATATCTCGGGCACTGTGGTCAAGATTGGGCCGGGAGTGGAAGGTTTTTCTGTCGGCGACCAGGTGTTCGCCATGGCGGATAATACTTACGCCGAACTTTGCGTCGTGAAAGCCGCAGTTCTGGCGAAAGTTCCCAAGGGCCTTGATTTGATCCAGGCGGCGGCGCTGCCGCTGGTGACGGTGACCGGCAACCAGCTCCTTGCAGCGACGGGAATCAAAGCCGGCCAGACGGTTCTCGTCGTAGGTGCCGCAGGAAATGTCGGGCGTTCGGCGGTATTCACCGCGAAGGCACGCGGGGCGATTGTGATCGCGGGGATTTTGAAGAGACAGATCGTTGACGTAAAGAGCGGTGACGCGAAGACTGTCGGCGCGGATCAGTTCGTCGCCACCGACGACGACACCGCGATTGCGAATCTTCCTCCGCTCGATGCGGTTGCGGATACGGTCGGCGGAAGAACTGCTGAGAAGCTGATCGCCAAGGTAAAGCCAGGAGGAATTTATGCGTCGGTTGTCGATCTGCCGCAGAACGCCGCGAAATATCCGTCAGTAAAGGTGGCGCACGTGTTCTCGAAATTCGACAGGAAAACGCTTGAGTTCATGGCCGAAGCCGTGCGAGATGGCAAGCTTGTAATCCCGATTAGCCAGAAACTGCCGCTCAGTGAAGCAGCCGAGGCTCAAGCAGCGGCAGAAAAGGGTGGTAGCGGGAAGATCTTGCTGGTGGCCTGACATTATTTTTTGCACCGAGCGCGATCGTCTTCAGGAGGAAGAATGAAAGCCGGGAGGATCCATTCCTTTGGTCCGCCGAACGCGATTGTGATCGACGAGATACCACGTGCGACGCCGGGAGAAGGCGAACTCGTTGTACGGGTCGCTGCTGCCGGAGTTGGTCCATGGGACGCGCTCATTCGGGAGGGAAAAAGCGTTGTGCAACCGTCCCTTCCGCTCATTCTCGGTTCCGATTTGGCGGGGTTTGTCGACTCCGTGGGAGCAGGGGTCGTTCAGTTCAAGCCGGGCGACGAGGTTTTCGGCGTCACCAACAAACAATTCTGTGGCGGTTATTCCGAATACGCGGTGGCGTCAGCCCAGATGGTAGCCGCCAAGCCGAGCTCATTGAGCTTTGTCGAGGCAGCGTCTGTACCGGTAGTGGCAGTAACGGCGTATCAAATGCTGTTCGACTATGCGCAGATGAAGGCGGGCCAGGCAGTATTAATCCACGGAGCGGCTGGAAATGTTGGCGCGTATGCGGTGCAACTGGCGAAGCAAGCAGAACTGCAGGTTTTCGCAACCGCTGGGCCTGCCGATCTCGACTATGTTCGCAGCCTCGGGGCCCAGATCGTCGTGAACTACAATACTGCAAAGTTCGAAGATTCCGTGCCCCCCGTCGATGCCGTACTCGACTTGGTCGGAGGAGATACGCAGCTTCGTTCATTCCGTGTTTTAAAGCCGGGCGGTATCCTCGTGTCATCGGTTTCGCCGCCGCCACAGCGTGCGGGTTTTCGTTCAGTGTTCCTCTTGGTAGACGTCACCACGGCCCGGCTGGGCACACTCGCGAAATTGCTCGATAGCCGAAAGCTGATCCCAGAGGTGGGCACTCTGCTCCCGCTCGAAGAAGCTAGGAGGGCGCACGAGCTGCTGGCCGGTGCGCCCCACAAGAGAGGAAAGATCGTACTTACGATGGACGGTGTTCACTAGATACTTCGCTCGATCCCGAAAAGGCGCGGCTGGCATTTTTCGCGTTTGACATTATTTTGCGAACCGAGGACACGAAAGGAAACTAGGAAATGAAAAAGGGTCTGCGCGGAATCAACCCCGCTTCGAAGCCAAGCGGCGACGGGTGTGTGGAATGCCTGGCGTCACCGAAAGGTTGGTGGCTTCATCTCCGCCGCTGTGCCGAGTGTGGCCACATCGGATGCTGCGACAGTTCTCCGAGCCAGCATGCGTCCAAACATGCGGCGGCCACAGGGCATCCGATCATTGCCAGCTTCGAGCCGGGCGAGGATTGGTTCTACGATTACGACAAGCTGGACATGATCACAGTTAAAGGTGTGGAGTTGCTTCCGCCGCATTCGCATCCAAAAAATCAGCCCGCGCCCGGACCAGCAGGAAGGGTCCCAGCCAACTGGGAATCGCTCCTAAACTAGCTGCCTGTTATAGGGTAGCCAGCAGATGAAACGCTTCCTTTAGACCGTAGGTGTTTCGCGGGTGGCCGACGTCTCCGCGAGTCTAACGCCGAAACAGAAGTAACTGGGGGTGCCCCACTTCTCGCGTCTTTCGAGAAGTGGGCATTCCAACCGCCGACACCAAGAGGTTTTACGCCGCCGCCGGACTAATCTCAGTTGCCTTCCAACGGATGGACGGCGCGATGCTCGCCTCCATTCAGATTGCCGAACACAAGGCGCGAGCACCGTGACCTTCCGGCGCCCAACGAAGATCTTCGAGGACGGTGTCTAGCTTATGCACCTCAACGATCTGCTCGCGTTCGACGGATTCATTGCGTCTCGAGGCGGTATTCCACTGATCGACCAGGGCGATATTATCGGCGCAATCGGTTGTTCAGGAGGCACGGATTCCCAGGACGAAGTCGTGAGCAAGGCAGGCGCGGCAGTAATTACTCCCGGCGAGAGTTAAATGACGCAGATCTCGAGATTTCCGCAGAAAGAAAATTCAAGGTGAACGTCCCGTCTGTGCCCGTATTCGCCCTAAGCAAACGAGTGTGATCTAATTGGCGGGCGTTATCCAACTGTCAAAGGAGTCTGTATGCCGACGATTACCACCAAGGACGGCGTTGAGATCTTTTACAAGGACTGGGGTTCGGGGCAGCCGATCGTGTTCAGCCATGGCTGGCCGCTTTCGGCGGATGACTGGGATAACCAGATGATGTTCTTTTTGGGCAAGGGGTATCGCGTGGTCGCGCATGACCGGCGTGGGCATGGGCGCTCGACGCAGGTAGCCGATGGGCACGATATGGACCATTACGCGGATGACCTGGCGGCGCTTACGGCGCATCTGGATTTGAAAGATGCGATCCATGTTGGGCACTCGACCGGCGGTGGTGAGGTAGTGCGCTATCTGGCCCGGCGCGGGCAACAGGACGTCTACAAGGCTGCGATTATTAGCGCGGTCCCGCCACTAATGTTGAAGACGGATGCCAATCCGGAGGGTCTGCCGAAGTCAGTGTTTGACGATCTGCAGGCGCAACTCGCGGCGAATCGGTCGAAGTTCTATCGCGACCTGCCGGAGGGGCCTTTCTATGGATTTAACCGCCCGGGGGTAAAATCCGTTGAGGCCACCATTGCCAATTGGTGGCGGCAGGGGATGATGGGCGGCGCCAAGGCGCACTATGACGGGATTGTGGCCTTCTCGCAGACGGACTTTACGAAGGACCTGAAGAAGATCACGATTCCGGTGCTGGTGATGCATAGCGAGGACGACCAGATCGTTCCGTACGTGGCGGCGGGGCCGAAGTCGGCAAAGCTGCTGCAGAATGGGACGCTGATTACGTATAAGGATTTTCCCCACGGCATGCCGACTACGCAGGCGGAGAAGATCAACGCCGATCTGCTGGCATTCCTCAAGAGCTGAAGATATAGGCGGGGGGCCCCGGCCTGCGCGCGCACTTCACTTCTGACACCAAAGAAACTGGGGGCACCCGCTTTTTCCCCGCTGCCAACACTTGCAGCGCTTACCTCCGGAGAGGTGGGCCGACACGGTTATCTAATCCGTCGAATGCGGCCAGACTTTTGGATGCTCACCGCCGCATAGGGCCAATTGGGGGTATTATTACGACGCAATGTCAACAGAATCCGTGGTGGGCGGAAAGACCCAGGCCAACAACGAGTATGCCCGAAGAATTGATCGGGTCATCGACTATCTTCGCGGGAGTCTGGATCGCCCGGTAAAGCTAGCTGAGCTTGCTGATGTTGCTTGCTTCTCGGAATTTCACTTCCATCGGATTTTTACAGCGGTTTCTGGCGAAACCCTGAATAATTTTACGAATCGGCTTCGTCTTGAAAAGGCCGCCCGTCTGCTTCGTTATTCCGAGCAAAGCCTCACCGATATCGCCTTGGACTGCGGGTTTTCATCGTCGGCCACGTTTTCACGTGCCTTCCGATCCGGTTACGACACGTCACCAAGTCAGTTTCGAAAAAGCGGCGAGATCAAAAAGAGCAAGATTTGCAAAGAACTCTTCCCGCAAGATGAATATGGTCTCCCGATGAGCGCGGAGGAAAAGAGAGCCGCGTTTCCAGTGAGATTGATCGACATTCCCGAAAGGCAAGTCGCCTATATTCGGGTTACGAATGCCTTCGAACTGGACGGAGTACTGGCTGCCTTCAAGGCAGTGATCGAATGGGCGAAATCCGAGGATGTGTTTTCGCAAGGAATTCTTTTCGGAATGACGGTAGACGATCCACACGTGACGCCAAAGCATCTTTATCGATATGAGGTCTGTCTTGCGTCGTCTCTTCCCTTCGAGTGCATGGAAGGAATGTCGAAACTGAAAATGCCAGCCATGCGATACGCCGCTATAAAGGTTTCCGGCGATATCCATAAGGTAGCGACGGCTTGGGACTACCTTTACCGAGATTGGCTTATCAACAGCGCCTACGAGCCCGAGCATGCGCCGGCACTCGAGATTTTTTTAGACAAAGAAAGCGCCATGGATTGGTCGCACTTTGAATTGGACCTATGCCTGCCGGTTCGGAAACCGGCAGAGATAAGGAGTTCGCGCTCTGGGAGCCGAAGATCTGGGATGATCGAAAGAAAGGACAATCAGCGAGTCACTGCTTAAGGGAGAACTTATGATCAACGGAATTGGCGGCGCCTTTCTGTTTTCTAACGATACCAAGAGATTGGCAACCTGGTATCGCGATTGCCTCGGAATGGTTCCCGAGGGCGAAGATGCTGAGTGCAGTTCAATTTATGCATCGTTCGAGTATAGGGATCTGGAAAATCCGGAGATCAAGAAAACGATAGCCTGGGCGATTATGCCCACTGATCAAGACATCAAGGATAAGCCGCGAACGGGCAAGATTAATTACACGGTGAAGAACATGGGAGAAGTCCTCAACCATCTTAAGAGCAAAGGCGTGGCCATCGAAAAGACCGAGGAATATCCCTCGATGGGGAAGTTTGCATGGCTTAAAGATCCAGACGGCAATCCGATCGAGCTTTGGGAGCCATCCGCGGAATGAATAGAAAGCTCTAATTTATGCAAAGAATACCCTGGCGCGCAATTTTACTCAGCTGGCTGTTGCTCATCTCGGCCCGCTCAACAAGAGGACAGGAAGTGAAATCTCCGCAACCGGAAAAGTCGAAGCCGCCCGTCAAAACGGAGCAGCGCGGGCGCATTCTTGGAATCGGCGGCGTCTTCTTCAAATCCGCGAATCGTGATCAGACGCGCGAATGGTATGCGAAGCATCTTGGACTGGCTGACAAAGGCCAAGGCGCGATGCTTCCCTGGCGCGAACACGACGACCCGCAAAAGGAACACGTTACCGTTTGGACTGTTTTTCCCGCCTCCACTAAGTATTTCGATCCCAGCCCCGCACCGTTCATGATCAACTACATCGTGGACGATATGGATGCTTTGCTCGACCGCTTAAAACAAGAGGGAGTAAAGATTGACGCCAAACGAATGGATGAATCCTACGGTCGCTTTGCCTGGATCTATGACCTGGATGGAAATAAGATTGAGCTCTGGCAGCCGCTGCCCGCAAAGCCCTAGCTCTAGCGACAAGCTGCTTTGTCGCGACAATGGCCGTCGGCTGTCTCTAGTTTTGTCCGTCGCAACAAATGCATACATGGCCGACGACAATCTCAAGAACTTAGAGCTTCGATCGGAAATCGTCGTTCGGGTGACACAGACCACCCCGCGAAATATGGCCGTCGCCATTCAGCCAGAAGAAAATGCGCCGCGCAATTGGACGATGGTGTCGCCCACACTTTCGTATTGAATGTTCAGCTGGTCCTGAAAATCGATCAAAGTCAAAGAAACTTTTTTTCTCACACGCGATACGACGGAATCGTTGATGCTATCGTCCAATTGTTTTACTCGCCTCAAGCCCGGCTTAATCGCAGTCGTTCGAGACGCACGTTGATCGGGCTTGAAAAACTTTTGTGAGGGAGAACACAACATGGCTGAATTTGTGACGAAATCTGTGGCGCAAGGACAACAAGACCAGAAGATAGAAACGCGCACCGCCGTCAAACGTATCGCCGGCCTTACCATCGTTGCGACAGCCGTCGCAGTACTCGCTGTCCTCGTCGCGGCCACCCTTTACGCGCAAGGCCAAGACAATAACTAAGGATAAGTACTCGCTGATATCGCCGGGAGGAATCGCCTTCTCCGACTTCCGCGGATACGAAGACTGGTCGGCGGCCTCTTCCGCCCGGCAAGACGAAATACTCAAAGTCATCGTCGCCAATCCGGCCATGATCAAAGCGTACAAGGCGGGCATCCCCGGCAACGGCCAGCCCTTCCCGGATGGCTCCATGATCGTGAAGCTCCAGTGGAAGCAGAAGAAGAGCACCGAGGCCCAGTTCGCCGTGGATGTGCCAGACTTCTTCACCCAGGCTTTCGTCATGGAAAAAGACAGCAAGAGATTTCCGAAGACCGGCGGCTGGGGATACGCGGTGTTCAACTACGATCCCGCGTCGGACAAGTTCACAGCCGATCCCAAAAGCCTCGCCGACTGCGGAAACGCGTGTCATACGGTCGTGAAGGCGAAAGACTACATCTTCCACCCCTACGAGAAGCGTTGAACCGCACCTGCCCCGATATCAAGTACCCGGCGCGGCGCCATTCGGGCCCATGCCGCCGCAGAGTCCGTCGCGATGGCAGGCCACGCAGTGGTCGTCAGGATGGAGCAGGTTCTTATCCAATTGCCGTTGGGCGTCTCACTCACCTCGAAGCCGAATGGCTGCTTGGTTTCCCCCCTCGCTTTCACTCGATTCGCGACATTGTTACGACACCACCAAACTCGAACAGTATTCCGCTTTACAGCGGCTCAATACTATACTGGTAGGATGAGCAAGCACCTCGAATCGCTGTACCAGAATCTTCTCAACGGCAAGCTACCCCATAACCTGAGTTGGAGCGAGGCTGTAGAACTGGTCGAGCATCTGGGAGAGGTCCAACCGCACGGCAACGATGAATTTGTGTTCGTCGTCAACGGCCAAAGCGTCTTCTTCAAAAAGCCGCACACCCATGATCTTGGCGTGGAGGAAGTTTCTCGGCTGCGTAAATTCTTAAAGGAAGCCGGACCCTCTGTGCATAAATCAGGTGCGCAGGCAGAAGAACCGGCCCAGCCCAGCCGTATGATTGTCGTCATCGACCACCACGCCGCCCATGTTTACCAGGATTTCGGTGGAAGTCGTCCGGCAGACGAACGCAAGGTGCAACCTTACGATCCTTTCCATTTCCATCATCATCTGATTCATCGAAAGGAAGCTCACTACCGTGGTGAGCGCGTACCCGAGGAGGATTCGTTTTATGAGGAGGTCGCGAAAGATATCACTCCGGCGAATGAGATCGTCCTCATCGGTCACGCCACTGGGAAAAGCAACGCCGCCGACTTCTTGAAAGAATACTTAAAGACCCATCATCCCGACATTTCTCGACGGGTCATCGCTACCGAAAACGCAGACCTCTCGGCGGTGACTGAGCCTGAAATTGAGGCTCTCGCAAAGCGGCACATGATCGCAGCCGCCTAACGGCGTGGTTCGTAACCGCAATCAGCCCACCCTCCAAGAAAATCGCGTCAGAAAGATCGAAACCGAACCCGGACATGCCTCCGAATGTCAGAGACAAGACCATCGTCTAGTAGCTGACTCGATGTCGTGACTCACTTCTCTCACTAGACACGGCTGATACTCAGGTATCGACCGATACTGTCGTCCAATTGATTCGCTCCGACGCTCCTGGTTCAATTTTGCTCGCAACGTGGACTAATCGCATGGCGAAAGCAGAGTTTTTGTCATGGGTCGCATCCTTACGCAGCGAAGCCCGATGCAGGGTGGGATGCAATGATCGGC
>Ga0187859_10002787_pt1 | contig 10833 bp, 8 predicted proteins | sample June2016WEW_10_1_2_FD_133019 | JGI IMG/M metagenome (GOLD analysis project Ga0187859, IMG submission 133019) | Peatland microbial communities from SPRUCE experiment site at the Marcell Experimental Forest, Minnesota, USA - June2016WEW_10_10 | ecosystem: Environmental > Terrestrial > Soil >... | reverse complement strand
CTCGCATCCTCGCCCATGCCGTAAGCGCCCGAAACCGGTATGACTAAGAGTCGCGGCGCTTGCGGCGAGCGGGGCATCATCAACCGAACGCGGTGAACCAGCGATCCAACACCAATAGATACCAGGCGCGCCGAAATTCGCTGCTCACCGCACGCCGCAAGACGCCGCGCTCGCGCAAGCGGCGGACTGCATCCTCGAGCAAGCGCGGGTTGCGCTTGAGCCAGGATCGCACCGGCAGGCCGAACCCGGACTTCGGGCGCTCGAGATGTCCCGCCGGCAAACGCGGTTCCATCAATTCGCGCACCAGCAGCTTGCCGCGACGCCGGGTCGCATCGACCAGCAGCGCCGGATCCACGGTGAGCATGAACTCCACCAGGCGATGATCGAGCAGCGGCGGCCGCACTTCGAGAGAATGCGCCATACTGGTTCGATCGACCTTCGCCAGCAGGCCCTCGGCCAGATCCGTGTTCAGATCGAGCCAGCGCAGCTGCGCGAGCGGCTGCAAATCCGCGCGCCAGAATTTCCGATAGAACCACAGGTAATCATAATCGGCCTCGCGCCAATCCGTGCACAACAGCGAATCGATCTGTATGGCCGTGAGCCCGCCGAGCGCCGCGGCGTAGGCGGGCAGACCGACATAGGCGCGGCGTTGCATCGAGGATCCCAAGCGCGACAGAGGCGGCAGCAATCCGGCAAGCGCTCTGTTGAGGAAATTCGAGCGCGCGCCGACATTCGACCAATAGCGCGGATAACCGCAAAAAATCTCATCGCCGCCCTCGCCGCTCAACGCGACCTTGACCTCGCGGCGCGCGAACTGCGCGATCAGATAATTCGACCAGGCGGCGCTATCCCCGAACGGCTCATCGAAGAGCCTCGGCATCGCATCCAACGCCGCGCCATAGTCGGCGGCCAGCGCCGTCATCTCGGTATGCTGCGTATCGAGGTGCATCGCGACCCGGCGAGCGGCGTCGGCCTCGGAGCGCGCACCCCGCTCGAACCCCAGCGTATAGGTTCGTGGATGGTCCAAATAATAAGCGGTCAGCGCCGAATCGATGCCGCCGCTCAGGAACACGCCGACCGGCACATCCGAGAGGGTTTGGGCGGGCAAGACCTCACCGAGCAGGCCGTCCAACAACTCCACGCTCGCCTGCGGCGATCGTACGCAAATTTCAGTTGACGGATCCCAAAAGCGCTCGATGCGCGCGCGGCCGTCTTCCCAAGTTAGCGTATGGCCGGCCGGCAATTTTGCGATACCCTCGTAGATCGTCTTCGGAGCCGGAACGTAGCCGTGGAACAGGAAATCGCGGACCGCGCTGCGGTCGACCGCCGGAACCCCGATTTCCATGAGCGCCTTCAGCTCCGAGGCGAACGCGATTCCTTGCGGCAGCAGACGATAATAAAGCGGTTTGATGCCCAGGCGATCCCGTGCAAGCAACAGACGCCGGTGCTGCGCGTCCCAGATTGCGAATGCGAACATGCCGACGAGCTTCGACAGACATGCGCTGCCGTCGCGGCTCAACAGGTGCAGCAGCACCTCGGTATCGCCGGTCGAGTGCCACGGACCGGGCAAGCCCGCGCGCAGCGCCTCATGATTATAAAGCTCGCCGTTGTAGGTCAGCACTTGGCTGCCAAGCACCATCGGCTGGTGGGCCGCTTCGGACAGATCCAGAATCGAGAGTCGCCGATGGGCGAGCACCACGTCCCGCGCGCTCCAGGCGCCCTCCCCATCCGGGCCCCGATGCTGCAATCGCACCGACATCTGCCTGAGGGTGTCGAGGTTTGCCTGAGGCCCGATAATGCCGGCGATTCCACACATGGCGCGCAGTCTATCGCGACCGCCCGTGACGTGGGGCGCGTCATGCTTCACAACGCCGCTATGCCGCTCTAGCCATTGGGCGGCGCATCGTTTAGGGTGCTAGCCGGAGCTCTTAAATTATGGCAACACCCGCCGATCAACGACTGTTGGACCTCGTGGAAAAATGGTTGAGTAGCTTGGAGCTGCATTTGAGATATGCCTCCCTGGATGACGAGAGCTACGCGAAAATTCAACCATGGCCGCCCCATCAGCGGCCCAATCGCTGGGTCATCAGCCTCGCCAAGCAGCGTGCCCTCGCGCTCAAAGCGCAAATCGAGGAGCGCGTGAAAATGGGCGATGTCCGGTTTTCGGAAGCCCTGGAGATGATGGCATTTCTCGCCAATCTGGTCGGCGGAGAGCACATCGAGCGCTTCATCCCCGCCGCGGAAAAGGAGCGCGAGCAGCCGGTGGCGCTGGCGCCGCCCGATATGTCGAGCATGAGTTCGACGACGAACGTTGCCCAGGTGCCGGGCAGTGCCACGGCGACCGCCACGCGCGAAATGCCGAAATTCCTCGCCGCTAAGCCGCGCACTCCGCCGCCCGCCGGTACGGCGCACGTGGCTCGCACGGAACGCCGGGCGCATGCAAGGCCCGCGCTGAAGCTGCCTAACCGTGCTGCCGCCAAGTTGAACGCGAAATCCGCGTTCAAAGCACCGACGACCGGCACCGAGCGCGCAGTAGCGTCGGCCGCCACGACTGCGGCGCAAGCCGGTGCGGCGCAGGCAAGTGCGGCGCAGGCAAGTGCGGCGCAGGCAGCGGCCGCGGCGCAAGTAGCCGCCGCGGCACGCGAAGAAGCACAGGCGCAAGCGCTGGCGGCCGAGGCGGCGCAAGCGGCGGTGGCGGCACGCGCACAAGCGCAAATTCAGGCAGAGGCGCAGGCAAAGGCGGCGGCATTGGTGGCGTCGGCCGCGCAAACCGCGGCAGCGGCACGCGCAGAGGCCGACGCGCAGACGCGCGCCCAGGCACAAGCCGAGGCCGTCGCGGCGGCGGCGGCGCAAGCAGATGCACAGGCACAGGCCGAGGCCGTCGCGGCGGCGGCAGCGCGCGCACATGCACAGGCTCAGGCCGAGGCGCTGGCGGCGGCGGCGGCACAAGCCGCAACCGCGGCGCAGGCCGAAGCGCAGGCCCAGGCAGAGGCACAGGCAGCGGCACAGCTCGCGGCAAAGGCGGCGGCGCAGGCATCGGCTGCGGCACAGGCCGCGGCAGAGGCACAGGCCGCCGCGGCAACACAAGCGGCGGCCGCAGCACGCGCAGAAGCACAGGCGCAAGCTCAAGCCGAGGCCCTGGCAGCGGCGGCGGCACAGGCCGCGGCGGCGGCACAGGCGGAAGCGCAAGCACAGGCGGAAGCACAGCAAGTGGCGCAAGCGGCGGCACAAGTCGCGGCACAGGCAGCGGCTGCGGCGCAGGCGGCCGCAAACGCGCAGACAGCGGCAACCGCACAGGCGGAAGCGCAGGCACAGGCAGAAGCAAAAGCGCGCGCAGCAGCGCAAGCCGCGGCGGCAGCGCAAGCCGAAGCGCAGCTGCAGGCGGAGGCAAAGGCTCGCGCGGCCGCGCAAGCCGCGGCGGCGGCGCAGGCCGAAGCGCTGGTGCAGGCAGAGGCGCAGGCACGCGCCGAAGCTCAGGCTCGCGCCGAAGCTGAAGCGCGCGCCGCCGAAATGGCTGCGTTAGCGGCGCAAGCCGAGGCTAAGGCAAGGGCCGAGGTGCAGGCTCGCGCCGAAGCCCAGGCTCGCGCCGAAGCTCAGGCTCGCGCCGAAGCGCAGGCTCGCGCCGAAGCCCAGGCTCGCGCCGAGGCCCAGGCTCGCGCCGAAGCCGAAGCGCGCGCCGCCGAGATGGCAGCGTTAGCGGCGCAAGCCGAGGCTAAGGCAAGGGCCGAAGCGCAGGCTCGCGCCGAAGCGCAGGCTCGCGTCGAAGCCCAGGCTCGCGCCGAAGCCCAGGCTCGCGCCGAAGCGCAAGCTCGCGCCGAAGCGCAAGCTCGCGCAGCGGCACAAGCGGCGGCGGCCGCGCGCGCAGAAAAACGCGCACTTGCGGAAGCGCAAGCCCAAGCAGAAGCACAAGCAGCGGCGGATGCGCAAGCCCAGGCGGAAGCACAAGCAGCGGCGGAAGCGCAAGCCCAGGCTGATGCGCAGGCGGCGGCAAAGGCTGCGGCCGCTCGGGCAAAGGCCTCGGCGCAGGCGGATGAGGCGCGCGATAAAGTTCTTGCCGACGCGGTACGCTTGGTGCAATGGGGACGCAAGTGGTACGAACTGCCGGAACTCATTGCTCGCATGGCGGACCGACCACCGCTTCCCGAAGTGCGGCGTATACTCAGAGAAAATAAAGCCGCTCTCGACAAAAAAACCGGGAACAGCTGATTCTTTCTAGGAATAGCTGATTCTTTCGAGGAACTTCCGAGCATAAGACCGCTCCAAGGCGCCGATGATTACGATTACCCACTTGAGCAAGCGTTACGGCGCGAAATTGGCCGTGGATGATGTCAGCTTCACGGTTGCACCCGGCGAAGTTCTCGGTTTTTTGGGCGCCAATGGGGCCGGCAAGTCCACGACCATGCGCATGATCGCAGGCTTTGTCGCGCCATCTGCCGGGCAGGTATCGGTTTGTGGTCATGACATCGAGCGAGACTCCGTGGCGGCCAAGATCTGCATGGGCTATTTGCCCGAAGGCGCTCCGAGTTACGGTGAAATGACGGTCGGAGAATTTTTGGATTTTGTCGCGGATATCCGCGGTTTGAGCGGCCCGCTGCGGCGCGAGCGACGCACGATCGTGATCGAGCGCCTGGGACTCGCAGGCGTCATCGAACAAGTCATCGAGACGCTCTCTAAAGGTTTCAGGCGCCGCGTGGGTTTGGCGCAGGCGTTGATTCACGATCCGCGGGTCTTGATTTTGGATGAGCCGACAGACGGTCTGGATCCGAATCAAAAACACGAGGTCCGCCGCCTGATCAACGAACTCAGCAAGGACAAACTGGTCATCGTTTCGACGCACATCCTGGAAGAGGTCCATGAAGTGTGCACGCGCGCGATCATCATCGCCGACGGACGAATCGTGGCAGACGACACGCCTACCGCACTCGAATCGCGCTCGCGATATCACAATGCCGTGAGCCTGCGCTTCGACAAGGCCGAACAGCTGGCCGCCGCCACTCCCAGCGTCGCGGCGCTGCCCGAAGTCGCACACGTCGAATCGGATGCGCGCGAGCTGCGCTTGACGGCGATCCCGGCGCCGGGCAAGAACCTGCTGCCTGCGATCAGCGCACTTGTCGCAAACGCCGGCTGGAGCGTGCCCGAATTGCATTTAGAGTCGGGCCGACTCGATGAAGTGTTCCGCTCGCTGACGCAGCAGCGCACCGCCGAGCTGCATCCGTGAATCCGGTTCTCGTCATCTTCCGGCGCGAATTGCGCAGCTATTTCGCGACGCCGCTCGCCTATGTGTTCATCGTGATTTTCCTGGTGCTGGCGTCCGTGTTCACCTTCCAGGTCGGCGGCTTCTTCGAGCGCGGTCAGGCCGACTTGCAGCCGTTCTTTCGCTGGCACCCCTGGATCTACCTGGTGCTGATTCCGGCGATTTCGATGCGCCTGTGGGCGGAAGAACGCAATAGCGGCAGCATCGAATTGTTGATGACGCTGCCAGTCACCCTTTGGCAGGCGGTCGTCGCTAAATTTCTGGCTGCCTGGTGCTTCGCCGGCATCGCCCTGTTGCTGACATTCCCGATTTGGATCACCGTCAACTACCTCGGCTCGCCCGACAACGGCGCGATTCTCGCGGCGTACTTCGGCAGCTGGCTCATGGCGGGCGGCTTTCTGGCGATCGGCACCTGCCTGTCGGCCGCGACGCGCAATCAAGTCATTGCATTCGTCACGGCCGCGCTCGTCGGACTGCTGTTTCTGCTCGCGGGCTTTCCGCTGGTGCTCGATTTCGTGCGCGGGGTGCTACCGGGGGCGCTCGTCGATGCGATCGCATCCTTGAGTTTTCTGACGCACTTCGATGCGATCTCCAAGGGTGTCATCGATTTGCGCGATCTGGTTTATTTCGGCGCGCTGATCGGCTTCTGGCTGGCCGCGACCGCGCTGGTACTCGACATGAAGAAAGCGGAGTGAGCATGCGCGGCGCATCTTGGAGACGCACCGGCTTCGGCGTGGGCGGGCTCATTGCCCTCGCGGTCTTGTTTCTCGCGCTCGTCATGCTGGCGAATCTCATGCTTCGCGGCATGCGGCTGGACCTGACGCAGAATCGGCTCTATACCTTGAGCCGGGGAACCAGTGAGGTGCTCGCGCAGCTCAAGGAACCCGTCAATCTGTATTTCTATTTCTCGCGCGATGTCGCCGCCAAGCAGGCGCCGCTGCTGCTGCCGTATGCGACGCGCGTGCGCGAATTCCTCGAGGAGACCGCGGCGCGCTCCGGCGGCAAGGTCCGTTTGCGCGTCATCGATCCGCAGCCGTTTTCGGACGAGGAGGACCGCGCCGGCGAATTCGGCTTGTCGTCGTTGCAACCGGCCGCGGGTGAGCCGCTGTTTTTCGGACTTGCCGGGACGAACTCGACCGATGGGCGCTCGGTGATACCGAACTTCCAGGCGGACCGCGAATCGTTTCTCGAATACGACGTCGCGAAACTGATCCATGAACTGGGCACGCCGAAAAAACCGGTGATCGGACTGATCAGTTCGCTCGACATGCAGGGTCAGTTCAATCCGATGACCGGACAGATGGGCGAGCCGTGGCCGATCATCGCCGAAATCGACGAGCTTTTCACGCTGCGTGCGCTGACGCCGGATACGGCGCATATCGATCAGGATGTCGATGTGCTGATGTTGGTGCATCCGAAAAACCTGCCCCAAAAGACTCTCTACGCGATCGATCAATTCGTCATGCGCGGCGGCCGCGTATTGCTGCTGCTCGACCCTTATTCGGGCGCCGATACCAGCGGACAGGATCCGTCGAATCCGATGGCCGCGGCGATGGCCAATCACGCCTCGGATCTGCAGCCGCTGTTAGGCGCATGGGGGGTCGATTACGACCCCGGCAAAGTGATCGGCGATCTCGTGCTGGGGCTCGAGGTGCGCACGAGCATGCAGGGCCCGCCGCTGCGCCACATCGCCATCTTGGGACTACATCACGACGATCTCGACGCCAAGGATGTGGTCACCGGCTCACTCGAATCGATCAACATGGCCACGGCCGGGTTTCTTGCGCCTCGCGCGGGAGCCACGACGACATTCGAACCGCTGCTGCAGACGTCGACATCCGCGGCGCCGATTCCCGCGCAGCGCTTCGTCGGACTCGCCGATCCCGCAACGCTGCGCGACGGTTTCAAGCCGACCGGTGTTCGTTACGCCCTGGCGGCCCGTGTGACCGGGAACCTGGCGTCGGCGTTTCCGGACGGTCCTCCGCCGGAGGCGAAGCCGGCGCAGGGACCGCCGGTCGCGCATCTCGCGAAAACGAGTTCGCCGGCAAATATCGTGATCATTGCCGACACCGACATGCTGCTCGACTTCATGTGGGTGGAAACGCACGAGATGTTCGGCCAGCGGATTGCGCAGGCCTTTGCAAACAACGGCGATCTCATCAGCAACATCCTGGATAATCTCGGCGGCAGCAGCGCATTGATCAGCATTCGCGGCCGCGCCAGTTTCAATCGGCCGTTCGAGCGGCTCGAGGCGCTCAAGCGCCAGGCCGACGACAGCCTGCGCAGCAAGGCGCTGGAACTGCAGTCGCAGCTCAAACAAACCGAATCCAAACTGACTGAGCTGCAAACCAAGCGCGACGATCAATCCTCACAGCTGCTGTCGCCCGAGCAGGAACAGGAACTGAAGCGCTTCACTGCCGAGAAAGCCAGAATCCGCAAGGAATTGCGGGAGACGCAGCGCGGCCTCGATGTGGATATCGACAGGCTCGAATCCTGGCTCAAGGCGCTCAATATTGCCGTGATGCCGCTCCTCGTTGCCGCAGCGGGCGTGTTCGCCCTTGCGTGGCGGCGTCGCCGCAAGAGTTCTGCGGCGAGCGCGTCATGAGCCAGCGCCGATTTCTGATGTTGCTGGCGGCGGCGCTCATCGGCCTCACGCTCGCGCTGTACTTCAGCGGCCAACGTCACCTCTCACACGATTCACAGGGAGGCTTGCTGCTGCCTAAGCTGCGCGAGGAACTCAACGGCGTCAGCGCCGTGACGATCCGCAAAGGCGCCGCCAAACCGACGGTGAGTCTGCGCCGTTCGGCCGATCAATGGACGGTCGCGGAACTCGACAATTACCCCGCGGATTCGCTCAAGCTGCGCAGACTGCTGCTGGCTCTCAGCGAAGCGCGCTTGACCGAAGAGAAGACCTCGAATCCGGCCAGTTATCCGATCATCGGTGTCGAGGACCCGGCAAGTCCGAGCGCGGCGGGATCCGAGATTTCGGTCGCCGCGCCGCATGGCACTGACACGCTGATCATCGGCAAACCGGTCGGCAACGGCAACTTCGTGCGCTACGCCGCGGGCGCGACGAGCTATATCGCGGAACCCGGAATTTCCTTCGAGACCGAGCCGCGCTATTGGATCGATACCCGTCTCGTCGACATTCCGGTAGCCACGATTCAAGGCATCGCGCTCCACTCCGCCGACGGCCCAGCCTACGCCCTGCACCGGGTCTCCCCTGCCGCCGATGCCTTTGCGCTCGAGACCGTACCCGCCGGTCGAACGGCCGTGGATCCGAAATCCCTGGGGCCTTCGGCGACTGCCTTCGCGAATCTCGCCGCCGAGGACGTGGCCGACGCCAAAACGGTCGACTTCAGCAATCCGTCGACGCTCATACTCTCGTTATCCGACGGCGATGCGATCACGCTGACCGGCGCGGCCGCCGGCGACAAGCGATGGCTCGAGTTGACCTCCACCAAAGACGCCGCGCTCGATACCAAGGCCAAGGGCCGCGCTTTCGCAATTCCGCGCTACCGGTACGACGCAATATTCAGGCCACTCGAGCAGCTGCTCCTGCCGAAACCGGCTCCGGCGCCGAAGAGCGCGCCATTCGCGGCGCCGGCACCCAAGCCCAAGGCGCCGCTGTCGAAGCCGCAGAGTTGAGCGCCGGGATCAGCGCGGGCTTTGCGCGCCGCGCGGCCGCGTTGCTCTACGACTGTCTCCTGATATCCGCGTTGCTCATGGCGTTCACGGCGGCAAGCTTATTATTGACGCACGGACGCGCGATCCTGCCCGAAAATGCCGGCGCTTGGGCGTATCTGTATCGCGCCGGTCTGGTTTGCATCGTCGCAGGATACTTCGTGTTGAATTGGACACACAGCGGCCAGACCCTCGGTATGCGCGCCTGGCATCTGTACGCCGTCGACGAGCGCGGCATGCGGCTCAAGACGGGCGTGGCGCTACTGCGTTTCGTCTGCGCGGTGGCGGCCTGGACGCCGGCGGCGCTCGGCGTATTGTGGCTGTATGTGGATCCGCAGCGTCTCGCGCTGCACGATCGGCTGTCCAAGACGCGCCTCGTGCACTTAGCGAGTCCTTGATATCGCGACGAACGTGCAAAAAGCGATCACCGCCGTCGGCAGCCATCCCACGAGCACGGGATTCAACCCGAACAGCTGACCGCCATTTTCGATGGTGCGCGTGATCAAGAAGAACACGACCCCCAGGAGAATGCCGACCACCGTTCGCGTTCCTGCGCCGGTCGTGCGCAACGGGCCGAAGACGAACGGCAGCGCCAGCAGTGTCACGACGACGACCGCGAACATCCGCGCGATGCGCGACCAGTAGCCGATTTCGATGAACGCCGTTTCGAGATTATTGCGGCGCAAGTGGTCGATATACGCGGTGAGTCCGCGCAGCGTCAGCAAATCCGGATCGGTTGCCGCCAAGCCCAGGAATGCGGAGTTGATCGTCGTATGGATCGTCACCTCCTTGGCCGCGTCGCCGGCAACGTGATCAGCATCGAACTTCGAGGTCAGCACGTTGTGCATATGCCATTGACCGGGATCGCCGATCGATATGCGGTCGGCCCTTTGTATCGATTGTAGACGCGAAGCGCCGTTCAGCGTGAACAGCACGACGCTGCCGAATTCCTCGCCGACCTCGGCGGTTTGTACGCGCAGGATCAGATTGCCGTCCTTGACCCATGCGGCGCTTTTGCCGGCAAAACTCACGTCCGCCAGCTTGGCCGAGGTCTTTTCGCGCTTGGCGAACTGCGCCATGGGCGGCGCGGCATACTCGCCGAGGCCGTACATCGCCAGCGCGAGCGTGAGCCCCGCGAGTGCCACCGGCCACGCGACCCGCCAGACCGAAACGCCCGAGGCTCGGGTCACGACCAATTCGCTGCCGGACGCCATGTTTCCCAAACCCATGAGCGCTCCGATCATCGCGGCTATGGGGAGAATATCGAAGGCTTGCTGCGGTAAATTGAGCAGCGTATAGATAAACGCGTCGCCCACCTTGTAGTTGCCGACGCCGATGTCGCCTTGCTCGCTGATGAACAAGAACAACGCGCCCAGCGTCAACAGCACGCCCATTGCCATGAGCGCATAGGTGATGACCGTCCGGTAGAGGTAGCGATCGAGGATGTTCATGTCGGCCTCGCCGAACTCCTGCGCCAGAACGCGCGTGGCGACGCCCGCAGCAGCAGGTACAGGCCCACGGCCAGCGCAATCAGGTGCACCCACCAGACGCCGATTGCCGGCGGCAGGATGCCCTTCTCCACCCATACTTTGGCTGCGGACAGCAGATTCGAGTAGAAAAAATAGGCGAGGACAGCCCATCCCAAGCGCGCATAGCGGCCTTGACGCGGCCGCAGCCGGCTCAAGGGCACGGCGATCAGCGTCAACAGCAACAACATGATCGGCGCGGAGCCGCGAATCTCGAGCTGCGCGATGTCGGATGGCGCGAGTGAACCCAGCAACTCGCGCGTCGGCTTGGTGTCCGGTTGGCGAATGTCCTGCAAGGTCGTCGGCGTCACGATCGGGATGCCGTGTTCGCGAAATTCGATGACCCGAAAATCACCGCGGCCGGGAACG
>Ga0187859_10002783_pt1 | contig 10841 bp, 11 predicted proteins | sample June2016WEW_10_1_2_FD_133019 | JGI IMG/M metagenome (GOLD analysis project Ga0187859, IMG submission 133019) | Peatland microbial communities from SPRUCE experiment site at the Marcell Experimental Forest, Minnesota, USA - June2016WEW_10_10 | ecosystem: Environmental > Terrestrial > Soil >... | reverse complement strand
GCTACTTGTATAGGGCCCGTTGGAAGGAATGATGACGTTACATTGGACGTTCGAGGAATACGTTGCACTCGTGCCGCACGCGGCGTTGAGCGTTTCCTGGATACCGGAAGATGCGGAGCCTATCGTGTATCCAGACGGATAAGAAAAGAAAGGAGTGAATGTGATCGTTCCCGAAGCCGCTCCGGACGTGCATCCCCCTGTCGTACTGATTACGTTCGCCGCTTCGCTGTTTCCTCCCCCGGAAATAAAAACCTGATATCCATCGCCGCTCGTCGTATCGATTCCGACCGGACAGGGAGTAAGGGTGACGGTGGCTGGCGTTCCGCCGGTTAACGAGTTGGAAATAGTTTGCGTCCAATTCAGCGCTGTGGTTGCATAAGTGATTCCTGCGGGCGCGCCGCTGCCGCAAGATCCCCATGCAGAGTTGCCGTTCAAACAAGTAGCGGAGCTCGCGACGCCCGCTCCTAACTCATTGGTCGGGACAACGGCGTTCACTAGGTTCGCCTTCGCGGCCAAACCATTGTCGACGTAGTGGCGGTCAGCAGCCTGACTAGGCGAGGTGGGATCCGCAGGCAAGTTCAAAGGACCCGTCATGGTCCCGCCGGCAATCGCGACATACGCCCCCGAGCCTACATTCGCCACCGCCGCGTCGACATAACCTTTGGTTGCGCCGTCGCTAGTTCCGACCGGTGATGGCAGCGATGGAGGCGCAGTGAACTGCTTTGTCCCCGTTATCGTTTCCGTTCCCGCCAAGTGCACCACGGTACTGTCAACCGCCAGCCCGGCAACTGCGGAATTAACGTATTGCTGCGTGGCGGCCAGGTTCGCCAGCCCGGTTCCGGGTGTAGTAAGCACCGCAGCAATGTTTGTTGGCGACGTAGTAGGAACCGCCCAATATTCGGTTCTAACGGTTCCATCATCCAATTGCAAAACTACGACGTAGAAAGTCCCCGCCGGAGATGCGCCGACATTCGGAGTAAGCTGTGCGGTGAAAGCGCCGCTTGGTCCCAGCGTTACACTCAGATTGCCCGCCGCGACAACGTCCCCTGCCGCAGTCTGAAACGATGGCCAGGAGATCAGTACCGTCCCTTCCGCGGGAGTTCCATCTGCCCGATATACAGTGTCGCTGATTGTCGTTAGCGTTGGCCCTTGCGCTTGCGATAAGGTCGACAACGTCAACGTGGCCAGCAGGAGCATAACCTGCAGCACCGCTGTTCTCCGGAAACGATTATTGTTCACTCTGCGCATGTCTCTTTTCTCCTCGCGAGCGCGCGCTACGATGTGTTGTGGCCAATAAAAAAGCCGCTCATTGAGCGGCGACTCACGCGGGGTTACCCGTTATTCCTCTGTGTCCCTTATGATTAGTTTTTGTTTGTTGCGACTAGTTTTAGGAATTGCCGTACATGTCGACTATCCGCACTCACCCTAGCTCCGCGTTTCACTCCCATTTCGCGTTTCCAGGAATTGCCGCACGCTCTCCACATATACGTCCGCGAAATCGACAACCGGCCGGCGAGTTTCGATCAGCACCATCGCCGCTTCAATTTCCCACTCCATCGCACATAATATTGCCAACGTCATCATCGGAGCCCGATGGACCCCGGCCGCGCAATGAACATAAAGCCGCGTTTCCGGCTCGCCTAACGCCTCAAGCGCAAAGTCGACGCCTCGTTTCAGCAACTCCGGTGGTTTTAACAGGAAATCATCATCGGTCGGATTCCACAGCACGTGTATCCCATACGGCTCTGCCAAGGGCTTATCGTCAAATTCAATCTGCATGTTGAGCACATGCGTCACACCCGCTTGCGCCAGCTCTTCCATATTCCGCGGGTTCCAAATCCCGCCGCCCAATGCCACGCGTTCCGTGACCCAACTCATGTCCATTCTATGTTCCGTTCGCCTGCGTCTTCCCGCAGCAATCTGCAATCGACGCCTTACGATGATTCTGATTCTACGTCACCTCGCCATTTCATTCGATTCTCGATGCAGACCGGAACTTGAAAGCACAAATAGAAAAAGGGCGCGATTATCGTCGCGCCCTTCGGAGTCTTTCCTTTTTTTCGACTCTTAAGTTTAGGATACCAAATTGGAGAGGGGTGTACCGACAGATTTCCGAAATTTATTTTTCCATTGATTTAAGCAACTTACGTCGAAATCGCAGGTTTCGTCCCCTTGACAGATTTTTATTGCTTTCTGAGATCGTATTCAAACTGACGCTATTTTGTCGCGGCCGGTTGAAGCCGACGGCAGTTGCTCCAATAAGCCGCCAGCCAGCAATATCCGTGAGAGTTGGTCCAGCGCTTCCTGAAGCAATCGTTCGACCGTCCGCTGGTTACAAGCGAGCAGCCGCGCGACCTCGGGCACGGTATATTCCTCGAGTACATTCATGGCCAGGAGTTTTTTTTCAGAAGGATTCAGTTTTTCGATTGCCCGTTCCATGTCAGCTACAAAAATTACAACGTCCTCGAAGTTTCTCATTGTGTACGAAGTGACTCGTGACCGGAAGAACTCGCGCCCCAGTAGAGACGGCAACCGCCCCACCTCAACGGATGCTCGTGCGTAACGAAGTAGAAGCGCCACCGTTCGTCTGCGGTACGGCCATAAGTCCATCTCAGACTCGCCGAACAGCACCGACGGCGCGGGTCCTGATTCGCCCATTAATGTCCACGATTGTGTGTTGATTGGTCCCGCGCTTGTCATACCCTTACCTCCGCAGAAGCCACGCCCTGTAAACACTCGATATGCGCCGCCTCGACTTTCATCGCTCGGTTCTTCGGTTTGCGGCGGCGCTTGTTGCGAAGCGGTGCTTTGCCTGGGTCCGGCATAGCCGCCAAATAAGCACGGCAACTGCCGCAATACACGCCATCTGTAACCTGCGGACGGAGCCACAATCCCCCGCAACGCTCGCAGTATTTCAGTCCCAACAGGATTGCCGAACCCTCAACACTCTCCATGAAATTCATAATCGCCTCTCACGATAAAAATTAAGTCGCTGTGAAATAAAAAAGCCCTGGCGCCGATTTCTCGGCCCAGGGCCCGTTTTTCTTACGATGACCTGCTTTGCTATTTAGTTTGAGTCACTGCGGTTACTGTGTTGAAGCGGTTGCGCTTCCCGTCTGCCGGAAGTAGCCCTCTTCATAACCGGATTTGAGTATTTCCCCATTCTGTATAATTACGCTCAACCGCCCGCTGAAGCGTACAGCCTGTAACAACCGTTGCGTAGCTGCCGAAAGGACTTCTGCCGCGCGTACTTTACGGCGGAATTCCCCAAAATGTTTTTCTTCATTTCCATTAATTTCAACTTCTATCATGGCTGATAACCTTTCCTGCGATATAAGTGCACAAAAATTGCATCTAATCGCTCGATCCTATAAGTCATAAAATAGTAAGTCAAGAAATTTCTGTTCAAGTTACATAATAAAAAAGAGGATGTTATTTGCAGTTATATAGGATGACAAAATATATACTAATGTCTACCTCCTAACGTAGGTATGAGCAGAGATAAGGTAGCGTAACGACAGTGAAGAGAGATATCGTTTCGCAACAGTCAAGCTTCCATGGTTTGTTGCTGAGTTCCGACATTGTTGCAGGCAGTCACCTCCGCTTCCTCTGGAATTTTCACTGTTGCTCGCGCCATGCCGTTCCCAGAGAAGTCTGTCTCTGGAGTGATCGTGCGAACAGAGTGAGTTCGCTGCCAAGGGTATGGCACAGGCGACGCGCGGTGCCAGAGATTGCGATATGCCCCGCCGCCGATCGCTAATATTTTCATGGAACTCGCCTAACCAAAGCTCCGTACCAGCGTCTGACTGGTAAGATACGTCCGTCCCTGTCCGGAGGACCGCTGCTATGCAAAAAGTCATCCTACCCATTTTTGTTGTCCTATGGGTCCTCGCAACCATTACATCCGGTGCTCGCGCGGATGATTGGTCGAAAACCTACGAATTAACCGGCAAGCCAGACTTGCGTGTTGACGCGCGCGATGCAAGCATCCACGTAGACGTATGGGATCAAAACAAGATTGAGGCGCATGTCACCACCCGCGGATGGAAGATCGGAATTGGAAGCGGGGAGTTGGAAATTGTGGAACACCAACAGGGGAATGCAGTCGATATTGAGCTTCGGCAAGCGCACGGTAACCATTTTTCGATTGGGATAAACACACGGCATACTGAGCTCGAAATCCACATGCCGCGCAGCGCAAGGGTCAACGTCCACAGCGGCGATGGCGCTATCGTGGCCAAGGGATTGCAGGGCGAATTGGATTTTTCGACCTCGGACGGCAGCCTCGAACTCGAAGACGTCGATGGCACTCTCCACGCCCGCAGTAGCGACGGCTCAGTGCATGTATCCGGCAGGTTCGATGTTCTCGACCTGGGCACGAGCGACGGGCGGATTGAGGCGGAGGCGCGGCCTGGTTCGCAGGTGCGCGAGGCGTGGGAAATTCGCAGTTCAGATGGCAGTGTCACACTGAGAATTCCTGGAGATCTCGCGGCCGATGTTGAACTGCATACCAGCGATGGCAGTATCACGACGGGCATTCCAATTGCCGTTGAAGGCAGCGTTCGCTCCCATGACTTGCACGGAAAGCTGAATGGAGGGGGAAACCGTTTGACTCTCCACACCAGCGACGGTTCAGTGAGACTGGATAAGTTTTAAGCCACGCGATAGTCTCAAAGAGCATTTTGTCGATCTTCCAGAACTTTATGAATTGGAAAATTCTGCCTTTCCTATTGGCCGCGCTGCTGCTTGCGGTGCCCGTGTATGCCCAACACTCCACTTCCGAGCCCGTCCTAGATGTTTCGGCCATGGATCGAACTGTTGATCCGTGCGTGGACTTTTACGCCTACTCTTGTGGGGGATGGGTCAAAAAGAATCCTATTCCTCCCGACCAGTCAAGCTGGGACACCTATAGCAAACTCCAGGACGAAAACCGCGCACAGTTACGGACGATTCTCGAAGAAGCGGCTCATGGCAGCAGTGTCCGCGACGCTGCGAATGACGCCACACAGAAAATAGGCGATTACTACGCTTCCTGCATGGACGAGCCGGCCATCGAGAAGCTCGGGGCCAAGCCTCTACAGCCCGAACTCGGTCGCATAGCAGTCCTGAAGTCGAAGCAGGATTTGGCAGAATATGTCTCGACCACCGCGTTTCCGCCTTCGCTCTACGGGGGAGGAACGCTTTTCACATTTCGCTCCAATCAGGACTTCAAGGATTCCACGCAGGTAATTGCCGAAGCGGACCAGGGAGGGCTCGGATTGCCCGACCGAGATTACTACTTCAAGGACGACGCCAAATCCGAAGAGTTGCGCAAGGCTTATCAAGCGCACGTTGCGAAGATGTTGGAGTTGATTGAGGACAATCCAAGCGATGCGGTCGCCGAGGCAGCCACGGTCATGCGCATCGAAACGGCACTGGCCAAAGGCCAAATGACCCGCGTCGAGCGGCGCGATCCCCCCAAGCTTTATCACAAGATGAGTGTCGAAGAATTACAAAAGCTCGCGCCCGCCTTCGTTTGGAATACTTACTTCGCCAAAACGGCCGTCGGGTCGCTGGGATCCCGGCAGGGAACTCTAAATGTGGTGACACCTGATTACTTCCGCGCGATGAGCGACGAAATCGAAAAGGAAAGTCTGGCGGACTGGAAAACATATTTACGATGGCACGCTGTCCATGATGCTTCCAACTACCTGTCGGCTGCGTTCGTTAAAGAACGCTTCAACTTCTATGGCAAGACTTTGCGCGGACGCGAGGAACTGCCGCCTCGCTGGAAGCGCTGCACCAACGATGTCGATGACGACTTGGGCGAAGCGTTGGGCCAGGTGTATGTGGCGAAATATTTCAGTCCGGAGGCGAAGCAGGCGGCGCTGAAAATGGTGCTGGAAATCGAGGCCGCCATGCAGAGCGAACTCCGGACCCTGCCCTGGATGGGGGCGGCAACCAAGGAGCAGGCGCTCACCAAGCTCCACGCGATCACGAACAAGATTGGTTACCCGGACAAGTGGCGCGACTATAGCAGCCTGCAAGTCGTGCGCGGAGACGAAATTGGTAATGCGGAGCGCGCGTCATGGTTTGAGTTTCATCGCTGGCTTGCAAAAATCGGTCAGCCCGTCGATCGTAACGAATGGGGCATGACGCCGCCGACCGTCAATGCCTATTACGATCCACAGAAAAACGACATCAACTTTCCGGCAGGAGTCTTACAGCCTCCACTTTTCAGCGCGCGCTCTGACGCTGCGCCAAACTACGGTGATACTGGTGGCACCATGGGCCACGAACTGACGCATGCATTCGACGACGAGGGTAGTCAGTTCGATGCACAGGGCAATCTGCGAAACTGGTGGACCGACGCCGACCGCAAAGAGTTCGAGCAGCGGGCCAAGTGCGTGGTCGACCAATATTCCGGATATACGGTCATCGATGACATCAAGATCAATGGCAAATTGACGAACGGCGAAGATCTGGCGGATCTGGGCGGCACGCTCCTCGCGTATCTCGCATGGAAAGAAGACACAAAGAACCAAAAGCTGGAGCCGCTGGATGGTTTAACGCCAGAGCAGCGTTTGTTCGTCGCCTACGGACAAAGCTGGTGCTCGAACGAACGCGATGAAGATAAGCGTCTGCGAGCGACGGTCGATCCGCACTCGCCGGAAAAATACCGCGCGAACGGAGTGGTCTCGAATATGCCGGAATTTCGTGACGCTTTCCACTGCAAGCCCGGCCAGCCAATGGTGCGCGAGAATGCTTGCCGAGTTTGGTGACCTCAAGCGATTCGGGATTATTCTGTTCTTTACGCCGCGGCGAGCGGCTCTTTGCGCAACCTTCTAGCCGCGCTCGAATGCGTGTTTTTCTTCCAACTCCCGAAGCGATTGGGCCATTTCCCCCTCGAAGCGGTCTTTTTGATTCATCAATAGCGGGAGCGCCGTAGCACAGCGTCGCGCCACGGTAAAGAGCCCTCGTTGCGCCAGTCCGCTGGCGATCTCGGCAATGTGATCGGTTGTGGTCTCAAGGTAGAGAGCCTCGATCGGATCGTCCAGCCATACATCTCCGCCCACTAGACGCGTCTGCCAGTACACTTTGCGCTCGACCAACCGCGCAATTTCTTCGTCGGAGGCCTTACCGAAGACCCACTGCTTGGACTTGAAACTGTAATGGCGGCTTGAGAAGGGTAGTGGCACGAGTTTGCCTGATTTCACGAACTCCGTCTGTTTGTGATCGACTTCTTTGCGCAGAGCATTGATCACCGGGCCCTCCGTGTCTTTCGGTTCGAGCGAAGGTAACACTTCGCGCAGTGTCGCGGAAAGATTCACAGCAACGAGGGCGCGCAGGCCGTCGGAATTCTCCAGCGTGATCACCGTGTGCAGGACCTCGAAGTCCGCTCCCGACGTGGCATGGCGGAATGGCCATTCCAGTTTGAAGCTGAGCGGGAGACCTGTGCGGGTCACATAGATGGTCCGTGGCGCAGAAGTCGGGGTTGTGGAACTCATGGCGATTGTTCGTCCTTACTTCAATTTTATCCAGAAAACGGGACTTGGCGCGTCTAACGCTGGTCACGCGCGGCGCAACTGCAGCAGGCTCCATACGGCGGACGCGCTCAGTAAGCCTAACAGGGCAGCCATCACGAACAAGCTCAGTTGAGTTTCCAGTAAGTCGGCGAATACTCCGCTGACGAAGACGAAAAGGAATATAACCATGGTCAGAGGAAACCCTTGCCCTGGAAAACTAGGAGCTCCTAAGCCCAGAATGAGAAATAGCGCGGCCACGAGAAGTGGCGCGGTATTGCCGAAATACCGGGCTCGTTTCCACGCACAGTATGCGATCAGAGCTACCGGTAGTGCGATCGCGAGCGGCGGACTGCTGGCAAAGATCGTCCGCAAAGTGCCGCGGTAGGAGACGGACGTTACAAAAGCTGCGGGTTCTAGGTCGATCCAGCGGGCGTGCAGCAATCCTTGCCAGAACAATGCAGGTTCGAAGAAGTAAGCAGCGAATAGCAAGACAGCGCCGACAGCGATCGCTGTGGCCCAGATCGTGACCACGGCGCGCGGCCGAACAGGCGCGACCCAGAGCATAAGCGGCAGTATCACCAGCGCCAGCGGAGCCAAGGAAAACTGGTTGCCGATCGCCAGCGCGAGAGACAATCCCAGAAGTAGAATGCGCCGCCAATTCCAGAGCACAACTTCGCGCGGTGCGTACAGCGTATGCGCTACGGCGATGGCTGTGAATATAGTTCCGAATGCTCCCCACAAGGCGCCCATTTCTCCTACGCTCTGGACTCCAGCCACGTTTACAATCATACCGGGCGAAAAGCAGTAGAGCGCAAGCGCAATGTATCCTCCAGCATTGCCATAAAGGCGGCGCGCAACGTACCAGAGCGAGGCTCCTAACATGACTCCAAAGAAGAGATATGGGGTCGCAGCCGCGATTGGCAGAAGTGACTGCGGTAGCCATGAATCGGGATGAACAAGCAGCGGCGCAGCGGCAATCAGGTAGTAAAGCGGCGAGCGATCCTCGTCGTAACCGTCGTTAACACGAAGATGTCCAGCGCGGCCCGCGGAAGGTACGCCAGTCGCGGCTTCTGACCGCAATGACTCGGGAGTTCCGGCGATAACTCCCTTCTTCCACTGCTCGAGTCCCTGATAGATTCGTAAAGCCTGATCAGAATCGGGGATCAAAGCGCGCATCGTTTGCACGTGCAGCAGCCAGACACATTGCAGTAGATAGACAAGGAGCATTGCGGCCGCGATGAACTGCGGTGCGCGAAAAGCGTCGGAATGAAGAAACCGTCGCAACATTTCCGTAACGGGCAGACTGAGTGTTTTAACATGTCCGGGACGGTGCTGGTTAACTAAAGATGGATAACGATCCGTTGTCGCGGCCTTCCGCGGAGCCTGAATCTCCATTATCGGATGGAACGAAGCCAGATGAGACACAGTCGGTTGCGCTCTCGGTTCCGCACGCGTCTCCGCCTGTGAATCGCGACGGTTTCATCGGCGGAAAAGGTATCTATCACGGTGCCTTCTGGCTGATCTACCTGGCGTTGGCGTGGATTGTCTTCCAGGTAGAAGGCTGGCTTGTCGCCTCTCTCCGATCTGATCTGAGTCTGCTTTGGCGGCGCTTGGTGATCGAAGGCTGCATGATGCTGGCTGCGATTTTGCCGGGCTTCGTGATGGCGCGCATCGAAGGCAGACCATTCGGCGACTTCGGACTGCCCGCGCGGCGTGCCTTTGGGCGCCATTTTTGGGTGGGAACGTTGTGGGGAATCGCGTCATTGAGCATTCTGATGCTGGTGTTGCGCGTGACGGGCGCGTTTCAGTTTGGCTCTCTCGCTTTGCACGGCGCTCGCGTCTTTAAGTTTGCGGCGTATTACGCTGTGCTTTTTCTGCTCACCGGATTTTTTGAAGAATTCTTGGTCCGCGGTTATTCGCAGTGGGCGCTTGCGCGGGCGATAAACTTCTGGCCGGCGGCGGCGTTTTTGTCAATCGCATTTGGTTACATCCATGGCGCGAATCCTGGCGAATCGAAGACTGGCCTGGTGGCGGCCGGATTAATCGGTTTCTTTTTATGTCTCACGCTGCGGCGGACGGGCGATCTGTGGTGGGCCGTCGGCTTTCACGCGGCATGGGATTGGAGCGAGAGCTATCTCTACTCCGTTCCCGACAGCGGCGCGCTTTTGCCCGGGCATCTCATGAACTCCAGCTTTCACGGTCCCGTTTGGCTGACCGGCGGCTCGGTTGGTCCGGAGGGAAGCTACCTTGTATTCGTCGTGATTGGAGGGCTCTGGGTGGTGTTCGACCGGGCTTATCCGGAGGTGAAGTACGGCGCGAAGTTGCTTCCCTATTCGGAACCTTGATTACTAGTTGGTACTGATGCCCCCCTCGGCTTTGCACAGAAAGGCATCCCTAATACCTAATTCTTGTGCAGCCAAGCTGGTTTTTGTGCAGGGGCCTTTGGCCTCGATCCCTGAAAAGCATATCCTTCATGGGTCCAAGAAATTGGCTGCATGGAGGCATCCGGTATGGCTGTTGTTGCGCTCATTATTGCTGGGATTGCGGCACTCGCCAACGTCGTCAAAACCTTGCCAGAACTGGGTATCAATATTCGTATTTTTGGGAGGACTCTAGTGCCTCTAGAAAATACACCACGGCGACACAAAGCTTGGGGAAGCATATTCGTATCGCTTGCAAGCCTTGTGTTGTGTGCTGGGGCATTTTATTACTTCTTCCACCCGCGTGTTGTTGAAAAGATCGTGGAAAAGCCAATCGAGAAAATAGTTGAAAAAATAGTCCCAGCCCAATGTCCGAGTCCGCAAAAACCTGACAAGGTTAAATCGACGAAACCTACTGCTTTGGCTACTCCGACTCCCCCAGTTCAGCAAGATTGTGGTGGTGGTAATTGTGCCGTCTCTGTCGGGCAGCAAGGAGGGATCACGGGAGGACAAATCACGATTGGGGCAAAAACATGGGACATGGTAATGACGGGGGAAAAACAAAAAGCAATGATCTCAGTATTGCAGGCGGTTCATGGAAGTATCCGAGTTGAGTGGCTTACGTTTGACCCCGACTCGCTAAAGATAAGCGGGGGAATTCTGTATACATTCATCCATGCCGGATGGGCAGAAAATGACCGACCAAATGCCGCTGGCAGTATGTGCACCCCGTCTCAAGAGTGGGACTGTCACGGATTTTCGGTGAGCGTACGGGATCGAAATAGCGATTTGGCTAAGACAGCGTTACAGGCACTCTCCATGCTTAAAGAACCAATGCAAGTTACAGAATTACCCAAAGATTTGCCGGATGACCTAGTAGTTGTATTCGCTCAAAAGCCGTGATTAGGCTGCTTTT
>Ga0187859_10002781_pt1 | contig 10844 bp, 6 predicted proteins | sample June2016WEW_10_1_2_FD_133019 | JGI IMG/M metagenome (GOLD analysis project Ga0187859, IMG submission 133019) | Peatland microbial communities from SPRUCE experiment site at the Marcell Experimental Forest, Minnesota, USA - June2016WEW_10_10 | ecosystem: Environmental > Terrestrial > Soil >... | reverse complement strand
CCGATGGCTCTCCTGTGGTGCGCCTCGGCGAGGGTTGGGCTGCAGATCTCTCCGCCGATGGAAAGTGGGCGCTCGCCATCATCCAATCGCATCCTCCTCAACTCGTGATTTATCCCACAGGGGCCGGGCAGACCCAGCAACTCAAGCGCGGAGCGATCGAAAATTATTCCTCAGCGCAGTGGTTTCCGGACGGCAAGAGCGTGCTCATTGGCGGCAACGAATCCGGCAGAGGACCTCGCTTCTATATTCAACATTTGGGCGCCGAGCAAGAGGCGCAACCAGTGACGCCGGAAGGCACTCGCGATGGCTGGCTCTCCTCCGATGGAAGACTCGTGCTGGGGCGCGGCCCAGAGAACAGATACTTTATCCATCCTAATCGTCGACGGGGATCCGCGGCCGCTGACAGCCCTCTCCGAAACCGACATCCTCTCGCAGTGGAGCGCCGATCAGCGCTCGGCGCTGGTCTATCGCCGCGCTCAAGTGCCCTGCCGACTGGAGCGCGTTGATCTCGCCAGCGGACGCCGCACGTTGTTCAAAGAGTTCGCCCCTGCCGATCGCACGGGGCTTCTTTCCATGAGGGAGAGTCATCGTCACCGACGACCTGCGCTCCTACGCCTACACCGCTTATTACCAGGTTTCAAGCCTGTTCGTTTCGCAGGCCGCGAAGTAGATCATGCTTTCGTCGCGGCGCTCCGCCGTTGGTTGCGCGATGGTATAGTGGTATGACCGTGGCGCTTTAGAAGCGCTGGTGACGGCAAAATCAACCGTGTCGCGAAAGCATCCTCGGGTCATCCCACTCATTAGAAAATTCCGCGACGGAAAGTTTCATCATGCCTATAGCAACCATTAATCCCGCCACCGGCGAAGTGGTTAAGACCTTCCAGCCACTCACGGAGGCCCAGATCGAACAAAAAATTCGGCTCGCAGTCACGGCCTTTCGCGCCGAAGGCAAGACCTCTTTCGCGGAGCGCGCCCGCCGCATGCTGCAGGCTGCCGAGATTCTCGAACGCGACAAAGATAAATTCGCGCACCTGATGACGCTCGAAATGGGCAAGCCCTACAAAGCCGCTGTGGCCGAAGCGGTGAAGTCAGCGTCGGGGTGCCGCTACTACGCCGAGAATGCGGAAAGATTTCTCACCGACGAGATCATCGAAACCGGGGCCAAGAAAAGTTTTGTCCGCTATCGACCCATTGGTCCCATCCTCGCGGTCATGCCTTGGAACTTCCCTTTTTGGCAGGTGTTTCGCTTCGCCGCTCCCGCGCTCATGGCAGGCAATGTCGGGTTGTTAAAGCATGCCTCGAACGTCCCCCAGTGCGCGCTGGCGATTGAAGAGATTTTTCTCGAAGCTGGATTTCCCGCCGGCGCATTTCAGACCCTACTCATCGGCTCGCCGCAAGTCGATGCCATTCTGAACGACTCGCGGGTGGTTGCGGCCACACTCACGGGAAGCGAGCAGGCGGGCATTCAGGTTGGAATCGCCGCCGCCAAGCGCATTAAGAAAGTGGTGCTCGAACTCGGAGGCAGCGATCCATTTATCGTAATGCCCAGCGCCGACCTTGACGCGGCGGTCTCGACTGCAGTCGAGGCTCGCGTCATTAATAACGGTCAATCCTGCATCGCCGCCAAGCGCTTCATCGTCGCCGATTCCATCGCCTCCGAATTCGAGCGCAAGTTTGTGGAACGCATGAAGAATCTTCGCATCGGCGATCCCTTCGACGAGAAAACCGAGTTGGGTCCGTTGGCGACAGCCGATGCCGTTACTTCGCTCGATGCCGACGTACAAAAGACGGTGCAAGCCGGAGCCAAGTTACTAACCGGCGGTCATCCTCTGAAGCGGCCGGGTAATTACTATGCCCCGACCGTCTTAACTGACATTCCGAAAGAATCCCCCGCCTACCGCGAAGAATTCTTTGGACCGGTCGCTTCCTTGTTCCGCGTGAGAAATATCGACGAGGCCATCCGTCTCGCCAACGACAGCCGCTTCGGCCTCGGCGCCAGTGCCTGGACCAAAGACGAGGGAGAACGCGAGCGCTTCATCAACGAACTGGAATCCGGCATGGTCTTCATTAACAAGATGGTTGCCTCCGACCCGCGCATCCCCTTCGGCGGCGTCAAACAATCCGGCCATGGCCGCGAACTAGCCGCCAACGGCATCCGCGAGTTCATGAATATCAAGACGGTTTCGATCGCCTAAGCACTCATCTGTCAACTGCCCTTCCCGGCCAAGCGGCACGAATTGCTGGAAGAACTGCTGGAGGAGGGGATAGCTCACTGCCTTAGCGTCAGCCCGCTCAACACTGCCTGCTGCTTGGCAATCAGCGCCTGCACGCCCGACCGGGCAAACGCCATCATCTTAGCGAACTGCGCTTCATCGAACGCCTGCCGCTCGGCTGTCGCCTGCACTTCCACCATCTTATGACCCGCTGTCATTACGAAATTCATGTCCACATCGGCGCGCGAATCTTCTTCGTAGCAGAGGTCGAGCAGCACTTCTCCGTCGACAAGCCCCGCGCTCACCGCGGCCACAAAATCTCTCAGCGGAACCGAAGTCAAAGTCCCGGCCTGCACCAATTTTTCCAGTGCCAGCCCCAGCGCCACGAACGCACCGGTGATCGACGCCGTGCGAGTTCCGCCATCGGCCTGAATCACATCGCAATCGATCCAAATCGTGCGCTCGCCCAACCGCGACAGATCCGTAACCGCCCGTAAAGAACGCCCGATGAGCCGCTGGATTTCATGCGTACGCCCGCTCGGCCTCCCCTTCGCTACTTCGCGAGCCGTGCGAGTCAAGGTGGCTCGCGGAATCATCGCATACTCGCTCGAGATCCATCCTTTGCCCGAGTTTCGCATAAATGCCGGCACGCTCTCTTCGATCGACGCGGTGCAAATAACCCGCGTGTTCCCTACTTCGATCAGCACTGAGCCTTCCGCAGTAGTAATGAAATCAGGAGTAATCAAAACCGGCCGTAGTTGGTCGGGAGCACGATTGTCGGAGCGATAGAACATAAGCGAGGATTGTAAACGAAGCCGCTTCCCGCGTGGTTTTGGCAATATCTTTGGCAAATCGTGGCTTGTGACTCCCATCACAGCTCTTGACGCGCCTTTACAAAACTTACGATAGCTTTTCGATTCTCCACTATTCTCTAGACAACGTTTTCCCCACGCTTGGGTCCAATCCTGCAGACAGCAGATTTCAAGCTCTCCCGCCCGGAACGGAAGGCTTCGGCCTTCAGGAGGTGTCACCGATGTCTCCGAATGTTCTTCGTGTTTCCTGTTTTTCAGCTCCCTTCAACAAAACTTTCAACCCAATACTAACCTTGACCATCGTGCTTTCCCTCGCGCTCGCATCGCTCGCGCAAGCGCAGAGCCAGTCGCAGTCAAACCCGCAGCCCGGAATGGTAGGCGCGCCCGCTCCCCCAGGCTCCACCATCACAGTTCCCGCCGGAACCAGCATCGCGGCGGTGCTTACGCATCCGATTCAGAGCCGGTACATCCGTCACGGAGATGACATCTACGCCCAAGTCATCTCCCCCGTCGCGGCGGACAATCAAGTCGTGATTCCTGCGGGAATCCTTATGCGAGGAACGGTCGACCGGCTCGGCCGCCATGGCGACCGCGGCGAGCTGTATCTGCAATCCATGTCGATTATGTACCCCGACGGATATGTAGCTCCCATCGCCGGTCCCATCACATTGGAGAGCGACGAAGGCTATGCCCTGAAAGATCCCGGCAAAGGCCGCGGAGCCGCGCTGATCGCCGGCCCGCTGGCCGGAACCGGCCTGGGAGCGTTGATCGGCCACTCCGTTGCCAGCTCCCAAGGCACTACCCTCACCAGCAGCATTCCGCAGGGTTGTACCCCAAGCTCGCCTGGTTGCCTTTCTTCAAGCATTACGGGCCCGCCCGACAAGGGCAAAGACACCGTGATCGGCGCCGCGGTTGGCGGAGGCGTTGGGTTAGTCGCGGGGCTTCTGCTGGTCGGGAGCTCTCACAACTTTTTTCTGGATGTAGGTTCGCCGCTTGAGATGGTCTTGCCGCAACCGCTCACTGTTGAGCGGGATCAAGTTGCCGCCGCCACTCGCGACGCCGAGAAACGCCCAGCCCGCGAGCAGCCGGTGGCGCAGCGCCCGCAACCGCCGCCGCCCGACACCAACAATGGCACATGCTGGACTCCCGGCAGGCCAGGCACTCCCGGCACCGACATCCCGGGCACACCGGGAACTCCGCCCACGCCGTATCCGTGCCCGTGAGAATATGGACCGAAGTCGGCAAGAAGGCACTCTTTGGACAGCTTGTGTGGGAGTAGCTCATGGGGGGACGGCCGCCTCGGCCGTCCCGCCGAGCGCAACGAGGCGCGTCCACGCTGCTCGCATGCTTTAATAGGATCATTCGTTCACTCACGCGGCCGACAGCCATGCCTACATTAATCCCGCAGCCCACACGCATCCAATCCGCCGGCACCAAACCCAAGCTCATCGACGAATACATCGGACGCGTCAATTCGAAAACCGAATCCGCCAGCGTGGCCCACATGCGCAGCCCCGCCGGATGGCTCGAGCCGGGTCAGACTCCCGCCTTCGACGAATTCACGATTGTCTTAAAGGGCATGCTTCGCGTGGAGCACACAAAGGGATCGATCGACGTTGACGCTGGACAAGCCATCATCGTCCACGCCGGCGAATGGATCCGTTACTCTACTCCCAACGAAGGCGGAGCGGAATACATTGCCGTGTGCCTGCCAGCGTTCTCCATGGAAACCGTGCATCGCGATGCGCGCTGACTTCGGATGGAGAATAAAGCTGCGCTCAATCAGCATCCAGAAGCTGAGCTACACTCGGAGGACAGCCGAGGGCGGCTGTCCCCACATAGTTTTTTGTTTAGGAAAAGCCAAACGCTAAGAACTTTACTCCCACTCAATCGTCCCCGGAGGCTTGGAAGTCACGTCGTACACCACGCGATTCACGCCTTTCACTTCGTTCACGATCCGGGTCGACATGGTCTTCAGCACCTCGTGCGGCAGCGCCACCCAGTCGGCCGTCATGCCATCTTCCGAACTCACCGCGCGAATCGCGCAGGTGGAAGCGTATGTGCGCATGTCGCCCATTACGCCCACCGACATCACCGGCAGCAGCACCGCAAACGACTGCCAGACCTTGGTGTAGAGCCCCGCATTCTTGATCTCGCTGACCACAATCTCATCGCACTCGCGCAGCAGGGCAAGGCGCTCCGGCGTAATTTCCCCCAGCACTCGCACGGCGAGGCCTGGACCGGGGAAAGGCTGCCGCTGCAGGATTTCCTCCGGCATACCGAGATCGCGGCCGATCTTGCGCACTTCGTCTTTGAATAAATCCTTCAGCGGCTCGATCAGCTTGAGCTTCATCTTTTCCGGCAGCCCGCCCACGTTGTGATGCGACTTGATCACCTGCGACGGCCCCCGCACCGAGCGCGATTCGATCACGTCGGGATACAGAGTCCCCTGCACCAGCCACTTCACCTTGCCTTCTTCTTTCTCGATGCGTCGCGCTTCCTTTTCGAAGACCTTGATGAATCCGTTGCCGATGATTTTTCGTTTTTTCTCGGGATCGCTGACGCCTTTCAGCTGGCCCAGGAAACGCGCCGTAGCATCGACCGCGTCGAGGTGCAGGCCCAATTTGTCGTGCAAGGTCTTCTGGACCTTTTCAAACTCGTTCTTGCGCAGCACTCCGTTATTCACGAAGATGCAGGTCAGCCGCGACTTGCCACGCTTGTCGCGCAAGGCGCGATCCACCAGCACCGCTGCCACCGAAGAATCCACACCGCCGGAGAGCGCACAGATGGCTCGTCCCTTGCCCACTTGGCTTTTCACTTGTTCGATTGTCGAATCGATGAAGTGCTGCGGCGTCCAGTTGGCTTTTGCGCCGCAGATCTTGAATATAAAATTGCGCAGAATTTCCGTACCGTTGCGCGTGTGATGCACCTCGGGATGGAACTGCACCGCAAACCACTTCTTGGCGACGTTCTGAATGCCAGCGACGGCATGTGGAGTTTTCGCAATCAACTCAAATCCGGGAGGCAATACCAGAGCCTCATCCCCGTGCGACATCCAGACGGGCTGCCGTTTCGCCAGCCCGTGGAAGAGCACCGACTCGGCGACCACGTCGATTTCCGCGTGCCCGTACTCGCGCTTATCCGCCGGGCGCACTTGTCCGCCGAGCGTATGCACCATGAATTGCAGTCCGTAGCAGATGCCGAGCACGGGCAGCCCGAGTTCGAATAGGCGCGGATCGGCGGGCGGGGCGTCCTTGTCATACACCGACCAGGGCGCGCCCGAAAGCACGATGCCCATGGGAGCGCATCTCTTGATCTCGTCGAGCGAAGCGGTGCAGGGCAGCACGACGGAAAAAACGTTTTGTTCGCGGATACGGCGCGCGATGAGTTGGGAATACTGCGCGCCAAAGTCGAGGATGACGATGGATTGGGTGAGCCTGGATTCGGTTTCCACCGATGAGTTTCTCAAATCGCTGGACCGCTGTAAAGCATGTCGAAGAAAGGTTTTGTAGGAGGTCTCGCAGCTGGCAGCGGTCTCGCCAGACGGCGCTCCGATGCCCGGCAGGCGAGAACGTATCGAGCTAGGTTTCTACGGCCAGATTTGCGAGCCCGGGCAAGTCGCTGAGAATCGGTTCGTCGCGGTCGATCGTGGTTTGAATGGGGATGCGCGGCGCGGCCGGGTCGTCGGGAGGAAGTAAGATCGGAGAAAGTAAGACCGGCGCGGCGATCTGAGGCGCGGGCATTTCCGCGATGCAGACATAGCCAGCGAGGCGCGCCATGTAGAGCCAGTCGGCAAACGCAAAATAGATAAGCGTCATGAAAATCATCACCGCAACCACTGCTCGCCACGGCGCGATCTGAAGAAAAGTCAGCGGAATCGAAACTGCGGTCGTGGCCACGCTGAACGCGACAAAATGCGCCAGGCCGGTCCAGGTGCTCACAGCCAGCACTGCGCCCACGTGGTCGCGCGCAAAAGTCACTGCGACGGAAATTGCGCCCAGGGCGTCTTGGTTGTCGCGAACTGCGAATATGGGGGCCAGCGACAGCAGCCAATTCAGCCCCCAGCCAGCTATCCCGATAAAACCCGCCAGCGGGACGAAAAGAAAAAAGACCAGCCCGGGCTTGGGATGTGCGTCCGAACTCGCAAAACCGGCAAGCAAGGCAGCGCCCAAAACCGCCAGAATCGTCGCCAGCCCCAGGGCAACGCGCAGGAAGTTGAGCGCCGCAAGCACGCGCAGAGGTCGCGGATTTGTCGTCCTCGGTGCGTCCGCGGGAATGTCTTCCGCAAACTTGCTGCGAAAATGTTCGACCAGTCCGCGGAGGATGGCACTGCGGCCGAGCGAAGCCGCAATAATCCACAGAAACGACAGCGCCAGCGAGCCGAGCAAGGCCGCGACCACAGCGCGGCTTAAGGTACCGTGAAAGATGTGGGCAATGGCTCGCCCGATCAGCGCCGGCTGGCGGGTGGAGAGCAGAGTCGCGTCGGCGTGGGTAACGGGCAGACTATCGAGATATTCGAAAAACGAATACAGCGTTAGGGCGGAGGCTGTGGCGCCAATCGTCCAACGCCAAGCGATTTCAGCGAAAGTTAGCGAGGGTACGCGGAAGGTCGCACGGAAGCCTTCGAGGGTGGGCGAGACTCGGGACATGTGTACTCAGCATATCAGCGCACGGCCAGCCCGTGCTGCTTCGTGGTCGGCGGAATGATACCGTTCATGCGCAGGTATTCCACCACCTGCCCATAGGGTCGGCGACGTGCCAGAGAGCGGCTCCAGCAATTCCCGGTCGTGTGTTGGGTCGCGCATAAGGGCCGTCGACGCGAGTCAGCGCGTTCCGGGCGTTGATGGTGCTCAAAATGTGGTTGCCGTAGTCGAAGCAGTGGCGCAGGTACTTTATCGACTCCGCCTTGGTCTTCGCCTTCGCGGAGCCGCCCTTTCGCAGTGCTCGGGAGGTGTTTTGCCCTCGATTTCATTGAAGAATCCGTAATTGGCGCAGGCAACGTGCTTTACTTGCCCGGCAAAAGGACGGACTCCTTCGAAATTGCCGCTGCTCGGTGCGAACGAATCTTTGTCTTCTGGCATGGCCTCAGCCACTGCCAGGAATTGGCCCTCGCTCCAGGTGAGCGCGCCACCGACACTGTCAGCGATGTTCCTAGGAAATTCGTCTTGCCCGGCGAAAGTGGGAACGGGAGCGATAGCCACGCCGAGAAAGATAAAGATAATGAGCGGAGTGAGCCATTCTTGCCTCCAAATCGTATCCGGGGTTCAGCGCCCACATCACCGCACGACAAAGTTGAGCAGCTTGCCGGGGACGAAGATCTTCTTCACGATCGGCTTGCCGGCAATCGCGGATTTTACTTTCTCGTCGGCAAGCGCCCGTTCCACTACAAACTCGTCAGACGCGTCCGCGGACACAACGATGAGGCTACGGAGCTTGCCGTTGATCTGCACCGGGATTTCGACCTCTTCTTCTTTGGCGAGCATGGCGTCGTACTTCGGCCACGGCGCTCTGAGCAGGCTTCCCTTCTCGCCGAGCATCTCCCAGAGTTCGTGAGCAAGATACGGCGCGAACGGAGCCAGCAACAAAACCAGGCTGCGCTGCGCTTCCGCCAGCAAGGAGGGTGAAAGTCCATCTGCTTCCTGCCGGTAGAGTACGTTCACCAACTCCATGACGGCGGAGATGCAGGTGTTGAAATGCCAGCGGCCCTGCATTTCGTCGGTCACGCGCTTGACGGTCTGGTGGAGCTTGCGTTGAATCTTGCGATCTCCCGGAGAGAGAGTGGTTTCACGCGAGGTCTCTGCAGCGGCTGTGGAGTTCCTTAACACGAAGCGATAGACTCGGCCCAAAAATCTCTGGATGCCTTCGATGCCGGAATCCTGCCAGTCCATGTCGCGCTCGGGCGGAACGGCGAAAAGACAGTAAAGACGCGCGGCATCGGCGCCGTAGCGGGCGACCATCTCGTCGGGGCTCACGACATTGCCGAGGCTCTTCGACATCTTCGCGCCGTCTTTGATCACCATGCCTTGCGAGAATTGATGATCCACCGGCTCGTCGTTGGTGACGAGTCCCATATCGCGCATGAACTTGGTCCAGAAGCGCGAGTAAATCAAGTGCAGGATGGCGTGCTCCACGCCGCCGATGTATTGATCGATGGGAAACCAGTACTGCGCGATATTCGTATCGAAAGGCGCGCGGTCATTGTGCGCGTCAGTGTAGCGATAGAAGTACCAGGACGAATCGACGAACGTGTCCATGGTATCGGTTTCGCGCCGCGCCGGGCCGCCGCACTCGGGGCACGTCGTATGGACGAAATCGGGCAATTTGCTCAGCGGAGATCCGCCGGCGAGCGTGATCTCGACGTTCTCCGGCAAAATCACAGGCAAGTCTTTTTCCGGCACGGCAACGATCCCGTCTTTCGCGCAATAGAGCATGGGAATCGGAGTGCCCCAATAGCGCTGGCGAGAGATGCCCCAGTCTTTCAAGCGATAGGTAATGGTGGCCTTGCCGAAGCCGTTCTGCTCCGCGAACGCGGACATCTTCTGGATGGCGTCGGCGCACTCCATGCCGCTGTAGGGCCCGGAGTTGATGAGCATACCCTCGTGCCCGACAAAGGGAAGCGGCGGCTCGGTGACGGTTTCTTCCGGATCGTTCGCAATGGGAAGAATGACGAGCCGGATTTCGAGTTTGTATTTCTTGGCGAATTCGTAGTCGCGCTCATCGTGCGCGGGCACGCTCATGATGGCGCCGGTGCCGTAATCCATGAGAATGTAGTTCGCCACCCAGATGGGAATCTTTTCGCCGTTGAAGGGATTGATGGCGTACCGGCCAGTGGCGACGCCATGCTTTTCAATTTCGCCGATGTCGCCGACTTCTTTGGCTTTGCGCTGCTCGGCGATGAGTTGATCGACCTTGGCGCGCAATTCGGGATTCGCCGCGGCGAGATCGGCGACGATGGGATGCTCGGGCGCCAGAATTACCGAGGTCGCCCCGTAAATCGTATCGACGCGGGTGGTAAAGACAGGGATATCCGCGCCCGCCGGACCGAAGCCCGTGTGCGGCTGGGTGTAATCGAGCTTGAAATCGACCAGCGTGCCCTCGCTGCGGCCGATCCAGTTGCGCTGCATGGTGCGGACTTTTTCCGGCCAGCCCACGAGTTTGTCGAGGTCGCGCAACAACTCCTCGGCATAATTCGTGATGCGCAAGAACCATTGTTCCAGCTCGCGCTGCTCGACCGGTGTATCTTCGTGCCGCCAGCAACAGCCGTCGACAACCTGTTCGTTAGCCAGCACGGTCGCACACTGCGGACACCAATTCACTTTGCTCTTCTTGCGATAGGCCAAGCCTTTCTCGAAAAGCTTGATAAAAAACCACTGGTTCCAGCGATAGTAATCGGGCAGGCATGTGGTAACTTCGCGCGACCAATCGTAAGCGAAGCCGAGGCGATTCATCTGCGCCTTCATCTTCGCGATGTTGCCGAGAGTCCACTGGCGCGGCGGTGTCTGATTTTGAATCGCGGCGTTTTCCGCGGGCAAGCCGAAGGAATCCCAGCCCATGGGATGAAGCACGTTGTATCCATTCATCCACATGTAGCGCGCCAGCGCGTCGCCGATGGCGTAGTTGCGCACGTGTCCCATGTGCAGCACGCCTGAGGGATACGGCAACATTTCGAGCACGTAATACTTTTTCTTGGTGGTGTGCGTCTCGGCGGCGTAAAGCTCCGGGTCGCTCGCCCAGCGCTCCGACCACTTGGCCTCCACGCGCCGCGGATCGTAGCGGGCATCGTCGCGGTCATCATTATTATTATTATCATTATTGCGAT
>Ga0187859_10002773_pt1 | contig 10862 bp, 8 predicted proteins | sample June2016WEW_10_1_2_FD_133019 | JGI IMG/M metagenome (GOLD analysis project Ga0187859, IMG submission 133019) | Peatland microbial communities from SPRUCE experiment site at the Marcell Experimental Forest, Minnesota, USA - June2016WEW_10_10 | ecosystem: Environmental > Terrestrial > Soil >... | reverse complement strand
CGTGCACGTCAGAGGATTCCGTCTGCAACTGCGGTGCTTCCCCTGTAACGACCACCTGTTCCGATGCGGCGCCCACTGTGAGCGTGGCGTCGATGGCGATGGTTTCCACCTGCAGCACGACACCCTTGCGCACGTAGTCTTTGAACCCCGGAGACCTAACTGCAATGGTGTATTCGCCCGGCAACAGCGACGGTACATCGTAAATACCGCTCTTGTTCGTGTCGACTTTGTTCACCACGCCGGTCAGCACGTCGGTGATCGTCACCGTCGCGTTGGCAATCACCGCCCCGGACGAGTCGGTGACGGATCCCTTGATCTCACCCGTGTTGGTGTTCTGTCCCCACAGGGGAAGCGCCGGGAGCGACATTAGCGAAATGGTCGCTAATGCACACCAGAGCAGGTTCCGTGTCGTCTTCATTTTCAGCCTCCTGAAATCGTTTACCGCGAGCGCGCCATCGACTCATGTGCTGGTTGTCTATCCGCATTTGTTGCCAGGGCAACGGCCCATTCACCCAAACAGATAGCCCGCACTTCCGCATGCCTTCGACATTACGGAGCAAATGTACGCGCACAAATGAATCATGCGAATCCGACGAAAGTCGGACTGTGTGTTTTTCTTTTGGAGTTTTTGAGCCGCGCCCCTGATAAGAGATCAATGGACGTCAATTACCAGTTGATATTCGGGCTCTAACTCTATATTCTCCAACGCGTCAATCTGTCCGCTGGAGGGAAACTCGGGCCGGTTCGGTGCCTCAATATAGACAGGAGCGTCCTGCCGGAGAGGCAGAATCTCGAGTTCCAGATGGCCGGGATGCGAGAGATCAAGGAACCGGCTCAGCCCTATCCTCCAAGGTTGGCCGTTATAGAAGTTGTCAGTCAACAAACCCGCTGGCGATTCGAGGCGGGCAATGTCTCCCTTATATCGCACCGCCAAAAACAACTCGCTGATTCCGTCCATTGCGCCGGGCGGAATGGTGAGAGACCACTTGGCAGCGTTCTGGAATCCGCCATCGGTAGGCGCCTCGGCCACACCGCGCGAACTCCGGTCGCGTTCCGGACCAATCCTCACCGGCGGAGCCACGCCGGGTGGTTGCACAAGGCTCGCCCTCAATTCCCATCTTTCTGGAGGCGCCTGCGCCACAAAACGAGCCCACTCAGGGGTGGCCTCTATCTGCTTCAATGCCAGACTTGCCTGCGGTACCTTGGCCGGAGCAGGCGTGAGCGTAAACGCAAACTGCCGCGCGTCCCGTGTCCGCAGCCAGATGCGCGATGGCTTCGCATCCGGGTCAGAGAAAAAATCCTGTGCGGATATCAGCAAATGGTCCGTTGCGTCCATGCGCACCTTCCACGCATCTTCGGCATCTTCGCGGCCCAGCGTCACTAACCGCACATGTGCGCCCTGATCCGAAACAAGCTCTAAGGCGGAATCGATGCCGGGCTGCACTCCGCGCAAATAAATTGTGCCTCCATGGTTCGCCACGACGGCGCCGGCAGTCCGCTCCACCCTCGCGTGCGCAGCATCGATGGCAAACTCCACCGGAATTCCCGGGATGGCTTCAAAGTAAAGCGTAACGGCCCCTGCATTCTCGATGTGCGTGAACAATTGGGCTGTAGAGTACCGAAGAGTGATGCCCTTGGTGCGCAGGTTGAAGGGCCAGATAAAGTAACTCCCCGAAGGGATATTTACAGGGGTTTCCGGCACACGAATTGTCGCGCTTGGTAGGCGAATCTCGAACTGCGAGCCTGGTCGCGCGGGCATAGTAGCACCACGCGCGTAGTTATTCACAAAAATGAACCCCGCATCTCCACTTGACCGCACCGTGGCGCGAAGGGCGGCCAGATCGCCTGGCGCAGCGGGCTTCTCTTCCGGCGCATGAACCGTCATGGAAGCCAGGGCGCAGCCGAAGTCGTTGAGAAAATAGTTGAAGACCTTCAGTTTGCGGAAGGAAGCTCGCTCCTCACCAAACTCACCCAACGGCGCCTGAAAGTCGTAGGATTTGACCGGCACATCATTGGGATACCCCGTGGCCTGCGACTCCTCCAACGTGCTCCGCTGCCCGTCTGGATTCTCCCCGCCCTGAAACATATATGTACCGAAGAGATTGACGCCCGAACCCAACATCACTGGCACAATCGCGGCAACATCGTCCGGCTGGATCACTGGCCTCCGGTGATACGTGTCTTCGATTCCTCCGCCTAATTCGGCCGTGAGAAATGGCACCGACGCCGAAAGTGAGGCGTCCGCGCCAGCCGCAATGTTCGCCGCCACCCTGCTTTGCAGACGAAAAGCGTAGACCTCAGCCGGGGGCCAGGGGGCAAGCGAGGCGTCCCACGGGGCATCGGGATAGCCGCCCTGTACGGGAAGCACAGCGCTTTCCGGCACCACGGCGTTGTCCCACGCGGTGACAAAATAAAACGGCACATCGAGGCCGCTGTCGCGCGCGATTCGCTTCAACGTAAGAATGTGCGCCTCACCCGCTCTCGGTCCGCGCCGGGCATACTCGTTTTCCAGTTGCACTCCAATCACCGGGCCGCCATCTTTCCAAAGTTCTCCGCTGATCTGCTTGCCGATTTGTCCGTACCATGCGCTGACGTACTTGAGATAGACCGGATCATTTTGCCGTGTTGCGGCCTTCGTCAGCAGCCAATCCGGAAAGCCTCCGTTGCGCACTTCGCCATGCGCCCACGGCCCGATCCGCACTACCAGATACATGCCGTGCTTCGCGCACAGTTGTGCAAAGGCCCGTAGATCGCGCTGACCCGTCCAGTCAAATTGGCCCTCGATTTCCTCATGGTGAATCCAGATAACGTAGGTGGCAATAATGTTGACTCCCGCTGCCTTCATCTTGAGGATCTCTTCGTCCCAGCGCGAAGCGGGGTAGCGCGAGAAATGGAACTCCCCCATCACCGGGAGCCACGGCTTGTCGTTCAAGGTAAGAAAACGGCTGTTCAAGCCGATGAGATCGCCGGAACGCGACCGCGCGGATCCCTCGTCGTAGCGCGCAGGCTCCGGCTCTCCGGGCTGCTTGGTGGCGTCAATTACGATTGGTGCCGGGACCTGCTCCCGGTCCTGGCCTGAGATCGCAAGGGAAATAACCGGCAGGGCAAGAAATATGATTATGCGTATGAACGAAAAAAGCTTGGATTGAAGTTGAAGAATCATCTCATCGGCACCGCAACGCTCGTTTTCTTGCCCATCGCGTCCTTGCCGCATCACCACGACGGAAAAATCCAATGTACTCGCTCACGCCTCTATCTCCATCCAACGAAAGTACGAGTGAACCCGATTCGGCGCCGATTATTCTCAATTGTGGAACTCCTGAGCTATACTGAGCGCCGCCACGCATAACACTGCGCGCCTTAAGCAGTTTTCCCGAATTGGTTCGGCGGTCAATGGAGCGTATTGAGCTAGATATACGGATCGGTGTCCGGGCTCTGCTGCCAAACGAGGAACTCCTGCGCATTCTCGCTGTCTGCCTCGGAGTTCTCGTTTGTGCGGCATGCGCATTTCAGTCCGGCGCACAAGGTCTCGATGGCTATACACGCCGTGTATGGCAGACCACAGACGGATTGCCTGAACAAACCGTGCAGGCGTTTGCGCAGACGCCCGACGGATTCCTGTGGGTGGGCACCACTGGCGGACTGATGCGGTTCGACGGCGCGCACTTCACGCTCTTTGACCGGCAGAACACGCCTTCCCTGCATGAAAACAATATCTTCTGCCTGATGGTATCGAGGGATGGCGCATTATGGATCGGCACGGAAGGAGGCGGACTGGCGCGCTATGCCAAGGGCGAGTTTCGTTCCTGGACTGCGCGAGATACTCCGGCCCGCGATGGCATCAGCAATGACTTTGTCCGTGCCCTGGTGCAGGATGCGAACGGCGAGATCTGGGCGGGCACTGACAATGGGTTGCTCCGATTCGATGGGGAACGATTCGTCCGCGTGGACGCCGTGCCGGGAATCCCCGCTTTCGCCGTTCATGGCATCTATCCGGACGGCGACGGCAGCCTGTGGGTGGGTGGCTCCAAACTGATGCGGTTCCAGGGAGGGCTGGCCCGAGAGTACACGCTCCGCGGCGAAGCGAGCCAAAACCGCGTGAAATCTATCCTTAGAACCCGCGATGGAACACTCTGGTTGGGCACCGTCTCAGGTCTCAATCGGATGCCGCCCGGCAAGGATGCATTTGAGCGCGTTGAGGGAATCTCGGCTACGGTGCGTGTACTGCGCCAAACATCCGATGGCCTTCTATGGATCGGTACAATCGGGCAGGGCGCATTCACCTACCGCGATGGCCGTCTCACCCAGATGACGTCCCCTGATCAGTTGCCCAGTAACACCGTTCTCAATTTTTACGAAGACGATGAAATGAACTTCTGGGTTGGTACGCAAGCCGGCATGTTGCGGCTGGCGCGCACGTCGCTCTTCGTAACTCCGTTGCCACAAGCCAACGACTCCGACTTCGGCACCGTCTACCAGGACCGCGACGGCAGCTTCTGGATCGGATCGACCCGCCTGTTCAGAATGCGCAACGGAGTGGTGACGCCGGAGATATTGTCCGGACTCAAGGGCGTGCATGTGCGCAACCTGTTTCGCGACCGCGGCGGAGCGCTCTGGGTGGGCACGGACGGGGATGGCGTTTATCGTCTCTCCGCAGGGCTCCCCGCGCACTACACGTCTCGAGACGGCATGTCTAACAACTTTGTCCGTGCCATGGCGCAGGATCAGGATCGAAGCATGTGGATCGCCACCGACGAGGGCATCAATCACATCTTTCCCGGGGCCGGAACCAACCAAATTCGAAGCTACCAGATGCACGATGGCCTGATCTACTTCAGTACCCGCGCGCTGCTTGAAGATCGTCACGGCGACCTTTGGATCGGTACCGACAGCGGCCTCAGCCATTTGCATCGCGGCGCGTTCGTTTCTGATGCGGCCACCGACGCGCTGGCGCAGTTGAAGATCTGGACAATCCACGAAGATTCGGACGGCGGCCTGTGGTTTGGCACGCGCAACAGCGGCCTGTTCCGCTTCCGCGACGGCAAGGTGACCCACTTCACTATTCAGGATGGATTGGCCACCAACGCGATTTACCAGATCCTCGAAGACGCTTCGGGCCGGTTTTGGATGAGTGGGCCCAATGGGATTTCGCTGCTTAATCGCCACGAACTCGACGCGCAGGCCGACTCACCCACACGCCACCTCGCGCTCATGTTCTACTCCGTCGCTGAGATTTCAGGTGTCGTGGATATCTACGGCGGCACGCAATCCTCCGGCTGCATCACGGCCGCTGGCGACGTCTGGTTCCCAAGCAGCCGCGGTCCCATTCACGTTTTGCCCACAGTGCGCACTGCGCTTCCGCCGCCGCCCATCCGCATCGAAAACATCCTCGCCGATGGCTCGCCGATGTCGCTGGCCGGGTCCATGCGCCTGCCGCCAGGCACTGGCCGCCTCGAATTCTCCTATGCGCCTATCCGGCTCCGCTCGCAGGATGGCGTGCGCTTCCGCTACCGGCTAGATGAGTTCGACCGGGACTGGACCGCGTCCACCGCCGCACGCGCCGCCGAATACACGAATCTTCCTCCGGGAAAATACCGGTTCCGTGTTCAGGCCTTCGAAATCGACAATCCCAACGCCGTTTCTGAAGTCGCGATCGACTTGGTGCAGGAGCCGCGCTTCTATCGAACTTGGTGGTTTCTCACCGGATGTGTGCTTCTTCTTTCCCTCATCATCTACATACTCTATCGCTCGCGCGTGCGCCAGGTGCGAGTCCGCTTCGAGGCCGTGCTTGAAGAGCGCAGCCGTCTGGCCCGCGAAATGCACGATACTGTCATTCAAGGCTGCACAAGCGTTTCCGCTCTGCTGGAAGCGCTTTCCATGGGCGAAGCCGATGAAGTTCCCCGCGATGGCCTGATGTACTTTGCACGTTCGCAACTCTCCACCACAATCAACGAAGCGCGCGATGCGATTTGGAACTTGCGCCAACCCGACCGCAGCGCGGATGGCCTGGGCCAGAAAATTCAAAGCATGGCCCGCCAAATCGGCGTCGAATTCAACACGCCGATCGACTACTCCGTAACCGGCACCCCGTTTGCCGCGAGCCAGCCCGTCTCCCACGACCTGTTGATGGTGGCCCGCGAGGCGGTGCTCAACGCCGTACGCCACGGCTGTCCGACGCGTGTGGAAGTTCACCTCACCTACTCCCGGCACGAACTGGCCATGGATGTCATCGACGACGGATGCGGCTTCGACGCCGACCACGCAGAGCACCGCAACGGGCACCACTTCGGGCTAAAGGGCATGAAGGAGCGGGTCCAACGCTGCGGAGGAGAATTCCGCCTTATCAGCGCCGCCGGCAAGGGTGTCCGCATTGACGTCCGGCTCCCCCGCCCGCATTGACACCCCGGCGAGTTGGCACAGACCAGTCTCGATTCTCCCCTCTATTTCGTTCATGAGAATTGGTGGCGCGGGTCGGGATCGAACTACTTCCTTGTGAATGGGATATGTAGGATCCAGATTGATGGACGTCGTTCTTCCCAGCTACTCGTGGCAGTCCTTTCGCGGATCGCCTTCCTGCAGACCGTCCCACTCTCTTGCATCTTTTTTTCTATGGGTTGTTCCTCGCCAAAACGCCGATCTGTTGCCAAGCCAAACAGATGAAGGGCAGATCCAGGTTGGTTGTCTGGGTGCAATACTGGTCATTTCTTTCGACCGTGGGTGCTCCTGTAGATGCTGTTGCATTCAAGATTCGACGAGAAGCCTAATATCGACGCACCGTTTCCGCACTGGAACGCCTGGGTCGATACTGGTGGAAGACCCCAGCAAGGAGCCTTGGATCACGCCATGGTTGGGTTACTCTGGCTGGCCGAGATGCTTTGCTGATTATCTAAATGTGTTGCCCCTTTCAAGAAAACCGAAGCTCACTAGAGCAAATCATGCTGTAGTTATTAGAGCTGCAAAAATCAGTGCTAGCCAGGTTGCGGGCGCGAATCGGATCCACACAATGGCAGAAGTTCCTGCCAGAAGAGCGATCGACGGGCTCAGCCAGCCACAGGAAAGCGCAGAACCTCAGCCGTAGAACCGGCTGAGCGAATATCGCAATAAGAGCGAGTTCCACCGCGTAGCCACCTAGCGTCGCATAGGCAGCCCCTGTCATTCCATACTTTGGAATCCAGGCAAAGTTCGAAGCGATGTTGGTCAGAAGAGCCATCTCGCTCACCAAGTTCACCAATCCTGCGCGTCGCGCCTGGATGAGTGAGCGTTGAAAGATGCTGAATAAGGAATGGGAAAGATAAGCGCCAAGAATCACAGGTGCGATCTCTGCAGCGAGCCAATAGAGATGTCGAAGAAATGGTGAATGCAAATAGGTGCCAGCAGTGCACCGGCGCTTGCAACCAGCGAAAGAAGCAAAAACAGCTCCGAACCTAAATTGCCTGCCATTCGCCGGTCTCGATGATCAACATTGTCTCGGAGGAGAGAATAGAAGAGCGGTGCCCAAGCTCGGCTGAGCGATGCGGTGACAATCGTCATGATGAGACCGATGTTGTGGGCAACCGAGTAGAGGCCAACTTCGCTGAGACCGATAATGCTGCAAGATGAAGCGGTCTATTGCGATCAACCCCAGAGCCATCAGACGGTGAAGGACAAGGGGAAGGGAGACCTGGAGCGTCTCGCGAACATACGTCCATCTCCATGGCGCGCGAAGCAGTTAGCCCGAGCCACAGGTTGCAATGACAAGAGTCAGGCACGCACCTATAGCACGGGATGTAAGTAACCACGTCGCGCCTTCATGTTTCCAGACAGCGAGGCCGAACGTGAATAGCATGGTCAGAAACGACTGAAGCACAACAAAAGAGTTGAACGCGAAGTGTCGCTCTTGACACTGGAGAATCACCAAACGGCAAGCCAGCAACTGTGAGACTTTCGCCGTCAGAATCGGTAGGGCCAGATACGGAAAGAAGCCGAAATGCCACCCGGGAAACCCAGTCCGAGGATCCATGGTCCGAGCGAATAAGATGCTACAAGATTGATGATTCCCACGGCTGCGGCCAGGCGAATCACCGTACTTTAGATAATTGTGAAGTTGGTTTGTGTCCTCAGTAAACTGAAAATAGAGGCGGCGGCATCCGGCTTCCAGCGCCAGACCGGAGACAGCGCCAATACCAGCGCCGACGCTCTCTGCAATGCTGACTATTCCAAAGTCGCGGGGCGATAGGAATCGCGAGTAAAGCACCAGAAGAGCAAAACCGAGGCCACTAAGACCAAAGTTTGTTAGTGCGGTAGCGCTGAATCCTCGCAGGAGTCATCTACGAATCGTGCGACAGCTCTGTAAGGCATCTGCCGCCTTCAAGAGGTCGTTCCTTCGGAGAGCGCCTGCCTCATCGCCCCTGCATATGTATTGAGCAGCCCGTTAATCGAATTCTCGCCATCTTCAAGATCCGAGAGGGAAACAAAATCTTCGCAGTGGAGGCTTCCGGGGATGAAAAGGGAGGGCGATGCTGAACGTCCAAACCAGTCGCGATAGAGGTCCACACATTTCCCATTACCGGCAATGTAGTCGATGCCCGCCGCACGACAGCCGAGCAAAAGGCCAATGATGAAGCCGTGCATCCTGGTAGAGAGGACGAACTCTGCAGGCAGCAGGGAATCCACAATGCCGGGGATCGATGTTTCTGGCAACGGGCGCACGGGAATGTTCAACTTCTCTCCGAGCGACCTAGCGACGCGAACGGCAAACGCGGAGTCTGGCAGATCTGTGCCTTCTTGAGTGGAAAAGGGCAAGATTTCGCTGAAGTCTACACACTCAGCTGCGGCCAGCGCGTGGTTGAGTACTCGTTCTATAACCTCATCGTGAGAAACGCGCACGTCAGGATTGCTGTCGAACCCGATCGCGCGTGCGTTGACCGCAAGCATAGATCTCTTTGGACCTACCAACTGCGCAAGAATCGGTGCGCAAAGAAATGCGGGATCGAGTGCAATCCACAATGGCGATCTAGTCGCGCGGACGAGGTTCTTCGGCAATTTGTTGCGAATCACTAATACATCCGCGAGTCCGAGCAACGATCCGGCCATCGATATTGTTGCCGTTTCGCGAAGCGGTCCGACTCCGCACCCGGCGATCATCACCCGTGCGCCCGCCCGGCGGGCCCATTTAAACCATAACAACCATTTGGCGAGGGCAGGATCATCCATGATAGGGCCGCCGCCAAGCACCAGCAGATCGCCTGGACCAAGCGACCGAATGCTCTCCTCTCCCACGACAGATACCTTTTCCACGATGAAGCGGGCGAGTTCATTTACCTCAGGTATTCGGCTCAGCAGTTCCAGTATCCCTGCAATTCCAGACTCCGTAACATCGATCGCTGAACTCAGCAGAAAGACTTCACGGGTCGGCGAAACATCGAAGGCAACTCGAAGGAGACCAAGTTGGATAAAGTGATTACCGATCGTTTCAGTGCCAAATCGGCTGAAGATCAGCGTTGCCGGATTCCGTTCCGATTTGCCAGAGGCGGGCAAATCTGCCCACCCTGCCGCAACTTGTCGGATGTTCCATCGCAACTTCGAACGAAAGTATTGTTTTCGGAGCCAAGACCAATTACCGAGAAACCTCTTGCTCTTCGTCAATATTCCCTGCATAGTTAGCTCGTCGAATCCATTCCTACACCTGTATCGCTCATAAATATGGCTCAGGGTTATCGATCCGCAAGGGCGATCCAAAGCCTACAGCCCATACAGAATTATGATCGGACCTCGAAAAAGCCTGATGGACTTACTACAACCCCGGTTTGCGCGTCCTGATCGAGTGAAAACTACAGACAAGGACTAAGCACGCTAAGCGTCGAGCGTCCGCAACAGATTATCTGCAGTCTACACGTCGCGGTCTAGTTCCAAAAATCAATAGTACCGAAGAACTGGGTCCACTAACGCAGTTCATTAAGAAAGGCATCCACACCTTAATGGGCCATCTGATTCGCTGGCGCATCGGATCTGGCGAAGAAGAAATGAAGTCTTACCAGCGGTTACGGTTCGTCGCGGGAAAGACACGATCACTTGGGCAAGAGTATTCACGACGGCATCCTTGGTTGCCAATTTATTCAACCGGAGTCAACAGTCTGGACTTGCACGAAACGCGAACCTGGGTGTAGTATCTGATCGCGTCCCAAGAGACCAACACTTTTCCCCTGTCGGATGTAGCCCCTATCGCACGAGGATAGGCGCTCATCTTGGCCAACTTCTTCCTCGCAACCAAAGGAGCCATTGCATGAGAAATCTTCGTTTTGTGCTGACTTTACTCGTCTCTTTCCTGTCTGTCAGTTTTCTTGCAAACGCACAGGCCACGCGTACGTGGGTTTCGGGCGTTGGAGATGACGCCAACCCATGCAGTCGAACCGCACCGTGCAAGACATTCGCGGGCGCGATCTCGAAGACCGCTACCGGCGGAGAAATCGATAACCTGGATACGGGTGGCTACGGCGCATTAACGATCACCAAGTCCATTACTATTGACGGCGGCGGTGGACAAATCGCGTCGGTTCTTGTTTCGGGGACTGATGGAATTGCCATCAATGCCCCCGGAAGCGTTGTTACCTTGAGGAATGTCCAATTCCAGGGGATTGGCAGCGGACTAAATGGCATAAATCTAATCGCGGGGTCGGTGTTGCATATTGAAAAGTGTACCATTGGCAACTTTACACAAAACGGAATCAATATCAACATATCGTCCGGAGCCCAGGTATTTGTCGACAACACCACCAGCCAGGACAATCTCGGATACGGAATCAATGTCGTCGGTTCCGCAAGCGGGTCAGCGGGGGAAGTTCATGTGAACATCTCCAATTCACATTTTTCGAACAATGCTGTTG
>Ga0187859_10002772_pt1 | contig 10866 bp, 10 predicted proteins | sample June2016WEW_10_1_2_FD_133019 | JGI IMG/M metagenome (GOLD analysis project Ga0187859, IMG submission 133019) | Peatland microbial communities from SPRUCE experiment site at the Marcell Experimental Forest, Minnesota, USA - June2016WEW_10_10 | ecosystem: Environmental > Terrestrial > Soil >... | reverse complement strand
TGGTGATCGAACTGGCCGAGCATCCGAACGTGATCGGCATTAAGGAGTCGAGCGGTGATGTCGAGAAGGTGCGCACGATCGTGGATGGTACGCGCCACGTGAAGCGCAGCGCCACCGTCACTGAAACGTTTGAGGCAGTTACCCCGCGGATGCTGACCGCCGCGAGCGCCGGCGCCAGCGCCGACGGCGGGCAACTGGTGCCGGTGGGAGTACTGTCGGGAACCGCAGACTTGAAGCCTTCCTCGTCCGCTGTGACGGTCGTAGGCAAGCTGAAGACTCGCCAGAAGGAAGTCGGATTCCAGGTGCTGGTCGGCGCAGCGCAGAAACTGCAGCCCTCGCTCGATGCTGGTGCTGTGGGAGCAATCCTAGCCTTCGCTTGCCCAGCGCCCACCGCCTGTTACGAGATTTACGCTGCGTGGAAAGAAGGCGACACTGAACTGGCCCGCCTGAAGCAGGAACGAATTGCCAAGGCGGCACAGCGCGTGGTGGGCGAACTCGGTGTCCCAGGCGTGAAGTACGGCATGGATTTCAACGGCTATTATGGCGGGCCCTCGCGTCTGCCGTTCCTCCCACTGACGGGGGATTTGAAAGCGGAGATTGAGCGCCTGCTGGCCGACGTGCGAAACTAGCGCCTCACCTTGTGAGAAAAAGAGAATCTTCGCGCCCGACGTTGCCTGCCATTTCGGAGGAGATGAAGGCCTGGTCCGCCGCGCTGGGCGCCGAAGTTGGAGGCTGGCCGAAGGTCAGCGCGCGAATCTTTTTTGGTTTCACCGCAATCTACCGCAAAGATACGATGTTCGCTGTCTTGCCGCGAACCCGCGGGATGGACACTCCGAACGCTCTCGCGTTCCGCATCGATGCGCCGAGCGGCAGAATCCGCACACTCCTTGAAAAAGATGCCCGCGTTGGCGCCGCCGAGATCAAAAAGGCGCGCTGGTTCAGTTTCGAACTGTCTTCCGACGCCGATCTGCACGATGCTCTCGACTGGCTGGCGATGGCCTATGAGGCTGCGGGAAAGAATTAAGAAGTCGCATTAGTCGAGGCGCACTTGTGGTCGGGACGGCATCGGCGTATACTCTGTTCGAACGAACGTTCGAATTAGCCAACCGATTCAGGATTATGGGGAGTCCTGCGACAGCAACCCGAGTACCCTCGCGGAGGCACCGCGCGGCGACCGTTCCGGCCACACGGTATGACCGCCGCCTCGCGGAGATCCTCGTGCATGCCACCGAGGTTTTTTGCAGGAAAGGATACGAAGGCGCGTCGATGCGCGATCTCTCGCGCGCGAGCGGCATGTCCCTGGCGGGACTTTATTACTACTTCGAATCTAAAGAGCGGCTGCTCTACCTCATCCAGAAACACACCTTCACCACGATTGTGCAGCGGCTGAAAGTACGGCTGGAGGGGGTGAGCGACGCGGAAGAACGCATCCGGATTTTCATTCTCAATCATCTGGAATATTTTCTCGCGAACCAGGCGGCTATGAAGGTTCTGTCGCACGAGGCCGAGGTGCTGAAGAACAGTTTCGCGTCGGAAGTGGCGGCCATCAAGCGCGAGTACTACCGGATTTGCGTTGGCCTGCTCGACGACTTGAAGGGCGAGTGCGGCCTGCAGTTTTCCACGCGCATCGCTGTGCTCAGCCTGTTCGGCATGATGAATTGGATCTACACATGGCACAACCCGCGGGTGGACGCGGACGCGGCGGCGATGGCGCGTGAGATGAGCGATGTTTTTCTGCGAGGCGTGATGGCAGGCGGCGGGAAGAACCGTAAGAATGGGCGATGAGCCGAGATTCGTGCATGACACCAACGACAGCGAGTTCCTCGCTTCGCTCGGAATGACAAACTGTGGAGCAGATTTCTTGCTTCGCTAGCATTACCTAGGCATGACAAGGTTGGTTAGAGAGACGGAAGGAGAAAAACATGGCAACAACAATGCAGCCGGCAACCAGCGATGCTGCCAAACAGCTCGTCAACTACCGCGTCGATGGGGGCGTAGCGATAATCGAGATGTATGATCCGCCTGCCAATACCTACACCTACGAGATGAACCGGCAACTCGACGAGGCGATCCTCAAGGCACGCATGGACAACGATGTTCACGTTCTGGTGCTGATCGGCGCGGGCGAGAAGTTTTTCTCCGCGGGAGCCAACATCAAGATGCTGGCGAGTGTTGATCCGACTTTCAAGTATTACTTCTGTCTGCACGCCAACGAAATGCTGCTGCGCCTGGAACACACGCCGAAGCTGGTCATTGCGGCCATCAACGGGCACTGCGTGGGCGGTGGTCTGGAAATCGCCATGGCGGCCGATCTCCGCATCGCACGCAAGGAGGCCGGCAAGATGGGCCTGCCGGAAGTGAATCTGGGAGTGCTGCCCGGCACCGGCGGCACGCAGCGGCTCTCGCGTATGGTCGGCAAGAGCAAGGCGATCGAGCTCATGGTGACGGGCAACACGTTCTCGTTCGAAGAGGGACAGGAACTCGGCATCATCAATGACGTGTTCGAGCGCGAGAACTTCATGGAGAACATCATGGAGTACGCGCGGCAGTTCTGCCCGCCGAACAAGGCGTCGAAAGCGGTTGGACGGATTAAGCGCGCGGTGCAGACGGGATGGGAGATTCCGATGGAATCGGCGCTGGCAGTCGAGCGCGAGAACCAGCAGTTGCTGTTCCAGAGCGAAGATGCGAAAGAAGGCCTGGCAGCGTACGTGGAGAAACGGCCGGCGGTGTTCAAAGCGAAGTAGGAAGCAATTAGCAATTGGCACTGGGCATTTAGCCCTTCGGCTTTTGTTAATGCTTCCTAAGGGCGGACTGGCTAAATGCCAAATGCTAAGTGCCAAAGGCTGAGTGCTGGCTCAGCGCAGTGCCGAGTGGAGAAGATATCATGCCGGGAAAAGTAGCGAAAATCGGAACGTTCAGCGACTGGGTTGGTTTATTCAACGACTGGCGCAAGGATATTGGCGTCAACACTGGCGACATTGATGCTTTTCACTTCGATACGCTTTACGGGGCGATCGATACCGAAGAGATCGAGTTCGGTTCCTATAAAGGCCGCCGCAAGTGGGAGAATCTGCGCCAGATTCCCACGCAGCAGATGCGCGACGCGTTGATGAACATGATCGTCTACCAGGGCGACACGGAGTTTGCCAGCGTCGAACAGCAGCGCAACCTGCTGGCGAACGCGCCGACCGAGTGGGACCGCCGCGCGATTACCCGCGTGATGATCGAAGAAATGCGGCACGGCTGGCAGATGTGCGCTCTGCTGGTCGATCACTTTGGTTACTCGGGCAAGGTTGAGGCGCAAAAGATGCTGGAGCGGCGCGCCTTTGAGAACAAGCGTTTGCTGGGTGCCTTCAATGTCGATGTCGACAACTGGATGGACTTCTTCACCTACACCGACTTTGTGGACCGCGACGGCAAGTTTCAGCTGCAGATGCTGAAATATTCGGCGTTCGCCCCGCTGGGACGATCGATGTCCTACATGCTGCGCGAGGAAGCCTTTCACATGGGCACGGGGAACGATGGGCTGCGGCGCATCGTGGAAGCGGGCGTGATTCCAGCTTGGCTGATTCAGAAATATCTCAACAAGTGGATTTCGAGTTCTTACGATCTGTTCGGCACCGATCATTCCTCGTCTGCGCACTGGGCTTATGTGTGGGGCGTGAAGGGCCGTTACGATGAGCCCAAGAACGACAAGGCTCCTGACCTCGACGATTTGAACGACTACAACCGCAATCTCTATCGCGATGAGGTCGCGGGATTGATTGAGCGTTTCAATGGCGCTTTAAGGCCAGGCGAGCCGAAGCTTTATGCGCCGGACATAAAGTTCAATCGTGCGATTGGAAAGTGGGCGGGACAGAAATTCCACGCGCAGACGGGTGAGGCGATTGACGATCGCTCGTATGAAGAGCACGTGAAAGATTACATGCCGTCGGCGGAAGACAAGAAGCTGCTGCTCGACATTATCAACAATGAGAAGAAGTGGATAGCCGAAAAAACCGGTGCGCGTGATCCGCTCTCCACCATTGGTGAAGTGCGGAAGTCGGCGATCAATCTATAGCTAACAGCTATAGCTCGCATATCAGGTCTGCGTATGGCGATCACATCGGTGGATACGATACTCGGGCGAATTTCGCTGTACGTGGACGCTTCCGTGGCTCGAATCGTGCTGCGCCATCCTCCACTGAACGTCATTGATATCGCCATGATGGATGAGTTGGCGCAGTCTCTGGCAGAAGTGGATGCGCGGGCTGACGTTTCTGTGATCGTGATTACCGGGGATGGCAAGACGTTTTCGGTGGGCGTGGACGTGGCTGCTCACAGTCCCGATCACGTGCACGAGATGTTGAGTAAGTTTCACTCTGTAATTCGAGCGCTCGTTGCGACGAAGAAAGTTACGATTGCCGCAGTACATGGACACTGTCTTGGAGGTGGAGCGGAGTTGGCCATGGTGTGCGACATGGTCTTCACCACGGAGTCGGCGCAATGGGGGTTTCCGGAGATCAAGCTGGGATGCTATCCGCCGGTCGCATGCACTGCCTTGGCTGCCATCGTCGGTCAGAAGCGCGCCGCGGAATTGATTTTGACGGGAGGAACAATCGACGGCAAGGAGGCGGCTCAGATTGGTTTGGCGAATCGCGCTGTGCCCGAGAGTGAAATGGCGGCCACTGTGGACGAATTGGTCGAACATCTGCATAAGCTCAGCTCGGCCGCGCTGGCGTTGACCAAGAAGGCGTTCTACGGCTGGGACGCGATGCACTTCGACAAAGGTCTGGCACGAGCGGAGCGGATTTATCTGGACGAATTGATGAAGACTTCAGATGCGCACGAGGGCATTCACGCTTTTATGGAGAAGCGCGAGCCGAAGTGGACCGGGAAGTAGCGTGCATAACGTGAGCTGAGAACGATGGACTACGAAATCACTCCCGAAGAAGTGAAAGGCAAGCTCGATGCCGGAGAAGCGTTCACACTGCTCGACGTTCGCGAGCCTTGGGAGTGTGAGACTGCCCGCATCGATGGAGCGAAGCTCATGCCGATGGGCGACGTGCCTTCGCGAGCGCATCAGGAACTCGATCCAGAGGACCACGTGGTGGTCGTCTGCCATCACGGCGTGCGGTCGATGAATGTGACGGTGTGGCTCCGGCAACAGGGATTCGAGAAGTCGCAATCCATGCGCGGCGGCGTTGATGCCTGGTCGCGGCGTGTGGATGGGAAAGTGCCGATGTACTGACGGCGCTCTTAGCTCTTGGCTCTTGGCCGTTAGCTAAACCGGAGCTAAGAGCTAAGAGCCAAAAGCTATTCATGAAAAAAGAACTCATCGAACTTCGTATCAACGGCCGCTCCCACGAGCTTGCCATCGAGCCCAGCGCGCTTCTACTCGATGTGCTGCGCCAGGATTTGCAGCTCACGGGCTCGAAGCGTGGGTGCGATGACTCTTCTTGTGGTGCATGCACGGTGTTAGTGGATGGAGTTGCCATGATGTCGTGCACGTTGCTGGCGGGTAGTTGTGAAGGGCTGGAGATTACGACCGTCGAGGGGGTGAGCGAGCACGGCGGCCTGGCGGCGCTCCAGAAGGCATACGGCGACTGGGGTGGGGCACAGTGCGGCTACTGCACGCCGGGATTCATCATGACGGTGAAGGCGCTGCTGGCGGAAAATCCGGAGCCGTCCGACGGCGAGGTTCGAGCCGCGCTGAGCAGCAATCTCTGCCGCTGCACCGGCTACAGTCAGATGTACGAGGCGATCCGGGCGGCGATAGCGGCCGAGCGGCAGGGCGTCGCCGTAGCTGAGTGAAGTAGCGACGCACGCGAACCGCAGATTCCTCGCTTCGCTCGGAGTGACAGGTGTTTTGAACGGCATCGAGTGAAAACTGAAATGAACGACCGTCGATGACCAACGACTTCTCCATTATCGGCAAGCCCACCGCGATGATCGACGCGGCCGAGAAGACAACGGGCGCGGGCAAGTACACAGATGACCTCAGCGTGCCGGGCATGCTCGTCGGCAAGATTCTGCATTCGCCGTATCCGCACGCGCGCATCACACGCATCGACACTAGCCGAGCTGAAAAGTGCGAAGGCGTAGTTGCTGTCGTCGTGGGCAAGGATGCGCCAAACCCTTACGGCATCCTTCCAGTCGGCCATGACGAATACGCACTCGCGCTCGACAAGGTGCGCTATGTTGGCGATAACGTTGCGTGTGTGGTTGCCGTGTCTGAATCTATCGCCGAGCTGGCTCTTGAACTCATCGACGTTGAATACGAGGTGCTGCCTGCGTACTTCGATCCCGAAGAATCGATGAAGGCCCAGACCGATCTCATCCACGACTCCAAGCCGCGAAATCTGGAGAAGGATTATCACCATGTCTTCGGCGATCCCGACGCAGGTTTCGCCGAAGCTGATGCAGTGGCCGAGGCGCGGTTTATTGCGAATGAAGTTACGCACGCCGCGATGGAGCCGCATTCTACCCTGGCGTCATTCGAGATCGATCCGCACACCGGCAAGCCCGGGCGACTGACTGTGTGGTCCTCGACCCAAGTCCCGTACTACTTGCAACACAAGTTATCGCTTGTGCTCGAAATGCCGATGTCGCAGATTCGCGTTATCAAGCCGCTGGTGGGCGGAGGGTTCGGTGGCAAGAGCGAAGTGATCCCGCTCGAGATCATCGCCGCGGTGGCCGCGCGCAAGGCTCAGGCGCCGGTCAAGATCACCTACACGCGCGAGGAAGTGTTCTGGGCGCATCGCGGACGACCCCGGACCATCATCGATCTGAAGACCGGCGTGAAGAATGACGGCCGCATCACCGGCGTCAAGGCGCGCGTGGTGCAGGACGGCGGCGCCTACTGTTCCTACGGCGTGGTGACGATTCTTTACTCTGGAGCGCTGCTGGGCGCACTCTACGACATTCCGAATATTCAGTACGACGGCTACCGCGTGCTCACCAACAAACCCGCCTGTGGCGCAATGCGCGGACATGGCACAGTGAATGTGCGATTCGCCTTTGAATCGCAACTTGACGAACTTGCGGCGAAGATTGGAATGGATCCCGCCGAGATTCGGCAGCGCAATCTGCTGCAGCCGCCGTGCGTCACCGTGAACGGCCTGCGAGTGCAGAGCTACGGACTGCCTGAGTGCATCGAGAAAACGGTCGAACGCTCCGGCTGGAAACAGCGCAGGGGCAAACTGCCGAGGGGACGCGGCTTGGGAATCGCCTGCAGCCATTACGTCAGCGGAGCGGCTAATTCGATCATTCGCTCCGACATGCCGCACTCAACCGTCAACATCAAGATCGATCGGGATGGTGGCGTGGTGGTGTACACCGGGGCGTCCGAAATTGGCCAGGGATCGGATACGATGACCGCGCAGATTGCGGCGGAAGTGCTGGGATGTTCGCTGGGCCGCGTGAGAGTGATTGCGGCGGACACCGACCTCACGCCGATTGATATTGGCTCTTACTCTAGTCGCGTGACCTTCATGGCGGGGAATGCGACGCTGCGGGCGGCTGCCGAAGTGAAGAAACTGATTGCTGCCGCTGCAGCGAAGAGAATGGGATGTGCCGCGGAGTATCTGATCTTTCGAGGTGATCGTGTTTTGAGAAATGCGAAAGCATCCTCGGGGGACAGATTGGCGGACAGGAGTGTCCGCCCCATACAAGACGAGGCTTCGGTCAGTGGGCGCGTCGAAGGCCAGATCTTGCGCGGATCGCTGCAGCAGAAGCGCAAGGACGAAGGGCCGAAGGAACAGATGACGTTCGAGGAAGCCGTTGTTGCCGCGATCGACTTCCATGGAGCACTCACCGGGACCGGATCCTACGCGCCCCCGCAGGAAGCTCGGGGCGGCAAACACAAAGGTGCTGGGGTTGGGCCGTCGCCGGCTTATTCGTACTCTGCACAGGTTGCCGAAGTCAGCGTCGACGAAGAAACCGGCGAAGTGACGGTGCACAAAGTCTGGGCCGCGCACGATTGCGGCCGTGCGCTGAATCCGGTTTCGGTCGAAGGTCAAATCATCGGTTCGGTCTGGATGGGCATGGGGCAGGCGCTTACCGAAGAAATGATTTGGAAGGACGGCATGCTGATGAATCCCGGCCTGCTCGAATATCGCAGCCCGTCCTCGGTCGAGTCGCCCGAGATCGAGCCCATCATTGTGGAGAGTGTTGATCCGGAAGGACCGTTTGGCGCGAAGGAGTGCAGCGAGGGCTCGCTGGCAGCGACCATCCCTGCGATTGCCAACGCAATCTACGACGCGGTGGGAGTGCGCTTGCATGAGTCGCCGTTCACGCCGGAGAGAGTTCTGTCGGCGCTGCGTGCGAAAAATAATGCCAAGGCGCTGAACCTGACCGAGGGCATCGACCCAACGTCGCCCACCCGCTTCCGCGAACATGGTGGGGCGCTGTGCTTCAAGGGAAAAGGACCGGAACGGCACGCGCTTGATCCGTCGCGGCGTGAAGCGCCGTCCGCGGCAGGCGGTGCGGATTGAGCCTCCCGCAATTCAAACTCCTTCGGCCGCGTGATATCGACGCCGCAGTCGGCTACCTTGGCGACCACGCGGGAGACCTGCGTATCCTGGCCGGCGGCACCGATCTGATTCCCTCCATGCGGCAAAAGCTTTTCGAGCCGCAGTATGTTCTCGATCTTCGAGCCGTTGCTGCGATGCGCGGCATCAGGCCGCAAGCCGGCGGAGGCGTCGAAATCGGCGCTTTGACCACGCTTCGCGCCATCGAAGGTTCAGCAATTCTTCGCCAACATTACCCGGTGCTGACTGAAGCCGCGTCTACCGTGGCATCGCCTGTGCTGCGCAACATGGGGACGATCGGCGGCAATATCTGTCTCGACACGCGCTGCCTGTGGTACAACCAGTCGCTGACCTGGCGCAAAGGCTGCGGATTTTGCATCAAGAAAGACGGCGATCTTTGCCACGTGGCCCCCGGCGGAAGCAAGTGCTGGGCGGTATTTTCTGGCGATACTCCTCCGGCATTGCTCTGCCTGGACGCGGAAATTGAAGTCGCCAGCGCCGCCGGTACGCGACGCGTGTCGCTGCGCGATTTCTATACCGGCCTCGGCGATAACTATCGCAAGCTTCAGGCCAACGAATTAGTCACGCGCGTGTTCCTGCCGGCGTCGACGGCGGGCTACCGTGGTGTTTACCGCAAACTGCGCGTTCGCGGGTCGATCGATTATCCGCTGGCCGGAGTCGCGGTGGCGATGAAGCGATCGAACGGACACGTCGCCGACGCTCGAATCGGCATCACGGCGGTGAACCCAGCACCCCTGCTGGTGATAGGGGCGAGCGCGTTGTTGGCGGGAAAGGAACTAGACGAGTCTCTGGCCGAGGCTGTCGGCGACTTAGCTGCTAAAACTGCCAAGCCGCTCACAACGTCCGCGTTAACCCCGGAATATCGCCGTGAGATGATTCGCGTTTTTACCAAGAGAGCAGTGCTGGCCGCGGCACGGAATTAGCCCGTCTGGTATTCTTCTCAGCTTGAGCTCGCCACGAACTACTCGTCTCTACCACGAATGATTACCGACTGCCACATCCACATCCAGCCCATGGAAATGTTTAATCCTCAGGCGCTGGAGCTGATGAAAAAGAAGCGGCCGAACTTTGACCAAATCGTCGAGTTCTGCCGCTCGCCCAAAGCGTTCCTCAAGTTTCTCGACGCCAGCGGCATCGACCGCGCTATGCTCATCAATTACGTCGCTCCGGAAGTTATCGGATTCACGAACGGAGTGAACCAGTTCGTCGCCGACTATGTGAAGGAAGACCCGAAGCGGCTGCTGTCGTGCGGAAGCCTGCACCCCAAGCACACCACCAACGTGCTCGCTGACGTGGAGCAGATTTTGCGTCTCGGGTTGCAGATGATCAAGATTCATCCGCCCCACCAACTGCTGTTTCCCAACGACTACCTGAGCGGCGTGAAGGAACTCGAAATCATCTACCGGGCTGCGGAAGCCAATGGTGTGCCGATAATGTTCCACACGGGAACTTCGATTTTTCCTGGTGCGCGCAACAAGTATGGGGATCCAATTTACGTGGACGACGTTGCGGTCGACTTCCCCAAGCTGAAGATTCTGCTGGCCCACGGCGGACGCCCGCTGTGGATGCAAACCGCGTTCTTTCTGGTGCGACGGCATCCTAACGTGTATCTCGACATCAGCGGCATCCCGCCGAAAACCCTGCTGAAATATTTTCCGCGCCTCGAAGAAATCGCGCACAAAACACTATTCGGCACCGATTGGCCCGGCCCCGGCGTGCCCGACATCAAGAAGAATCTCGACGAGTTTCGGGCGCTTCCGCTCAGCGAAGCGGTTCAGCAGCAGATACTAAGTAAAACCGCGCTGACCATGTGGCCTGCCTGACGGCCTCTATCTCGGCTTCCATAGTCCGATCGTGTTTTCATCCAGATTGGCGAACGAAGGTGCCGCTGGGAGTCTCGACCGGCGGCACGAGAGTCTTGCCGCCCGTTGGAAAGTTCGGAGCGTTTCAGGTATAAAGCAAGGTTGCATTCTCCGTGTCCCCTCTGCGCGTGGTCCGGCAACACAAAATCCTGCGAGCGAAGTGAGAGACCGGAGCGACAGACCAATGTCCAGCGTGACCACAACCCATGCTCCCAAGGGACTAGAGGGCGTCGTCGCCACCACGTCCAAGATTTGTTACATCGACGGGGACCGCGGCGTGCTGGCGTATCGCGGCATTGACATCCACGAATTGGCCCAGAAATCGAATTTTGAAGAGACCTGCTACCTGTTGTGGTTCGGAAAATTGCCGACCGGGGGCGAACTGCGCGATTTGCACGAGCGCTTGGGCGAAGAGCGCAAGCTGGAAGCGGCGATTATCACCCTCTTGTCCAACGCGCCCCGCCACGCGCTGC
>Ga0187859_10002765_pt1 | contig 10876 bp, 6 predicted proteins | sample June2016WEW_10_1_2_FD_133019 | JGI IMG/M metagenome (GOLD analysis project Ga0187859, IMG submission 133019) | Peatland microbial communities from SPRUCE experiment site at the Marcell Experimental Forest, Minnesota, USA - June2016WEW_10_10 | ecosystem: Environmental > Terrestrial > Soil >... | reverse complement strand
TTTTATTGTTGATTCAAATTTTTATTGCTGATTCAAACCTCGTGGCCCTACCGATCTTGTCATCCCGAGCGAACCGGGGTGGAGGAGCGAGGGATCTGCAGTTTCCACTTTCAAACTCTAAGCCTTCTCTAGTTGTGCGTATCTCTCCACCAGCTTTTTTAAACCGAAGCGAGGAAATTGTACCGTAATCTTGGCGTCTTCCCCATCTCCTTCGCGGTGATAGACGGTTCCTTCGCCGTATTTTGGGTGCTTGACCTTTTGGCCGGGGCGGAATCCGCGCTTGCCCGTGGGCTCGTCGGGCAACATTTTCGGCACTTTGAATTTCTTGCCCCGGGAGGCAAAAAATTCGGCGATGTTGTCGATGGAGTTGTATTGCCGCAGCGGAGTCTGCGTCTGCGTCTTTGGCTTGACGCGAGCGGGATTCCAGGCAGCGCTTTGATCTTCGTCTTCGTAGGAATAATGGGTGGTTTGCTCGTGTGGCGCGGACACTCTTGTCCGCGAAGTGCCGGCAGAAGAAGAAAAAGTAGAAGAGGCAACCGAAGCAGAAGACCGCCGCGCCCGCGATCCTCCCAGCTCCTCCACCAACTGCGGCGGAACTTCCTCCAGAAAGCGCGACGGCACGCTGGCCTCAGGCATATCGGTTCCATATCGGCGGCGATAGACCGCGCGCGACAAAATCAAAGTATCCATAGCGCGCGTCATGCCGACATAGCAAAGCCGCCGCTCTTCTTCGATCGCATCGGGTTCAAGCATAGTGCGGGAGTGAGGAAACAGCCCTTCTTCCATTCCGGCCAGGACGACCAGCGGAAACTCCAGGCCCTTGGCGGCGTGCAGCGTCATCAGCGTGATCTGTGCGTGCTCGTCGTATTGATCGGCGTCGCTGACCAGGGCAGCGTGGTCGAGGAACTGGTCGAGAGTCTCGCCGCGATCGCGCGAATCCATCGCGGCGTTGACGAGTTCGCGGAGATTCTCAATACGGGAGAAAGCCTCGGGAGTGTCTTCTTCTTCAAGTTGCTTGATGTAGCCAGTGCGGTCGATCAGGAATTTCAGAAGCTCTGCGGTGTTGGCGGCGGCCCCAGGAGCGCGAAAGCCTTCGACAGCCCCCTCGACGGCGCCGTCAGCCGCCTCGTCAATGGAGAGACGGGCGTCCGTCGCCGAGCTCTCCGCCGAATCGTGCGCAGCAAAATCAAAACTGAAGTTACCAGGATCGAAATCGGTGTCGCTCTCCTCCGTTTGCGTAGGGGCAGAGCCTGCCCTGAGCTTGTCGAAGGGTGCCCTCACCTGCCCAGTCGAGCGAAGCTCGGCAGCGCCCTCGTCGGATGCCGCGGCTGTATCCTCCACCCGCTCCACAAACGTCCCTGCCAGCATGGCGCGGCCGTCCTCGATCAGCGCCCGGAAGCTCTTCAATGCGGCGAGCGCTCGCGCAGGCAACAATTGGCGCGTGACCGCTTCGCCCAACGCTCCCCAGAGCGACAGTCCAGTTTCGAGCGCGAGTTGCTCGATCGTTTCGATCGTAGTTTTGCCGATGCCGCGCGCGGGAGTGTTGATCACGCGAAGTAGCGAAACGGAATCGTCAGGATTGAGGACAACCTTCAGATACGAGATCAGGTCTTTGATTTCGGCGCGCTCGTAGAAGGAGAATCCGCCTACTACGTGGTATTTCAACTGGTAGCGGCGCATCGCTTCTTCGAACAATCGCGATTGCGAGTTGGTGCGATAGAGGACGGCGGCGCGCGCGGTGTCCCCATTTTCGGCAGCCTGCCGAACGTAGCGGTTGATCGTGTCAGCGGCAAACAGCGCTTCGTTCTCTCCGTCGGGAGCTTCGTAGTAGCCGATTTTTGCTCCGCCCTGGCGCGAGGTCCAGAGATTCTTCCCTTTGCGCCGGACATTGTTGGCAACCACGGCGGACGCCGCGCCCAGAATATTTTGCGTTGAGCGATAGTTTTCTTCGAGCCTCACGATTTTCGCTTCGGGGAAATCGTGCTCGAACTCGAGGATGTTGCGAATGTCGGCGCCGCGCCAGGAGTAGATGGACTGATCTTCGTCGCCGACGGCGCAGATGTTGTGCGCGGTGCCGGCGAGAAGGCGCATCAGTTCATATTGCGGACGATTCGTATCCTGATATTCATCGACCAAAATATATTGGAATCGCCGGTTGTAGTATTCACGCACCGCCGCCACTGACTTAAGCAGGCGCATGGCTTCGAGCAGAAGATCGTCGAAATCCATGGCGTTCGCCTTGATCAGTTCCTTGCGGTACTCCTCGAAGATGTGGGCGATCTTCTCAGTCTTTGGATCGGCGGATTGCAGATAAATTTCCTGCGGATCCAGCATGTGATTCTTGGCCCACGAAATTCGCGAAAGCACATTGCGAGGCGTAAGTTGCTTATCGTCCAGACCCAACCGCCGCATGATGCCCTTCACCACCTGCTGCTGGTCGCTCTCGTCGTAGATAACAAAATTCTTGGTGAGCCCAATCGGAGCCTGCCCCGGCACGGGAGAAGGAATCCGCAGCGCCTCAATATCCCGGCGCAAGACGCGCACGCAGAAAGAATGGAACGTGGAAATCACGGGCTTGGCAACGGTGAGCGAGCCAACGAGCTTTGCGACGCGCTCGGCCATTTCGGCGGCGGCCTTGTTGGTGAAGGTCATGGCCAGGATCGACTCCGGCATGACGCCGATTTTTTCGATCAGGTAGGCGATCCGGAAGGTAATGACGCGAGTCTTGCCGCTGCCGGCTCCGGCGAGGATGAGCACGGGCCCTTCGGTGGTTTCGACCGCTTCGCGTTGTTGCGGGTTGAGTTGATCGAGGAACGACAAAAGAGAATGGCTCCGGCTGCCCTAAAGGGATTTTACAGGATGAAGATTAAGAACTTCTGGAGCAGGTCACTGGGAGGACGAAGTAAACAAGCGATCCCTAAGAAACATCGCCCCGGCGGAAGCTGCAAAGCCACTATCGCCAAAACGCAGGGAGCTGGCTCCATCAGACCTGACCTAAGCGACCGACCCGATTCACGTAGGGGCAGGTGCCCTCACCTGCCCAGCCGAGCGTCAGCTCGGCCCCCGCTACAATCTCAACCCAACCTAACTCCTTCGAATTTGGGAGAACCACCAATGTAACAAGTGGGACAACTCCACTCATAGCCGCCAAAAAGAGTGGCTCTACCGCAAGTTTTTGGGCGGCGCAGCGGTTCACCGCTGCGATATCTCGGCTTTTTTCATACCGGCTTCAGCCGCTGACGGATTTCAAAGCTTGCGCGCTGAGCTCTTCTGACATCACGTCAAAAAAACAAGGGCGCAGCCTCACAGCCACGCCCTCGAGCGCTCATTATCGGAGCCTACTTGCGCTGAAACGCCCCATGTGGCCGAATCGCCGGATGCACAATCGAAACACGCGACTGCGACGTTGCTCCTTGCGCCACTCCTCCCGAACCGGAATTCTGCCCCTCAAATGTCCCCACTCCAAGCTGAGCAACGCCGCCATCGTTCGCGAGAGAGTCCACGTCGATAAAGACAACGGTGGAGGCATCGACCACATAGTACTGCAGCGTAAACCCGCCCAATTCCGTGCCGTTGTTCGTGGAAGAGATCGTACCGCGGCCGTCGCTATTTGCATCCGGTACGTACTCCCCGCTCATCGACGAGGATACTGGCGCCACGCCAAGGCCACTTTCGTCTAAGACCCCGGTCATGTTTGCGGTCCCGGTGAGACTGGTGTCTGGAGCACCGGCGTCGAACTGGGCAATATCGTTGACCACGCCAACCGGGCCAACCCCCGTATTATTGACGCCGGAAAAGTTGAGACCGTAGCCTCCCGAGCCGGTGAACGACGTGGCGGATTGCGAAAAGGAAGTGCCCTGCAACAATCCGAGGTTATCGATTTCCAACACCTGGCCCCCGCCCGTGGACTGGTAAACCACAAACCCGGTAACATTGGCATCGCCATTGGTGAATCCAGCCAGAGTCAATTCGCAACGCCCCGCAACGCAACCTGCGGCTGACGTAGAAAACGGCTTGAGTAAATTGACCGTGCCAGCGTCGTTGTAGTCCTCGAACCCGTTGGTCAGGTCGCCATTGGCATCCGTAGTCGCATAACCGCCGGCCGAGACTGGGTTCCCGCCACTGTCCATACCGCTAAGTACGAACACCAGCTGACCTGAGGCCAGAGAAGTTACTTGCGTGAAGGCGTCCCCGGCGAGCAGATTCAGCGTTTCGTCGGTCTCGATAAATTTCAAATGCGTGGAGTCGATCACCCACACGTCAAAATCCAACGAGCCGAAGCCGGTCGTTAACGTAGCCGTGCTAGGGGCTCCTGATGCGCCCGCAATCAACTGCCCGCTGAGAGGCAAACCCGTAAGATTGTTGGACGTGCCATCGTCGTTTAAATCCTCGGTACCGCCGATGCTGTTGCCGTTGACCGTGAACGCTCCCACCGTGCCCAACGGATTCCCCGCCGAGTCAGTGCCAGCGAGAGAGAAGGCGTACGACCCTGAGAGACTCGGCGTCGGAGCCTGCACGTCGATGGTTCCGCTACCAGTGCCCAAAGTGTCGAAACGGCTAATCAACCCGTGACTGGATGTGGTCAGCACGAAATCGACGTTAAAGCTCCCTACTGGAGTCACAAGCGTGGCGGTGCCACGACCATCTTTGCCGACTTGGTAAGCACTGCTCGTACTGACGGCCTCGCCAGTCTCCACGCCGATATTCCCAGGATCATTGATGTCAAGCGTGCCTCCCGTGATCCCGCCTGTGCCATTGGCGATTATTGTTCCCGCGATTGCAAAAGGAACCACTACCGAACTGGAGTTAATGTCCGTGCCCGATATCGAAATAACGTAGGTGCCACTGAGATTGCCGTCGCCGAAGCCGCCTTGATTGGGCTGGACAATGGGGCTGCTCGATCCGCATCCGGTCGTGGCAAGAACGCTGGCGATCGCCAGGGCCACGAGCAAGCCTCCGGCACACTTGTTGATGGCAGGGGATTTCATAGAGGCACTCCTGTTATTTGTAGGTATTTATTCGTAAGATGCGCTAACCCGCATCCTAAAGGAAAGTTTCGCTGAAAAAAAATTAGTAGGACCGTTCCCCTTACTTCCGTAATCCGGCCGCGCCACCTCAACCCTGACATCCCGACCGAACCACCCTAACTCTGTCATCCCGACCGGAGCGAAGCGAAGTGGAGGGACCTTGTGTCACTTTTTTGCCGCCCACCAACCTAAACCCCAGCCCCAACCGCTGCAGGACGCCCCGCCCGCTTGCGCCGTTCCGCGGCCCTTTCCGAAGCCCACACTCCCACTCGATAGGCGAGCAGAATACCCAGCAAAATCCCATATTCAATCGGCTTCGTGCGATCCGCCTTCACCAGCCACAGATAATGCACCACGCCAAGAATCCCCGTCAGATAGATCAGTCGATGCAGCCGCTGCCAGTTCTTCCCTCCCAGCTTCCGAATCGACCAGGCGGTCGAAGTCAGCGCCAGCGGAATCATCAAAACAAAGGCCGAAAATCCCACCGTAATAAACGGCCGCTTGACAATGTCTTTCACCATCTCGTGCACATCGAAAAATTTATCCAGCCATATGTAAGTAAAAAAATGTAAAGTTCCGTAAAAAAATGCAAACAACCCCACCATCCGCCGCACCCCAATCAACCAATATTGCCGGCTGATCCTCCGCAAAGGCGTAATCGCCAAAGTAATAAGAATCAGCCTCAGCGTCCAATCCCCGGTAGCGTGCGTGATGACTTCAATAGGATTCGCACCCAATCCATCATGAAAAGCCTTCCACCCCAGCCGCCCCAACGGAATGAGCGCCGCGAGAAAAATAAAAATCTTAAGGATGCGCAGTCGGCTCATAAAACAATTGCAGAGGTAAGAGGTCAGATTGCAGAGGTGAAAGGCGTCGAGCTAACGCTTTTCACCTCTGCAATCCGACCTCTAACCTCTGACCTTCCATAACCTCTGACTTGCCTAGAAATTCTTCCTAAGGTCCATCCCCGCATAGAGCCCCGCCACCTGATCGTACCCATTAAACATCAGCGTCGGTCGCTTAAAGAATTCCCCCAGTCGCCGCTCCTTCGCCTGGCTCCAGCGCGGATGATCGACCATCGGATTCACATTCGAATAAAAACCATACTCATGCGAGTTCTGCTGTTGCCAGCTGTTCAGCGGCTGGCTGCCCGTAAAGCGTATCCGCACAATTGACTTCGCGCTCTTGAATCCATACTTCCACGGAACCACAATCCGCAGCGGCGCCCCGTCCTGATTCGGCAGCACCTCGCCATACATCCCGAAACACAGCAGGCACAGCGGATGCATCGCCTCATCCATCCTCAGCCCCTCGACATATGGCCACTGCAACGCATTGCTGCGCTGCCCCGGCATCTGCTTCGGATCGTAAATCGTCGTGAACTCCACAAACTTCGCCTTCGGCAGCGGATCCGCCCGCTTGATCAATTCGCTCAGCGAAAATCCCACCCACGGCACCACGATCGACCATCCCTCCACACATCGATGCCGATAAATGCGCTCCTCCGGTGCCGCCATCTTGATGATCGTGTCAATATCCAGCACCTGCTTCTGCTTGACGTCGCCATCAACCGTCACCGTCCACGGACGCGTCCTGAAATCCTTGGCCAGCCCCGCCGGCTCATACTTGTCCGTAGAGAATTCGTAAAAATTGTTGTAGTTCGTAACGTCCTTATAAGGAGTCTGCGCCTCGCTCGTGCTGAACGCACTCTTTTGAATCCCATCGATCTTGGCGTTAGCCTGCGCAATCAACGAAGGATTCACCAGATCGCCGACATCTCGCCAAGCCAAGCCCGCCACCGCAGCCGCTCCCGCCAGCCCCGCCCCAGCCAAAAACTTCCGCCGGTTCAAATACGTCGACTTCGGCGTAATCTCAGAAGAAGGAATCCCACCCGATTTCCCAATCAACATAATTCACCCTCATCCCCCACACCTACTATTGCTAACCCAGTTGAAGTACGCACAGCTCCCGGACATGGATGTCCCGCCACCGAATACCCACCTTATTAGTATAGGACGACCCAGGGAAAGAAAAGTTTCAAGCGAGAGTGGGTAACCCGGAGGTCAGAGGTTAGAGGTCAGATTGCAGAAGTAGAACCATCAGAGTCAAATTGCGCGATTTTTACCTCTGCAATCTGACCTCTAACCTCTCACCTGACGCGAACAGCGAACGACCATCGACCAGCCTTCCTCTCAGTTCCCCGCCGACTTCGCGATCGCCTTCCCCGGCTTCGCCCGCAGAACTTCGCGGACCTTCTTGGCGAGATTTTGCAGCGTGAAAGGTTTCTGCAAAAATGCTGTCCCCGCGCTAAGCACCCCCTGCGTCGCGACCGTATCTTCCGTGTAGCCCGAAAGAAACAGCACTCCAATCCCCGGACGCAGCGCCAGCAGTTGCTTCGCCAGTTCGCGTCCTCCCATGCCCGGCATCATCACATCGGTGATCAGGATATCGATCGGCTCCTTGCACCCCGCGGCGACGCGCAACCCTTCTTCGCCATTCTCTGCTTCGATCACCTTATAGCCGCGCGAGACGAGCGTGAGATGCACCAGTTCGCGAACCGATTCCTCATCCTCCACCAGCAGCACCGTCTCCGATCCCCCCGTTTCGTGCGGAGGTGCCGCCACCGGGCTTATCTCTTCCGCCGCATCTTCCACTCGCGGCAGATAGACATAAAAGGTCGTCCCCACTCCCACCTCGCTCTGTACGAACACATATCCGTTGCTCTGCTTGACGATGCCATACACCGTCGACAGCCCAAGACCCGTTCCTTTTCCTTTTTCCTTGGTCGTAAAAAAGGGCTCGAAGATCCGCGACTGGGTCTCCTTGTCCATTCCATGCCCGGTATCCGAAACCGAGATCACCGCATATCGCCCCGGCAGTATAAACCGGTGCTGGCTGAAATTCGATCCCACCGTAACATCGGCGCTCTGCAAAGTAAGCTTCCCGCCTTCAGGCATTGAATCCTTCGCATTCACCACCAGATTCATGATGACCTGCTCCAACTGGCTCGCGTCGGCGCGAGTGTGGCCGGTTTGCGTCGAGAGCCGCGTCGCCAACTCGATATTTTCCCCAATCAGCGGCCGCAGCAGCCGCTCCATGTCTCCCACGACCTTATTGACGTCGACCACTTTCAACTCCAGCAGTTGCTTCCGGCTGAAAGCCAGCAATTGCCGAGTCAGCGTCGCCGCGCGATCCGCCGCCTGCTGAATCGATTGCACCTTGTCGTGCAGCGGCCCGTCCTTTTCCAGTTGCTCCAGCAATACCTCGGTATATCCGTTAATCACCATCAACAAGTTATTGAAATCGTGCGCGACCCCACCGGCGAGCCGCCCCACGGCATCCATTTTCTGCGCCTGGCGAAGCTGTTCCTCCAGTTGCCGCCGGTCGGTGATGTCCTCCGCAATCAGCTCCAGCACTTCTTCCGGCTCATCGGTGATAGTTGCCGCGCAGCCGCTGAGCCGCACGATGATTACTCGCCCTTCTTTGCGCTTCCACTGCACTTCCACGCCGTTCAGGCTGCCCGTCCGCCGATTGTCCTCGGCCAGCCGATCAAGCTCCTGCGGATTCACAAACACATCGCGCCGCACATCCAGCCTGAGCAGATCCTCTACCGATTCATACCCCAGCATCGTGATCAGCGCCGGATTCACATCCAGAAATCTTCCGCCGACCGTGCACCGGCAAATGCCGAACGCCGCGCTCAAGATCAGCGATCTTGATCGCGCCTCCGACCTTCGCAACGCCTCCTCATAACGCTTGTGCTCGATCGCCGCCGCCAGTTGCTGCGAAACAAATTTCAGTATCTCGCGGTCCCGCTCTCCAAAGCGTGTGTTCTTGTTGTAGCTCTGTACCACCAGCGCTCCAATCGAACCCATGCCGCTCTTCAGCGGAACTCCCAGCCAATCCACCGACGGAGCGCCAATCAACTCCACCTCGCCGCGCCGCACCAGTTCCGCAAACACCGACGGAGTCGCCAGCAGCGGCTCGCCCGACCGCAGCACATATTCCGTCAATCCCCGTCCCAGCCGCTTCGGCGCAGGCGTGGGGTCCTCTTCATCCACGAAATAAGGAAAGCTCAGCAGCTGCGACTGCGGATCATAAAGTGCGACGTAGAAGTTCCGCGCATTCATCAACTGCCCGACGATATTGTGAATGGCCGCAAAGAATTGCTGCAAATCCTCCGCCGACTGGCTGCGCGCCGCAATCGCATACAACGCCGCATTCAACTCCTCCGCCCGCTTCTGCTCCGTGATATCGCGATAGGAGGCATACGCCCCCACCCTCTTTCCGTTCAGGAACACCGGAGAAGTCGAGAGCTGCACCTCGACCAGCGACCCATCCTTCCGCCGCCGCCGTGTCTCCAGCGAAAGTTTGCTCTGCGTCTTGATGCACTCCGAGATCCACGCCGTTTCCGCATAGCGATCCGGCGGCACAATCAGTTGATCGAGTGCCTTCCCCACCGCTTCCCCCGCGCTGAACCCGAACACCCGCGTGAATTCCCCGTTGATGCGCAAGATCCGCCGCTCTTCGTCGATAATGCTGATCGCTTCCGGAGCGTTCTCGATGAGCTGTTCGAAGTAGGCTTTCTCCAGCGTAAGCGATGCTTCCGCCGCATCGCCGTTCGCCAGGTATTCTGCCTGCGGAAAATCGTGAGCTGGGAGGCGATGCGCGTCGTGGCTGGCAGCAGGCGTGAGATCGGGAGCAGAACCCGCAGTAGGGCTAAGAGTATTCGCGATGATCGGTCGCCCGCTTTGCTCGAGAGCATCGCGCAACGCCTTCGCCGGCAACTCGTTCCCACCTGCTGCCGGGGCGAACTTCTCCCCCATACAGTCTTCTCCCTCGGCTCTGACTTTATTGAAATGGTAAGTGGGGGGACCTGTTTGCGGGTAGTTACGGCGGTAATGGAAATTTTCAAATTGGGAAAGCAGACATCTCAGGAAGCGTTCGACAGCAAGACGCACACCTGTCGCAAAGTAACCTTTTGTTCTTCCGTCACGACCAGAAACTCCACGCCGCAGCGCAGCCCGTCGCTATATCGCACCACCCCGCGCACCTTCATAACCCCAGGCGCCGCTGGAATTGGAAACTCAAGCGACACCACTTCTCCCGCCTGCACCTGTCCGCTCAACGTCGCTCCCAGCCCATCTTGCGCCAGTTCATTCGTTCGTCCCCACAATGTCGTCGTAACGCCGTCGCGAAACACCGACACTTCAACCCGCACGTCAAAACGATACCGCGGAAACCGCCGCTCCTTCTTCTGCGCCGTGGCCGCTGCTCGCGCGTGATCGCTCAATCCAATTTCTCCATTTTCCCTTGCGTCCAAGGCCGACTTGCGATTGTCCTTCACACACGCCCACACCTCAACGGCATCAAAGTGCATGTACCACCGAAGACCGAGGTTCTTGTCCGCATTTGGTAGGGGCTCAGTCTTACTCGTTTTAGAAGGGCATTGCTAGTCTCACTCGTTTTGAAGGGGCACGGCTTCAGCCGTGCCGTAAGCATCGCATTTTCACTGCGGCTTTACAGCTTGCTGAAAAACGCGCCTTTGTCCTTGCTTTTGGGTGGCGCAGCGGTTCACCGCTGCGATAAGAGCCCCGTTTTCAATGACGGCTTCAGCCGCTGAGGGAAACGCCGCCGCCCGGCATGAGTTTTTCAGCACTCAGTTTAGCCGCTGAGGGAATGCATTGTTTCAAACTGAGCCACCGCCCCGCATTCGTATTTCTCCGTGCCTCCGTGGTGAAAACCCCGATAGACACCACCCAGGCGGTCGGTGCATGCACCACCGAAGTCAGCAGTTCTGCCAATTCCTTGGCTCGTCGCGTCATCAGCCTGCGAAGAAGAGAGAAGGG
>Ga0187859_10002764_pt1 | contig 10878 bp, 5 predicted proteins | sample June2016WEW_10_1_2_FD_133019 | JGI IMG/M metagenome (GOLD analysis project Ga0187859, IMG submission 133019) | Peatland microbial communities from SPRUCE experiment site at the Marcell Experimental Forest, Minnesota, USA - June2016WEW_10_10 | ecosystem: Environmental > Terrestrial > Soil >... | reverse complement strand
GCGTTTCCTGAAGAAATTCGGGTGGCGGGAGGCACGACGGGGAAGCAGGCTGCATCCTAATGAGTGAATTCAAGATGAGGCGAATTTCAAAGATGCTGCGAACTCCGCGCTGCGAGCTGCGAGCGGGCAGTACAAGGGTTGGCCTCTGGCTCGAAGCTCGAAGCTCGCGGCTCGCGGTTGGTTTGGTGCTATGCGCTTTTCTCGTCGGCTCCGGCTCTGGCTTGCTGGCGGAGGAGCCAGATACCACCATCACAGTGGATGTGAAGCTGGTGAATGTGTTCGTGACGGTGACGGATGCGCGCGGGGCTCCGGTGGCCAATCTGCAGAAGGAAAATTTTGTTCTGAAGGAAGACGGCAAGGAGCAGAAGATCGCGATTTTCGACAAGGAATCGGCTTTACCGTTGTCGATTGTGCTGGCGGTGGACACGAGCCTGAGTACGCGAAAAGATTTACCGCTCGAATTGTCCTCCGCGCGCAAGTTTGCGCACGCGATTATGCGGGCGCAGGACGGACTGGCGGTGTACAAGTTCAGCGAGACGGTGAGCCAAATGGTGCCGTTTACCTCCGATTTGAAAAAGATCGACGAAGGTATTGAGCATCCGCGGAACGGCGCGGCGACAGCGCTTTACGATGCGGTTTACCTGGGATCGCATGCGCTGACGCGGCGGCAGGGAAGGAAAGTGATGGTGGTGATCACCGACGGAGGCGACACCATGAGCCAGGTGGATTACAAAGAGGCGCTGCGCGCGGCGCAGGAGGCGGAGGCGATTATTTATAGCATCATCATCGTGCCCATCGAAGCGGACGCGGGGCGGGACACCGGCGGCGAGCATGCGCTGATTCAGATTTCAAGCGATACCGGCGGCAAGTATTACTACGCCACGTCGGCGGCGCAACTGGACGAGGCCTTTCAGAAGATCAGCGATGAACTGCGAACCCAGTATCTGCTGGCTTATTATCCTTCACAACGGCATTCCAGTTCGGACTTCCGGCAGTTGCACGTGGATCTGACGAACGCGCCGCCGGGCGGTCCGTTTCAGTCGCACTACCGCGCGGGGTATTACACGCACAAGGGGACGTTTTGAATACAGCCTGCGAGCCGCGAGCCCCCAGCGGCTAAAGCCAGGGCTGAAAATAGGACGTTACCGCAGCGGTAAACCGCTGCGCCACTCAAAAACAAGAACAAAACCGAGTTTTTCGGCAAACTGGGAAGCCCTTGCAAGACAAATTCAAACTGACTCACTAAGAAACGCGGACATCGCGACGGGGAAGGGCCTGCATCTAGTAAACTGTTCCATTCCATTGCAGTGGAGACTTTAAGACCTTAGACGCGGAATCGCTTCCAGGTTCTACATGAGATTCCGCCCCAGGAGAGTCACTTTGTTCGATTGCTCTGGCTTACGCGTTCGTCGTGGCCTGTTTATTCAGATATTCCTAGTGGTTGCGCTGACGGTTGCGCTGTCGGCGCAGGAAGAAAATCCCAATGCTGGCACGATTCAAGGCACGGTGCGTGACGACGTCGGCGCTCCAGTTGCGGGAGCGCGGGTTTTGTACAGTTCGCAGGCTACGGACACGCGGGGCGCGACCCGGTCGGACAAGGACGGGAAGTATGTTTCCGAGGCGGTGCCGCCGGGCGTTTACGTGGTGCGAGTGGAAGGGCGCGACATGATTCCGGTCGACACCAGCGTGACCGTGGCCACGGGAGCGGCTGTCACGGCGGATTTCAAGCTGGAATGGATTAGTCCCGGCCCGGTGCGGCTGGAGAGCAAATTCAGTGGGGACACTCCCGACAAGTTGCCGATTGACGGTCGTAACTATCTGAATGCTGGACAGTATGATCCCGGTGTGCAGGCGGTGGATGGACGGACTTACACTCCGGGCAAGGACGCGATCCAATCGCTCTCGATCGACAGCCAAACGGGGCGAACCACGCACTTCGACATGGATGAAGTCGAAGTGATGGATGAGACCAAGGGCGCATCGACGATGAACCTGCCGGCGGAAGCGGTTCGCGAAGTGATCGTGTCGCGAGCGACGCCGGAGTTGTTTCAGTCGTTGAATGCGGCCGGTGCGGTGCGGATTACGACGCGCTCTGCTGGAGACGAATGGCACGGCAATTTGTTTGGAGATGTGCGCGACCGGGATCTTGGCGTCACCGGATTTCCGAAGGGAGGTCCGGGTTACAGCCGTCAGCAGTATGGATTTGGAGCGGGCGGGGCGTTGATCAAGGACAAGGCGTTTCTATTTGTCGGCGGAGAACGCAGCAAGCAGGACGGTGATTTGCCGATTCAGCTCGGATTCCCCTGCTCGGGTGCATACATTCCAGGATTGTGCGGGACAAGTACGTCGGACCAGCTTAGCCTGCAGAGCGCATATTTTCGCGAGAACATGCTGACGGCGCGGCTGGATTATGACTTCAACGAAAACGTGAAGGGGTTTGCGCGGTTCAGCTATGACAATGTGAACGAGATCGGGCCGTCGGATAGCCAGTCGAACTTTCGCAACCAATACAACGTTCCAGCGGCGGTGCTGGGTGTGGATTGGAATCAGGGGCGGTTTGTGAGCAGCGCTCGCTTCGGCTATCAGAAGATGGTCAACGCGATCAATCCAGCTCTCGCCGATTCGCTGATTCTGCCGGGGGCGCCTTTTCACATGCAGATCGGATCCTATGCGCTGGGACCGAGCGAGGACGGACCGCGGCAGACGATTCAGCGCGACCTTTTCGGGCGCTATGACAGCCGCACTCTTTACAAGGTGAAGCACACGATACGGTTCGGGGGAGCGATTCATCGCATCACCCAGGGAGATTTTTTCGCGCCGGGAAACTTCGGACCGTCGGTGACCAGTTCGAACGGCCTGGACGTGATCGGCGCCATTAACAGCAACCCGAACCTGGCGCCGATTTTCCCCAACGATCCGCGGGGAGCTGCCGACAATCCGCTGAATTATCCGGTGGGGACGGTCACGATTTTCAACGGTCTGGGAAATTTCAGCGAGAACTCGGCCTTCAACCGCCCGACGGGCGGGCACTTTGACACCCGGTTCGAGGGCTACGTCGGCGATACGTACGACGTCATTCCGAACCTGAGCATCACCGTGGGCGTCAATTATGTGCTGGATACGGGACGCACGAACGGTGACATACCGCCTGCGCTCTGTTCGGAGATCAACACCACGATCGTGAAGACTCCTCCTTGCACGACTGGTTTTATTCTCGATCAATTCGATCTGTTGGGATTGCAAAACGTGGGCGCGGGCAATTCGATCGGCAGGCGAGTGGCCCAACCGGAGTACAATTTCGCTCCGCAGGCGGGTCTAGCGTGGGACCCGGGACACAATGGGAAAACAGTCGTGCGCGCGAGCGGCGGACTGTTCTATGACAATTTTCTGCTGCAGAACATTTATCAGGATCGCATCAATCGCCTGTCAAACGGGCAATATAACCGCAGCCTGACATTGTGTCCGACGGGATCGGTGTTGTTTCCTGATGGATCGGTGGTGAATTCGGTGGCCGTTCCCGGACAGCCGACGCTCGATATCGCAACCCAGATTTGCGGGCAGGCGATTGGCAGCGTGGCGCCGGCCATCGAAAAATTGCAATCGGACTTTCTGGCCGCGCAATCGGCCGTGACCGGCGGGCCCAACGTCTACTCGCTGACGAACAGCATCGCGGATTTTGGCGGTATGTTGGCGCCCGGCTTCAAAACGCCGCGCGTGTTGGATATGTCCTTTGGAATTCAGCATCAGCTCGGCGAGCGCGGCATGTTCTCCGCCGACTACGTGCGCCAGATCGGCACCCAGTTCCCTCTGGGGATCGACACCAATCACGTGGGAGACGCGAGCTACCTGACCGATGGCGACAATTCGAATCCCTTGATGAATAACTATGCGGCGGAGTTGTCGGCGATCAATGCCACCGTAACCGCGGCGGGATGCGGGCCCGCAACATCGACGGGTGGCAGTTCGCAAGCCGCTGTGAATTGCTATTTGCAAAACGTGAAGACCGCAAGCATTACCGATTTCGCGCGCAACGGGCTGGATTCGTCGAACGCATTCTGCGGACCGTTTCCGTGTTCGGTGTTAGGCAAACAACAGGCGGCGTTCGGCGGAGTGAATCCGGCGGTGGGATCGAACGTCATGTACTTTCCCGGCGGGCGATCGAAATATGCCGGCGTGCACCTCACCTACCACGGGGTCAGCGGACTGAACCCGGCGCGGCGGGTGCAGCGCTTCGAATTCACCGCCGCGTATGCGCTCTCCAAATATAAGAGCAACGTGGCCGAGCCGGATGGCAGCGGCGGAGATTATTCAGTGCTGAACCCAGCCGAGGATTACCGCCATCCGCGCGCCTATTGGGGAGCGGCGGGGCTGGACCGGACGAACCAGTTCACGCTGATTCCGACGGCGGATTTGGCGCATGGCCTGCGGCTTTCAACCATCATCCACCTCGCGTCGCCGCTGCCGCTCAGCGCTTTCATTCCGCAAATGGATGGAGGCGGAGTGGCCGGAGAAATCTTCCGCAGCGATATCAGCGGAGATGGCACCGTGGGCGACCCCTTGACCGGGGCGATTCTGGGCAGCACGGGAAGATATTCGACCAGCAAATTGACCAAGGCCATCGCGTATTACGACAACAACGTCGCAGGGAAGTTGACGCCAGCCGGCCAGGCGCTGGTGAATAGCGGCTTGTTCACGCAGAGTCAACTGCTTGAGCTCGGCGCTTCTGCGCCTTTGATCTGCTCGAACATTCGCTCTCAAGGCCAGGTATGTCAAGGGCCGCCAGAGCACGCCGCGACTGCGACGTGGCTCAAGACGATCGATCTGCGCCTGAGCCGGCCAATCCAAGTTACCGAGCGAGTGAAGCTGGAGCCGAATCTTTCCGTGTTCAACGTTTTCAACTGGGCGAACTACGGGGGCGCGGGTAATCAGTTAAGCGGCGTGCTGGATGGCGCGCCGGGCACTTCGCTCAACAACTCGAGCGGCCCGGCATCCTGCGGCGCCTCCACTACCTTCTGTACCGCGAGGCTGGACCGGGTTCTGGCCGGTTCGGGCACCTACGCAACCGGCGCGCCACGGCAAATCGAACTCGGAGTGCGGATCACTTTTTAGCCGACGACAATCGACAGTCAGGCAGCGCGAAACCTGGCTGTGCGTCTGAGGTGTAGCGAATCCCCCGGCGCTTTCCGAAGCGGTTCTTTGCGCTCTGGGTATGGATATTCACTGCTCTGCGACCATGTTTTGCTACAAGAGCGCAAAGTTTTTACCTTTTCAGCGGTTTGCGTATTTTTTTTTGGTAAAACCGCGATTTCGGTCTTGACATCGTTTGGGAATGAGCTAAGCTTCCGACTGTCAGTGCAAGGCTTTTTCGAATCCCCACGTGAAAGCCACGCTGATCGCGGGGTCATAGAACCTTCACAATTGTGAAACACAAAACTTCCAGGAGGAAATAAACAGTGAAACTGAAAACTTTGGTGCTTATCACTTTGGTGGTATTTGCCTGCAGCGTTATGTTCGCCGAGGGTCCGGCAAAATCCTTGTCTTCGGCTAAGGGTTCTGCTTGGGGCAGCGGCCACATGTCACTAACCAGACAGGCTTCAGACTTCTACCAGTCGGGAACGTTTGATTACAGCAACGCCAACGCGAACGGACTATGGAACGCGAATTCGAGCGGATACGGAATTAACGGGCAGGTGTTCGTTTCGTATGAAGCACCGGGCACCGGCGCTTCGATTACCGACATCACGTTCTATGAGCTGATTGACGGCACGACCGGCTTGGGCAGCGGAACCTACACCATTCTCGACGGCAACGTGACTTCCGGCAGCGGCGGCACGACCTACAAGACTGGCAATTGCTCATCGGTTACAAACTCCTACACCGGAATCACTGGTTTCGGACTCCCGCTTTACGCTATCACCTGCAACATTAAGAAAGCGGTCAAGCTGAAGGCTGGGGTTAGCTACTGGATCAACTTCGACCCAAATATTTATCTTCTCGGCTACCTCGGTGACATCGAAGATATGCCAGATGCCACTTATTACGGTGGTGGGTCCGATGAATTCTACAACTCGTATTTCAACTCCTCGGCTTTCGGCTACACTTTTGCCCCGACGTGGACCTACTCTTCGGGCGGAGCCTGCGGCGGCATCGGTTGCGACGACTTCATGATCTCGCTCTCCGGCACGCTGTAACTGAACCCGAACTGCTGATGTATGTAAAATCCGACCGGTCCCTTCGGGGACCGGTTTTTTTTGCCCCACAACGCGTTCGTCGCCCCGCCGCATTGCGCCCAAAACGCATTCGTCATAGTATTGCTGGAATGCGTTTTTTCATCGTTGGCCGAAAGAACAGCGTAACTCGCAGCTTGCTGTGTGTTGTCTGTTGGGCGGTGAGCGCGCTGGCGGCCAATTCTCCGGTCACGGCCAAAGCGGGCGCGGCTGCCACCCCGGCGCCTCCCAATATCCTGATAATCACGCTCGATACCACGCGCGCCGACCGCATGGGATTTCTGGGATCGAAGCGCGGCCTGACCCCGAATCTGGACGCTCTGGCGCGCGACTCCGCCATCTTTACCCACGCCTACGCCCAGGTTCCAATAACGCCCGCCTCGCACGCAAGCATTTTTACGGGTACCTATCCGCAATTTCATCAACTGAACAACTTCGGGGTGCCGCTGGCGAAAGATCTGCCCTATGCCCCGGATATCCTGCACTCCCACGGATATCAAACCGCGGCGTTTCTGGGAGCCATTGTCTTCAATCCGGAAGTCGCTCCCGGCTTTGACCGCGGCTTTGATACCTACGATGCCGGGTTTCACAGCGAGGGTCCGGGACAGGATACTTTCCGCACGGTGCAGCGTCGCGGGACCGAAGTCGTAGCGCATGCGCTGGCGTGGCTGAGCAAGCATCCCAAGGGGCCGTTTTTTGTTTGGGTGCATCTCTACGATGCTCACGATCCCTACGATCCTCCCGAGCCTTACAAGAGCCGCTACGCAAAGGACCTGTACGACGGTGGCATCGCCTACGAGGATGCGGCCGTGGGCAAGCTGTTTCGCCAACTGAAGGCGCGTGGCCTCTATGACAACACCATCATTGCCGTGATGGCGGACCACGGGGAATCGCTGGGCGCCCACGGGGAAGAAACACATGGCATTTTTATTTACGACGAGACCATCCAGGTTCCGCTGGTGATCAAACTGCCGCGGGCAACCGGAGTGCCGCGGCGGATTGACGAGCGGGTGGAGTTGGTCGACGTATTGCCGACGCTGTTGCAGGCAACGAAGATTGCGGTCCCGGCGGAAGTGCAGGGACAATCGCTGCTGGGGTTGATGGGCGCGAAGGCGGCCGATCCAGACGGCACGGAAGGCTGGCACGATCGCCCCGCGTATGCCGAATGCGACTACCAGCATATTGTGCTGGGCTGGAGCTCGCTACGCTCGCTGCGCAGCGGAAAATACTATTACATCGAAGCGCCACGCCAGGAACTTTACGACGCGACCAAGGACCCCGCCGAGGAGCGTAACCTGGCGCCCGACTCGGCCGCGGTGGCTGACACTCTAAGAACTCAGCTGCACGATTTTCGGCAGAAGACTGCCAGCCAGCGGGAAGCGCCGAAGGTGACCATCGATCCATCGGCACAGGGGAAACTGGGGGCGCTCGGGTACCTGGCGGCCAGCGCAGCCCAAGGGGCGGCAAGCGGCCAGGACGGCCCGGATCCCAAGGATCACATTGAAAGTGCCAACGAGATGCGCCGCGCAGAGATGCTTCATCAGTCCATGCATTTCGCGGAAGCCAACGCGCTCCTCAAAGAACTACTCTCGAAGGATCCCACCATGCCATTTTATTGGCGGTTGGGTGAGTGGATGTTCGAGAACCGGCAGTTTCAAGAAGCGGTCCCGGTTCTGCGCCATGCGGTCCAACTGGACCCGGAATCGCCGGCCCTGAACTTAAGGCTGGGCGAGGCTCTCGTAGAAACTGGAGATTACGCGGGAGCGGTTCCGCCCCTGGAGATTGCCGAGGCCAAGCTCTCAAACGTTCAGAAGGTCCATCTTCTGTTGGAGGCGGCTTATTCGCGAACCCGCCGCGTGCCTGAAACCATCCGGGAGTGCGAGGCAGTGCTCCAGTTCGCTCCCGACGATTACCCCACCCATCTGATTCTGGGCCGGTTCCTGGAAGTCTCGGGAGACTTGGATGGCGCTGAGATGAACTTGAAGATAGCGGCGGAGCTTGAGCTCACGGCGCCCGATCCCCATATATACCTCGCCAGTGTTTATGCCAAGCAGGGCAGGTTGGAAGATGCCGACCGCGAACGGGCTGAAGCCGAGCGCTTGCGAGGCGGCGCCCCAGCTCGTCAGTAAATCTGCCCAATTAAACTGGTCCCTTCCGGGACCATTTTTTGCTTCACAACACGTTGTAGCCCAGTTTCCCGGCGCATTGCGCCGGGAGCAACAAACGCCCACCATGCTGGAACGTGTTTTTCAGCCCCGGTCATCGTCGTTTTGCTATCGCGCGGTTTTGTTATCGCGCAAAATTTTGCGTGGTCCTTGAACCGACACTATGCGGTGACACTCAATGCGCCACCGGAATTGCTCTCCGTCTGACTGATCGCGTTGGCGTTGAGCAGGTTGACGATGAGTTGGTCGTTGCTCTGCTGGTTGAGGTTGATGTTGATTTGCTGGGAAGAATTTCCCTGCGTTGTATCAATGGCAATTGTGTCTCCCGAACTGCCGCTGCCAAGATTGATGGTGATTTCTTCCGGAGATGCCGAGGAGGAATTATTTTCTTGGCCGAGGTTGATGACGATTTCCGGCGTGGTGGCCGATCCGCTCGAAGCACCGGAGCCAGAAGCGCCTCCCAGGTTGATGATGATTTCAGGAATGCTGGAAGTCCCGGCCGTGGTCGGACCAACGGACGTGGGGCCAACGGGCTGAGCGACGGGTTGTAACGGCGTGGCGCTGACGGGCGCGGGCGTGGGGCCGACGGGCCGGGCGACGGGCGGCGGAGTTACGCTGACGGGCGCTGGAGTGGGGCCAACGGGCTGGGCGACGGTCGTGCCGTAACCAGAAATCGCCAGTTCGGCTTGTACGTTTTTGTTGAAAGTGCCGGCAAGCGTTGTGAAAGCTGACTGGGCTGCGGCGAGATTGCCAGATTGCAGGGCTGTTCCGATGGCTTGGAAATCCTGGGTGCGAGCGGCGCTTTGAAATACTTGACCATTGGCGTTGGGGCCGCTCTGGCCGAGCGTCGTCAGGGTGTTAAAGTCCTGTTGAGCTGCGGTCTGGTTGCCGGTCGCGAGATCTTGTCCAAGTTGTTGGAGATCCGACAGCCGCTGCTGGCGGTAGGCCTGCAGTTGCTGATAGATCGAAGACGTGCCAGTGGTGGTTGTAGTGCCAGCCGCGGTGGGAGTTGCAGCGGTGGTTGGGGCGCCGCTGCTCGGTTCGGTGATGTTGATGTTTACCACCGTGGCCGGATTCGACTCGGCGGCAGTAGTTGAAGGGCTTTGTTTGTTGGTGAGAGTAGCAAAGGCCGCCTGGGCACCGGCCAAGTCGCCGGACTGCAGGTCCTGACCGATGGTTTCAAAAGCCTGGGCGCGGCTCGATTTGGAAAAAGGTTCGGAATTGGCAAAGGGGCCGTTTTGCCCGAGCGCCGCCAGGGTGCTATAGGCCTGCTGAGCGCCATTCAGATCCCCACTTTTGAGAGCGCTGCCGAGCTGCGAAAGATCGGCATTGCGGTTCTGGTAAAAGCTCTGGAGCTCCTGATAGATCGATTGGCTGGAAACCGCTGCGGTTGACATAAGTGCCCTCCTGACGACCTTTGCCGTCACATTCTCATGGGGTGGCAATTGCCGCCCTACAGACGTTATCGGTTGTGCGGGAGAATGACTTTAGAGGAAGCGCACGGGTACCTAAGTTCAATCGCCGACGGCAAAACACTAAGCCGGGACAGGAATCTGGACCCAATCGGTCGCGCGACGGCTGGAATCGTTCGATATTATCCCAGGTCAGCGGAACTGAACAACGTGGGAGCGAACCCGGCGCATCACAGCAGGGGTCGTATTTTCTTTTTTTTCGCTTGGCCAGTATAATCGCGGTTCGCCATAATCCTGTGCGAGTAGGTGTTTCGGTCCATTGTCCCAATGTTCTGCATCACTGGAGGCGCTGTAAGCAACATGAAAAAACTAGTCCTCGCCGCTCTGGCAGCTTTCCTTCTTCCGGGCATCTTGTCGGCTCAGAACTTTCCCGTCGAAGTATTCGGCGGTTACTCTTACTACAACCTTGATTTGCCGGCGAACCCCGGGCTGGGTGTGGCAACATCGACGCGACTGAATCTGAACGGTTGGGATATTTCGGGGTCAATCTTCCGGTGGCATCATCTTTCTGCGGAAGGAGATGTGAGCGGACACACAGTGAGCGATTGCAACAACAATACTTCGCAGAACTGCAGCAATTTCTCCTACATGTTTGGGCCGCGCTATAACCTGCGGGAAGGCTCCAGGTTGTCATTCTTTGCGCATGGCCTGGTGGGGCAGGATCGGGCCACGCTAAACCTAAACGGGGCTTCTCTGAACGATACGTCCCTGTCGTTCGCCGGGGGGTTTGGAGTCGATTACTGGATGTTTCGCCACATTGGAATTCAGTTGGGGCCAGTCGACTATATCTACACCCGTCATCTGAATGACGAGGACTATCCCAGCCAAAGCAACTTTCGCGGTTCCGTCGGAGTCGTTTTCCGATTTGGCGAAGGTGGGGGAGAACGGGCGCCGAAGTCCAAGCCGGCCGCTTCAGCTCAACCGGCGAGTGTGAGCGCGCGCCAGGCAGCTCAGCCCTCGGCAAATGTGCCGGGACACGGGATGGCGATTGCCGCACTTGGGATCGCGGTAGGG
>Ga0187859_10002762_pt1 | contig 10885 bp, 9 predicted proteins | sample June2016WEW_10_1_2_FD_133019 | JGI IMG/M metagenome (GOLD analysis project Ga0187859, IMG submission 133019) | Peatland microbial communities from SPRUCE experiment site at the Marcell Experimental Forest, Minnesota, USA - June2016WEW_10_10 | ecosystem: Environmental > Terrestrial > Soil >... | reverse complement strand
TCATTGGGTAACGAACAGCGATCCGGCGTTTCTCCGCATCCTCGCAAAGTCTGAACGCTACAAATTGCGCTACGACGCTGCGAAACAGCAAGTCCCACATGTAGAGGTGATGTGATGCTGCGTCTCGACAAAGTCATCAAGCCGTGGAAAGAGAGCGCAGCTCTCAACGACCACATCAATCTCTATGGCTTCTGGAATGAGACGACCTTCCTCACCAAGAGCGGCGATGTGGGGATGGTCCTCAGTATTTCCGGCGTGGACTACGAGAGTCTTGACCGGTCGGAACAAGAGTATGCAGTGAAGCGGTTAGAAGCGGCGCTTAAGGCGTTTGGCCCAGGCTTCCACGTCTACCAATATCTCTTCAAGACATGTGTTGTGGGCACGATGATGTTGCAGGTTCTCCCACCCGACAACTCTTTCGGCGACTTGGCCAAGTTCCTCATAGGATGGCTCCTCCTGCCCGCGCCATCGGGTAACCCCGGAGACTACGACAATCAGCCAATCACACTTGGTACGGTGCTCGACTTCCAAACTCAAATGAAGGATAGCGATTTCTGGAAAGGTTTTCCGGACGCCGCGCTCGTGGTTACAAAGAATCAATTCGTGCCAACGCTCAAAACGTTACAGCAAAACCAAGATGAACCATTAGCCGTGATTCCGCCGTGGCCCGGGTCTTCGTTTAGCTACGTCCCTGGAGGCGCACCACCCGTGACTGGAAAGCCTCTAAAAGTAATGGAAGGAAATAGCCCGATGGACGGTGATAATGCTGCCTTCGTTGAATATTGTCACCACCTAATTGTGGGTGCGCTGTCAGAAATTGGTTTGTTTATTCAGAGCGCACCGGGTGAATCACGTTACGACCGGGCGAAGTCTATGAAATGGTCTGAGATTTGGAATCAGATGTTCGCGCAACTGTGATTGCGCCATCGTGAAGAGGATTATCAAATGCCAACAGATAAGGATCCACAGACTCGTTTGGACCGGGTGGCGCGTGACCTTTCCCGAACTTTATTGCACGGTGCACGACCGTCTGACGTGGCCACAAACATCCGTCCCGCCACAGTCCTTACGGGCCAGCAAATGCGTATCGACCTCCCTCCTACCGATCTTAATTTCAGGTTCGACGTCGACGGATCGAGCAGTCCCTTGATTGTTGATCACGCTCAGGCGGCCGAAACAGATCAGTTTATGAACGACGCGGTTGGAAAAGACAGCGCGACATACCTGAGCCTGAGTGTAGATCTCAATATTCCAACTTGGGTCTTCCAGCAGCGTCAACTATCTCTGCCAAATCCGCCAGCAAAGGCGGACACTGTTCCGGCCGGTGCTCTCAATATCGTGAAGCTACCATTATCAGTTCTTACAGAAGTGGATGGGTTCTCAGATCAGAGTTTCGTGTCCTTGTGGTCCATCGATCCCAGAGCCCTCATTCCAGTTTCCGTTTGGCAACCAGCGATCTTCCTCCGTTTCCAATTGCGAAAGATCAACAAGCCAACAGGGATACCTGACCCGTCACAGGTATATGAATTGATTGGGACACCTGAAGGAGATCGCTGGTTTCTCGACCAGCTAGGCTTACTTCCAGGGCCAGTCGTGCCAAATCCGCCACAGATTGATTCCATTGTCTTGACCCTAGAAAAGAAAGATAACCAAGGGAACGTCCTACGTAGCCCGGCTCTCTCCGAATGGTCGATATCGCGCGCCAATCTGACTCAGGAATCGCGACCTTCCGAAATTCGAGCATTTGCGATAGGAGCACCTCAGCCCGCCTCGCTGCCGTACATTGTGCTCTCCGGTGATACGGGGCAGGATCAGGACGCGTTGCGGCTTCTGCAGATGGCTAGCATCACCAATTCCGGGGGCTACTATATAGCTGCCACTACAGATTGGGCTGATGCCGAAAGCCTCATAGTGGGAGTAATCCTTCACCCAAAGAATGATCCAGACCCTTTAAGTAAAGAAAGCGCATGGCTGCCTCCAGCTGCGAATGCTCTTGCTCTAAACGCAGCGACAAGGCCCGATGCGGTACGGTTCAACGGGATTGAACACATAGAAGTCTCTCCTTACAGCCCACCAGGAACTGTTTCGTTCGGTTGGACTCGGGTGGTCCCGCAGGATCCAACGACAGCTGAGGACAAGTTCGGCTATGGGACCCTTAGCATCGTCGACTATTCCGCCACAGATGCGACCGGACAGCCGGTGCCCATGCTGGACGCTGTTCCCATAATATCTCCGATGAAGGAGCTTCCGGGTCAACACTATAAGCAGCTCGGTTCAACGGTCGTTCGTGATGGTGACCATTTCTCGGCAGCAACGAACGTCACCCCTCGTGCCAGCTCGGCGATGCGCCTGCTAGCAACTCATCATGTCGAGGCCGTCACTGCTGTCCACAGCGACTCGGCTGAGACTCACTATTATCGCGGTACCCTCGTGTGCTATGACAAAACTAGTGAGTCTCCCTGGCAACGGCTCAAGGATCCTAACCGCCGACAAATACTCATTAAGCCAGGATTTCGCGATGTCTTCGGTAACCGGTTCGACGCGTCCGCAGCACCCCTTTTTGAGCGGAAGTTGTTTTACACCGATGCGATAATTAGTCCAACCGATTGGCCGGGTCTGCACTTCGGAATTTACCCGGAGGTTCAATCGGGGCAGCCCAGCCTTTCTATCGAGCTCCTATACGATAAGAACGGTTTCGACGCTACACGTGCACAGCGTTTACGGGAGATACGTAATCAACTTCAGGGTGTAGCGAGCGATGTAACAGTGTCGCTCTTGGCTGATCCCATTCTCTCTGGGCCGAAGATCCTCGATATTCAGAAACTAATCCAGTATCTCGACTCCTGGGCCAATGGTGATTCGCAAGCAGTGTTGCCGTTGGGCACTTTTGCAATCGATGGAGCGGTGACACGTCTCACTCAGTGTCAGCCCACAGTGCGGATCGAACGTAAGCCGGACTATCTTCCTTCTGACGCAGATCTGCCTGGAGACCAAGTGCTTGCGACTCTGATTAAGCACCAGCTCACTTCGGCGACCGTCGAAATCGCTTTGCAAACAGATGCGGCTCCGACACTCCCGCCTAAACCCGGTGACCCCGAAAGACGTGACGAGTTCAGGATGGTCGCGCAGAAACTGCAAGAGGTCATCGCGACCCCATGTCGGACTCAGGTTGGTTTTCTCCGGAATCATCTAAACGTGCATGAGATTTGGCTGATTCCCAATTCGTTATTCCCATCCGTACCGCAGTCGGACGCTTCAGCCGCATGGTCATTCGCGACACCTTGCCCATTGCGTAACGTGCTGGGCAACGAATCGTTCAAGACGCCCGATTTCACAAAGAACGTCAACACGGATCCGGTGTGGAAAAAATATGGAGTTCCGCTTAACGACAAAGCAGTAATCGACCAAGACTTCGACGAACTCGGGCGGATCGCCTTCCGAATGTTGGAAAGCGAAACAGCGGATCTGAACTCGCTAATTCCCCGAGGGAACGCTGTCACCCTCCGGTCTCTTCTCAGAACGCGCGAAGCTATCGCCAACCAACTAGCTACCTTCAATAGCACAGGTCGAGGTCCGGGATTCACAGTACCTTTACTCGATAAAACGGTCGATCTAGATCCAGCCGCAATTACCCGAATTGCAAAAGACGCTTTTCTTGGAGACTTGAGTTCGTTTTATAGCGTTTCAACAATCCTCCAGTTGCCACTATCTAACCCAGGAGACAGCAACATCCAAACTTTTCAGGGCAAGGTTGCACCTAATGTCAGCCTGGCACAAGCCCCTGATCCGAACCAACCGACGTTCTCTGACATTCTCCTCTCCGGAGGTGACTCGAAGGTTACCTTGCTGTACGACTTACCCCCGAAAGCTACCAGTTCCTCGGATGTGCCTCCTCTCCAATCCCTGACAGTGAACATTTTTCACGTTCAATTGCCACTGCCTGGAGCGCTGCCGGGTGCAAGTCCTTTCAACGAGGGTCCTTGGATTGAGCTGGCCTCGCCTTTTGCGCTTACTTGGAAAGGCTTGTCGGAGCCGATTCCTGTAGCAGCCCGAAAGTTTCCATCAAAGCCGATCATTCGGTCAACCGAAACAACTATGCCCGTTTTGAATCCGAAAAAGGTTACGGGTTCAGACGCTGCATTGCTCTCACAGTGGGGATGGAGATTCTCGTTCAGTTTGATTAATGGAATTAAGGATGTCGACATCGTTCACATAACGGTTCGATATCCACAATACCAGCCCGCACCACTGAGGTTGAATGCACTAGCACTGGCCGACGACTGGTCTCCAATCTCTCTTCTAAACGCTCTAGTCTCCATCAAGTTGTTGGGAGACAACTGGGACGGTGCTGCCGTCGCTTCCACCCGATTGCAAATATTGGACGATCTGTCGGAATCATTGTTGAACTACGTTGGGCACGGTCCAGGCAGTGGTGCAACGTCCATGGCTTCTGTGCTCGCGGGAAAAGAGCCTCTCGATATTTTCTCGGTGAATTTCGAAGAAACCACTATCAGCGATGACGCACGAGAAGTGATGAAAGGGCCTATAACGATCACGTGGACTCCGCCCTCTAAAGATCAAACGCGAGTAGACACGGCCAGCTTGGAAGCTGTCGCAGGTGCAAATGGAAATGCTGCATTCCTAACAGGACTGAGTCCTGTTCGCGGCTATAGAGTCAGTTTGACTTTAAAACGTAACGAACAGTTTTTAGGACAGCCAGCTAACAAGCTGCTGGTCTATCAGTGTGCACCTGTCGAGTCACCATTTGATTCTCGGCCACTCAATAGCTGGGACGCGCTCTTTTTCGACATGAGCGGTCAATCCATGATGTCAGCGCTCCAAGCTTTTTTTGGAGGCATCTTCCACGGGGCGGATTTGTCGCAGCTGAGCATGGAAGCTGGCATTTCCCTTGTGTGGAATAAAGGTTCCATGGGCGCTGTTACTCCCTTTTCAATCTTGCCGGCTGACATGAAGCCTGGTGCCGGAACAGTCCAGGATGTGGTCAGTTTCGTTAGCGACAGGTGTAAAGAGCTTGTCGGTGCTGCGCTGGTAAAACCTCCAGAGACTGATTCAGCCTCTATCCGTCTCCGGGTTAAGATCACGGCTAGCGAAACAGCCTCAGGTTCACGGACGCTAATAAACGTACCCGCGATCGATTTTGCGTTACCAAGCACAAATATCGAGAACCTTGCAAGAAGGAGTGAAATAAGCCAGATGTCCGAACAAATCAAAGACCAAAATGGATTGCGGCGCGTAGAAGGCGAATTCGCTTCAGCTCTGCTCCAGATCGTGCAGAAGGTTCTTTCAAACAAGCCAGACCCAGCTGGGCCTGTGCTATTCCCCCACGGTGTCGGGACATTGGAAATGACGGCGAGCGTAGAGCCGCAAAAGATTAACTTTTCGGTGAAAATCACGGATGCGCTCGCCAAGCCAATAACGGGTGTCTCGCCGCGAGTGGCGCTAGAGTTTGCGCCCGGGGCGATTGCCGATGACATTCTTAATTATTGTGTCTCGCTGGATACGGCAGACGATCCAGTCATGAAGGACTGCAACGCGTTTGTGAAGAAAGTTGGTTCGCATTTCGGCGTCACGATCCCCGATCTCGATGCCGATGGAATCGTCGATTCGTTCTCCTCAGCGCCGTTCAGCAAGACCACTATGGACCCCGCCACTGCAATGGCCTGGGCAAGCGATGGACTCGTCGTGGCCGGAATGAAAAAATCCGAACTCAACCCAACATACGGAACAAAGTACGACCATGGTCACGTCGCGATAGTTCATGCGACCGAAGACCCAGCCCATCCAGGTTACCCGATGGCCTCTTGGGGTTCGCTTGGCGGACGAGGGACGTCCGACACGTCCATCCGTCAGTCTTTCCCGGCGGCCGCCTGCAACAACCACGCAGTACACTTTGCCTTTGCCGTAACGAGTTAGCACGAACGGTTCGCGCAATTCGTTTTCGAGGCCACGAAGTTGGATCTTTCAGGCGAGAGATGGTGCTTCTTCGATCCGGCTTTCGGCGACGGTACTCTCTTGCCTGCCCTCACCTTCGGCTTCACGGTCTTTTTGCGTTCAGTCTTCTTCTTTGCGGCCATTCGTCCAGTGTCCCAGATCACTAAGTTTCGCGTTCTTGCTGACGCCGAAATCCAGAAACGCGCCCGCGCATTCGTAGTGCCAGTTTGTTCTCGTTTTCGTTTCAAATCGCTGTAGATTCCAGCCGGGCGCTTGCGGCGCGCGCATGGCGTTGTAGAAGAGGGTCTTGCGGTTCGGCGTCTCTCCGGTCAGCGAGCAGAGCAGGGGAAGGTAGTCCTTGCCGCCGAAGAAGACAATCTCCTCGTCGGGTCGGTCCGGCAGCATGCTGATATCCAGGTACCGATCGGTCTTTCTGCGGCGCTCGAACCCATCAGCGCTCTGGCTGAACGTGATGTCGTAATACGGCGTCAGAAAATCCGCCCCGATCAGTCCCCAGCCGGCCGACAATATGAAGACATTCTGCAAACCGAATCGATCGACAAACCGGTCGTAGATTGGGTTTTTGTAAAGCCGATACGCGGGATAGAGGCCAAATGGATTATTGTTGGCGCTCCGGTTGTACTCCAGCAGCGATTCCCGCCAGGACTTTCCGGTGTCGGACATGTCGTCCGGACGCGCATAGCGGCAAGCATGGCCGGCGGGTGCTGATTCAGGTTCGGCCACGAATACGACCAACTTGCCGTCCGGCGATTTCATGAGTCCGGCTTCGGGGCGCTTCGTCGCGGCGCACTGGATAATGACGATCATAATGTTGCCGTTTCCGATGCGAGACGGTCCAGCTCATCCAGAAAGGCGGGATCGTAATTCTCATCGACATGGTTGGAGTTCCAGAGGCCCGATCCTCTTATTTTATCCCGGTCGCAATGCCGGCCCAGCCATTCTCTTGAAGGAGGATCGAGAACGACCTTATTACGGTTACTGAGCAGCGCTATCGAATTGCTTTCGACGTATCCGCGCCGGCTCTCCTTGCCCGCCTCGTCTTCTAGCGGGAGCCAGACGAACGGCATGGCTCCGATGACCAGGCTCACTTCGCGTTCGAGGGCGATCTCACCTCTTTTCACGTCACGCGACGCCGTCTTTTTATCGCCCCATGTTGAAAACCCACGACCGTCGCGTCGGATCAATGACGCACCGACGATAAGCCTGAAAATCGAGCCCCTGTGATTGCCGCCGCCGCTCGCCTGCTGACCCTCGTGCTGAGAAAGCCGCGTCCACAGATTCGTTCCCGAGCCGGGCGTGAGGGCATGTGTTCCAACCCGGACGACTCTCGGCCCCTCGCCGGTATCGGTCCGATTCTCTCGGTTTCGCGAAAGAAATAGACACCGCGTTTCGGCCACGACATGCGACCTGAACAGTCCGTCAGTTTTCGGGCACCACCGATCTTAACTTCCAGTCGATCGACGATCGAATAGAAACGCACCAGGTCGCTGAGCCGTTTGCCGTCCGTATTCGGCATTGTCAATCGTCCTTATCCAGCCTATGTCGAAGCCCGTCCACCGCCCGCCGCGGTGCGGAAGTGCAGCCTCGCACACCGCGCCGACATAGTTCCTTACGTCTTCCGCGAAGCCTCCCGAGATTCATGGTATGTGCGTTCGAACCGCACTATCGAGCCGCCGATGAACGAGAGAGATCGTCGTCAGAATATCGAGCGCGTCCTGCTCGGTGATATTCCAGTGAATCTTCGGCGCATGCGCCGTGGTGTTGCGGAACGCGCCAAACAAGCCCTTGATGATGTTCGCCAGGCCTGATTGCTCGTTGCGCTCGCTTTCCGTGGTCAGCGAGTTGAATGCAAGCCTCGGACACCCCGCCTTGCCGAGGCTCAGAGCCTCGTCCACCAGTAGCGATCCGTCGGACCCGAGCCCCGTCTTCTGGCGCAGTTTTTCTGCGACGCTCTTCGCCGCCTCGAAGACAGCGTGGAAATAATTCTCAACCAGCAGTTCGGCGCGGCAGAATTTCAGCACGTCAGCATGCACCTTTCTCTCGATCAGCGCCTTGCGCAGGGCGCCGGCCATGGCTTCCGACTCTGACAGGGTGCGCGCGGCCGTGACGGGCCGCAGATTTCCGTCCTCTCCCAACGCCAGACCGCTGAAGGAGAGCACGCTGTTCAGCTTCGCGCGTTCCGATTCGAAGTAATCGCGGTTCCCGACATGGCGAACGGGATTCATCGTGTGCGTCACAAATGCCAGCACATTGTTTGCGCAGCGGTCTTCATTTTGCTTCGTGGACAGGGCGGCATAGAGGCGATGGCGCTTCGTCATCTGGGGTATCGGATCGGGACACCCGCATTCATGCAAATAGCGGCCGATCTCCGACCCGGTCAGTCCTGTATCGGTGGCGCCGAGAATGTCGCATATCGCCTGCAGATTTGCATCGTTGATTTTCGGAACTGCCGCCATCGATTCTCTCTTCCGTTTCGTTCGTTCCGTCTCTCCGGCAGATCAATTCTTGAAACTGTTAAGTGCCTTCTCGCAGCGTTCCCTTATCAAAGCGGCGACCTTTTCCGCTGTCGGATGCTCGATCTCGATTTTTTCGAGGGCTTCTTTGACCGTCGCTGCAAGTTCGGGCACCCGGCGTTTGACCTGGGCCTTTCCGAGTCCGGTCTCTTCCGCCAGCTGCTCGAAATCCCGCGGCATGATCTTGTCCGATGAATATTCGCGGCCGAGTTTCATCGCCATGTCACGGCTGAGCTCAGGATAGTACGCCGTGCTGACGATGTCGTAGAGCGGTGACAGCCTGATCTCCAGAGCGCCGTTTTCCTGCTTTTTGTAGAGCAGGGAAAAATTCTTGCCGTGCGCGTCGTTGTTGCCGACGAGATAGTTGTAGATGACCGCGTCCAGCAGGCGCGCGAGGTCGATGACGGGCGCGCTCGACACGTCGCGCAGCAGCGCGAAACATTGCTTGAGCGACGGCCCGCCTTCCTTCTGGTACTTCAGTTCCGAGACGATGCCCTGCGCCTGGCAGAAATCTTCCTGATGAAGTCGTTCGAGCACGGCTTCCGCGCCGGGCACCGCCCGGTGATAGCGGTCATAGCGCTCTACCAGTAGAAAATCGACGCCGTCGACGGTTCTCGTCTCGACCCCGGCCGCCGGCAGGCCGGAAGCGGCCGCGAGCTTCATGCAGAGCGCTTCGTTGAACACGACCCCCTCGAAGCGTTCCACGGCCGGTTTGAGGATATGCGTACTCGGCGCGCCGCCGAGCGGGACGGAAACCTGGCCGTCTTCGATACGCACCGCGACCTTGTCCTGTGCGCCGGCCAGCGACAGGCGTATCCCCTCGTCGCCCGCCAGCAGCGGGCGCCTGGGCAGTTCCCGGAGGATTCCCGCAAGTTCCTTTTCCGAAAGTTTCCGGTAGCCGTAATTACGCTCCGGGAGCGGCCCGCCCGCGGGAATGAAGGTGACCGCGCCGGCGCATTCCCCGCCGATCTGTTCCAGCATCGCGTAGTCGTTGCGCGCGCTGATGCCGAGATTGCGGGCGATGATCTCGCGCTTGGATTCTTCCGGCAGGATGCCGGCGAAGAAGGCCCGGCATTCCCGGCCCTTGAAGCTTTCCTTCCGCAGCGGAAGGGATTGCGACAGGGGCATGGCGCCGGGCTTGTTCAGCCAGTCTGCCGTGTAGTCGAAAAGCATCTGGCCGCCGTCATCCTGGACGAGATGGCCGACGAGATCGTCGTGCAGATAGACATCGAGGGTTCTGGCCATGGCCTATTTTTCTCCCGGCGGCGGCGTCAAGGTCAGTGTGATCCCGAGGGTCTGCAGGACGCGGAGCGATTTCCCGAGTTCGCAGGTTTCCTTGCCCTTCTCCAGGTCGATGACAAACCGCAGCCCCGTCCCCGAAGTCAGGGCGAGATCCTTCTGCGTGACGCCCAGCCGTTTGCGGGTGTCCCGGATCATGCTGCCGATCTGCTCGGGGGTGTATTTCAAGCCTGCCTCCAGATGTTACCGTACGGGAACATTTTAGTCGGTTTTTGGAGAATATCAATGAAATGTTCCCGTACGGGAATATTTAGTCAGAAAGCAGATAAAAAACAGGAAATGTTACCGTACGGGAACATTATTGAAATTGGGGGATGGGGTCGAAAATCATATGCAACGTCGAGAGAAATGGTCACTAACCCTTGTAATGTTCATTATTATGAACGGTATGGCAACCACCTACACGCACATCGCAGCCCGTCACCGGCCCGGTCGGGAGTGCAGCCCCGCACACCGCGCCGATGGCCTACTTGACTTAGGTAAACCAGAACGCGTAGATTTATAAAGTTAGTAAAGTTTGTGAAGTTTATGACATCTAACGAGCCAGATCCGCGCACTCTCAAGCATCGGCCTGTGGTCCTTATTAACTATGCGGACCATGATGGATTTTACCCCGCAGCTGGAACCGATTGTCGTTACCTGAGCCTTGGCTGGGCGCAATACGATCCCCGGCAGTTGTCGGTGAAAACGCTCCGCCACACCGGCGATCGATGGTCACGTCTATCTGAGGAATTGCCACTTCATCGCTGCATTGATGCGACAGCCTTGATCGCAGAGGTGGTCACGCAGTCTGCAGGATCGGACCGGGTTACCTTCAAGGAAGGATTTCTCGAACGGCAAGATCAAACGGTGTCTCTTCCGCTCGAATTCGACAATGAGCGGGAGCGTTCCGATTTCGAAGCAAAGCTGACCGACCCCCTCATCATGCGCCGGCTCGGAAAGTTGGCTGACGTGCTGATCGCGCTTCGGCGCGCCGGCCGTGTCTGAGCGGAGCCCATTATGCACAATCGTTTGATTACAGATCAGAGCCCGAACATTCCCCCCGTCGATCTTCTCGGAGGCGGGCAAGTTGTGGCCATCGTCGTAGGTGTTGAAAATTA
>Ga0187859_10002747_pt1 | contig 10909 bp, 10 predicted proteins | sample June2016WEW_10_1_2_FD_133019 | JGI IMG/M metagenome (GOLD analysis project Ga0187859, IMG submission 133019) | Peatland microbial communities from SPRUCE experiment site at the Marcell Experimental Forest, Minnesota, USA - June2016WEW_10_10 | ecosystem: Environmental > Terrestrial > Soil >... | reverse complement strand
GAGTGGGCCACAAGGAGCGGTGGGACCGCAGGGTGCGCAGGGTGTTGCCGGGCCGACGGGACCTACGGGCCCATCAGGAATTCAGGGTAATCCTGGAATTCGGGGACTGGCCGGTCTGGCCGGCGCTACAGGCGTTGGGGGCGCCAACGGCACAACCGAGACCGGCAAAACCTTCCTGACCGGAGGATCGCTGGGTACGTTTGGCGCTGACGAAGGTGTCAGTTTGGCCGGTGTTTATCCTTATACCATTCTGGGGCCGGGCAATGGCTCGGAGCAATTTCCATTCACCCCTCCTAACATCGACATCGCGGTGCCGATGAATGATGCGGGCGAAGCATACAACTTCTACGTACGCCTCGATCAAGCCCCGGGCGACGATCCGATAACCGGCGCTCCGATGAGCTACACCTTCTTGCTCTGTGACTTCCTGTCCCCTAATGTTTGCGTCTACGGTGGTTCTCTTCCGGCGTTACTTGTACCATCACCAACCCGGACACGACCTGTAATAGCCTCGTCGCGGTGACCGGCGGCTTCAACCCATTCAGTGTGGGCGATTTGATGGAGGTGTGGGGGGAACCCGACGACATATTTGCGCTTCCTGCCAACGTGACGTGGTCGGTCACTTATGACAAATCGTCACCGTTCTAGCAGCTCGAGATTACTTTCGTGACTGAGAACCCCCGGGACGCAAAGCCCGGGGGTTTTCCTTTTCTGGAAACGGAGCTACCTGAGGCGCGGTAACACTTCAGCGCCGAACCTGTCCAGCGAGCGGCGCGCCTTGGCGGGATCGAGTCCCGGCAACTGCATCACGACCACGAGCTCGGTCATCGGAGTCGAAGCGAGTACTTCTTCGAGCTTTGCGGCGACTTCGGAGGCCGTTCCGAGCACGCTGGTGCGTCTAAGCCGGTCCGGGTCGGGACGAATCAGCACCTTGCTCTGGTCGGTGGTGCCGGCGGCCGCCGAGAGCCATAGCCCGTAAAGCTCGGCCTGGTACATGAGCGCGTCGCGGGTGTCGCGCCACGCCTGTTCCTCGCTGTCGGCGACGAAAACCACGCGGCTGTTCGCGATACTGTAGCGGGCGGGATCCTTGCCGGCGGCTTTGAGCGCCTCGAGATAGATGGCGATTTCCCTGCGGCCGCCTACGCACGCGAACGACAGATCGAGCTCGGCGGCGCGCCGAATCGCTTTCGCCGCGCCCGCTCCCCACAGCAGCTCGGGATGCGGCTCGGTCACGGGCCGCGGCAGCACGCGCACGTCGCGGAACTTGAAATACCTGCCGTCGAAACTGAATCGCTCACCGCGCCACGCAAGCTTGAGAATCTCGATGGTCTCGAGCGTGCGGCCCAGGCGCTGCGCGCGTGGCACGCCGAAGCCCTCGAACTCCTCGGCCCGATAGCCCAGGCCAATTCCCAGCCGCAGCCGGCCGCCCGAGATTACATCGACGAACGCCGCGTCCTCGGCAAGCTTCAGCGGATGATAAAACGGCGCCAGCAGTACGTAGGTGCCGATGCTGACGCGGGTGGTGCGGGCCGCGATGGCAGCCGCCGCGGGCATCAGCGCGGGCAGGTAGCCGTCGTCGGTGAAATGATGCTCGGTGAGCCAGATGGAATCGAAGCCGAGCTGCTCGGCGGCCTGGGCCTGTGCGAGCGACTCGCGGTAGAGATCGCGAAACGACAGCGTCGAGCCCGGAGGATTGCGGAAATCGAGCTGATAACCGAATTTCACCTTGCGCACGATTCACCTTTTTCAGGGACTTTCCACTACCGTTACCCCATTTCGCCTGCGCGATCCTTCTCAACCCCACGGGCGAACGTACAGACAAGGTCGAGTTGAGCACAAGCGTGCAAAGAGCCTGCGCTGCCGTCGCAACGGCACTCAGCGCGCGGCGAGACCGCCGTCAACAATCAATTCCGTACCGGTGATATAGGACGCGTCGTCCGAGAGGAGAAAGACGATCGCATTTGCGATCTCCCACGGGGTTCCCTGGCGGCGCAGCGGGATTCGCGCGGCGACGGCGCTCTCGCGATCGCCGACCAGGCGGCGCACCATCGAGGAATCGATCAGCCCGGGCAGGATCGTGTTGACGCGGATGTTGTCGCGCGCGTGCGAAACCGCGGCCGAGCGTGAAAGCCCGAGAATCGCGGCCTTGGTCGCTTCGTAGGCAATCACCGAGTTGCTGCGCAACGCGGCCAGCGACGAAACGTTGACGATCGCGCCGCCGCCGGCTTTTGCGATCTCGGGCACCGCGTAACGCATCATCAGGAAATGGCCGCGAAGGTTGACTGCCAGCATCGTGTCGAACTGCGCGGTGACGGTATTCAACAAGTTGCCGCCGATGGCGATTCCGACGTTGTTCACCATCAGATGGAGCGCGGAGAACGCGCGTATGGTTGCCTCGACGGCGCCGCGGCATTGCTCCTCGATGCTGACGTCGGCGGCGACCGCCTCGGCGCGTCCACCTTCGTCGCGAATTGCGGCGGCGGTTTGTTCGGCGAGTTCCAGCGAGCGATCGGCAACCATCACGGCCGCGCCTTCGCGGGCGCACACTATTGCGGTGGCGCGGCCGTTGCCGATGGAGAGTTTCTCACCGGCTTTCGCCGGCCCGTCCGCGCCGCCTCCGACGATTAACGCAACTTTGCCCGTCAGCCGAGCCATGATTTGTCTCCTCGAAAAATTGAACGACCAAGCGGCTCGCGCGCGGTTGGAAAGCGCCGCGCATATTGCATAGCTGCGGCATTAGCGCGGGTGTAAGTACCGCGTCAAGAGAGCCCGGCAACGACAGCGCCTCGGCGGCGGCGGCGGGGGCGCAGCGGGCGTGGTCAGGCGCCCTCGCGATCCTTGAAACGGTGGTGCTGACTTGGATCGGGCGGCACCGTCAGCATTTCACGGGAATAAATCTCGCCGAGATACTCGATCACATTGCGCATCGAGACTACCGCCGTCGGACGGCCCGCGCCGTCAACCAGCGGAATGTGGCGGAATCCCTCGAGCACCATCTTGTTCAGCGCGAACGCCACATTTGCGTCGGCCGGGAGCGTGAACGGATCGGCGGTCATCGAGCCGGAGACCGGAGTGTGGAGAAGGTCGAGTGGCTGGGCCGCCACCTTCATCAGGATGTCGCGTTCGGTGAAGATGCCAACCAGCCGGTTGTTCTCCATGATCAGAACGCACGAGCGGCGCTCCTTCTGCATCAGGTGAATCGTGTCGGCGAGAGTGGTCGAGGGAGAGACAGTCAGCACCGGCTGCGACACAACTTCGCTCAGCATCGTGTGGGCAAGGGCGGATTCAAGGATGGGTCCGGGATGTTCGTCGTCGAACACCTGAGCGCGCGGATCGTCTTCGCCAGACATGATGCAGTCCTCCGATACCAAGATTTTGGGATCACCGAGTGTAGACGGTTCTCAAGTTTAGGGCAAAGGGACGCGAGGCGGCACGGTCGCTACTTGCTTCGTTTAAGCTTCGCAGCGCCCGCCTTCGCCTTCTGGATTATTCGGAGTCCTCGCAGAGAGAGGAGCTGCATCCGGTACTCGGTAAGAATTTTATCGACATCGTACGAGGAGGGCTCGTCGAACTTCGGTTCAGCGGAACTCGCGATGCGGTGCAATATCAATTTTGACGCAGACACAGACTCCCTCCTCCACAATACAAGGCTAGTTCAAATAAAAATTCCAGAAGCAATTACTGAGTTTTGGATCTTTCGTCACGACTCGGTAATCGCAACCGCTGATTCGTTCTCGAAGGCGCCAGAGCTCGGCGTCTTCCTCAAGATCAAATTCCATAGACCTTGTAACAACGCACCGCAAAAGCCTCGCGGCCTGTTCCACCGAGCGTACCAACAGCACCCCGTTGGCGACGCCCGTGGCGAGATTAACCTGAAGCGCTAAAGGATGAATGGTCCTAAAGATTTTTGCCCGACCGTCACAAATTCTTTTTTCCGCCGCCGCGATAATTCTGCAAAGGCGTAGTATCTCCTTCTCACAACGATTTCTCAGAGACCTCACGGCTTGAACGTCGGAAACAGAGTGCCAAATCCTCCGTCTGCAGAACTCCTCGAGCTCATCGAATCGCCGAATGAAATCACCCTCGGCTCCATCCACGTTATCATCGAAACTGCTGTCGGCAAATGCCACGAATTTTAGACGGTCCGTTATTGTCTGAGGATCTTCGCAGGCTAGTTCGCGCGCGCGCTTCTCCACATCCACTTCTGGCAAGTACGCGATCACCGGTTTCCCCTGTGCCAGCGTCGCGGCAAGCTCAGAATCTTTGCCCAGTGTGTCTGTGTCTTGCACAGAATAGACCGTGCATCTCGCCCGCTTGAGCATCAGTGTTTCCAGCAAGCCTTTGTTGATCCGGTTCCCCGTGTAGCTTTGAGTAGGATCGAAATACCGCAAATGCAATTCCAAGATCTCTGGAGCGCTCATCAGTTGCTGGATGAAATCGTAGAGCTCCTTAAACTCCCAGGGCTTTCTCATGGAAGTTGCGAAATATACATCCATATGGTCCCAAGTGAGATATACGTCCTGGTTATGTTGACCTTTACCCTGCGCTTTCTTGATGCGAGATGCGGTTTTATCAATCTGCTCACGAGATCGCCGCAGAAAATCTTTGAACGTAGCAAGGTTGGCATCGGGGTTTTGACCGATGTAACGCGCCACCAGTTTCTCTAAATCGCTTTTATACTCCGGTTTCGCGTACTTGCCGATCGACGAAATCAGGCGCTTGATCGAACCTTGCCCCGATTCTTCTGCGATTTGGTTCAAGAGATCGCAGCTCGTCTTGTCCTTTGCCATCTCCGCAACAGAGAGATAGCCGAGCAGAACCGTGCTGTCACGATCGATTGAATCGATTTCGAGCAGCTTCGGCTTACGCTCTAGCAGCCGAGTCGTTTCGTCATCTGACTTAGCCGACCATTCGGCGAGCTCATCCAAGAAAGCTTGATCCTCACGAATTTTTGATAGAGTTCGGTACGCAAAAACAAAGTTTCCGTACCGGAGCATAGCCGTTTTTCGGAAGAGCTGAACTCCTTCCTGGATGTCATCAATTTTGCACGAGCCACCAAAGAAATGGCGAAAAAATGGCGGCCTCACGCGATCTTTGTTCACCAAAAGAAGGAGCTCGTTAAATTGTGAGCAATCGATTAGGTCGTCGTTTTTCGACAAGAGTTTTTCGAGACATTCACGGTCTGAATCGACGATCCCTTTGACTTCAGTCCCCGTGAGGTCGGAAATAAGCTTTATGAAGGCGTCGATCTTCATTTGCTCCCCGGTTAGATTACGCGACCTGATTGACGAAGACAAAGAGCCCGTTTAGGTAGTCCAAATGGCTTGGGCATGGCAGCATGCCCCGATGGCTATCGGGGTCTCTCGATCAAATTGTCGAGCCAGTGGAAAGCGCGTTGAGCTCAGGGGCGACGCGTGTTTCTAACTGCTACGACCCCATCGCTTTGCGCGCTTTGGCTTGGGCTTGATCGCGCGATCGGCGCGAGCGTGCTGCGCGTCAGGTTGCTTTCAAGGGCGAGTTGCCGAAGCTTGGCGCGGCGGACCTAGCACCTCACGCACGAGGCCATCGCCTGTGACTTCCGCGGCCGCCATCAGACCCGAGAGCGCCACGCCCATGATGCCATGGCCGGTGCGGCAACTCGCGCCGCAGAGATAGAGGCCTGAAACCTCGGTCTTCGAGCCGGGCCGGCGCAGCAGGAATTGATCCGGGGTGGGCGCAATCCCATAGGACGTTCCGCCCGTCGAGCCGGTGTACCTGGACTGAGTAAGCGGAGTCGCAACCTCTTCAAATTCAATCTGACCTGACAGTCCGGGGAAAACGCGCTCGGCAGCCGCGATGAGCGAGCGAGCGTACACCAGCTTGTGGTGCCGATATCCTTCGCTGCGGCGGTAGTCGCGGCTCCTGGCGTCCTCTTCGCTTACTCCCCACGCGGCAGGATCGGACGGCACGATAGACATGATCTGGAGGTTCGTGATCCCGTGCGGCGCCACGCGCGCGTTGGTCGGGTCCTTGAGCGACGCGATCGTCGCATACGCGAACGGCTGTTCGGGGAACTCACCACGGGCGACGGCCGCATAGGCAGGCTCGCAGTCGTAGCCGGGATTAATCAGGTAGTTGGTGCGCGGATGAGCTTCGGCCTTCAGGTCGCGCCGTATCCCTAGGTACAGGACTCCCAAAGCCGGGGACATCTCGAAGTGCCGGGTGCGATCGACGGTCCTGGATTGAAGGTGCTCGGCGCCGACCAGGTCGATCATGGTGCGCTTCAGGTCCGCATCCGAGATCACGATCGGCGCCTGGATGAAACGCCGCCCCAGATGCCGGCTGTCCAGTTCGACTCCCTCGACCTTGCCGTCGCGCACGGCGATGCGTTCGACCTTGGTGAGCAGTAGAACCTTGCCTCCGAAGCGCTCGACCGCGTCGGCCAATCGATCCGAAATGACCTGTCCGCCGCCTTTGGGATAGTAGGCGCCCTCCATGTAGTGGAGTGCGATGGCCGCATGGATAAGGAGCGAAGCGCGGCTCGGCGGCATGGCATAGGTGCCGTTTTGGGCGGTGAGGACCGCCCTTAGGCGCACGTCCCTGGTGCAGGAGTCGAGGAACTCGCCCAGGGTGGCATTTCTCCAGCGCAGGAGCATCAATGAGCGGATCAGCGTCGATGGGGCCTGGGCAGGATTTCCCATGAGCTTCGAAAACCGATCGAACTGGCGAAGCAGCGTGAAGTAGCGGTCGATCCCGCGTTTCTCGCGCGGGAAGTATTCGCAGAGGCGGTCGCGAAATAGCTCCATCCCGCGGGGAATCTTGAACTCGAAGTCGGGAAAGATCAGCGTGTCGTATCCGTCCGGATCCAACTCTTCGAACTCCAGATCTTCGATTCCCGCGGCGCGCAGGAGCCGGGTCAGCATCCCGTCGGCCTGGCAAGCGCCGATGTAGTGGAGACCGATGTCGAACTCGTAGCCTCTGCGCCGGAAGATAGTCGCGTTGCCGCCGGCGACGCTGTGCTGATCCACCACCAGGACTTTTTTGCCCCGGCGCGCGAGGATTGCCGCGGCGGTCAGGCCTCCCGTGCCGGCGCCCACCACGATAACGTCGAAGCGTTCATCGTTAAGTTCTCGATAGCGGTCGCTCATGGTTTTGGCCTCATCGGTTGGCCGGCGAAGCCGCTTGCGCTTCGTCGGGTTGCTTGTTAACCTTGTTAACATTAAATGTTAACGGTGTCAACATCTGCCCGTATCGCCGCCGGGAGGGCTTATCGGGCGTGAAGAAACGGATTTTGAGTTCCCGGGCGCGGCGGGTCCGCGCGCAGACGGGCCGCCCGCGCCGCCCCTATCATCACGGCAACCTGCGCGAAGCGATCCTGCAAGCGGCGCTCAGGCTGGTCGAGACCGTGGGTCCCGGCGGGATCACGCTTCGCGCCACGGCGCGTTTGGCCGGGGTCTCGCAAGCCGCTCCCTATCGGCACTTCGCCAGCAAGGAAGCATTACTTGCAGCCGTCGCCGAAGAGGGGTTTCGAGCGCTGACTGCAATGCAGCGGGATAGCACGCGCGATAAGGCCGATCCTATCGAGGGCTTTCAAGCCTTAGGACTTGCCTACATTGGCTTCGCGAGCAGCCACCCATCCCACTTCCGGGTAATGTTCGCGCCCGAAGTAGCCGACAAGGTTGCGTATCCCGCGCTGGCGGAGGCGGCGGCGGAAGCTTTCGGCCTGCTGGTGGATGTAATCGCGGAGTGCCAGAGGGTAGGTAAGGTGAAAGAGGGCGATCCAAAAGAGTTGGCGCTCGCGGCCTGGTCTGTGGTTCATGGGCTCTCGGCTCTCGTGGTCGACGGCCAACTATCCGAGTTGTACCCTGTAAAGGTCGAAGAGATGGCCAGGAGCGTGACGCAGCGCCTCTTCGACGGCCTCTTGTTACATCCGTGATCGAGGCTAGGCTGTTGTAAACGGACATGAATGCTCGGCCAGGAGTCCTAAGATGGCATTGAAGGTAGTAGGCGCTGGATTTGGACGAACCGGCACGCTCTCACTAAAGAACGCGCTTGAAAAACTCGGCTTCGGCCCCTGCTATCACATGATGGAAGTTTTTCCGCGCGCCGATCACGCCGCGATGTGGCATCGGCTGGCATTCGGGCATCCGATGGACTGGGACCTGATATTCCGCGGCTTCCAAGCCACGGTCGATTGGCCGGGGGCGCGATGGTGGCGCGAAATCGCCGCGCATTACCCGGATGCGAAGGTGCTGCTCTCGGTGCGCGATCCGGAAGCCTGGTACAAGAGCGTGAGCGATACGATTTACCCGCCGATGAAATTGCCATTGCCCGACGGCGTGCCCGAAAACTTTCGGCTCCAGCAGGAGATGGTGCGGAAGGCAATTCTCGCCGAGACGTTCGACAACCGCTTCGAGGACAAGGCTCATGCGATCGAGGTGTTCAAGCGGCACAATCAAGAGGTCCGCGATGCGATCGATTCCGCGCGCCTGCTCGTGTTCGACGTGCGTGAAGGATGGACGCCGCTGTGCCGCTTCCTCGAGGTGCCCATCCCCGACGAACCGTTTCCGCGGCTCAACGACAGCGCGACGACACAGGCGATGTTCCGGCTGATGCAGGAGTCAATTTCCCGCTCCTCAGATTGAGTCCTGGCAGGACGCTTCGGCTTCGCTCCGGGTATGCTCTATCCGGATTGCGCCCTGGGGCTGGGTCGGATGCGCGGGAGAGGCATTGGTCGCGATGCGGGACTCATCGAGCAGGGACTCATCGAGCAGTTCTGGCGGCACCTGGCGCAGCTCCCAGATGATGCCGGTAGCTTCAAGCATCTTGAGCACGTAGTAAGTGATGTCGATTTCCCACCAGAAAAAACCGTTTCGCGCTGCCGCCGGGTAATGATGGTGGTTGTTGTGCCATCCCTCGCCGAGCGTGACCATCGCGAGCGTGAAGCTGTTGCGGCTGTCGTCGCCGGTCTGGTAGCGGCGCCGGCCGAAGACGTGCGCCAGCGAATTGATCGTAAAGGTGCCGTGCGCAAGGACCACGGTCGAAATGAAAAAGCCCCAGATGAGCATTTGCGCGCCGGTGGTGTGCAGCCCCGGCGCGTAACGCTGGAGAAAAGCCCCCAGCCCAAACAGCGCGAAGCCGAGCACGGTCGGTACCAGCACGTCGAAGCGATCGAGAAACATCAGCTCCGGAAATTTCGCGAGATCGCGGACCACGCGCAACTCGGAGCGGAAGTTCGACTCCGACGTGATCCATCCGATGTGGCTCCAGATGAAACCATGCTGACGCGGCGAATGAACGTCGGCGGGCTCGTCGGAGCGCTGATGATGCAGCCGATGATGCGATGCCCACCATAGCGCCCCGCGCTGCACCGCCGTCGCGCCCATCACGGCGAACACGAACTGGCCGGCGCGCGAGGTCTTGAACGAGCGATGCGAAAAATAGCGATGGTAGAAGCCCGTGATCGAGAACATCCGGATGAAATACAGCGCGACAGCGACGCCAACCGCGACCGGGCTCCATCCGACCCAGATCACCCCGAGGCACATCAGATGAACTGCGACGAACGGGATGCATCGGAACCAGTCGGTCTTCTGCGCTCCGTCGGCGGCGGGACTGCCACCGGCCGATGTGTCGAACCATCGCGCGATCGCAATGAGAAATCTGCGAGATGTAGCTGGTGTCCCTGACGTCATCCTGTCTCCCCGCTGCGCGCCGGAATCAATCCGCGCAACGCCCGCTGATGATGCCCAGATTTGCGGGGCTGTGTGAACAGGCGCGAAATCGCTTCATTTGACCGGCGTGAGCATTTCGACGTCGTCGAAGCGGGTGTAATCAATGCTTCTGCTGCCGTCCGGGTCGAGAATCAGTACGTCGGCGAAGCGCGCGCCCCAAATGATTTCGTCAAGCTCGTAGGTATGCCGGGCATGAATGGTCTGAGAAAACGTTTCGTCGAGTCCGGTGATCGACACAACAATTTCGGGCTGGCTATTGGCAAGCGAGTCGTGGGTCTGGCCGAAAAGCGGACTGTCCTCGACGATGCGATGGACTGCGGTCCAGGACAACGCGAACATCGCACTGCGGCTGCGCGTCATGATCAGATCGTAGAAGCGGCGGATGGATTCGCCCTCGACGGTGGTTTCCCAGCGGGTGAAAACGACGTGAATATTCGCCTCGACGATCCGGTTCGCGCGCATGTTAGCCATCCGGATCATCAGGCTGGTCGTGCCGTCGCGCGGGCCGATGACCACATAGCGGCTGAATCTGACGCGCGCGGTGGGCCGTGAGAACTTCGCGAATACCAGCCCGGTCATCAGCGCCAGCGCGAGCAGTCCAGTCAGCGCCTCGATGGAGACCAGGATGTTCGAGAACATCGTGACCGGCACCATCTTGCCGTAACCGATCGTCGCCATGGTCTGTACGCTGAAAAAAAACATGTCGGCGAACGAGCGGTAACGGGCATTCTCCACGCCGCCGTCGAAGTAGTAGCCGACGGCAAACACAAGGTTGGCGATGACGAACGCCGAAGCGATTATGCCGATCAGGGCCGGCCACGAAACCGTCACCAAATAATGGTAGAGGTCGTCGAGCGCGCGGGTGGGCGCGCCACGAATCGCACGGTCACCCTTCATGACGGGGATGGTTGGTCGCTTCCGCATCGGGGGAGAATATAGCGGAGGGCGTCCCTTGAAGGGACGGCCTGCCCTGTTCGAACTTATATCAGCGCGGGCCGGCGGCCAGCCAGAACGCGCAGCGGAGGTCGGTTTTTCCCGGCCCGGGCGCCAGCGGCGGACAGCTGCTCAGGCGACGACGTGGTCGGAGAAGCCGGCGACGTCGTGGGTCATGATGAGGAGATCGCGGGCGCGGCCGTCGCGGTCTTGGACCCAGTCTGAAAGCATCGCCTCGACTTGAAAACCCAGGCGCTCGAAGG
>Ga0187859_10002729_pt1 | contig 10948 bp, 10 predicted proteins | sample June2016WEW_10_1_2_FD_133019 | JGI IMG/M metagenome (GOLD analysis project Ga0187859, IMG submission 133019) | Peatland microbial communities from SPRUCE experiment site at the Marcell Experimental Forest, Minnesota, USA - June2016WEW_10_10 | ecosystem: Environmental > Terrestrial > Soil >... | reverse complement strand
GCCCAAGGTGCTAGAAGCTATGGTGGCGCGAACCCCCATGGGACGGGCGGGAACTCCGGAAGACGTTGCCAACGCATATTTTTGGCTCGCGTCGGACCAGGCAAGCTTCATCCATGGAACTGTAATTTCCGTGGACGGCGGCGTCGTGATTGGAACCTAAGCGGAGAAAGTCCACGCAACTTACCCAATAACAGAGAGCGGTGCCAACCACGTTCCGGTAATCAAAATGCTGCGAGCGATTTTGGGCGAGTTGCGCGAGAGCATCGGTTTGGAGCAGTGGTTTCTTGCGCCCGCTTGGGCTACTGACACTCTCGGTCGCCGCAACGGCGGGCTGAGCAGCGAGGCTTACGAGGCCGGGGCCCCGGCCTCTCAACTGGGAGTTCTTCCCGGTAGAATTGTGGCCCGGCGCACGGGTTCATGATCGCCAGTGATATTCAACCTGTCCGGACTAATGCGTTTGTTGGGTCGTTCCAGAGGGCGATGAAGCAGTTGTCAGATCATGCCGGCGAGTCGGACGCTGAAAGTGCCCTCTGAATCTGCACCTAATCTGCACCCACCGTTCGGCAACTTCGTTTTGTCACTTCACTCGGGGACTGAGATCACTGACAGATGTCCATCAAAATTGTGGAATTGGTAAGAGGGAGAGGTTTCTTGGCCTTTTTTCCAGCCACCCTATCGCATTCGCGCGGTGTGAAGTAAGGCATTGGATCTACCTTCTCCTGAATTTCGCATCGACCGAACTCCGATGAGAAGGCTACCAGCTAACGGGTCATTCGCTTTCCCGCCGCCACAAGCCCGGAGCGGGAGGACGCGCTCCACACCGATCATCACCGGGCTCATGTGGGTGGCTGCCCCTGTTGGCGTTCTAGGGTTAGCGACCCTGCTGCTATGGCTGTCGGGCGATTGGCGCTGGGTGGAGGGCTGGATCTTCGGTCTTTGGTGGCTATCCTTCATGGCCACGCTTTATGTGTGGCTTCGCCTCAGGGACCCTGCGCTGCTTGCCGAGCGCATGCGCAAGCCCGGCAGCGGCGGCGAATCCCGCTCCGATATGGCCATCCTGTTCGGGATGAAGCTGTGCTTTATGGCCTCGCTGTTTGTATCGGCGCTGGATGTGCGCTTCGGTTGGACACCGCGTCTCCCGCGGTGGAGCGAGGTATGCGGAGGCATCCTGCTCCTCGGGGGCAGTTTCTTCATGCTCCGCGCGTTCGCCGATAACACGTATGCGTCGCAACTGATTCGTATTCAGAGCGAGCGCGGCCAGCATGTCATTGACATGGGCGTCTACGGCTGTGTTCGCCACCCCATGTATCTTGGGGGAAGTCTGATGTTCGTTGGCGCCCCCCTGCTGCTCGGCTCGGTTTGTGGTCTTCTCGCAGGTCTGGCCGCGGTGGGGTTTCTCATTCTGCGCATCTTTGGCGAGGAGAAGCTGTTGGCACGCGATCTGGAAGGCTACCGGGCCTATTGCGAGAAAGTGCGATACCGCCTTATACCGAAAGTCTGGTAGCGATCTGAATTGCGCTCGCTTTCCTTTCCACAGGACCGCGTGCGGAGGACGGTACATGCCGGGCAAGAATGTTGTGATTCTCGACGGCACTGGAGCCGGCGACAACGATCTGTTGCCAATTCTTAACCAGTTGTCTCGCGCGTTTAATGCAGCGGATGCAAAGGTCGTAACCTTCCCTCTGCGCGATATGAAACTGGCCCACTGTCTCGGATGTTTTGGCTGCTGGGTCAAGACGCCTGGGCTATGTGTTGAAGCTGATGCTGGTCGCGACATTGCCAAAGCGATCGTTCGGAGTGATGTAACCGTTCTCTTCACTCCCGTGACTTTTGGAGGCTACTCACCGGAGTTGAAGAAGATGGTGGACCGGTTCATTCAGCTGATTACACCTTTCTTCGAGATGGATCACGGGGAGGTTCACCACCCGTCGCGCTATAGGCAACGTCCACGACTTATGATTCTGGGAGTCCAGCGCTACCGCACGTTGCTGGACGCGGCTGGTGCTCCTGTGGGTGTACAGCAGAAGCTAATGAGGCACGCGCAGGTTTCAACGACAATGAATCTTTACGGCAATGCGCTGATGAATGAGAAGCGCAAGGTCAATACGAACGTTGTTAGAATGGTTCTGAAGAGGCAGGGCGAGAGCGACAACAACGGTGCTGCGGGGTTCTGTGGGGTTGAGCAGACAGCGGCTCCCGTTGCAATCAGCAGCTAAGCCCTGCTGGTTGTATTACTTGTCTCGAGTGGCCCTGTAGCTCAGATGGATAGAGCAGCGGTTTCCTAAACCGTTGGTCGGCAGTTCGACTCTGCCCAGGGCCTCCATAATTTTCAAATACTTCCGAGTACTCCAACTCCTCTGCTTCAGTTGCCGGTTGCTCCTGGGTTGCGTTCGGTTTCAGACTTGTTTTCGCGTCGAGGCGATCCACGAAGGCAATGTTTGCGCTGGGAACCAGATGGCCGTACAGGTCCACCGTCACGGCGATCGTCGAGTGCCCGAGTTGTTCCTTCACGTAGGCGAGGCTGGCACCGTCCTGAATCAGCAGACTCGCGAATGTGTGCCGCAGGTCGTGGATGCGAAACCGACGCAGTCCGGCGTGCTGGATGGCTGGCAGGAGCACGCGCTTGTGCAAGTTCGCGGGATCGAGCACTCCTCCACTCGCGGACCGAAACACCAGGTCTTCGGAAACCGGGGAGTCGCCCTTTAGCATGGCGTCGAGTAGGCGCTGCTCCCGAACGTCCAGAAGCACGGCGCGAAGCTGCTGCGACATATCCACGCGCCGCGACTTGCCACTCTTGGGCGTGACTAAGCGTCCCGCGGTATAGTTCCGCCTGATCCACAGATAGCGGTTAGGGTCAGACGAATCTTGGCCGAACTGAATGTCTCCCCATCGCAGCGCCAGCGCTTCCCCCAGCCGCAGGCCAGTACGGGCAAACGTCAGGAATAGGGGATAGTGTTCCGGGCTCAGCGCCAGGACCGAACCTAGGAAGCCCTCCAGCTCATCGCGCGACAGGAATACCGCCTCGAACTTTTCCCGGTCTTTCGGCAAGAATCGGCCGACCTTCGACGCGGGATTCAACGCTATCAATCCGTCCTCCACTGCGCTCTGGAAGATCACCCGGAGGCAAATAAGGGCGTTTTGTAACGAGTTGGCAGCGAGCGTCTTGCGCTCCGGGTCGATCTTTTCGGGCTTCTTGCTCTTGGGCTGCACCTGTTTCAGCGCCAGCTCGGAGAAGAACCGTTTCACATCGTCGCGCGTGATGGCGTCGAGCGGCTTCGCGCCAAAAAACGGCAGGATGTGCAGCTTCAGCAGCCCCTTGTACCGCGCTGCCGTCGAGGGCTTGATGTCAACGTACTGCTTTTCCCATGCCTCGACGTATTTGGCAAACGTCTCAGGCTGCTCGGTTTGGAGAAAGCTCAGGTCCCCGAGTGCGAGCCGCGCTTCTAAGGTGTGCGTCGGAATGCCGAATAGAAGCGACAAATCTCGCCCTGGAACCCGAGCCAGCTTGAGATACTCGACCACCTTTTTGCGGAGAGCAAATATGGCTGTAGGAAAGACGGCGCAACGCAAGACGACCCAATATGCTTCGAGAAGAGGTTGACAATTGCGCTTCTCGACAAATTCCCGATACGCATCTCGAGTACATCGCAGGTGCGCGACGAGATCGCGTGATTCCAATTCTATGAAGCGGCGATGTTCGTTAGCGTCAAGAGACGCTAGTCGGCGGCTCAGAATGTGGCGAGACGCATCCTCGGCAGACCGCCCAACAGCGTTCTGGCCCAACCTCATGTGAATTGCTGCAGCGATTTCGGCGTGAGGAATATCGTCCCAACGGATTGCCATGTGCCACCTTCCCGTGACTCCGGCTTGATTGAGGTGGGCAGATGTCAAGGATGCCCGCGCCCTACCTTCTCTTGGCCTTCTTGGTACGTGCCAAAGCGGCCGCTTGTGATGCCTTGATGGCGCTCGCCCGCCGCTCTTCGGGCGTCATTCTTGCAGCCCTCGCTTTCCCGCCAAGACGGCCAAATTCTGCTGCTGCCTCTGATGCGACTCTTGCGTTTACAGCTTTTGTGCTCAACGCCCGTCGTTTGTTAGCCGTCATGCTGCTCCATTATCTCCGTGCGGCTACGGTGAAGCAAGCATAAACATGGAGGAAGTCCGAAGAAACGAACTTGACAAGAATCTCGGGTAGGTCTAAAAGGGGGCATAGACAAACGCGCCGCATCGGTGGTGGAACACCGACACGACGCTAACCAGGGCACCTAACAAGGAGGCACCCAATGGCTGTACATCACCGTAACACCGCATCTTCACCCACTCAAGAACCACCCCTCACAATCGCTCGCGTCGCACTGCACGCGCGCGTTTCGACCTGCAACGGGCAGGATCCCGAGATGCAGCTTTCCGAGCTGCGGGAGTTCGCTTCTCGCCGTGGCTGGACCATCACCACCGAGTACGTTGATCACGGCGTCTCCGGGTCAAAAGAATCGCGACCTCAACTGAACCAGCTCATGGCCGACGCTTACCGGCGGAACTTCGATGCCGTCTGGTCTGGAAGATCGATCGCTTCGGTCGTTCGCTGAAACATCTGGTCAACGCCCTCGCGGACCTTTGCGCCTACGGAGTGGCATTTGTCAGCTTCCGCGACAACCTCGATCTCAGCACCCCGTCCGGGCGCCTCATGTTCCAGATCATCGGGGCTATGGCGGAGTTCGAGCGGTCGCTCATCCAAGAGCGCGTCAAGGCCGGGCTGAGAAACGCACGGGCGAAAGGCAAGAAGTTCTGAAGGCCGCGCGTGCGGATTGATGCTGTCCGGGTGGCCGAGCTACGCCGTGACGGGTTTTCGTGGTCCCAGGTATGTCGAACCCTGAATGTGAGCAAGGGTAGCGCTCAGCGATCGGTTGCCACTATTGCCTAAAAGAGCGCAACGAGTGGGATTGGGGAAGGATTGCCGACAAGCCATCCAAAATCGTCGGATTGGCTGCACCGTACAAGCTATAATGACGCGCACACATGGCACTCGCCGCTGGTACAAAGCTCGGCCCGTACGAAATTTGCGCTCAGTTATGCCTGGACAATTTCGTTACGGACGGCGAAACGAATCAGTTCCGCCAGAGAACGGAGCTTCAGCTTGCGCATGATCTCAGCGCGGTGTCCTTCGGCGGTGCGGGTGGAGATGCCAAGGTGGTCAGCAACCTCCTTATTGCTCTTGCCCTCGGCCAGAAGTTGAACGACCTCTCTTTCGCGCGTTGTTAAGCTTCCATGATTCTGAGCATCGTCGGCTTCGGAAGAGGATCGCTTCGCCAGATACGCGTCGACCACGGTTTCGGCCACGCGCGAGGTGAAGAACCGTCGTCCCTTGGAGATACTCTCCACCGCAGCGACCATGTTCTCGCCCACGTCCGATTTCAGGACGACGCCTCGCGCTCCTGCCTCCAGCACATCAACGATGACCCTCTCGGTTTCGTGCATGGTGAAAATCAGGATCTTGAGCTGAGGCTGCTTCTTCAGAATCTGGCGGGTGGCTTCCAGCCCGTTCATCTCGGGCATGCTCATATCAAGGATGGCGAAGTCGGGACGAAGCTTCTCGGCCATCTCCACGGCCATCCTGCCATTGGAGGCTTCGCCGCAGACACTCCAGTCCTCATGCTTCTCCAGCAGGTAGCGTAGACCCGATCGGGTCAGTTCATGGTCATCGGCCAACAGAATGCGCAACATGTTGCTCCTGGTCGATCGGCAACGAAACGAAAACCTGGGTGCCGTTGGCAATCGAGGTAATCTGGAACTTGCCTCTCAATTGCCGCACCCGCTCCCGCATGCCGGCGATGCCTACTCCCAGCGAGGCCACCCCGTGCATTTGAGCGAGCTGCTCAGGGCTCATTCCCGTCCCGTTATCGTGGATCTCAAGCGCGACCGTCTTCCCCCGATTCACCAGGGTGACGATCACGGAACTGGCGCCCGAGTGCCGAAGAACGTTGTTGATGCTCTCCTGGGTGATACGGAACAGAGCCCGCTCGACTTCAGAAGAGAGTGTGGCGAGGTCAGTGGGCGCGTCGAAATAGACCTTCAGCGAAGTGCGTTTTTGTAGTCCGTCAAAATACCAGCGCAAGGCGGCGACCAAGCCAAGGCCATCCAGAATGGGTGGGTGCAGAACATACGAAACCGTGCGTACCTCTTCCAATGCCTGGCGGCTGGCAAGGTGCGAATCCTGCAGCAACTGTCGCAGGCGCTCGTGACCAGGTGGAAAATCGGCAAGCACCTGTCCAATGCTGAGCGCCATTCCCGAAAGATGCTGACCGGTCCCGTCATGAAGATCGCGGGCAATGCGGCGGCGCTCGTCGTCCTGCGACTCCAGCAATTTCCCCGTCATGTCGCGCAACGACGCTTCAGCACGGGCGCGCTTCCTTTGCAGAATCAACAGCCCCAGAATCAGGAAGAACTGCGCAACCACCAGCGCGATCGTTCCAACGATGCGCCAGCGGTATTGCTCCCAAACGCTCGTCGTTTTATATAGAACGATACTTCCGTTTGGAAGGTCCCTCTCGGAGAACCCCCATCGCTCCAGTTGCCGCCAGTCGAACATATAAGCTGCGGCGTCTTCCGGCGGGACGGAAATCTGAGCTTCGGTTCTGCCGCCTAAAGTTTGCAGCACGATGTTCGCTATCACGGTCCCCATTTTCTCGAAATCGACGACGTAACCGCCAACGGTTCCGCTTCCGATTGTGGTATCGGCCATCGAATAGAGGGGAGCGGTAGTTTCCAGAGACAGTGAGGAAACCACGTCGCGGGTGTAGTAGATATTTCCTTTAGGGTCGCGGGTGTAGGAAACCGGCAATACGATGGTGTCACGCGAGAGGCGGCTGACACGGTCTTTCAAATCATCAACGCCGGCATCCGCCAGATACTCCACTGGCAACTCCGACTGCCTGAGCTGATCGCGAAGTTCTTCTAGAAGGATGTGATCAGCGTATCCGGATCCAGTGATAACCAGGATCTTCTTGGCGCCGGGCTGCAACCGTCGGGCCACGGAGATGGTTTTCCTGACGTCAACCTTGAACCAGACTGTCACTTTGCCTGCGCGATTAGCTGCGTCGGCCGGTAGCTTGAATGGAGTGTGCCCGGCATAGACGGTTGGCACGCCAGGCAAGACGTCCATCGGGACAGAGCCGAGAAAGATGACGACATCGATGCCACGTCCGGCGTAGCGTGTCCGGACCCAGTCGACGGCCGCCGATTGATTTTCCGGGAGACGGGTCGCCTCGAGTTGTTCGCCAAAAAACTCGGTCTCCGGGCCGAGTGCCATTCGCAATCGATCCAGAAGCCCCTTCTCCAACTCCTGGGCTGCCGGAGAGTATTCCTCGTTCTGGTGAATCAGCAGGACACGCTTGGGAGTGAGCGACTGGGTCGACGCCACGGACACCCCCGCGACCATAAACAGCAAAGCTATCGCCGCTCGCCCCGTGCCAGACCGCATGCTCATGTGTCGCAGTACCTGATGGAAATGGAAGAAGATGAGGAAATTCTATGCGCTCCGGTAAGGAGCCGCAATGATTGACTATGTGATCGCAACCTTGCCTGCCCCACATTGGTCGTAGCTTCATGCTTCCGGAAGCACGTAGATTCCGGGATGAAACCACGTAGTTTTTCGGGTTCCTTCATTCATCGCAAATTCATATCTTTGTTGACGCTGCGTTTTTCGTTGCAGGCCCGCATTCGACTGCAACGCGTTAGCACACTTTCTTGAGGAGAACTTCAGGGGTATATGGAATGAATACCATCAGGCAATTCGTCGCGACGCTACTCACATGTGCCCTGATAGCGGCGACTTCGCCGGCTGCCAGCGCGCAGGAAGCGCAGCAGGCCAACCTTTCCGCCGGCGAAATTGACTCCATCGTTTCGCCGATCGCGCTCTATCCCGACCAGTTGGTTGCGCAGATTCTTGGCGCTGCGACCTATCCCGATCAGGTCTCCGCAGCCAGCAACTGGATTAACAGCAATCAAGGTCTGCAGGGTGACGCCTTAATGCAAGCTGCAGACAAACAGCCCTGGGATCCCAGCGTTAAAGCGCTGACGCAATTCCCGACAGTCCTGGACCAGATGGCGAAGAACCTCGCCTGGACGTCAGCGCTCGGCGATGCTGCCTACAACCAACAAAAAGACGTGATGGCATCGATCCAGCGGCTGCGCCAGCAGGCCAAAGCCGCAGGGAACCTGAAGTCATCACAGCAGATTCAGGTGGTGCAGCAAGATCCGCAGACCATCGTCATTCAGCCGGCGAATCCTCAGGTAGTTTATGTGCCGACGTACAGCCCTACGGTTGTCTATGGCACGCCCTACAACCCTCCGGGATACAGCACCGGCGCCATGGTTGCCACTGGTCTGCTCTCTTTCGGAGTGGGAATAGCGGTGGGAGCCGCAATCAACAATAACGGCTGCTGCGGCTGGGGATGGAACAGTTGGGGCTGCGGCTGGCACGGCGGAAGCGTGACGTACAACCGCAACGTGTACGTCTCGCGCAGCAACACCTTCTACGGCTCCAACCGTCAGCACTATCGCAACAACTACTACGGCGGCAACCGGCCTACTCACTACAACGGCAACAATCGCTACAACGGCGGCAATAACCGCGTCAACGGCGGTAACAACCGGAACACCAACATCAGCGGGAACAACGTAAACATCAATACCGGAAACCGCAATCCCAACAATAACAACCGACCGAATGTCGGCGGCAACAATAACAACCGGCCCAATAATGGCGGCAATCGAAATCCCAACCTCTCCAACAACAATCGTCCCGGCAACAACAACAACCGTCCCGGCAGCAACGGCAACAATCGTCCCGGCGGCAACGACAATCGGCAAAACATGGCGAACCGCGGCTACGGACAAAAGCCGGCTGGGAACAATAACTCCAGCGCGTTCGGCGGATATAAGCAGGGCGGGAATGCCCGCGCCGACGGGAATCGCGGCCGCCAGAGCATGGGTGGCGGCGGCGCAGGCCGAGCTAAACCGGCGGCTGCGCGCGGCGGCGGTGGTGGTGGCGGTGGCGGCCGCGGACGCGGACGCTAGTCCGTAAAGTCGCTATCTACGATGGCATCGAGACGAAAAAGCAACCAACGATTGAGTGGAGACTAAAGATGACTGACCTAGTACAAAAACTGAATATCATGCGGCGTAGCGGGTGGTGGATGAGTGCGACATTAGCGCTCCTGGCGGTGGTTCTAGCTGGTGCGGCCTTTGCGCAAGAAGCGGGAGAGAAGACGTTTGCGAACCCGCAAGATGCCTCTACTGCTCTTTACGATGCCGCCAAGTCAGGCGACAAGGCCGCGATCGAGAGCGTGCTCGGCGCTTCGTCGGAAGGGATCATCTCTTCCGGCGACGCGGTACTTGACCAGAAGAACGTCGACGACTTCGTCCGGCGCTACGAACAGATGAATCGCTGGGGAAAAGAAGTCAATGGCGATCAGACGTTGTTTCTCGGCGTAGAAAACTGGCCGTTTCCTGTTCCGCTGAAGAAGGATACCGGCGGGCAATGGTACTTCGACACCAAGGCCGGGATCGAAGAGGTCCTCTACCGCCGCATTGGCAACAACGAGTTCGCCGCCATCCGGGTCTGCGGTGTGCTGGCCGATGGTCAGATGGATTATTTCGACGGCCTTCACGATGGCTCGACGGTCCACCAGTACGCACAAAAACTCATCAGCGATCCAGGCAAGCAGAACGGGCTTTACTGGAAGGCCGCCGAAGGCGAGCCGGACAGCCCGATTGGGCCGCTCATCGCCTATGCCAACGGTGAAGGCTACAAGGACAAGGACGCTGCCTTCCACGGCTACTTCTTCCGCGTTCTCAACAGTCGGGGCCCGAAAGCACCCGGCGGTTCCAAGAACTATATCGTCAACGGAGCCATGACCGGAGGCTTCGCGTTCCTGGCCTACCCTGCGACGTACCGGAATTCCGGCGTGATGACCTTCCTGGTCGATAGCCAAGGCGTCATCTACGAAAAAGATCTTGGCCCCAAGACGGCTGACACCGCCAACGCGATCACATCGTTCAATGCCGATTCCACGTGGCGGAAGGTCAGCGCGGAAACGGAAGACGAAGCGCAGGACGTTGATGTGCAGTAAGGGAAGTCGCGCCCGTGACCAGGTTTGATCATGGAGTGCGCGAGTTCTTCGGCAAAGTGCACCGCAAGCAAACGACGAGGTCGAAGGTGGAAGAATTGGTAGTCATGGGCTTTGGGGACAAGCATCGGGCTCTGGAAGTGTTGCCGCAGTTACAGAGGCTCAGGTTTCCGTGGAGCTCGAATCTGTGCAATGCCATCGCTGTGGAAGTTGAACAGGATGGCAGGTTGCGGGTGATGCACAGCCAGATGCTGGATCCTGCCAGCGGCGTGGACGATCTGATGCGCTGGAAAGCGCTTCTGAGTGCGATCGTGCCGCTGCCGCACGCTCCGGTGTCCAGCACACCTGAAGTCAGCTTTGAGTTTCGTGGCATAAACTCGGCCGCCAGCGATTGGCTGAAGGATCCATCGCTGGACAAGGATTTTGTGAGGAATGTAGCGGCGTTGCTGCAGCCTGGGAACTCAGCCATATTTGCGCTGATTCAGGATTGGCAGTCGGCGGCACAGGTCCTGTCAGGTTACAGCCACCTGGTGCTTCACACCACCACGGTTGAGTGGAAACAAAAGAAGGCGAACTGAGCGGTCCACAGACCGCGAATCTGCGGCTGCGATCTTCGCGGCCTTAACTCTGGAGGAGAGTGACTATGGATTTCACACACATGAGCAGTCTGGCGCAGCAGGGCTATGGATTGCTAATCGCGCTTGGCATCAAGGTTGTGGAAGCGATCGTCTTATGGATCGTGGGCCGCTGGCTGATCGGATTTTCGATCAGCATGATTGGCAAGGCGATGACGCGGCAGAAGATTGATCCAACCCTGATTCGCT
>Ga0187859_10002723_pt1 | contig 10957 bp, 8 predicted proteins | sample June2016WEW_10_1_2_FD_133019 | JGI IMG/M metagenome (GOLD analysis project Ga0187859, IMG submission 133019) | Peatland microbial communities from SPRUCE experiment site at the Marcell Experimental Forest, Minnesota, USA - June2016WEW_10_10 | ecosystem: Environmental > Terrestrial > Soil >... | reverse complement strand
GCTGTAGACAGTGCCGACGCGAATCGAGCCCGCTACCACCGAGCCGATCTCGCGCAGCCGATTTTCCAATTCCAGAAAACGGCGCACGATTTCCTTGCTCGCGGTGTAGAGGATCTGGCCGGCCGGGGTCGGTTTGACTCCGGCTCGTCCACGTTCTATCAATCGGCAGTCGTACTTCTCTTCGAGGCTTCGGACCTGCTGGCTGACCGCCGATTGAGTGACGAAGTTTTGTGATGCGGCATAAGAAAAGCTTCCGCTCTCGATTATGTCGCAGAAGACCTTTAGCGTTTCGATGTGCATATTGCCGACTTGGGGCATAAGGCTACGTGATAGTTAAATCTGATGCAAGTAGTAGCGGTGATAATTCGCCCTTGAATCAACCGGCGGTAGGAACGCGCGTGGATCGAAGGCGCACGACGGCGGCGGGCATGATTTTGCCGATCCAGAGGATAGCTCGACGTGGCCAGGCCTTGACGGCGGCCGGTCTCCGCAATTTCGCAATAAAACACGTTTCAAAAATCGCATGGAGCGCAAGATGCCAGATTTATTAAGAGATCTCGATTTTTTTCACCTCGACGACCTGCTGACCGATGAAGAACGGATGGCTCGCGACACGGCCAAACGTTTCGTCGATCGCGAAATTTTGCCGCAGATCGAGCGCCATTTTGCGAGTGAAACCTTCCCAATGGAGCTTGTACCGCAAATGGCCGAGCTTGGAATGTTTGGCGCCAATCTCAAGGGTTATGGATGCGCCGGGATGAATAACGTCGCGTACGGCTTGATCATGCAGGAGCTCGAAGCGGGGGACTCGGGGCTGCGCTCGTTCGCGTCGGTGCAAAGCGCGCTTTCCATGTACGCGATTTATGCAAACGGCAGCGAGGAACAGAAGCAACGCTACTTGCCGGAAATGGCCAAGGGAAAATTGATCGGCTGCTTCGGTCTGACCGAGCCTGACCACGGCTCGGACCCCGGCGGGATGGAAACGCGGGCGCGGCGCGATGGCGACGGATGGATCCTCAACGGGACCAAGCGATGGATCACCAACGGCTCGATCGCGGACGTCGCGATCGTGTGGGCGAAGGTCGACGAGGGTATCACCGGGTTTCTCGTCGAGAAGGGGACGCCGGGATTTTCGACGCGCGATATCCACGGAAAATTTTCGATGCGCGCGTCGATCACTTCGGAATTGATTTTCGAGGACGTGCGAATTCCCGCTACCGCTCATCTGCAGAAAGCGCGCGGGCTGAAGGGTCCGCTCGGATGCCTGACGCAGGCGCGCTACGGAATCGCGTGGGGCGCGATCGGCGCGGCGCGGTCGTGTTTCCATTGCGCGCTGGATTACACCAAATCGCGCAAGCAATTTTCGCGTCCGCTGGCCGGCTATCAACTGGTGCAGGCAAAGCTGGTGAGGATGCTGACCGAGATCACCAAGGCGCAGATGATTTGCCTGCGGCTGGCTCATCTGAAGGACCAGGGCAAGATGCGCCCGGAGCACGTATCGTTCGCAAAAAGAAATAACGTCAACGAGGCGCTGAAGATCGCCCGCGATGCGCGCGACATGCTCGGCGCCAACGGAATCGTCAACGAGTACCCGGTGATCCGTCACATGCTGAACCTGGAGACGGTGAACACCTACGAAGGCACCTTCGACGTGCATACGTTGATCCTCGGCCGCGACATCACGGGCGAGAACGCGTTCGAGTAAAAGCTCGCGGGCGCGCATACCGCCGTCCACAGCCGTCGTGCCGGATAGCACGCAGAGCAGGGAGAAAATCGGATGGAACTCAAGGGCAAGAATGCAATCGTCACCGGCGCCGCGCGTGGAATCGGCCGCGGAATCGCGCTCAAGCTCGGGGCGGCAGGCGCAAACGTCGCGCTCGTCGATATAGGGAGTCCGGCGGACCGCGCGCTTACCTACAATTTGAGCGCGCAAACTGAACTGAACAGCAGCGTCGAGGAAGTCAAGGGACTCGGCGTGAAGGCTATCCCGATCCTCGCCGACGTGACGCGGTTCGCCGACCTGGAGCGGATGGCGTCGGAGGTGGCCGCGAAACTCGGCTCGATCGATATCCTGGTGAACAACGCGGGGATCATCGGGTTCGGGCCGGTGAGCAGCTTTGCCGAAGAAGCGTGGGACCGCGTGATGGCGGTGAATGTGAAGGGCCAGTTCCTGTGCGCCAAGGCGTGTATCCCGCACATGATGAAGCAGCGCGAGGGCGCGATCGTGAATATCGCGTCGGTGGCGGGCAAGACCGGCCACGGCGGCATGTCGGCGTACTGCGCGAGCAAGTTCGCGTCGGTGGGCTTCACCCAGTCGCTGGCGGAAGAGCTCGGCCCGGTGAACATTCGCGTCAACGCGGTATGCCCCGGGTATCTGCGCACTGCGATGTTTACCGACGTGCTCGGACCGATGATCGCCGTTCAATATGGGATAAATCGCGAGGCGGCCTTCGACGAATTCATCGCGCGCACTACCTTCCTCAAGCGCGAGCAGACGCCTGCCGATATCGGCGAGGCGGTGGTCTATTTGTGCCGCGCGGAAAACATTACCGGCGAATCGATCAACGTCGCCGGCGGTGGCGAACTGCATTAGTAGCGCGCGCGTAGAGCAGGGGCGAGCCCCTGCACCCTCCCGAAACCCAAACTGGGTTTCGGACTTCCTGCAGTATTAAAACGGGGAAAGGGATGCGGGCTTCGCCCTGTTAGAAGGGGTTAAGGGGGAATTCACCTCGCCCCAGTTAGGGTGCCGCGTCCCGCGCGAACTGGTACTGAGCTGAGGTTCAGTGCGTACCGAGCCAAGACTGCCACCGCAGTCTCTCTATGCGTCGAGGATGACGGGTGGAAATGAATTTCTGTCTGGTCCAGTGGCCATTGTCCCGCGCAGCGAATTAGAAATACGACCTCGGCCTCAAGTGTCTCAATATCCAACATCTGCCGGTGAGCCGGGGCGTCATCCTGGCACCAGACATCGAGGAATGCGTCAGCCTTGCAGTGGCGCCAAGCATAACCGTAATAGCCGCTCTCGCCCTTGGCTTTCCATCCGAGACGTAATCGGTTTCGAAGCGATTGTTTGGTAACCCCGACATAGAAGGGGGGTTTATCATCGGCGCTCACGATATAAAGCTTCGGCTTCTTGGAAGTCGCGATGCCGGAGAACCTAGGCGTGCCTCTTTCGCACGTGACTTGGAAATTAGTTGAATCAAAGTTCAACTTATATCGTTCGGGTCCGGAGATATGCATACTCGCAACCTAAATGCCTTCGCGGCGCTGCTGCGCGGCGCGATTGCCTGATGCGCCGCACACCAGGTCCCTACCGTGTTCTCTCATCATAGACCTGCGCGATGCGCCGACTCAGGCAAAAAAGGTTTGGGGCGTCGGGAGTCTCGGCCATCGCAAGGCAGCCAGCCTCCGCGAAGTGGTTCCAGTACAGCTTGCATGCGCAGATCCGTTGACGAAGCCGGTCTTCGAAAAGCCCAGATACGTGTTCCGGACATGGATCAACAACTACGATTTGTCGATGAAACCTTTTGAGAAGTTCGCCAAGAAACTCGAACGATTCATCGTCATCGATGTTACCGTTCGGCTGGCGTCCGAATGAATAGCCGATCAGCAGAAGAAATTCGGCCGGCCTGCTCAAGCGCTCGGTGGCGAACTTATATTCATTGCGTCGAGTGATGGTTTTCAGTTCTGGACCGGGAAGCCACAACCCGGACGAATTTGGCAGTGCCAAACCAAACTCTGCGGCAGCGCGAAGGAATTGTTCGAACTCCGGGTGCTCGATAATGCGGCGCTCAATTGCGCCGTGCGGATTGAGCACGATATGAGGTGGTTCGCAGTAATTGGCCAACAGTGCGTCGGTGTTGAAGTCAAAGAGTACGGCAGGCGGCGGCACGAAGTTGAAAATCCGATAGTTCGCAGGCGCACTTTCTTCAATGGGCCGATAAATGTGTCGCTGAAAGAACGCGGCAAGAGCCTCGTCATAAACACCGCAAAGTAAAAAGCCCTTCCAGCGCTCCGCATGATCGAAAAGAGAGCGAGGGGGTAACAGCCGCTCTCTGATCTCGGTTTGAGGCGCCTGCCGGGCAGGGTAGGAACCAATTTGATGATACGCCGAGATTCCGAGCCGCACGATCACATCCATGGGTGGAATCACTGGAATCGCCAAGCCTGCGCCTGAAACCACGAACAGATTTGACGAGGACAGCGCCGCAGCGGCGAGCAAGACATTGTCAAGCGTGTTGGTAGGAATGTCTCTGTGTGTTTCCATGGGGTTGTCAAACTGTCGCTGATAGCAATTGTAGCCGCACAAGGTCCTTAAGTTGCGATCGCTTCAACTGCGACAAAATGCGCCTCCGCCGCAACGGACGCCCACCGCGCAGGTGATTCTTCCTTGGGGTGCAGCGTTCACCCCTGCGGTCAGCCCTGCCATCGCGTAGTCGCGAAAAGATGCGCTGCGCAGATTTTCGCGTCTTCTCACTGCGGTGCAGGGGTCACCCCTGCCGCACACCGCGCAGGTGATTCTTCCTACCGCGCGCGACAACGGAGCGCGGCCTTAATACTGGGTGCAGAGGTCACCCCTGCCACGGTGGGTTTCACATTCAATCTATTCCCGCCAGCTTGCGCGCGTATGCGGCCACCGTCTTGAAGTCGTACTCGCGATAAGCCTGCAACTTCTCGGCTTCGAATCCGCCTTCGGCGTGCACCGCAAGCACTTCCTGGTAGCCGCCGAAATCCGATGACGTGAGATCGCCGATCAGGTTCAGCAGCCTCAGGCGCTTCTCCGCATCGAAACCCTTCGCGCCGCCCATGTACTTGAGCACGTAGGCGCCGGTCGCCTCGCTGGTGAGATCTTCAGCGGCGGGCCCCGTCACCAGCAGGCCGCCGGCGAGGTCCTGCACGATTTGCACCGCCTGATGGTAGTTGTGAGCGAAGTGATACTTCGCGACGTTGGTGAGCAGCGTATTTGGCACCGCGACGCCGTCCTCGAGCGTGCAGCTGCGCGCGGCATGCTCGATAAGTCCGCGCACGGTGGTGTGATACGCCGCCAGATGGGTGAGCTTGTCGCGCACGTGACCCGCGCGCGAGATTCCGTTGGCCTCCGCGATCGCATGGCCGGCGCCCGCCATCAGTTCGAGCAGCGGCAGTTTGTACGACACGGCGGTGAAGCGATGGAACCGTACGAAGGTCAGCGCGAGCAAACCGGCAAATTCGATCTCGCCTTGCAGGAAGACGCGCTCTTTGGGCACGAACACGTCGTCGAAGACCGTCAGCGTCTCCATCATCTTGTGGCGCGCGCTGATCGGATGCTCGAAATCGTTTTTATGCGAGCTGCCGTGGGGCGACGCGAGCAGCTTCAGGCCGGGCGTGTTGATCGGCAACGCGAACGCGACGGCGTAGGCCTGGTCCTCGGCGCGCATCGCACGCGTCGGCAGGACGATCACCTCATTGGTGTTGGTCGCGACGCTGGTGTGAACCTTGGCGCCGCGCACGACGATGCCGTCGGGGCGCTCCTCGACGATTCGCACGTAGTAGTCCGGATGATCCTGCTGGGTGGGACCGAGCGCGCGATCGCCCTTGGCGTCGGTTTGCGCGACGGCGACGGCGAGATCGTTGTCGCGGCAATTTCGGTAGTAGTTGCGGATGCGCTCGCGGTACTCGGGCTTGCCGGCAGCCGCGAGCTGTTCGCCGATGATATGCAGCGCGAGGATCGCGTCGGTGCCGATTTCCTTGATCAACACCACCAGCGTGGCGCCCTCGCGCGTCGCCGCCGCGATCAGCCGGCTGCGCTTTAGCAGGTCGTCGCCATTTTGCGGAACATGGTAGTAGCGGCTGTACTCGTCGGCGCCCTCTTTCACCACCGCGAGGTCGCGATACTTCGGATCGTGCGCCATCCGGTAGTCGAGCGCCGCATGCTCGACTGCTATTCCGATTACCGGATGCGCGGTCACGTCGGCCACCCGTTCGCCCCTGAAAAACACCGCGCGGCCGTCGCGCAGCGAGCTTTTGTACTGTTCAGCCGTCCGTAGTCCCATCGTCCTCTATGCCTCTTGAGTACCTATTAACCCTCGCCCGCTTGCGGGAGAGGGAACGGCGTCCGCGCCGGGGGTGAGGGTGCTGTTACAGCGCGCCATCTCCGTCTTTTCTTTAATCGCCATCCGCAAACGCGCTGCTCATCGCGTCTCGGTTGCGGCGCGGGCGAAACGCCAATATAGAAGCGCAGAGCGTGCGCTGTCCAACTGCCCGCGCGCGACAACAGAGCGCGGCCTTAACCTTGGGTGCAGGGGTCACCCCTGCCGCGTGGGAGAAGCGTTATGGCGAGTCCAAAAATGTTCGATTTGAGCGGCAAGGTCGCCGTGGTCACGGGCGGCAACGGGGGTATCGGACGCGGGATCGCGCTCGGATTTGCCGAGGCCGGCGCGGCGGTCGCGATCCTGGCGCGCAACGAAGAGAAGAATCGCGCCGTCGTGGACGAACTCGCCAGGGCGGGCGTGCCTGCTATAGCGATCAAGCTCGACGTGACGCGGCGCGACGACCTGCGCCCGGCGATGGAGGAGGTCGAGCGCAAGCTGGGACCCATCTCGATCCTCGTCAACAACGCCGGTATCGCGCTGGTGGGCAGCGCGTTGAATTTCAGGGCCGAGGACTGGGACCGCGTGATCGAAACGAACCTGAACTCATGCTTTTTCCTTTCGCAGATCGCGGCGCAATCGATGGCGGCTCGCAAGCAAGGCAAGATAATCAATATCGTGAGCGAATATTCCCTGTTCGGCGCGCAAAGCATAATTCCGTACGCAGCGGCGAAGGGCGCGCTGGTGCAGGTGACCAAGACGATGGCGATCGAGCTGGCGCCGCACAACATCCAGGTCAACGCGATCTTGCCGGGATGGATCGAGACCGACATGACGGTGATCGCGCAGCGCGGCCCGTGGTTCCAGGAAATAATCGCGCGCACTCCGGCCGGCCGCTTCGGCAAGCCCGAGGAGACCGCCGGTGCGGCGGTGTTTCTGGCTTCGCAAGCGTCGGACTTCATAACCGGATCGACCGTCGTCGTGGATGGCGGCTACGCGATCAGATGAGAATGAGCCGAAGCCCTGAGTCCTCGAAGGGGAAGAATCCCGGATCCCCCTTCCTTCTTCTGTTCCAATAACCTCTCCTTGTCCAAGCACGTGCCACTGGCGCACGGGCGGCGCGAGTTGGTGAAAAACTCAAACGGGGTGAGCGCCGGGAGAGGTGCAACGCCCGCCAGCAGCCCCTGCCCGCGCGCGACAACGGAGCGCGGCCTTAACATTGGGTGCAGGGGTCACCCCTGCTGTTTAACGCGGGCGGCGCGCCGGCGTAAGATGCCGCATCATGACTCGACGCAAAACGCCCTCTTCCGCTCGTCCTGAATCGGCGCGTCACGAGCACGGCCTGCCGGCGCTCAAACCATTGCGCGTGTTGGTGGCCGGCGAGGTAATTCTCGATCGCTACCTGTGGGGCGACGTCGCGCGAATCTCGCCCGAAGCGCCGATTCCGATCCTGCGCGTGCAACGCCGCGAGGAAAAGCCCGGCAACGCCGGCTTCGTGATGGCGAACTTGCGCGCGCTCGGCGCCGAGGTGAGCGCGCTCAGCGTGGTGGGCGCGGATCGCAACGGCGCTCTGCTGCGCGAGATTTTCGCCGATCTGGGAATCGATACGCGCTCGATTCTGATCGATCCCGACCGCCCCACCATCGTCAAAGATCGAATGCTCGGTTCCGTGCAGGCGGCCCATCGCGCGACCCAGCAACTGCTGCGCGTCGATGAGGAAGACCCGAGCGCGCTCAAGCCCGCGCGCGAACGCGAGCTGATTGCCCGCGTCAAGTCCGAGCTTCGCAGCTGCGACGGGGTGCTGATATCGGATATCGACAAGGGAATGCTGACGCAGGCCGTGTTGCGGGCGCTGATCGATGGAGCCCGGGCGCGCGGCATCCCGGTGATTGTCGATCCGCGCCGGACCGAGGACTTTTCGATTTATCGCGGCGCCACCGCGCTTACGCCCAATCGTCACGAAACCGAAGTCGCCACCGGGATGCAGCTTACCGATCGCGGCGCGTGGCGCAAGGCGGCCGAAACTCTGGTGCGCAAGCTCGGCCTGGAGGCGTGCCTGATAACGCTCGATCGCGACGGGATGTACCTGGCGGAGCGCGGCGGCAAAGACACCTACGTATCGACGGTGCCGCGCGAGGTTTACGACGTGACGGGAGCGGGCGACGTGGTGCTGAGCGTGTTCGGGATGTTTTCGATCGCGGGACTGGGCTTCTCGTCGGCGGCGACGATCGCGAACCTGGCCGCGAGCATCGAGGTGACCCGGATCGGCACGGAAGTGATCACGCGCGAAGATCTCGCCCGCGCGCTGAGTCCCGCTCACTTGAGCTACGAGCGCAAAATCCATTCGATCGACGAACTCAAGGCGGCGCTGGAGCGCGAGCGGCGCGCCGGCCGGCGAATCGCGTTTACCAACGGATGCTTCGATCTGCTGCACGCCGGGCATATCCAGATGCTCGCGTTTGCGCGCGCGCAGGCCGACCTGCTCGTGGTCGGACTCAACAGCGATCGCAGCGTGCGGCGGCTCAAGGGCGACGCGCGCCCCATCTATCCCGCGGCGGAGCGGGCGAGAATCCTCGCCGCGCTGGAAGCGGTTGATTACGTAGTTGTGTTCGACGAAACGCGGGCCGAGAAAATTATTCGCGCGGTTAAACCCGACGTCTTGATCAAGGGCGAGGATTGGCGCGGCAAGCGGGTTGACGGCCAGGCATTCGTCGAATCGCGCGGAGGAACCGTGGCGCTGGCGCCGTTGCTGGGCGGACGCTCCACCAGCGCGACTATTGATCGGATGAGTTCGAAGCCGCGCGCGGGGAAAGACGGCGCGTGATTTGATCGGTGAATTGCTTGAGTTCCGGCATCGCAAGCATCCAGGCGCCGAACAGGTAGAGCCCGCCGTAAGTCGAAAGTACCGCCAACCCCTGGATGCGCGGCCCGAATCCCGCCATCCGAAGTTTCAGGATGAATGCGAGCGCGGCGGCTCCAAGAGCCAGCGCCCACAATTTCGCCAGATACGAACGCTCGAGCCCGGTCCATCCGATACGCCCGTTGAGCGCCCATCGCAGCATCGCAAACTCAACCCATCCCGCCGCGCCCGCTGACACCGTCAGTCCGGCAACGCCCCACTTCTGCGCGATTCCGAGCATCGGCGGCAGTGGAATCGCGCACAGATAGCCGAGCACCAGCGTCAGCGCGACGCGGATTAGTGCGAATCGAAGCGGGGTGCGGGTGTCGAACAGCGCGTAGAACGCCGAATTGTACAACCGGCCCATCGTGGCCGCGAGCAGCCCCACCCCCGAACCCGCGAGCACGGCCCACACGTAAACCGCATCGGCGCGGGTGAAAGCGCCGGATTGATAAATCATCGCGACGATCACGTCGCCGAGAATCAAAAAAGCCGCGGACGACGGGACCACCAGGAATGCGATTTGGCGCAGTCCCCGGTTCAATCGAATACGCAGAATCGCGCTCATTTGCTCGGGCATCGCACCGGCGGCGCGCGACATCGCGGGCAACTCCGACGCGGCCACCGAGTATCCGAACAGGCTGATCGGCACCATGTAGAGCAACTGGCCGTAGTTGAGCGCGGCGACGGCGCCGGTCGGCAAGAGGCTCGCCAGCACGTTGTCCACGTAAGCGCTCAGGTTGACTACGCCGCGGCTGAGGACCACCGGCGTCAGATTGTGGAACACGGATCGGAGCGGCGCGGCGATGCGTGCGAAGTCGATGCGATTCTTTCTCAGCAGCGCAAGCGTTTGCGGCACCTGTACCGCGATTTGCAAAGCGGAGCCGACCACCGACGCCCACGAGATCAAGATCGCAAGCCCGTCCTGCGAGCGGCGCGGCCCGTAGTAGAGCAGTGCCGCGATCATTGCGACATTCCACGCCACCGGCGCGGTGTACGAGACGAAAAATTTGTGATGGCTGTTCAGGACGCCGAGAAACCACGCCGACATCACCAGCAATCCTGCGCCGGGAAACAGGATGCGCACGATCTGTATCGTCAGCTCGCGTTTGTCGCCCGCGAAGCCCGGCGCGATCACGTCGATCAGATACGGCGTCACCATCACGCCGATCGCCACCATCACCGATACGCCGAGAGTCAGAATCGCGCCGACGCCCCACGCCAGCATGTCGGCGGTTTCATTGTCGCCCTCGCCCAGCAATTTTCCGTAAACCGGGATGAACGACGCCGACAGCACGCCCTCGCCGAACAGGTTCTGCAGAATGTTCGGGATGCGAAACCCCGCCTTGAACGCGTCCGCGGTGGCCGAGTCGCCGAGGAAATGCGCGAAGATGCTGTCCCGGACGAGACCGGCAATCCGGCTGAGCAACACGCCCGCGGCGATCGTGCCGGCCCGGCTCGCGCCCGATCCGCTCGCGCCCGCGGGGCCGGGGCGTGCCTCGGCGCGCGGTTCGTTGCGATCCTGACGATTGGGTGCGATTTCGGACAAGTGCCCTCTGACGCAGGCAGTATAGCGACCGTCAAAGGCGCGTAGTAGCGGGCGTTCGAGGCGCGCTACAATCGTCCTGTGAGCTTTTCGCTCTACGTCCATATTCCGTGGTGCCAATCGAAGTGTCCGTACTGCGACTTCAATTCGCACGCGGCATCGTCGTGGCCGGAAGCGCAATACACCCGCGCGTTGATTTCGGAGCTTGAATACAGGGCAGACACCACTCCTTCGTATTCAGGCCAGCGCATCCGGACAATCTTTTTTGGGGGTGGAACGCCGTCGCTGTTCGATCCCAAATCCATCGGTGAGATTATCGACGCCGCCAATCGGGTTTGCGGGATCGAACACGACGCGGAGATAACGCTCGAAGCGAATCCTGGCACCGTGGACCTGGCGAAACTCGGCGGGATGCGCGCGGCGGAGGTAAATCGAATCAGTTTC
>Ga0187859_10002706_pt1 | contig 11000 bp, 21 predicted proteins | sample June2016WEW_10_1_2_FD_133019 | JGI IMG/M metagenome (GOLD analysis project Ga0187859, IMG submission 133019) | Peatland microbial communities from SPRUCE experiment site at the Marcell Experimental Forest, Minnesota, USA - June2016WEW_10_10 | ecosystem: Environmental > Terrestrial > Soil >... | reverse complement strand
GATGTGACTGGAGTCACCGAATTGCCGGCAGGTACCGAGATGGTGATGCCGGGCGACAACGTGAGTCTGATTGTGGAGTTGATCACGCCAGTGGCTATGGATAAGGGGCTGCGGTTTGCCATTCGAGAAGGCGGAAGGACCGTGGGAGCTGGAACCGTTACAGAGATTGTTGAGTAGGGAAGAATTCATGAATTCAGGAATCCAAGAAGTCAAGGAAGATGGTGGCGGCGTTGCGCCGCGTTCCTCCTTCTTGAATTCTGACTTCCCTGGATTCTGAATTCTGAGCGACTGAAAGGGAGCGAAATTGAGTTTACGAGAACGCATCCGCATCCGCCTCAAGGCGTACGATCATCGGATCCTCGACCAATCGACGACGGAGATCGTCGATACGGCCAAGAGGACCGGGGCACAGGTGGCGGGACCGATTCCGCTGCCGACTATCAAGAACCGCTATACGGTGTTGCGGTCGCCGCACGTAGACAAGAAATCGCGCGAGCAGTTTGAGATCCGGACGCACAAGCGGCTACTGGACATTCTGGAGCCGACGCAGGATACGGTGGATGCGCTGATGAAGTTGGATCTGCCGGCGGGTGTGGATGTGGAGATCAAGGCGTTTGGGAAGGGAAAGTGAGAAGTCAGAATTCAGAATTCAGAATCCAGAAGAAGGAACCCGGCGCAAACCGCCGGAGCCATCCTTCTGACTACTGGCTTCTGGCTCCTGGATTCTGTCTTTCCCAGAGGAGTTTATGAGCCCAGGAATATTAGGCAAGAAGATCGGAATGTCCCAGGTGTTCCGTCCGGACGGGCAGGTTGTGCCGGTTACGTTGTTGAAGGCCGGCCCGTGCGTGGTGGTGCAGCGCAAGACGCCGACTAGCGACGGTTATGACGCGGTGCAGCTTGGGTTCGTGGAGTTTGCAAAAGCTTCGCGCGCAACCAAGCCCATGGCGGGACATTTGAAGAAAGCCGGCGCGGACGGAGTGAAGTACCTGCGCGAAATTAAGATGCGGCCCGGTGACGATGATCTGAAACAGGGCGACCGCGTTCTGGTGGATCAATTCAAGCCCGCGGATAAAGTGGATGTCATCGGCGTCAGCAAAGGGCGCGGGTTTACTGGCCTGGTGAAGCGGCATCATTTCAAGGGCGGTCCGGAATCGCATGGATCGATGTTCCATCGAGCGCCTGGATCGATTGGCGCTTCCAGTTTTCCGTCGCGCGTATTTCCAGGGACTCGCATGGCTGGGCACAGCGGCTCGCAGAATGTGACCGTGCGGAATCTGGAAGTGGTGGATGTGGTGGCTGAGGATAACGTGCTGGTGGTGAAAGGCGCGGTTCCCGGTCCTAATGGCGGGTATGTGCTGGTGAGAAGGGCGAAGAGGTAACCAACCATGCCGAGTGTGGATGTTGTCGATTTAAATAACCAGGTGGTCAGTTCGCTGGAGCTGGCCGATGAAGTTTTCAACGCGCCGGTGAATGAGCATCTGCTGTACGAAGCGGTCCGGCATTCCCAGGCTGTGCGGCGTGGTGGGAACGCGAAGACCAAGACGCGGCACGAAGTTTCCGGATCCGGCAAAAAGCTGTGGCGGCAAAAGGGCACGGGACGGGCGCGCATGGGTTCCATACGGTCGCCCTTGTGGCGGCATGGCGGGACCACGCATGGTCCGCAACCGCGCGATTACAGCTACAAGCTGCCGCGCAAGATGCTGCTGGGCGCGCTGAGATCGGCGCTGTCGGCGAAGCTGCGGGACGGCGAGTTGAAGATCGTGCAGGAATTTTCGCTTCCGGATCACAAGGCCAAGGGCATGCGCGCGGTGCTGGCGCAGCTCGAGGTGGCCAACAAAGTTCTGGTTGTGGAGAACGGCGAGAATCGCAACCTGTCGCTGGGCACGCGGAATCTGGAAGGCGTGACGCTGGTGGAGAGCAAGGACGTCAGCGTCTATCTGCTGCTGGGTCACAACCAGGTTCTGCTGTCTGAAACCGCCGCGAAGAAACTGTCGGAGGCGCTGGCGAAATGACCATCTACGAAGTGATTAAGAGACCGGTGGTGACTGAAAAAGGCGTCACGAAAAAAGAAAACGAGCGTACGCTGTGCTTCGAAGTGGCGCAGGACGCGAATAAGGTAATGGTGAAAGCGGCGGTGGAGAAGTTGTTCAAGGTGAAGGTGGACGGCGTTCGGACCGCAAATCAGGTGGGCAAGCTGCGACGCCGGGGAAGATTCGCCGGTTATCGATCGGATTGGAAAAAGGCGTACGTGACGCTGAAGAAGGGCGAGAAGATGCCCGAGTACGCGGAGATCTAACACCATGGCGATGAAGAAATACAATCCGACCACGGCGTCGCGCCGGTTCATGAGCGTGGTGTCGCGCGAGGAGATTACCAAGCAGAGTCCTGAGAAATCGCTGGTGGAAGGCGTGAAGAAGCGGACCGGCGGGCGCAATAGCGTGGGCCAGATTTCGTCGCGCTTCCGTGGGGGTGGGGCGAAGCAAGCCTACCGGGCCATCGATTTCAAGCGGGATAAAGTTGGTATTCCAGCGAAGGTAGCTGCGATTGAGTACGATCCCAACCGGAGCGCGCGCATTGCGTTGTTGAATTACGCGGACGGCGAGAAGCGCTACATTATTTGTCCAGTGGGATTGACGGTGGGACGCACGGTGACCTCAGGCGCTGAAGCGGACATCCTGATCGGAAATGCGTTGCCTCTGCTGAACATTCCGGCCGGCACTGTGGTCCACAATGTGGAACTGAGGCCTGGCAAGGGAGCGCAAATGGCGCGCTCGGCCGGTGCGCAAGCGCAATTGGTATCACGCGAGAGCGGCATCGCGCTGTTGAAACTGCCGTCGGGTGAAATCCGCAGAGTGCAAGTGGAGTGCATGGCGACCATCGGACAGGTGGGCAACGTCGAGCACGAGAATGAGTCGCACGGCAAGGCGGGAAAGACGCGCTGGCTAGGCAAAAAGCCCCACAATCGCGGCGTTTCGATGAATCCAGTGGATCATCCGCATGGCGGCGGTGAAGGTAAGACTTCGGGCGGCCGGCATCCGGTGACGCCGTGGGGCCAGCCGACGCGCGGGTTCAAGACGCGGAATAACAAGCGGACGGATAAGTGGATTGTGAGTAGGAAGGGCAAGAAGTGATGAACGTTTCTGGTTGCTGGTTTCTGGTTTCTGGTTCGGGTAACCGGGGCGGTGGAGTGTTGGCATGAGCAGATCACTAAAAAAGGGACCGTTTACCGACGACCATCTGGCTAAGAAGGTTGCCGCGATGAATGAGAAGAGCGAGAAGAAGGTCGTGCGGACGTGGTCGCGGCGTTCCACTATTTTGCCTGAGTTCATCGGGCATACGCTGGCGGTCCACAACGGCAAGAAATTCATTCCGGTGTATGTCACCGAGAACATGGTGGGCCGGAAGTTGGGCGAATTTTCACCGACGCGACAGTTTCGAGGACATTCGGTGAAGGCGGCAGCGGCTCCGACGGCAGGTGGAGGGACGGAGAAGACGGCGAAACCGTCGTAAAAACAGGTTTCTGGTTTCTTGTTTCTGGTTTCTGGTTAAGCACGGTGACTAGCGGTCGCCCCTAACTAGAAACCAGAAACCAGGAACTCCGAGCGAAGCGAGGAATTATGGCTAAGGCAGAAGCTAGATACGTTCGAACGTCGCCGCAGAAAGCGCGGTTGGTGGTGGATATGATCCGCGGCCAGAAGGCTGGGACGGCCATCAATATTTTGCGCTCCGTTAATAAGCGCATGGCGCCGGTGGTGGAGAAAGTGTTGCGGTCGGCGATTGCGAACGCGGAGAATCGCTCGAACGATGTGGACGTCGACCAGTTGATTGTTACCGAGGCCTATGTCAACGAGGGGCCGCGCATGAAGCGCATCCGGCCGGCTCCTATGGGGCGCGCCTACCGGTATCAGCGGCGCATGGCGCATATCGTCGTGAAAGTGGGCGAAAAGGCCAGCGGGGAGAACAAATAGTGGGACAGAAAGTTCATCCATACGGATTTCGGCTGGGCGTCACCAAGACCTGGCGCTCGCGCTGGTTCGCGAAGGCGGACTATGCGAAGTTGCTCAAGGAAGATCTGGATCTGAAGGATTCGTTGCGCGACCGGTTGAAGGCCGCGGGCGTGAGTTCGGTGGAAGTGGATCGTCCGGGTAACAAGCTGCGCGTCACCATCCGCACATCGCGTCCGGGCATCATCATCGGGCGTAAGGGCGCCGAGATCGAAAAACTGAAGCAGGACCTGGCCAAGAAAACCAAGCGCGAGGTCTTTATCGATATTCAGGAAGTACACAAGCCGGAGCTGGATGCGCAGTTGGTGGCGGAGTCCATCGCGTTGCAGCTTGAAAAGCGCGTGGCGTTTCGAAGGGCGATGCGAAAGGCTGTGGATTCGGCGCTGCGATTCGGTTGCAAAGGCATCAAGGTGCGCGTGTCGGGCCGTTTGAATGGAGCTGAAATCGCCCGCAGCGAATGGTATCTGCAGGGTCAGCTTCCGTTGCACACTTTGCGCGCCGATCTGGATTATGGATTTGCGCAAGCTTACACCACGTACGGCGTGATTGGCGTCAAATGCTGGACGTATAAGGGCGAGATTATTGAAGGGCAGACGCGGCGGGATTCCATGAAAAACGATCCGGAGCCGCGCCGTCCACCCCTGCGGGACCGGCGGGAACGGCGTCCACCGGCTCCAGCGCCGATCGCTCAAACGGAACCACAAGCTCCGGTAGTGCAAGGGGCTCCGGATTTAGCTTCCGGAAAATCGACTCCGATTATCCCACCGCTGGCTCCGCCGCAGCCGACCTGGAAGCAGGAAATGAAACACGAGAGCGCGCCGCCCGCGGCTGAGACCAGCGCGACGCCTGAAGTCAGCGGCGAACCTCCCGCTGAGAAGCCGGCCGAGAAGAAGGAAGAATAACACCTTTATGCTGATGCCCAAGAAGGTCAAATACAGGAAGCAGCAGCGCGGGCGCATGACCGGGAAGGCCTGGCGAGGGTCCACGCTGGCATTTGGCGACTATGGATTAAAAGCCATGCGCTGCGGCTGGATCACGGATCGTCAGATTGAGGCCGCCCGCGTAGCGATGACGCGTTTTATCAAACGCGGCGGCAAGGTTTGGATCCGATTATTTCCGGATAAGCCGATCACCAAGAAGCCGGCTGAAACCCGCATGGGTAAAGGCAAGGGCGCTCCGGAGCAATGGGTGTGCGTGATTCGTCCGGGCAAGATCCTGTTTGAGATGGAAGGCGTGCCTAAGGCCACCGCGGAAGAGGCGTTCCGGTTGGCCGCCGGGAAGTTGCCGATGCCGACGAAAGTGGTCTCGCGCGATCACACAGGAGTTTAATTTTATGAGAGCGGACAAAGTACGAGAGTTGGATAGCGCGGAGTTGAAACGCCAGAGCAGCGATTTCCGCGAGCAATCCTTCCGGCTGCGTTTTCAAATGGCCATGGGGCAGACCGACGGTTTGAAGAAGCTGCGGATTCTGAAGAAGGACCGGGCGCGGATGCTGACCGTTTTGCGCGACCGCGAATTGCATCCGGAAACGGCGCCGGAGCCGGTGGCCAAGAAAAAGAAGAAGGGAAAGTAGGATATGGGCACCGGAGACAGTACAGCAAGTACGGGCGCGCCGAAGAAAATCGGCAACAAAAACGAGAAGATCGGCCAGGTAGTTTCCGCCAAGATGCATAAGACCATCGTGGTGGAAGTGACGCGCCGGGTTTCGCATCCGGTTTATAAGCGGACCATCAACAAGCGCAGCAAGTTTTACGCGCACGATGAAGAGCGGTCGGCGCAGGTTGGCGATGTAGTACGGATTATCGAATGCCGGCCACTGAGCAAACTCAAGAGATGGCGGCTTAAAGAAGTGATCCGCAAGGCGGTGCAAGTGGCGGTGGCGCCCGAGGCCGTGGATATGGATACGACACAGCCGACCTCCGGTTCGAAATCGCTGAGGAGGAAATCGTCATGATTGGGATGCGGACCTGGCTCGACGTAGCCGATAACAGCGGCGCGCGCAAGCTGCAATGCATTCTCCCCCGCGGCGGCGATTTGGGGTTGAGAGCCGGCCTGGGCGATATAGTGACGGCCGCGGTGAAGGAAGCCACTCCGGAATCTCCCATCAAGAAGGGCAAAGTGGTGCGCTGCGTGATTGTGCGGATGCGCAAGGAGACGCGCCGCAAGGATGGCACCTACATCCGCTTTGATTCGAATGCCGCGGTGCTGATTAATGAAGTTGGCGAGCCGGTGGGTACGCGCGTGTTTGGGCCGGTAGCCAGAGAGCTTCGAGACAAGAAATTCATGAAGATTGTTTCGCTCGCGCCGGAGGTGATTTGATGCCTCGCCCGAAGCCGATGATGAAACGCGGCAAGCATGTAGTGCGGAGCAAGCGCCACAAGGTTCGGATCAAGAAGGACGATCAGGTGAAGGTGATCGCGGGGCGCGATAAGGACAAAACCGGCCGCGTGATCGAAGTGGACCGGGTGCGCGGAACGGTTCTGGTGGAAGGCGTTTCGATGATCAAGCGCCACACGCGTCCGAATCCGGCGAAGCAGATTAAAGGTGGAATCGCCGAGAAGGAAAGCCATATCGCGATTTCAAACGTTATGGTGTTGACGTCGGGTGGGCAGGCGTCGCGGGTGGGTTACAAGGTGGAAGGTACAGGCACCTCCGCGCATCGCGTCCGCATCGCTAAGAAGACCGGCGAAGTACTGGAGAAGAGAGCGTAGAGGATTCTGAAGATGACCGAGGCAAGACTCAGACAGCACTATAAGAGAAACGTCGTTCCGGCGCTGGTGAAGGAGTTCGGCTACAAGAACGTGATGGCCGTTCCGAAGATCGATAAGGTGGCCTTGAATATCGGGCTGGGCGAAGCGACGCAGAACGGCAAGCTGATGGACGGCGCCGTGAACGAACTCGGGCAGATTGCGGGCCAGAAGCCGGTGATCACCAAAGCCAAAAAGTCGATCGCCGCGTTCAAATTGCGCGAAGGCATGGCGATTGGAACCATGGTGACGCTGCGGGGAGACCGCATGTACGAGTTTCTGGATCGTCTGATGAACGTGGCGCTACCGCGCGTGCGCGATTTCCGTGGCGTTTCGAGCAAGTCGTTTGATGGGCGCGGCAACTATACGCTGGGAATCAAGGACCAGTTAATTTTTCCCGAGATCGATTACAACAAGGTGGAAAAGGTCAAGGGGATGAACATTTCAATTACTACGACGGCGCGGACGGATGCAGAGGGCCTGGCGCTGTTGAAACACATGGGAATGCCGTTCAGGCAATAACTGCCGCCGCGGCAGTGATTGCGTATTCAAGAATTCGAGGAATTCAAGGGAGTCGAGGAAGAATAAGGTACATGGCAACTACAGCCAAGATTGCTCGGGAGTCGAAGAAACTGAAGTACAAGATCCGGCATCGCAACCGGTGTTTCCGGTGCGGGCGTCCGCGCGGGTATCTGCGCAAGTTCAATTTGTGCCGGATCTGTTTCCGGAAGCTCGCTTTGGCCGGTGAAGTTCCCGGCGTGATCAAGGCCAGTTGGTGAAGGCGAGGTAAATATGGGCACATCCGATCCAATCGGCGACATGCTGACGCGAATTCGCAATGCCGCGCTGGCGCGCCACCCCAAAGTGGACGTCCCGGCCTCCAAGCTGAAGATGGAGATCGCGCGGATTCTCAAAGAAGAAGGCTTCATCATGAATTTCAAGATGACCGAGGACGGCGCGAAGAAGAGCATCCGCATTTATCTGAAGTACACGCCGGGCAACGTGCCGGTGATCTCCCGCATCGAGCGCGTGTCACGGCCGGGTTGCCGCGTCTATGTGGGCAGCCGGGAGGTTCCCAAAGTACTCGGAGGCCTGGGGATCAGCATCCTGACCACGGCGCGGGGCGTGATGACGGGCAGCATGGCGCGCAAAGAACATGTGGGAGGGGAGATTCTCTGCCAGCTCTGGTAGGGAGGGAATTATGTCGAGAGTAGGAAACAAACCCATTCCGCTGCCGAAAGGCGTGAAGATCGTTATCGGAAATCCGATGTTGGTGGAAGGGCCGAAAGGCAAGCTCGAGGTGCCGCTTCCCGATGGCGTGCATGCCAAACAAGGCGACAACCTGCTGGAATTCACGCGCGACGGCGACAAACAGGCGCCCTTACACGGGCTCACCCGCGCGCTGGCCGCTTCGGCCGTGCAGGGTGTATCCACCGGCTTCACGCGCGAGATGGATATCACAGGCGTCGGCTATCGCGCCGACGTGAAGGGTAAAATCGCGACGTTCACCCTAGGCTACTCGCATCCCATCGAGGTTCTGTTGCCGGACGGCGTGGAACTGAAGATCGACAAGCAGACGCATCTGGTGCTATCCGGCTACGACAAGCAAATGGTGGGGCAGGTGGCGGCGAACATCCGCGCGCTGCGTCCGCCTGACCCGTACAAGAACAAAGGTATCCGGTATACGGGAGAAGTCCTCCGCAAGAAGGTCGGAAAGACCGGAGCGGGCGGCGCAGGAGCAAAGTAAATGCCGAAATCCTCTAAGAATGACGTTCGGGTTCGCGTGCACAGCCGTATCCGGCAAAAGGTGCGAGGCACCGGGGAGCGCCCGCGCCTGGCCGTGTTCCGCAGCGTGAAACACATTTATGCCCAACTGATTGACGATCGGAAGGGGCACACGCTAGCCGCGGCCTCGTCAGGCGAGAAAGCCGGCGATAAGAAATCGGAAGAAAAGACGAGCAGCGAGAAGCCGGCGAGCGAAACGAAGTCCGAGAAGGCTTCGAGTGAAAAGACTGCGAACGGCGGGAACGTGGCCGGCGCGAAGCACGTAGGTAAACTGATCGCCGAACGGGCCAAGGCCCAGGGCGTGACCAAAGTTGTATTCGACCGGGGCGGTTATTTGTACCATGGGCGCGTGAAGGCGCTCGCGGATGCCGCACGCGAAGCGGGATTGGAGTTTTAACGAATGGCTGCAATACCGACACAAAAGCGGATCGACGCCAACTCTTTGAACCTGAAAGAGCAGGTAGTTTCGATCAACCGCGTCACCAAAGTGGTGAAGGGCGGCAAGAATTTGAGCTTTTCGGCATTGGTGGTAGTAGGCGATCCAGGTGCCCGGATTGTGGGCTTTGGCACAGGCAAGGCCAAGGAAGTTCCGGCCGCCATCAAGAAGGGAATTGAAGCGGCCAAAAAGAATCTGCGCAAGGTCAATGTTCTGGAGACGACGATCTTGCATGCTGTGCTGGGCCGTTTTGGGAGCGGGCTAGTGATGCTGAAACCGGCGCCGGATGGAACGGGCGTCATCGCCGGCGGCCCGGTTCGCGCCGTAATTCAGGCGGTGGGGATAGCGAATGTGCTGACCAAATCCATTGGCTCGCGCAATCCGCATAACGTGGTGAAAGCTACGATTAACGCGCTGGAACAACTTCGCGACAAGGCGCAGGTGGCGGAGATGCGCGGGCTGACGGTTGAGAAGGTGATGTAAGAAGGTTTCTGGTTTCTGGTTTCTGGTTCGCACGGGTGAGCGCTCGGCAGTGAACCAGAAACTAGAAACCAGGAACCAGAAACGATTTTTTAAAATGGCTCAAGCAATGATCAAGATCAAGTTGATTGGCAGCACGATTTGCTGTCCTGAGAAGCACAAGTCCATCGTGCGGTCGCTCGGGCTGAAGACGATGAATCGCACGGTTGAGCGGCCGGATACACCGTGTTTTCGCGGCATGGTGGCGAAGATTCCGCATCTGCTGGCAATTGTGAAGGACTAATTATGAATCTTAGTAATCTGAAGCCGCCGGCTGGGCAAAAGCAGAAAAAGCAGCGTATCGGGCAGGGCATGGGTTCGGGCCGAGGGAAGTATTCGGGGCGCGGCGCGAAGGGCGCGCGGTCCATTTCCGGCTACAGTATCATGCGTGGGTTCGAAGGCGGCCAGATGCCGCTGCACCGGCGCCTGCCGAAGCGCGGCTTCAAGAACATTTTCCGCAAAGAATACGCGATCGTGAATATTGGGCGCCTGGAGCAGTTGGAAGGCAACAAGTTCGATCCAGGCCGGCTGCTCGAGTTGGGCGTCATCAAGAAACTGGGTACGGGCCTGAAAGTGCTGGGATCGGGCGATCTGACGCGCAAGATCACGGTGCAGGCGCATGTGTTTTCGAAATCGGCTCTGGAGAAGATCCAGAAGGCCGGGGGTAGTGGGACAGTGATTGGAAGCGAGCTGTAGTTGGTTCGGTTGAGGTAGTCGAAAATGAAGTTCTTCGAAGCCGTCACAAACATCTTCAAGATTCCGGATCTGCGCAAGCGTATCTTGTTTACGCTGCTGATGCTGGCCATATACCGGCTGGGCGGGCACATTCCCACGCCCGGTATTGACGGAAACCGGCTGCAGGCTTTCTTCCAGCAGAATTCCGGGACGCTGTTCGGGTTCATTGATTTGTTCAGCGGCGGTATGCTCCGCAGGCTGACCATTTTCGCCCTCGGCATCATGCCGTACATCACCGCGTCCATCATTCTGCAATTGATGACCGTGGTGGTGCCGACGCTCGAGAAGCTGCAGAAGGAAGGCGAGCTGGGCCGGCGCAAGATCACACAATGGACCCGCTATCTCACCGTAATCCTGGCTCTCATCCAATCCTTTGGAATCGCCGAGGGGCTGATGCGGTCCGAGGGTGGATTCGTGCTGAAACCGGGCATCGGGTTCGTGCTGATGACTATGCTCAGTTTGACCACGGGCACTGCTTTCATTATGTGGCTGGGTGAGCAGATTACCGAGCGCGGCATCGGCAACGGAATGTCGCTGATCATCTTTACCGGGATCGTGGTGGGCATACCGAACGCGATTAACAATATTTACCAGCACGTGTTCCAGCTCAAGGACTGGACGCCCATCCACTTGATTGTGATTTTGGCTGTTATGATCGCGGTGGTTGCGTTCATCGTTCTGGTGGAGCGCGGCGAACGCCGAATTCCGGTGCAGTACGCCAAGCGCGTAGTGGGACGGCGGATGATGGGCGGGCAATCCACGCATTTGCCTCTC
>Ga0187859_10002698_pt1 | contig 11011 bp, 9 predicted proteins | sample June2016WEW_10_1_2_FD_133019 | JGI IMG/M metagenome (GOLD analysis project Ga0187859, IMG submission 133019) | Peatland microbial communities from SPRUCE experiment site at the Marcell Experimental Forest, Minnesota, USA - June2016WEW_10_10 | ecosystem: Environmental > Terrestrial > Soil >... | reverse complement strand
GTTCCGCTAAGCGACGTGGTTAATCGGCGCCGCCCGCTGGACCCATCGCTGATCGAGCTGGTCCATCAGCTCTCCACCTGACCCCCACTCGGGCTGACACCCATAAAAGTTCTAACCGGGCCTTCGAGTACTCAGGGTAACCTCCGCCTGCGTCTTTGTTTTAACACCGGGTGCACGGGGTCACCCCTGCTCGCCAACGCGGCGCAATAGTGCGATAAATCTCAGCGAAACCCCCGGGAGGAATTTTCATTTTGAACAATCCATTCAGTGTCGAAGGCAAGGTTACGATCGTGACCGGTGGCGGAACCGGAATCGGAGAGTCGATCGCCAAGGAGTTCGCGCTGCGCGGTGCGCCGGTGCTGATCGCCAGCCGCAAGCTCGAAAACCTCGAGCGCGTGCGCGACGAGATTCGCAAAGCAGGCGGTAAATGCGAGATGACGCAGGTCGACGTTCGCGACGCCGGACAATGCGACCAGATGGCGGCGGAGGCGGTCAAGCAGTTCGGGCGTCTCGATGTGCTGATAAACAATCACGGCGCCAGTATCGCGTCGCCGTCGTTGAATCTCTCGCCCAACGGATGGCGCGCGGTGGTCGGAATCAATCTCGACGGCGTGTTCTTCTGCTCCAAGGCGGCGGCCCGCCAATTCATCGAGCAGAAAAGCGCCGGCTCGATCGTCAATATATCTTCGACCGCGGGCGTCCATGGGTCGCCCTTTATGCTTCCGTACGGCGCGGCCAAAGCCGGCGTCATCAACCTGACCGTTTCCCAGGCAGGCGAATGGGGCGCCATGGGCATTCGCGTCAACTGCATCGCGCCCGGCCCGATCGACACCGAAGGCGCGGCGCCGCGGGTATGGCCAAATCCAAAGGTCAAGGAGATGGTGGCGCGATCGCGCGCGCTGCAGCGCTTCGGCCGGGTCGAGGAAATCGCCTACCCATGCATCTTCCTTGCGTCGGACGCGTCGAGCTACGTTACCGGCGCGCTGCTGATAATCGACGGCGGCGAAGGCATGCGAATTTCCGAGTAAGTGGACAAACCAATCGAGCATCGCTAAATAATTCCCTCGACTCTGTCGAGAGAGGATCAATCATATGGCCGACAAGAGCGCCGTCGGGAAAACCGGCAAACCATTCAAGATGCACGTCGACTGGAGCAAGGTTCGCGAGTTCGCCCGCGCGATCAAAGACCCCAATCCGCTCTACTTCGATCCGGAACTGGCCAAAAAGGAACTGGGCGGAATCCCGGTGCCGGTTACGTTTCTGCAGACCAGCGCGTTTTGGACCGACGAGACCTCCAGCCCCGGCGTCGGCGGCTTCGACCTGCGCCGTATCCTGCACGGCGAGCAGGAGTTCGAATTCTTCAAGCCGATCCTTGTCGGCGACACGCTGACGGGCCTGACCAAAGTCGCCGATGTGCTCGAGAAGGAAGGCGGCCGCGGCGGCAAGATGACGCTGCTGATCACGGAAACCGAGTACACCAACCAGAAGGGCGAAAAAGTCGCGATTGCGCGCTCGACGCTGATCGAGACCGGACAAGCGGTCAAAGCGTAATCGGGCCACCCGCGAGAAACGATTCAATCGGAAAATCAAAATGGCAAAACTGAAATTTGATTCGATCAAAGTCGGCGACGAGATTCCAAAAATCGAGATCAAAGGCGTCACGCGTCCCGATTTCGTCCGCTATGCGGGCGCGTCGGGCGACTTCGTCCCACTGCATTACGATCAGACCTTCGTCGAGATGGCCGGAATCCCGACCGTCTTCGCGCAGGGGATGTTCACCGCGGGCCTGCTCTCGAAGGCCGTCACCGATTACGTCGGGGTCGGCAACGTGCGCCGCTTCCAGGTGCGCTTCGCCACGCGCGTATGGCCCGGTGACGTCGTCACCTGCACGGGCAAAGTCACCAACAAGCTCGAGAAGGACGGCGAGAAGCAGATCGAGGGCGACTTGATCGTGCTCAATCAAAAGGGCGAGCCCGCGATTCGCGGCAGCTTCCGCGCCGCCTGCGCGTAAGCGCAGGGGGAGCCTGAACGCATGCGACACCCGCCGTGGGTGCAGGGCTGAGGCTTGGCCTTGGCGACGGGCAGGGGTGACCCCTGCACCCGGTATTAAGGCCGCCCGCCGTTGGCGGGCGCGGCCCCTGCCAACAACTTAATCCTGCGCTGCCGTCGCCACGGCCAAGGGGATGGGGCCTGCCTGTGGATGGAATTGTTCAAGGATTGTGGATAGTTAGCGCGCAAGTGCGCTGTTTCGCTTGATAAGCTAAGCAGAATCCGGCAAAGAAGACGGATAAGTTTTGCTCTGGCGGGCGGGTGGGCTTTCGCAGGGCGGCTTGGAGGCGCAACATAGTCCTGATGGGTGAACCCAGGTACATCATAGTTCACGGCCATTTTTATCAGCCGCCGCGCGAGAGCCCGTGGACGGGTTTAATCCCACCTGAGCATGGCGCTGCCCCGTTTCCGAACTGGAACGAGCGAATTCTGAGCGAATGTTACACGGCCAACGCTCATGCCCACACGATGCAGGGGCCAGTCGTTCACGTTCGCAACAATTACGAGTCTCTCAGCTTCGATGTCGGGCCGACGCTGGCAGCATGGCTGCAGAGGCACGGCAAGGCCGCCTATCGCGCAATAATTCGCGGCGATGCGTTGTATGCCAATGCGCACGGCGGCCATGGCAACGCGATCGCACAGTCGTACAGTCATTCGATACTGCCGCTGTTGCCGCCGCGCGATCGCGAGCTGCAGATCGCGTGGGGTATCGACGATTTCGTGTTCCGATTCGGCCGCAAGCCGGCCGGGATGTGGATCCCCGAGTGCGCCGCCGACGACGACACGCTTGCGTCGATCGCGGCGGCCGGGATCGAGTTCGTCATCGTCGCGTCGGATCAAGGAAAGTTCAGCGGCCCGCGCGCCGAGTCGCGCAATGCCGGGCCGTTCCAATGGCGCCGGGGCGATTTGAGCCTGGCAGTGTTCCGCTTCGACCGTGAGTTATCCACGACCGTCTCCTTCGGCAACGGATTGGCCGACGGCGCCCGGCTGGCGGACTGGATTGCCGATACCGCGCTCAAGCTGGAGCCCGGCACCGTGCTGATGCTGGCGACCGACGGCGAAACGTTTGGGCATCATAACAAACACGGCGCCGCCGAGCTGGCGCGCGCCCTGATGGCGCTGGAGCGCCGCGACGACGTGATTCTTACCAGTTGCGCGGACTACCTGGCGACGCATCCGGCGGCGGGATCGTTCGAGATTGCGTCAGCCAGTTCATGGAGTTGTCCGCACGGCGTCGAACGATGGCGCTCGAACTGCGGATGCCGTCACGATCCGAACACCTCGCAGGAATGGCGGGGGCCGTTTCGCGCCGCGATGGATTTCGTGAAAAACCATACCGAGGCGACTTACGACCGCTTCGCCCCGGCGATTGTGAAAGAGCCCGGCGCGATCCTGCGCGGCGCAATCCGTTTGCTGATCGATCCGAATCCCGCCGTCCACGAAGAGTTTTTCAAGCGCTTCAAGGTTGCCGACGAAGGTAATCGCGCAGCGCTGCTGCGGATGTTCGAGATGGTTCGCGCGGGCCAGGCGGCGCTGACGAGTTGCGGGTGGTTCTTCGATGATTTCGGAGGCCTGGAGGGGCGCGTCGTACTCACCTGGGCGGCGCGTGCGGTCGAACTCGCGGCGGAGCATTCGGCGAGCATCGAAAATGAACTGCTCGAGCGGCTGCGCGGAATCAATTCGAACCGGCGCGAGAACGGCGACGCCGCGACCCTGTACTTAAGCTTGAAAACGCGCGAAGCTCGCGGTCGCGTTTGACCTCCAAGCTTAATCGACAGGGGCTCGTGCGATGCCTTCGACCGAAGCGACTCATATCGATTCGACGCTGACCGAATCGCGCAAGTTTCCGCCCCCCGCCGAGTTCAGTGCGCGCGCATGGGTCAAAAGCCTCGACGAGTACCATGCGATCTGCAAGCGCGCTGACGCCGACCCGGAGGCATTCTGGGCCGAATGCGCGCGCAACCTTGCCTGGTTCCATCCGTTCGGCAAAACGCTCGAGTGGAATTTTCCGCATGCGAAGTGGTTTGTCGGCGGCACGATCAACGCCGCCTACAATTGCCTCGATCGCCATCTCGACGGTCCGCGCCGCAACAAAGCCGCGCTGATTTGGGAGGGCGAGCCGGGCGACTCGCGCGTGCTGACCTACCAGATGCTCGCCGACGAAGTGGCCAGGTGCGCCAATGCGTTGAAGAGCATCGGCGTCAAGGATGGCGACCGCGTCGCGATCTACATGCCGCTGGTGCCGGAGGCGGCGATCGCGATGCTGGCGTGCGCGCGAATCGGTGCGATTCACTCGGTGGTCTTCGGCGGCTTCTCGTCCGAAGCGCTGGCCGATCGGATCAACGACGCGGAAGCGAAGGTCTGTATCACCGCGGACGGCGGATGGCGCCGCGGGCAAATCGTCGAGCTCAAGAGCAATGTCGATGAGGCGCTGAAAAAGTGTCCATCGATCCGGAAAGTCGTCGTGCTCAAGCGGGTCGGCAACAAAGTCGAGATGCGCAAAGGGCGCGACCTGTGGTGGGACGAGCTGGTTCCCGCGCAAAGCCCGCGATGCGAGGCCGCCGCGCTCGACTCCGAGCATCCGCTCTACACGCTTTACACCAGCGGCACGACTGGCAAGCCCAAGGGCGTCGTGCATACGATCGGCGGATACCTGACGCACGTGCTGATGACGATGAAGTGGGTGTTCGACTTGAAGGAGGACGACATCTACTGGTGCACTGCGGATATCGGATGGGTGACAGGCCACAGTTACACCGTGTACGGGCCGCTGGCGGCGGGTGCGACGGTCGTGATGTACGAAGGCGCGCCGAACTTTCCCGACAACGATCGCTTCTGGCAGATAATCGCGAAGTACCACGTCAGCATCTTCTATACCGCGCCCACTGCGATACGGACGTTCATCAAATGGGGCGACGCGTGGGTGAAAAAGCATGACCTGTCGAGCCTGAGATTGCTCGGTTCGGTCGGCGAGCCGATCAATCCCGAAGCCTGGATGTGGTACCGCAAAGTTATCGGCGGCGAGCGATGCCCGATCGTCGATACGTGGTGGCAGACCGAGACCGGCGGCATCATGATAAGCCCCATGCCCGGCGCGATCGCCGCCAAGCCCGGCTCCGCGACGTTGCCATTGCCCGGCATCGCAGCCGACGTCGTCACGCGTGAGGGCAAGAGCGTCGGCGCCAACCAGGGCGGCCTGCTGATCGTGCGCAAGCCGTGGCCCGGGATGCTGCGAACGATCTACCGCGACCCCGAGCGCTACAAGAACAATTACTTTGTTCAGATCGACGGCGCCTATTTCACCGGCGACGGCGCCCGACGCGATCAGGACGGCTACCTATGGATCATGGGCCGCGTGGACGACGTGATTAACGTGTCGGGCCATCGGCTCGGCACGATGGAGATCGAAAGCGCGCTGGTCTCGCATGCGGCGGTTGCCGAGGCCGCGTGCGTCGGGCGCCCCGACGAGATGAAGGGGCAGGCCGTGGTCGCATTCGTCACGCTCGAGGGCGGGCGCAAGGGCGATAGCAAGTTGCGCGACGAATTGCGTGCGCACGTGGTCAAGGAAATCGGCGCGCTGGCCCGTCCCGACGACATCCGCTTCACCGAGGCGCTGCCCAAGACGCGCAGCGGCAAGATCATGCGGCGCCTGCTGCGGCAAATCGCGTCGGGCGATGAGACGCTTGGCGATACGACGACGCTCGAGGATTTGTCGGTGCTCGCCAGGCTGCGCGATAACGAGGAGTGATTGAATGTGAAACCCTGCGCGGGTTTCACCCTTCCGCGGCAGGGCTGAGCCCTGCACCCGGTAACGAATCGAAAAATCCGCGCGGCGCGTCTTTTCGCGACTACGCGATGGCAGGAGTGACCCGTGGCAGGGGTGACTCCTGCACCAGTGTTAAGCGCAGATGCGGGCGGAGAGCCACGCGGTCTGACAGCCAGGGCGAGGAAACCGATTTACCAACCTTCGAGAAGATTTCCCGCAACCAGCCTGGGGATGACAGGCGTGATCGAGAACTGGAGGTCCCATTTCTGGCCGAAGACGTCAGGATGAACCGGCATGTACTGAGGTTGAACCGCAAGTTTCACGGGGAGCGGACCGATTTTGATTACCTTGCTAACCGACAGGCCAATCGGGAACGTTACCTTGTTGCCGTTGCTCGCGTACCAATTGACAAGCATGTTCGGCGCTGTGCCTATGCCCCAACCATCGCCCGGCAGATAGGCAAAGAAGTATTGAAGGTTCATTTGGCTCACAGTTTGCGAGCCATTGCCGCCGACCGAGAACCACTGTTGCGGAAATACTCCCGCCAGCCACTTATCACCCAGGTACCCGAATACGCCGGCTGGTCCTAGCTGCCATTTGTTCTGCCCGAGCCTCGAGTTGCTCGCGGTAGGGAGAATAAAAGTGGGACCTGCGCCCAGCAGCCAGGGGCCGGCAAGCTTCGGGCTGGGCGATAGCACCGACCCGACTATTGTGTCGCCAAAACCGGTGACGCGATGGAGATGGAGGCTCTCGTTCACATAGGGCGTGGAGTTCATCACCTGGAATACCGGCCGGGTGATCAGGTTCCAGTCATCGGTCAACGCCAGGGGCAGCACCGGCTGAAACTGCAGGTTCACGACGTTGCGATCAGGCTTGTTGAGCCAGTAAGTGTTTTGCTGGAATTGCAGCGCCCAGATGCTCGAAATCGGGTTAGACAGTTGTTTGTTAACCTCGGTGAGCGATTCGTTATCCGCCGTGTCCGCCGCCGCGGGGGACACGACCGTCAACACGAGCGCGAGACAAAAAAGCAACTGCACATATCCAAGCTTCATTCTGGCCATCCTTTTGCCGCTCGAGTATTTGCACACGATTCGCATCATTCGATTTGCTTGCTGAAAGATCATGGGTTTCTCTTTGGCTGCTATCTTTTCAGCATCCTATCGAGAGCGGGATTCATCGCCCTAACCGAAAGCAAGGGCGACGCTGAACATCAATTGCCGGCCCGACGGGGTAGCACGCGCGTCGAACTCTTCATAGTAGCGCAGCGAGAAGAGCCCGTACTTGGTCAGTAGATTGATTGAAGGTCCTGCCGAATAGACCTGTGCGCGCGTATCCTCCAGCGTCTTGATCGCTGCGGCAGCGGTTTGGTTTTGGATAGCGATATTTATCTGGTTGTTCGTTGTCTGCCACTGGGCATAGCCTACCGCGCCCACGGTAAGCTGCTGGAAAATTTTGCTGTTCAAGTTGAGGGTCTTTCCCGCACCCCACTCGAGCGGGACGACATCGCCGAGCGTATAGGGTCTGCCCATTTGCGAAGCGTACAGCAGGTAGTGTGCATAAATGGAGAGCGACCAGGTTCGAGCGGCGTCGGCGTAGGCGATACCTCCAAGGCCAAAGGCGCCCGTCCAGTGGCCATAGCCAATGCTGACCGCCGCTTTCGAGTTGTACGGTCCTGAAGGCGCGAAGAAGCCCGAGGAGACGACGGCGTCCAGCTGGCGAAAGTGCCAGCCGAAATCTACCGGCTCCACGTAAATATCGCCGATGCTGCCCTTGGTTACCCCGGCGGAAACTTGTTGCGATGGCGAGCTCCCGGGCGGACTCAGGTTGGGTTCCAGGCTCGCAGTACCACTGGCATCGGCAATGGCAAACGGCACATCGATAAACAATCCATAGTTCGCGCCCAGGACCTTATATGGCGAGGTCCAGCCGATAATGTTCTGGTCAACGAATTCGTCGAGACTGCCGCTGACATTAAGCTTGGAAGTCCCCATACTCGCGGTCGCGATCTTACCCCCGGTCCGGAACGGTCCTGACGGCGGTGACTTGACTGTTAGGAAATCGCTGCTTGAGGCGTGATAGTACGACCAGACGTTTGAATAGAAAATGCCTTCCGGCGCCTGCTGCGCACTGAGCAAGCCGTCGGTTCCCATCAGCCAGTCACCGTGCTGGGCGTGCGCCGGCTTCGCGAAAAGAATCAAAAGTGCCAGGCAGCCTGAAGCTACGAGCACCGGTCTGAATCGCATCAATTTGTTTTTTCCTGCCGCAGGAATATTCACGATTCCCCCAGATTCGCGTTCAGATTCGCGTTGACGTGCGGAACATACTCTTCTAATGTCGGTCCGGCAACAACATTAGGGACGCTTGTCAAATATGTTCCCCGGATGACCGGGACGTCAAAAGAAGGCAGTCAGAGAGTTGTCAGGGCGGACGTGCTGGCGCATTGTTTACAGATTCGCGTCTGGGCCGAATCCAGAAAGGGCGTTCTTCTTGCCCGACGCCGAATCGTGCCGTAAGGGGATCTTCAAAATCAGCGCAGGCTGACTGAACCAAGCAACCGCAGAAAGGGCGAATCAATGAAAATTACCGGCATCGGCGTCAAGGAACCAGCGCCTCGCGAGTTCCCCTGCGCTTCCAGAGTGATTTATCTCGCTATCCTCGCGTGTTCGCTCTTCTTCGCGAAGGTGGCGCCAGCCTGCACCGGCATCAGGCTCAGAGCTGAGGACGGGACCGTCGTTTACGCACGCACACTTGAGTTCAACGTCGATCCTGACTCCGATGTGATCATGGTGCCGCGCGGCTATGCGCGAACCGGTACCACACCGGATGGCGAGAATGGGCTGAAATGGACCTCCAAGTATGCCTCGCTCGGAGCCAACAGTCTCGGGCTGCCGCTTTTGGTCGATGGCGTCAATGAGAAGGGCTTGGCCGCTGGCCTGTTCTATTTTCCCACGACCGCCGGCTACATGAAGTACAATGCTGCCGAGGCTTCCAGGACCATCGCGCCCTGGGAGCTTGCTTCGTGGATTTTGGAGAATTTCGCGACGGTCGAAGAAGTCAAACAGAACATTGGAAGGATCGCGGTCGCGGAGGTCGTGTTCAAAAAGTGGGGCATGGTCATACCGGTCCACTTCGTGGTGCATGACGCCTCGGGCAAGAGCATCGTGATCGAATACATCGAAGGAAAACTCCATGTCTACGACGACGTGCTGGGGGTGTTGACCAATTCGCCATCCTTCGACTGGCACATGACCAATCTGCGCAATTACGTAAACTTCTCAGTGGTGAATGTTCCGCCGGTGAAAGTCGACGGCATCACGCTGACCGGACTTGGCCAAGGCACAGGGATGCTCGGGATGCCGGGCGACTTCACTCCGCCGTCGCGGTTTGTCCGGGCGGTCGCTTACAACACATCGATTCTGCCTTCCAAGACCGGCGAAGAGGCGGTGCTCCAGGCGTTTCACATTTTGAACAATTTCGACATTCCCGAAGGCGTGGCCCGCGAGGAACAAAAGGACGCGCACGGTAACGTCATCGCCGACCGCACCATGTGGACGAGTGCCTCCGATTTGAAGGCGAGGCGATACTACTTCCGGACTCACGAGAACAGCCAGATTCGTTCGGTGGACCTGATGAAAATGCCTCTCGATGCCAACAGCATCACGACCTTTTCCATGAAAGGGCCGGAGGTCATCAAATCACTTAACCCCTAGGTGGACTGACAGAAGAAAGGATGAACCAATGAAAATTACCGGCATCGGCGTTAAAACACCCGCGCCCCGCGAGTTCCCCCGCACGTCCAGAGCGATATATCTCGCCGTCCTTGTATGCTCGCTCTTTTTCGCGAAGCCGGCGCCTGCCTGCACCAGCATCAGACTCAGAGCCGACGACGGGACCGTCGTGTACGCGCGCACGATGGAGTTCGCTATCGTTATGGATTCCAGCGTGCTCGTGGTCCCGCGCGGCTATGCGCGAACCGGTACCACACCGGAGGGCGAGAATGGGCTGAAATGGACCAGCAAGTATGCGTCGGTCGGCGTCAACAACGGTGGCGATAACCCGTTTTTGGTCGATGGCGTCAATGAGAAGGGATTGGCTATTGGCCTGCTCTATTTTCCCGGGAGCGTCGGCTACATGAAGTACCACGCCGCCGAGGCCTCCAAGACCGTCGCGCCCTGGGAGGTCGGTTCCTGGATTTTGGAAAATTTCGCGACGGTCGAAGAAGTCAAACAAGGCATCGGACGCATCGTAGTCCCGGCGGTGGTGGTCAAGCAGATGGACTTTGTGCCCCCGCTTCACTACGTGGTGAATGACGCCTCGGGCAAGAGCCTCGCGATCGAATATGCGGAAGGAAAACTTCATGTCTATGACGACGTGCTGGGGGTGTTGACCAACTCGCCATCTTTCGATTGGCACATGACCAATCTGCGCAATTACGTAAACTTCTCATTAGTGAATATTCCGCCGGTGAAAGTCGGTGGAATCACGCTGACCGGCCTTGGCCAAGGCACCGGGATGCTGGGGATGCCGGGCGACTTCACCCCGCCGTCGCGGTTTGTCCGAGCCGTGGCTTTCAGCGCGTCGGCGCTGCCGGCCAAGACCGGCGAAGAGGCGGTGCTCGAGGGGTTTCATATTATGAACAACTTCGACATTCCCAACGGCGTGTCCCGCCAGGGAAAGAAGGACGAGCACGGCAACATCGTCGCCGACTACACGGTTTGGACCAGCGCCGCCGATTTGAAGGCGAAGCGATACTACTTCCGGACTTACGAGAACAGCCAGATTCGTTCGGTGGACCTGATGAAAATGCCTCTCGATGCCAAGACCATCACGACCTTTTCCATGACAGGTCCGGAGGTCATCAAATCGCTGAACCCCTAGCTGGGCTGACAGATGCGCTTGCAGGCGACTCTTCCAGCAGTCTTGAGCGTCGTACTGGGCGTGTTGCTTGCATCGTCGGGGCACGCCCAGCAATCCTTGCCGTCGCAGACAACGACGGCAGGCGCCGAATCGCTACAGGATCTCGCCAAGGACACGTTGAATCCGTTTGCCGGATTCATCAAGGTGCCATTTCAATTCACGACCGGGTTCGGCGTCGGAGCGTACAAAAGAGTAGGAGAGAGCCTGAATATCGAGCCGCTCCTGCCGTTCGCGCTCAATTCCGACTGGGACCTCATCGCGCGACCAAGTTTGAACGTG
>Ga0187859_10002695_pt1 | contig 11016 bp, 7 predicted proteins | sample June2016WEW_10_1_2_FD_133019 | JGI IMG/M metagenome (GOLD analysis project Ga0187859, IMG submission 133019) | Peatland microbial communities from SPRUCE experiment site at the Marcell Experimental Forest, Minnesota, USA - June2016WEW_10_10 | ecosystem: Environmental > Terrestrial > Soil >... | reverse complement strand
TGCGACTAACTCCTGATAAAGGCTCTTGAGGTGCGACTCGATCGACGCCAGCAGCGGCTGGCTGAAAGTGGAAACGTACTGCGGATCGAGACGGAACTTCGACATTTGAAACTGGAGCAATTGAAGAAGCTTTTGAATGCGGGATTGCACGGTCACGGGAGAGATGTGAAGTTTTTCCCGGGTCACGACACAAGCGACATTGCGATCGTGCGCGCAGAAATACTCAACTAATGCGGTATCGGCGGGAAGCACCGCCCTGATCTCCTCGAGCGACATGCTGGTGGGCACCTGCAGACCCGCCTCATTCGCTTCCGCAACGGTCGCTTCTTTCATCGCCCGCATCAAGTCGGTCTCGCGCGAGCGGGCTTGTTGCTCGAGTTGCTGCACACGCTCTTGCGAGCGCTCTTCCGGTCGCAGTTGCTCGCGCTCGATCAGGTTGTAGTACCAGTTCAGCTCCTCGCGAAGGTTGCGGATCGAACGCACAAGCTCGCTCTGTCCGGGATCGGCGGCGGTGGGCACGTGCACTGGCTGGTTTAGAACATCCATGAGCGTGCGCGACTTGGCTTGCTCAATGTAAGTGAATGCCTCCTCGAGACTGTTGTGGCGGCGGAGACAAATATCGACCAGGCTTTCGTAGACCTCTAATTTGTTTTCGAAGAAAGCGATCTTCAACTCTTCGCCGCGCAGGCTGCTGCGCAGGCGCTCGACTGCTGCGCGGGCCCGGCAATAGGAGTCGTAGGCCGCATCTTCGTTTCCGGTTGCGCGTTCGACTTCGCCAAGCAGGAACTCTGCCTGATAGAGGAGAGTCGGCGAATCCAGGTTCTTCAGGTCTTTTAGAGCGGCCAGACAATGCTGTTTCGCCAGGCCATTATCGGCGAGACGCATTGCGATACGCGCGAGCAAGAGTTCGGCCAGCACAGCTTTTCCGCGCATCGGCGACGCTCTGAAAAATGTATGCGCCGCCGCGCAAAGGCGCCGCGCCTCAAACAAGCGCCCCTCGGTGAAAAGTACCAGTGCCTCGTAGAGGTCGAGCAGCGAGGGCCACACCTGATTCCGGTCGCGAACGAACATTTCTTTTGCTTGCGCGAATAATTTAACTGCCTCAAACGCCTGCCCGTTGCGGCTTGCAGCGATGGCCGCAAAGCCCAACGCCTTTGCCGCTTCATACCCAAAGCCCAGGTCGCGAAATGCCTCATTCGCCGCTCGTCCCAGTTCTCCGGCCTCGGCGCTTAGATTGAGTTCGAGATAGATTTCAGAAAGATCAAGATTGCAGAGCGCAAGTTGATAAGCGTCGTTCGCTTTCTTGGCGCTTACCGAGGCATCTCGCAACATCTGAATCGAGCGCCCGTATTCCCCGCGCAGGAAATATAGATAGGCGATGTTGTAATCGGCATAGGCGACCAGAATCGGCATGTTTTTCTGCTCGCAATGGCGCCGGGCAACCCGGTGCAGTTCTAATGCCTTCGGGAAATCGTTGAGGCTGATGTGGCAGAGCGACAGATTGCTGAGAACCGCCGCCAATCCTTCCGCATCGTCGTGAGCCAGCATCTGCTCGTAGGCGCGTTCGTAGAATGCGAGCGCTCCGGTGAAACGATCCTGCCGATGGTAGATATTTCCAATATTGATTTCGACCCGAGCCAACCGGCGCGTGTTCCCTTGCTTCCGAAAAATTGCGCCGGCGCGCTCGCCTGCCGCGAGCGCCTCATCGTAGCGCCCAAGTAATAACAGCGACTGAATCGATCCGCTTAAAGTCCGTGCCAGTTCGCTCTCTTCGCCGGTTTGCTCGAACAACGCGATGGCCTGCTCATGAAAATGTACAGCCGCCACATGCTCGTCGAGCGCGTAGAGGGCATTCGCTTTGGCGCGAAAACTTCGGGCAATCAGGATCGCATTGGCGAGGGTCTGCGCAACATCCAAGGCCGCGTCCGCTATTCGGCTGGCCCGATGCGTGTCGATGCGAACTTCCTGCCAGACTCTTTCCGTGAGCAGGGTTACGATTTCACTCCAGACTACAGCGGGATTTTCTCTGACTAACTGCGCGCGGCCTGGTCTGTCATCGAGCGCGAGCAGGCGTTCGAGAATGGCGTCAGCTTCGTTTTTTTGCGCCGCCTGAACGCTCATTAAAAGAAGCCCTTCTTTTCCAGTTGTTTCTTGAGATAGGCCAGGCAGCGTCCGCGGATTGCGCCTATCGAGCCTGTAGCCATACCCAATTCTTCGGCAACGACTTCATAGGGACGTGGGGGAAATTCAAAAAAAAGCAAGCGCACCATGTGCTCACACTTTTCGGGCAATTGCGAAATTGCGTCACGCAAAGTTTGCTCCTGCTCAAGTTGCAGCAACAGGTGCTCGGGAAGATCATCGGCTTTCGCGGCGGGCAACTGACTGTCCCCCTCTCGATCCTCTGGAAGCTCAACTAATCTCTCTGCGGCACGCTGATAGTGAAGGCACTTGTGATAGCACGTCTGCATCAGCCACTTGGGCAAGGCGCGATGCTCGCGCAGGCGCGGCAACTCCGAAAGCAAGTCAACGCAGACAGACTGAAAAATGTCGCCTGCATCCTGATGCATCCCGAGTTTGATCGGGATCGAGTAAATGAGGTTCTTGTACTTGTCGATCAAAGCTGACCACGCCTCTTGATCGCCTTGCAGGCATCGCCCGATCAGCTTCTCATCCGAAACCTGCACCAGCGGGGATTGTGGCGCCCCCGAAGATTGATCGAGTTTCTCCTTCTGCCGGCCTGTTGCGGTTCCGGTCATCGCACGCCCGCATTCTCAAGCGCCGGACCGCGCACATAAAGTTCGTCCGCATTCCACAACGTGTAAGGATCGAGCACCGCAGGGTGGAAATTGCCGACACGCGAATCTGCGCCGGCGAGTATGTTCGGCGTTCCCAAGAAGATGAAAGGCAGATTGTCGGCGATCAGTTGCTGCGCGCGATCGTAGAGCTGCTTGCGCTTGGCATAATCGAGCGTGACCATCTGTTGCTGCATGAGCTGGTCGAGTTCGCGCTCCCAGCCAGTTGCGGGTTGCGTTTCGTTCAAATGCCATAGATGCGAGGTGCCGTTAAACGTCCAGACGTTCATCTCGGGATTCGGGTCGGCATCGCCGCCGCCCAGACCCATGATTGCGGCGTCGTAATCAAAACTCTGAAACACGCGGTCGATGAGGGCGCGAAATTCCAGCGGTACGACGTGCACCTGCATACCTAAATGCGAAAGATCATCTTGCAGCAGCGTCGCCATCTTCATGCGCTGGCTATTCGACGAACTGGTAATGATCGAAAATTCGACGGTCCGTCCCGCAGCATCCTGCAACTGCCCGGCTGAATTCCACGAATATCCCGCTGATTTCAGCAACTGGCGCGCGCTTTCGACCGACTGCTGCGGATGGGGAAGGTTCTGATTGACCCACAACTTATTTCCCGGCCCAACATTGCCCCACAACGCCGCGCCGCGAGATCCATAGACCAGCCGCACGATCGATTGACGATCGACGGCGGTATTGATTGCCTGCCGCAATTTCAGATCGCGAAACCACGCCTGCTTGCCCGCAACTTCATCGAGCTTCTTTCCGCTGAGGTCGTTGAGATTGAACAACAGAAAGTTGTATTCCAAACCAGGGCCCATATCGGCTAACTGCGAGCCAGCGTGCGCTTTTTCGCGCGCGAGTAAGTTATAGTTTTCCGAACTAAGGCGGCTGACAATGTCAGTCTCTCCCGCTTCGAACCGCATTACTTGCGCATCCTCGGTGCCCACGAACAGGAATACGAGTTCGTCGAGATAGGGTAGCCGTTGATTCTCGCGATCGACCTTCCAGTAGTAAGGATTGCGTTCGAGAACTATGCGCTGACCGGGCACATATTGCTTGAGCCGAAACGGACCCAACCCGGCAATCTCGGAAGTTGGCACATTTAGCGACCACACCTGCGCGAAACGGCCTTCGTGGTAAGGTTTCTCAAGCAAATGTTTCGGAAGCATCGCCAACCCGTCAAATAATCTTTCGGCCGCCGCATAGGGACGCGGCAACACGAAACGCACCGTGTACTGATCGAGTTTGGTTACCAGAATTGGCTTGCCGTCGATGATCAACAGGTCACGCTGTGGCGAGTCGACCGTTTCGTCCATGTATACGTTGAACGAGAAAACCACGTCGTCGGCATCGAACGGATAACCGTCAGAAAAGCGGATTCCCTTGCGAAGTTGCAAAGTAAACGTGCGGCCGTCGGCAGAGATCTTCCACGACTTAGCCAGCGCGGGTTCCGTCAGCTGTGTTGCACGGTTGATCTCGATGAGATCGCCCATGAGGCGTCCAATCACCTCGCGTGATACGGCGTCGGTCGCGGTAACGGGATTGAGCGTCTTAGGTTCGGCTCGCTGCCCCACGGTCAAGTGTCCGCCATAGCGGCCCATGACGTTCGCCATGCGCGCCAGTTCTTCGCCGGGCTTCGCCGCTTCAGGAGCGGGCGCGGCAGCAACACAAACACCGGCGAGCAGACACACGTGTAGGGCTAGGCGGATCAGCTTCATTAAAGACCCCTTACCCCACAGAACGGTTTTCTAGGTTAAGAGGATTTTAACCGGGAATGAAAGACCTCAGCGAGAGAACTATAGAGTACGGAAGTAACCACCAGCGCGCAGGCCGGAGCGAAAAGCCATCCATAAGATACTAAGACGCCATACTGCTGCAGCGCGCTCAGCATGTTTCCCCAGCTTGGCATCGGCTCATTCACTCCCAGACCGAAGAACGAGAGTGTAACTTCTGCGGCGATGTAGCGCGGAATCAGTAATGCCGCTTGGGTGAGCAACAGGCCAAAGACTTCAGGCAGAATGTGCCGCCGAAGAAGATAGAAATCCGATGCGCCAAAGCCGCGCGCCGCTAGAACGTAATTTCGATTTCGCGAGCTGAGCACCATTCCCCGCACCAGGCGGGCTGGCCGGGCCCAGCCAATCAGGCCGATCACGCCGGTCAAAAGGAAAAACGTCCGCAGCGTGCTCAGATGTAAAGGCAAGAAGGCTCGCACTCCCAGCAGAAAATAAAGCCATGGGAGTGAAAGAAAAAGCTCGTCTACGCCCATCAGCGCCTCATCAATCCAGCCGCCATAGTATCCCGCAATGATTCCGACGGCGCTTCCCGCAAGAAGCGTGATGATAGTTGCGGAGATTCCGGCGGCTACTGAAATCTGGCCGCCATAGAGCACGCGCGATAATTCATCGCGGCCGAAACCGTCGCTTCCGAAAAGAAATATCTTGCCCGGTTCATCCACGCCGAGTAAGTGGAGAGTCAGTGTGGGAGCACCCAATAAACGATAACTCGGTCCACTTATGAGAAACCGAACCGGATACTCATGGCTGCGGTCTTCTTGATAACTCCCTGGCTGATCGCCATTGAGCCCGACTGCCCATGCATACACGAACGGGCGAAGGTGAAATCCTGAACTATCGCGGAAATGCAACCGCGTCGGCGGAGCATAGGACATCTCGCGGTTCTGAGCAGTGGGATCGTAGGGCGCGAAAAAGCCCGCGAAGAGCAACACAAAATGCAAACCTGCGAGCAGGACGATCACTGCGGCTGCCTTAGTGCGCATCCGCCCCCTCTTTGCGAATCCTGGGATCAACGGCAATGAGCATGATGTCGGCGACAAGATTCCCACCTACCATGAACAGCGCCGAAAACATGATTCCTCCGATGACGAGATATAAGTCGCGCGATAAGGTCGCTTCGAGAATGAGCGGGCCCAAGCCCGGCCAACCGCACACAGCCTCAACAATCAGCGATCCGCTGAGCAGACCAGCAAGAGAAAATCCCAGCAGCGAAATGGCGGGATTCGCGGCTACCGGCAGCACCTGTCGAAAGAGGAGCCTCGCCGGACTGGTTCCCAGTCCACGCGCCGCTTGCACGTAGGGGGCACCTAGCACTTCGAGCACGCTGGCGCGAACGTGCCGGACGATGACGGCCGTCTCGCACAGCACCAAAATGAAAACAGGCAACGCCAAATGCCGCGCGAGATCCCGCAATTTCGCCAGCGCGGTGAAAGACTCGGAGTCGGCTGACATCATTCCACCGGCAGGTAAAATTCGCCAACGAACTACCAGCGCAAGCAGGCCCACTGCAATCACCAGTTCAGGGACCGAAATAAGGAATGAACTTGCGACAGCAACCGCTTTGTCCAGCAGACCGCCACGACGATTGGCTGCCCAGACGCCTAGCGGGACCGAGATCATCCAGGTCACGATGAGAGCGGTGGTGGCGAGGAGCAAAGTATTTTTCGCGCGCTCCCAGAGCAGCGGCGCAACCGGCATGTTGTAGGCGATAGAGTAGCCAAGATCGGCGTGCACAGCCGCCCTCAGCCAATGCCCATATCTCACGGCGAGCGGTCGATCCAATCCATAACTCGAGCGTAATGCCGCAATTGTTTCCGGCGAGATCTGTGGGTTGAGCCGCATCTCGTCGAAGAAACTCCCTGGCGCCATTTCGGTGAATAGAAAACACAGCGCTGACACTCCTAGCAATAACAAACTTGCTCGTAACAACCTGCGTGAGATGTAACTCACAAAGACGCTCCGGTTATTGCGGCGAGTTTCCCTGCCGCAGCTTGCGCCGATGTAAGAAGTTTCTTGGTAGCGGGATGATTCGGGCTTGCAATGATCTGCTGCGTGGCACCCACTTCCACCGTCCGCCCGCGCTCCATAATTCCGATCGTGTCCGCCAGTCGCACCACTAGCGCCAGGTCGTGAGAGATCAAGAGATAAGTCAGCTGATGTGAGGCTTGCAGGTCCAGCAGAAGGTTGGCAATTTGCGCCTGCGTAGAAACGTCCAGACCGGTCAGTGCCTCATCTAGAACAACCAGTTGCGGACGCAAGGCCAGAGCACGCGCCAGCGCCAGCCGCTGGCGTTGGCCACCGCTGAAATTAAGGATGGACCGGTGCATCCAATCTGGAGAGATCCCGACTTCCGCCATCAGCGTGCGCGCGCGATCGCGCCGCTGCTCTCGATCATCGGGAGTCTCAGAGTTGCGATCATGCTCCGAATCGCGGCTGGCGCGACACTGAATCAGCATTGGCTCCTCGATAACTTCCAGCGCCGAAAAGCGCGGATTCATCGAAGTGACTGCATCCTGGAAGACCATTTGGATTCCAGAGCGAAACGGTAGCAGTTCGCGGGAAGAGAGCTGCGCGATGTCGGCTCCTTGAATCACGATCTGACCGGCGTCCGGCCTCTCAAGGCGAGATACGCACCGCGCAACCGTCGACTTTCCCGATCCCGATTCTCCGACCAGCGCGAAGGTTTGACCACCTGGAATCTCGAAGTCAGCAGAGACTACCGCCGCTACCGGCACTCGCTTTCGCCACAGCCTACCTCGGGCGTACTTCTTTGAGAGACCTGTAACTCGCAATAAACTTTGGCTTCGCGCCTCGCCCGCGGCCGAGTTAGTCGGCAAGTTACTCCCCATACTTGAAGCAGTTCACGGGTCGCGAGGGTGCAGGCAAAAAAGCTTGCGGATAGCGCTGCGAACACACGTCCATGCGCTCGCTGCAACGCGGCCCGAAGCGGCAGCCATCTGGCACGCACCCAGGATCAGGAGATTCTCCGGTAATCGCCGGAAGGCGAACTCTTGCTCTGGCGCCGGTGAGCAGAGACGACGCCGCGATTCGCATCAGAGCCTGCGAATATGGATGCAACGGCTGGCCAAGGATTTCGGCGCTGCTGCCGGTTTCGACAATTCGCCCCGCATACATCACCGCGATACGATCGGCAAATCCAGCGAAGAGTGCCGGATCGTGGCTGATGATCAAGATCGCCGTGCCGTGTTGATGACGGATCTTTGCGAGTAACGTGACGATCTCACCCTGCAAGCTCGCGTCGAGTTTGCTGGTCGGTTCATCGGCGATGAGAAGAGCGGGCCGGCACGCAATCGCCTGCGCAATTGCGATTCGCTGGCGTTGGCCTCCGCTGAGTTGATGCGGATAAGCGAAATAGATTTCGTTCGGGTGATCGAAGCCAACCTCACCCAGCAAGTCGATGACTCGCTGCCGGCGTTGCCCGGCGGTGAGCGGCAGGTGCGCACGCAAGACCTCGCCAATCAGCGCTCCAGCCGTCATCACGGGATTGAGCGAGAGCGCCGGATCTTGCGGAATCAGCGCGATATCGCGGCCTCGCAGCGCACGCAATTCCGCCTCCGACAGATTCAGCAGATCGCGCCCGCGAAATAGAATCGCGCCTCCGCATTTCGCCGTTGGTGGCAGCAGCCGCAGTAATGCACTCGCCAGCGTGCTCTTGCCGCAGCCGGATTCGCCCAATACCCCGACAATCTTACCCGGATGAATCTCAAGGCTGACGCCATCCACGGCGCGAATGGGAAGGCCCTCGTCGGGAAAGTACGTAACCGTCAGGTCGCGGACTCTTGCCAATAGATCGGGTGCACCATCCATCAATGAACAACCCCACTAACCAGATCTTACCCACAACCAGCAGCCTCGCAATTACCTACTAAGGAGCGGAGGGCGCTCGGAGTAGGACTTTCATCTCCCCCTCTCGCCTTTACAACGAGCAGGGTTCCAACTAGATTAAAATACCGAGTCTTTGTTCCCAATTGTTATGTCCCAACCCTCCTTTAAGAACGAACAAACGACGGCACCTCTATCCGATCACGCCTTGGGAGAGGTCTTGCTCTCGAGCGACCTCCTCGAAGCTCTTCCCGATGCCATTGTCGCCGTGGATCACGACGGCACCATCGTCCAAATCAATTCCCAGACGCAGGCGCTCTTCGGTTATACGCGCGACGAATTAATCGGCCAGAAGGTAGAAACGTTGGTACCCGAAAGTTATCGCAGCCAGCACCACCGGCATCGCGAAAACTTCGTCGAAGCGCCCAAGACGCGCCGTATGGGAGCCGAGCTCGATCTTTATGGACGACGCCGCAATGGTTCGCAATTTCCAGTAGAAATCAGCCTCAGCCCGCTTTCCACGGATAAGGGCATGTTCGTCCTGAGCGCGATTCGCGACATTAGCGACCGCAAGCGAATCGCCGAAGAGCTGCGCCGCGCCAATGAAGAACTGCATCTCCGCACCACCGAGCAACTCGGCGAATACCGCGCCCGCCTGGCCTCGATTATCGATTCCTCTGAAGACGCAATCATCGGTAAAGACTTGGATGGCACGATTACCACCTGGAATAGGGGCGCCGAGCACATCTATGGCTACACTCCGGAAGAAGTCGTCGGCAAGAATATCTCGCTCTTAGCGCCTAGTGATCGCCCCGACGAAATCCCCGAAATTCTCCGACAAATTGCGCGTGGGGAGAGCATTGAGCACTATGAATCGGTGCGAGCAACCAAGGACGGGCGTCAGTTGAATGTTTCCATCTCTGTCTCTCCGCTGCGCGATGCGAATGGCAACGTGGTAGGAGCATCGGCGATTGCGCGCGATATCACCGCTCAGAAAAAAGCTGAGGGGCAGTTGCATCAATCGCAAAAAATGGAGGCGATCGGGCGGCTCGCGGGAGGCGTCGCGCACGACTTCAACAACATCCTCGGAATCATCAATGCTTGCGCGGAATTCCTGCGCGACCGGATCGATCCCGCGAACGGACCTTTGCAATACGTCGAGAATATCCGCAAAGCAACCGAACGCGGCACCGCGTTGACCCGCCAGTTGCTGGCTTTCAGCAGATCCTCCGCCATCCAGCCTCGTATTTTCGATTTGAACGAGCGTCTGAAAGACCTCAGCAAACTGTTGCGCCCGCTCATGGGAGACGACGTCGAAATCCTCATCGTGTCCATGTCGCCTGCAGCAGTAGTCGAAGCCGATCCTGGCCAGTTCGATCAGATCGTGGTCAACCTTGCCGTCAACGCGCGCGATGCCATGCCAAAAGGCGGCAAGTTCATTCTCGAAACCCGCACCGAGAGATTCGACGAAACTTTCGCCGAACAGCATCAGCAGATGCCGCCGGGAAAATACATTCTTCTGGCGGTCAGCGACACCGGCCATGGCATGGACGAAGCCACCGTCTCGCGTATCTTCGAACCCTTCTTCACTACCAAAGAGATGGGCAAAGGAACCGGCCTGGGCCTCGCCACGGTCTACGGGATCGTCAAGCAAAGCGCGGGACACATCATGGTTTACAGCGAACCCGGCCACGGAACGACCTTCAAGATCTACCTGCCCAGCGCCGATCACAAAATCGGCCTCGAAACCCAGGCGGAGGTTGAGACCGTCAGCCCGAAGCGCGCGGGAGCTACGATCATGCTCGTCGAAGACGACGAGATGATGCGCGGCTTGACGAAGCAACTCCTCCAGGAACACGGCTATACGGTGATCGAGGCGGATGACGGCAAATCTGCGCTGGAATGGCTGCAATCCCATCCCGATCCAGTCGATCTTTTGCTGACCGATGTGGTGATGCGGCGTGTCAGCGGCCCGGAATTGGTCGAGCGCGTGAGCGCTTCTCGACCGAACCTGAAAGTCGTCTATATGTCAGGTTATACCGGCGAACTGATGGCCGAGCGCGAGGTGCTGAGCCGCGGCATCACCCTGCTCGAAAAGCCCTTCACCCGCACCTCCTTGCTGAATACTCTCCATGAAACGCTAGGCTAGCGACCACGATGGGCGTGCCCAAGCCCCTGTTACGCCCTCAAAATTCGCCCATATGTCTCGTCATCCTTGGTTATATAACCAAAGGAATGGTGATGGAGATCACACATCGCTGTGGGAAAGCACGCAGTTTGCCCTTCCGCGACCTCGGCTGAAAAATAAATTGTTCGCTAGCGCACCCGAGCAATGCTATTATTTCGTTCCACTTAGACAACTTCTATCGATTTTGGGCCCGTGTGCAGAGAATGGCGAGGCGCTTGCCGATGTACGTGTGAGCGGAGGCAACTATGGCCACACAAGTTGTAAACCATGCCCAGAAACTTTCACCGGTAGACAAACCGGTAGATAAGACGTTCGGTGATCTTCCCGCAGCCGCAATCGAAGCGGTTGAGCAGGCAGCAGTCACAACCAGCTATCCAACCGGCGC
>Ga0187859_10002682_pt1 | contig 11053 bp, 8 predicted proteins | sample June2016WEW_10_1_2_FD_133019 | JGI IMG/M metagenome (GOLD analysis project Ga0187859, IMG submission 133019) | Peatland microbial communities from SPRUCE experiment site at the Marcell Experimental Forest, Minnesota, USA - June2016WEW_10_10 | ecosystem: Environmental > Terrestrial > Soil >... | reverse complement strand
TTGAGATAGTCCATCGGCTCCAGGAATTTGTAAGTACGCGCGTACAGCTCCGGGCGCTCGTGTTTGAAGTACAGGATGTGGCCGAAGCCGTCCACGCCGGAATGGTTGGGCGCGGCCCCCGTAAGCCGGACCCATTTCAGCAGCTTCGATATCGCATAGCCTTCGATCTTGGGCCAGCCATCCACCGCCGCCCGGCTGTAACGGCCCCCGCGCGTGTCCATCCAGGAAAGCGCGTTCCAGATGGCGTGGCCGCCGGCATCCACCGGCACCGTGACGGCCCACTGCGTGGTGCACGCCACCGCCACGATGCGCTCGGGAGGAATGGCGGCACCGGCCAGCGCCGACTGCGCCGCCGCAATCGCCTGGTTCCACCACTGCTCGGGATCTTGCTCGGCGCCCCCGCCGGGGAGCAGCAGGATGTCCAGGTTCCGCAGGCCAGTCCCCGCCAATTCGCCCTGCCGCGAGACCAGCGTGGCCTTCACGCTGCTCGATCCCATGTCGATCGCCAGCACGTACCGCTCGTCGCGCATGCCGTTCCCAGATTCCGAGGATGAACCCCCATCCTATCGCAGAAGTAGAGGAAAACTTGTGGGGCAGGCCCCCGGCCTGCAGCGGCCTCTCAGGCCGCTTTCCCCGCAGGTCGCAAGAAAGTGAAAAGCGGGCGCTACAACAACGCGAGCGAGGTGGTCCGGGAAGCCTTGCGGCGGATGGAAGATGAGGACGCCAAGGCACTGCGGCTGGCCCGGCCCACGGCCGAGGATATCCTCTGCGATCTGACGGAGCAGCAACTCGAAGATATCCGGCGGCGTGTCCGTGCGGGCATCGATTCGATCGAGGCCGGCGAATATCGGGAATATGAAGGGCGCGAAGGGCTGAAGAAGCTTGCCGATGGGGTGAAGGCGAGAGGGCGGCAGCGCCTTGCCCAGGAAATCCCAAGGCACTGATGCGGTATCGTGTCTCCAGGCACGCGGAGTTCGACCTCGACGAGATCTTTCTCTACTGGGCTCGGCGGGCAGGTCTGGAGGCTGCGGACCGGCTCATCGACAGCATCACGGAGCGCTTTTGGCTGCTGGGCGAACATCCGGGTGCCGGCAAGCCTTTCGATGAGATCGCAGTCGGAGTGAGATGCTTTCCAGCCGGCAAATATCTCATCTACTACCGCAGGACGCGCCGGCGGACCGAGATCCCGCACATTTTCCACGGCGCTCGCGACCAGAAACGGGCCTAACTGGACAGCAGATAGCTGTGGGGCAGGCCATCGTTTTTCGTGGCCTGTCGAGCTCGAACACGGTGCGCAGACGACAAACAACGATCATCTGCGCCACGCCATGGAGTACACTAGCGCCTTTCTTCCAACCGGCCCCGCTCCAGGTTCCACACGAAGCGCCGCCCGATAACCGGCCCCGCCCCCGCGGATCCACCCACCAAATGTACGCGCCCGGCCGCCTCCCCCGAGTTCATCTCCACGCATTCCGGAAATCCGTTGGAGAGAAAGTAGACGCCCTCCAGCCTGTCGGGCAGGCCGCTCACGAACAAGGGCCGGGGGTCTTTCGCCAACTCGCGTCCCAGCCCGCCGCAAACCGCGGCCGCGACCGCCGGAGTGGTCCGCCACGGACCCAGGTTGTGCTCCAGGGCCGCCACGTTGAATGCGACCAGTCCCGCGGCCGTCGCCCAAGTCAGCGTACCGGGAGCGGCGCCCTCCATCGCGGCTGCCCAGAAAATCGCGAGTCCGGCAAGCGGCAGGTACAAAACGCGTGCGCCCGCAAAGTCCTGCTGGAACATCAAGAGGTGCTGCACGGGTATGACCGCGACCAGCACAAACGCCAGGCCCGCTACCAGCCGCGCCCGCCCGCCCCGCCATGCCCCGCCACGCGCCGCAAAGACCACCAGCATCGCCAGGAAGCCAACCGCGGCCGCACGCAGCCACCACTCCAGCGGCGCAGACCAGTTCACCGGAAAAAACAGGAAGGCCCACTGCCGGAAAAACAGCGCCTCCGAAGTATGCAGCGGCCGCGATTGCCATACGGCGCTGACGCCGGTGCGGTCCGCATATCCGCCGATTCCGCCGAGCGCCCACCAGCGGTAGGCAAAAAGAATGGCGCAGACCGAGGCCAGCGCCAGACTCGCCGCTATCGCGCGGCGCCATTGCGCTCGCGGTAGGGCCGGCAGCAGGGCGATCGGCAGCAGCGGCAGACAGAATGCCGATTCTTTGGTGTACACGGCCAACGCCGCCGAGACCGCCAGCGGCACATACCACCAGCGCCGTCCCGTGCGGCAATATGCCAAGACGGCCAACACCGCCGACAGGGCGAAGAATGTAGCCAGCAGGTCGAAGCGGGCGTCCGCCCAGCCCACAGTTTCCGCGCGCGATCCGTGCAGCGCAAACAGCAGCGCCGCCGCCCATGCCGCCGCGCGCCGCATCCCCAGTCGCCTCACCAGCAGATACACCAGGCACGTGTTGGCGGCATGCGCGGCCAGGCTCCACAGGTGCCAGCGAATGGCATGGCCGCCGGCCCACTGGTAGTCGAGCCAGTAGGAGATGAATCCGATCGGGCGAAAGAACAGTCCGTGCCCGCCCGGGACCCGCGCGAACGCATCCGCTAGAATCCGCCACGTCGCGTGAGAAGCCTCCACGATGTGCGTATAATCGTCATACACCAGCGGCGATCGCAGGTTGGGCCAGAACGCCACAGCCGTGGCCGCTATGAGGACTGTCAGGTCCACCCAGGCGGTCCGCGATGCCGGCAGCGGCCTGTCCGCGCGCTTCGCCGCGAGCAGGACCAGCAGTACGAACGAGACCGCTACGGCGGCCGCGGCATTTACAGGCGAATTCACCGTGACCAACGCGGAGCGAAACGGTCCCGCCACAAACCGGATGGCGAGCAACCCCGCCGCCACCGCCATCGTCGCGAGCGCCAATAGAAAGAGGAATTTGCGCAGTCATCCAGTTTAGCCGATAAGCGTTACCGAGCCGCGACCGTGAGGGAGCGGGAGCCCGCCCATGGTAAAATCCAAAGTGTCCTCCTCGACATGGACTTTCTCAAGGGCCTCAACCCTCAACAACGTGAAGCCGTCGCCTGCACCGAAGGCCCCCTGCTGATTTTGGCCGGCGCCGGTAGCGGCAAAACGCGCGTCATCACTCACCGCATCGCCTATATCGTCACGGCGCGGCACGTGCCCCCGTCTGCCATTTTGGCCGTGACCTTCACCAACAAAGCCGCGGCCGAGATGCGCGAACGCGTGGCGCGCCTGTTGAGCGATGTACAGCTAACCTCCGCGCCCCAGCTCTCGACTTTTCATTCTTTCTGCGTACGCCTGTTGCGGCGGGATGGCGAGCCGCTGGCGCAGATCCGCCCTGGGTTCACGCGCCGCTTCAGCATCTACGACGACGACGATCAACTGGCGCTGATCAAGGCCAGCTACCGCCACCTCGGCCTGGACGAAAAGTTCCTGCAATACCGCGCGGCGTTGTCGCGCATCAGCCAGGCCAAGAACAGCAAGCAGACCCAGCAGGATTTCTATCGCGACGCAAAAGACCCCGCGGCGGCCAAGCTGGCCGTGATCTGGGACGAATACGAGAAGGCCCTGCACACCGCCAACGCGCTCGATTTCGACGATCTGCTGCTGGAGACCGTGCGCCTGCTCTACCACGATGAAGCCACCCGCGCGCTGTACAACCGCCGGCTCAGCTACATCATGATCGACGAGTATCAGGACACCAACCGCAGCCAGTACGAGTTGATGCGGCTGCTCTCGGAAACGCACGGCAACGTATGCGTGGTGGGCGACGAAGATCAGTCCATTTATAGCTGGCGCGGCGCCGATATCAAGAACATTCTGGATTTCGAGCGCGACTTCCCGCGCGCCCGCGCCATCCGGCTGGAACAGAATTACCGCTCTACCAAGAACATCCTCGCGGCCGCTGGCGCGGTGGTGGCGAATAATACGGCGCGCAAGGGCAAGAACCTCTGGACTGAGGCGGAGCGCGGCGAGATGCTGGGCTTGTACGGCGGGTGGGACGCGGAGAACGAAGGCATGTTCATCGCCAAAACCATCGAGCGTCTGCTCACCGAAAATCCTACTGACCGCGTGGCGGTGCTCTACCGGACCAACTCGCAATCCCGCCAGATCGAGGAAGCGCTGCGGCGGCATAACCGCAAGTACCTGGTGGTGGGCGGATTCAGCTTTTACCAGCGCGCCGAAATCAAGGACTCCGTAGCCTATCTGAAGCTGGCTATGTCGAGTCGGGATTCGGTCAGTCTGCTGCGCGTGATCAACACGCCGGCCCGCGGCATCGGCCGCACCACCATCGATCAAGTGGACGCCTTCGCGCGCGAACATGAACTGAGCTTGTGGGACGCCGTGTCGCGCATGATCGACCGGCAATTGTTTCCGGCCCGCGCGCAGTCGGCGCTGGTGGCCTTCCGCACCATGATTCAGGAACTGACGCTGCGGGTGATGAGCGAGCCGCTGCCGGATGCCATACGGTTCATGCTAGACCGCTCCGGCTATGGCAAGATGCTGGAGCAGGAAGGCACCCCCGAGTCGGAAGGCCGCTTGGAAAACCTCGCCGAACTGGTGAACGCGGCCGCGGAGGCCGCCGAGCGTGGCGAGACCCTGGGCGATTTTCTGGATCACGCGGCCCTGGTGGCGGACGCCGACGCGGTCGACGAGCATGCCCAGGTGAGCTTGTTGACCCTGCACAACGCCAAGGGCCTGGAGTTCCCGATCGTATTTTTGGCGGGCATGGAAGAGGGCCTGTTCCCGCATCAGCGGTCCATGGCCTCACCGGCGGCGCTCGAAGAAGAGCGGCGCTTGTGCTACGTGGGCATGACCCGCGCGCAAAAGAGGCTGTATCTGACGTGGGCCAAGTATCGCCGCCGGTTTGGGGGCGGGGAACAGGAGCGCACGGTGCCGTCTCGATTCTTAAGTGAGGCGCCGGAGGATCTGATCGTCAATCTCGGCGAAGACGATAGCGTGCCGCAGGTGGATCTGCAGGCCGAGCGCTACCAGGTGAGGCAGAGCGCGCAGCGCAACACGTTCACTGGAAAAGCTTATAATTCCATGGAGAACATCTCGCAGTTCTTCGCCGAACGGGGAGTGGCGTTCCCGACGCAGAAAACGCCGCCGGTTATGCCTCAACAGAAGGCGTTCCCGGCGGCCGCACCCGCCAAGCCCGCTGCGGCTGCGCCCGCCAGGCCCCCTGCGGCCGCGCCGGTGCGTAAGTCGGCGCGAACCGGCATGACGGTGGAGCATCCTAAATATGGCATCGGAACGGTGGTGCGGCGCGAGGGCGACGGCGAAGACGCCAAGATTACAGTCAGCTTTCCGCGATATGGGCTGAAGAAGCTGGTAGAAAAGTACGCGGGGCTGAAGAGAGGCTGAAATGAATACGACGACAATCACTGATAAACTGGAACGCAAGAAGTTGAAGAGGGCGGCGCGGAAGAAAGTGGCTCCCAAGGCCAAGCGCGCGGCAGGCGTGGCGCGCGGCTCGATGAAGAAGAAAGTCAAGAAGATGGTGCAAGGGCAGCGAAAACGCTAAGGCAGGAGACAGAAGACAGAAGTCAGAAGACAGAAGTCAGAATGGCGCCGCGACTGATACTGAATGCGCGACGATACTGCGCCGCGCCGTGATACTGAGCCGCGACCGTGAGGGAGCGGTTACTGGGACAGGCCCTTGAGCCAGCTATTCCGCACCAAGAGCATCGACGCTCTGATTAAGGCTTCCGAGGAGCCGGATAAACGTCTGCGCAAGACGCTCGGCCCTTGGAGCCTCACCGCCTTCGGTGTGGGCGCGGTCATCGGCTCCGGCATTTTCATCCTGACTGGAACAGCCGCCGCCGGCGAAACTCTGCGCAACACGTCCATCCTGCACGCCACCGTTCTCGATCTCATCCTGCACGGGCCGCACGCCTTGTCTATGCTGGGGAGGCCGGGAGCGGGGCCGGGCATCTCTCTGTCGTTTCTGTTGACCGCCATCTGTTGCGGCTTCGCGGCGCTGTGCTATGCGGAGCTGGCCTCCATGATTCCCATTGCGGGCAGCGCTTACACCTATGCTTACGCCACGCTGGGCGAGATCATCGCCTGGATCATCGGATGGGACCTGATCCTGGAGTATGCCGTTTCCAATATGGCCGTGGCGGTCGGCTTTTCCGCTTATTTCAACGACATATTGAAGAACTTCTTCACTTCGACTTTCTTTGCGCATACGCCGTTTTTTGGCTGGCAGTTACCCGACAAGATATCCAATCCGACTTTCGCCTCCAGCGGGCCGACTGGGTGGTTCAACCTCCCCGCGCTGGTGATTTTGCTCATTCTGACGTATATTCTGGTGCGCGGCGTCAAGGAGAGCGCCAGCACAAACAACGTGATGGTGCTGGTGAAGATCGCCGCCATTTTGATCTTCGTGATCGGCGCGGCGCACGCGGTCAAGAGCGACAACTGGCATCCATTTTTACCGAACGGATTCTCGGGTGTGCTTACCGGCGCGGCCATTGTGTTCTTTACCTACATCGGATTCGATTCGGTCTCGACCGCGGCGGAGGAGTGCAAGAACCCGCAGCGGGACCTTCCGCTGGGGATCATCGCCACCCTGGTGATTTGCGCGGTGCTCTACATTTCCGTTTCGCTGGTGCTGACCGGTATCGCGAGTTACACGACCCTGAACAATGCTGCGCCGGTTGCGAACGCGCTCCAGACGCTGGGAATGAACCGCATTCGCGGATGGGTGAGCGTGGGTGCCATCGTAGGCATGCTCTCCTCGCTGCTGGTGTTCCAATACGGACAGGCGCGCATCTGGTTCGCCATGTCGCGCGACGGACTGCTGCCACGGATGTTTTCAAAGATCCACCCGGAGCATAAAACGCCATACATCAGCACGTGGATCGCTGGGCTGGTGGTGGGCATTCCAGCGGGCGTCTGGGACATCGGTACCTTTGCGGACTTGGCCAATATCGGGACGCTCTTCGCATTCATTGTGGTGTCGGCCGGAGTGATCGTGCTGCGCCGCCAGCAACCAGAACGCCCGCGCGGCTTTCGCGTGCCGGGATCGCCTTTCCTGCCGGCATTATCGATCGTTTCTTGCCTGGTTCTGATGATGGCATTACCGGTGGAGACGTGGTTGCGCTTCTTTGTCTGGCTGCTGATCGGATTCGCCATCTACTTCCCGTTCGGACGCAAGCGCAGCACCCTGGCAAAGGAATCGGCGATGTCGCAATGACGGCCGGCCGAATCGGCCTTTCGGAAGGCACTGCCTCAAACAAACACAGAATGCTTGTGGGGCAGGCCCGTGGCCTGCGGCAGCACACCTCTCAGGCCGCCAGCCCCAGGGCAAGCCGTCGCGGGCGAATTGAGCCCATGTTTCCGCGACGACGTTCTGCCTACAGCCGCCGTTCAGTATGCCGCCGAGTGATCGTCGAGGGATCGCCATGTTCGCGCGGACGCCACCGAAGGCCTGATGAAGTTGTCCGTATATCTCGATACGACGGTCGTCAGCTATCTTGCGGCTGACGGAAGCGCGAACCCGGCAACAGCTATGCGACAGGCCGTGACGCGGCGCTGGTGGGAGCAAGAGAGGCACAAGTACTCATCTTGAATAGCGGCATAATGGAACTGGCGCAGAAGTTGGTAATTCCCGGCGGGTTGCCCGAGAGTGCCGCGGCGGACGCAGTGCACATAGCGGTGGCCACGGTCTATCAAATCGACTATTTGGCAACCTGGAATATTCGCCATATCGCGAATGCTCAAATCCGCAGGATTACGGAAGGCATACTGGAAGACAATGGCTATCGGCGACCGATCATTTGTACCCCGGGAGAACTCTTCGGGGTGGACGCCTTGGAAGGATGACGAGGTTTTGCAGGAGGTCTACGCCATGCGCGAGGAATACGCTGCCGAGCATGGCTACGACCTCAAGCGGATTTACGAAGACCTGAAGGCGAAGGAGGCTGACAGCCAGCTCCGGCGCGCCGCGAGGAAGGCGTTCAGGCCGAAAGATAGCCGCGCTACCTAGTCCGGCTTCAGCGGTTCAGCGCCGCCAACGGCGAAGCCTAAAAGCCCCATGCTTCCAGCTTGATCTCAGCCTTGTCCTTGAAGTCCCCCTGCCAGATCACGCCCTTCCGCACCTCCAAATAAGGCCCCGTCGCACCGCGCCGGAGCGTCGCATTTCAGATCTTCATGTTGGCGCCTTCGCCGTGAAAAGTATGACCCTTGAGCAGCGTAAATGTGCTCCACTTGCGTTCGTCGAGCGGCTGGGTGGCGCCTCCAGCCGGGGAATAAACGAGCGTTTATCCTGACTCTGCCTTGCAGCACATCATCGTCCTCGACTTTCCCCAGGAATATGCGGGCGTTCCCTAAGCTAACAGGATGCTGAAAAAGGCCCTCACAGGCTGAAGCCTATGCCACCAACTGCCGCTAAGTCATTGATAACCGGTGGCACAGACTTTAGTCTGTGGCCCGAATTTTCAGCCAAGGGCTTGCCTTTTTTCCGGCGCCAAATGACGTCGCTTCGCCCATCAGAGCGGTTTTTGGCTCGGCCTGCTAACGTACACTAGGAGGGGTCGGAGCCAATATGGGGTGGCAGGCAATTCTCATCGCGACCATCGCCGTACCGCTCTGTCTCGAAGGCGAACTGTTGCCCATCCGGTCCTTCACGACGGCTGACGGGCTGGCCTCCGACCACATCTATTGCATCGTCCCCGATTCCCGCGGGTTCATCTGGTTCTGCACACCTGAAGGACTGTCCCGATTCGACGGTTACCGCATAGTCAGTTTCGGCCCCTCCGATGGGCTCCCGCACCGGTCTGTCGATTCCTTTCTAGAGACGCGCTCCGGCGCCTACTTCGCCGGCACGGATCGCGGTCTTATCCAATTTCATGCGAACGCGCCCGGCAACGGATTCACACCTTACCGGCAGGCCGCCGACCGCTTCGACAAGCCCGTCTACCTGCTATGGGAGTCTCCATCCGGCAGGATCTGGTGCGGGACCCGCGGGGGACTCTTCGAAGTGCTGGGGGCCGGCAAATTTCGGCGTCAACCGTTGCCCGGATCGCAACGGAACATAGTCACGGATCTCGTGGAGACCGCGGGCGGCAACTTATGGGTGGCCTCCACCGACGGGATCTATGTCGTCTCAGGCAAAGATGGCTCCGTGCAACGTATCGGGAAAGAAAATGGCCTGCCGAATAATTGGGTGAATGCGCTGCTGATGGACAGGGCAGGCCGGCTGTGGGCCGGAACGCGCGATGGGTTGGTGCTACTGCGCGAGGGAGGCGCAGGCGGCAGGTGTTGCGTCCAGCGGGTCTACACAAGCAAAGACGGGCTGCCAGCGAACGATGTGATGGCGCTGGCCGAGGGGCCGGATGGGGTCGTCTGGATGGGGACCGCTGTTGGAATCAGCCGGCTGATTCCAGGAACCGGGGATGCGGTGTTCCAGAATCTGACCCGCAGCCAGGGACTCACTGATCGCCAGATCGTCGCGCTGGCCGTGGACCCGGCAGGGAACATGTGGGCCGGAACGGAGGGCGGCGGGGTAATGAAGATTGGGTCCGCCGGATTTATCACATTTCGCGAACAAGATGGGCTCGCGACCGATCGCGTGTTTTCGGTTTTTGGGGATCGCACGGGCACGGTTCTGGCGGTCACCCAGTCGGCAACTCAGTCGGGGCGGGCAGTCGCTATTTTCGACGGAGTCAATAAGTTCCGCACCGTCGGTCCCACGGTAGTTGGCGATAACCCAGGCTGGGGACAGAACCAAATCCTCCTGCAGAGCCGCACGGGCGAGTGGTGGGCGGCCACCCACGGAGGGCTTTGCCGGTTCGCGCCGACGAGCGCGGCGGGCCTGGAAGGGAGGCAGCCGAAGGCCTGTTACGCGCCGGATCTTAACGTGTTTCGCGTTTTCGAGGATTCGAACGGCCGTATCTGGGCCTCGGGGCAAATCGGATCGGCGAACCGCCTACTGCGATGGGATCCGGCCCGGAAGACAATCTCCCGGTTGGAAGACGGTCCGAAGGGGCATCAGTTGGTCAGCGCTTTTGCCGAGGACCACGATGGCAACATCTGGATGGGTTTATGGGGCACCGACGGCGGCGAACTATTCCGTTACGATGGTCGGCATTTCACCGCGTTTAAGTTTCCGGATGGAGGGCCGGCTACGATCTTCGCGCTGCTCGTCGACCACCTTGGCCGTTTGTGGATCGCTTCCGACGGCGCCGGGCTCGGATTGCTGGAGAACCCCGGCCGGGCGCCGTTCCATCCGCGGAAGTATGACACCGTGAGCGGACTGGCAAGCAACCAGGTCATGGCAATCGTGGAGGACAATACCGGGCGCATCTACGCCGGCACCGGGAAGGGCGTGGATCGTTTGGATCCCATCACGGGCCGCATCAAGCATTTCTCCGCTGCCGACGGGTTGCCGCATGGAGAAATAACGTCGGCGTTCCGCGACGGTTCCGGCTACCTCTGGTTCGCCACGACGCAAGGCTTGTCGAGGCTTACGCCTGCTGCGGAGCGGCCCCCTACGATCCCATCCGTGCTGATTACAGACCTGGAAACCGGGGGCCGGCGCTATCCGGTGTCGCAAGCTGGAGAAGCGCTCCTTCGGCCGCCGAAATTAGATCCGTCGCGGAATCAGCTGCAGGCCACGTTCGCAGGCTTTAACAACGAGCCGGGCGATAGCCTCTCGTACCGGTACACGCTGGAAGGAACGGATAAGACCTGGCATGCCACACGCGAGCACACGGTCAACTACGCGGCGCTGGAACCCGGCGGGTACCGGTTCCTGGTGAAGGCGGTGAATTCCGAAGATCAGGCGAGCGCGTCTCCCGCGGAAATCGACTTCGTGGTTCTGCCGCCGTTCTGGAGGCGCTGGTGGTTTGAAGGTCTGGCGCTGGCGGCCTTGGCGGGCTTGGTCTGGGCGGCGCACCGCTATCGCGTGGGGCAAGCCGTCAAGCTGGAGCGCATGCGGACGGCGATTGCGACCGATTTGCACGACGATATCGGCGCGAGCCTCTCGCAGATTGCGGTCTTGAGCGAAGTGGCCCGCGTAGACCGG
>Ga0187859_10002680_pt1 | contig 11055 bp, 15 predicted proteins | sample June2016WEW_10_1_2_FD_133019 | JGI IMG/M metagenome (GOLD analysis project Ga0187859, IMG submission 133019) | Peatland microbial communities from SPRUCE experiment site at the Marcell Experimental Forest, Minnesota, USA - June2016WEW_10_10 | ecosystem: Environmental > Terrestrial > Soil >... | reverse complement strand
GCCGCGGTCGAGTGAACTTCAAGCTATATCCCAACGGTCTGAAGGCGAGAAAGGACGAACATGGACTTCGCAGGGATCAAAGTACCCGACACAGCGCTGGTACGCGACGCGATGGACTTGTCGCGGAGTTTATTAGAGCCATATTCCTGGGGGATTTGGATGACATGCCTTGCATACCGAGACCACCACCCGGCGCCGCCACATTTGGCGCAATCAGCACGTTCGCCATCATCCCACTATCCTCGTGATCAAGGATGTGACAGTGCATCACAAACTCACCGATGTAGCGGTCGTAGGCGGAACGGATGTGAACTTGGTAATCGTTTTGCACGAATACGGTGTCCTTGAACGTGTGCCACAAGTTGCAGTATTGGTTCTGGAGTCCGACGCTATCCGGGGGCACAAGGCATTCGCCTTTTGGACCGAAGATACTCTTTCCGTCGTGCGTCACATCCATCACCTCAAAAGGATTCACGTGAATGTGAAAGATATGCGGTTCGCCAAAAGAGGTCAGTACCCAGTCCTCCGTCGCTCCAACCTGTAGCATCACGTCTACATGATCGGGGTCGTACTCCTTCTGATTCAGCCAGAAGCCGAATGGGCCCGGAGGATCGTGCGGATGGGCAGGGTCCGGCAATTTGCCAATGTAAAAGGTAACGGACCGGGCGTTCCCGGGGTTCGAAGGCTTACCTTCCTCTGGCATCCCCCGCCAAGGCGTCAAGTCGCCTCTGAGTAGTCCATCTAGCGCCCCCTTCGGAAGCGCGCCGTCCGTTTTGTTATTGTCGTACAAGGTACGTCGGACGTGCTCCCCCAGGTCGCCAGTCACTGGCGTTCCTCCTGAGACGACCACTGTTGCAAGCAGCTGTGTCACATTCGGTCCCTGTCCGCCCCCGCCTGCATTCGTACGCTCCGCTGGCGTCGCGGCCTGATTGAGAATGCAGTACGTGCCTGAGTGCGGAAATGCGACCGCACGTCGCTTCGATAGCCGGGCTGTAGAAAATTGCTACCGACTCCCCCGCTGATGCTCCTCTGGTCGATGCCAATGGCTACAATCATCGAGCGTGTAAGCCCGTCCGCCGCGATCTCAAACTGCGGAATTAAGTTCAGCGGCTGGGTTCCGTCCGGAATCGTAACCGGGCACAGTTGCTTAACCGTATCCTCCTGTTGCTTTGGCGTTCCTGTTAGGATGCCGCGCAAGGCTAGAGCGACCCTCGGGCCTGTCGTCATCATCGGCACAATCTGCAGATTTACCGTATCGTGAATACCAGCATGGATAAAACGCCAACGTTGCACCTGTCCAGCGGGAATGCCGGTGATCGTAGGCTGCACTGCTCCGTTGATGCTCGTAAACCGTCCGCTCGTATCCCAAACCGTCGGTGAGGCAAGTTGCTGATCAAAGTCTTCCACAACTCCGGCTTGACCTGCGGGGCAGTTCCAAGTGTGATCTGCGTTCTCAAGGATCTTTCCTGTTGAGTCAAAGCACGCGTACGGGATCTGCTGGAAGAGGGAATATCTGTTCTGTCATCGGCTTGCCGGAGGCGTCGTGCAGAATCGTGTCGATATCACCGGGAACACCGCCATCGTAGTGTCGATTGCCACGGATGATAAGCGCACCCGATGCTCCACTCGCCACCTGTATCGCTGTGGAGCCATGCCGGTGCGCGTGGTACCAGAACGTGCCTGCGGGATGATCCGCTGGAATGTCGAGTTCATACTCGAAGCTCGTGTGCGGCGCAATATTGAGCAGCACATTGTCGCTGTTCCCTGCCGGCGAGACATGTAGCCCATGAAAATGCATGTTCACCGTGTTGAAGCAGCCCGGTCCAGAATGGTGGTCCGCCGGGCAACTAGGATCGTTCACGTCCAACCGGTTGTCGAGGAATATCCGCACTGTATTCCCAGGCTCAGCCTCGATCACTGGTCCAGTCAGGCAGCCCCCATAGGACCGAAGTTTGACATTATCCTTCCCGCCACGGGGAGAGCTTGGATTGTTGATCTGGTTCTGCGCTATTTCAGTGGCAATATGCACGGCAACGGTATTGCCATCGCGCGTTATGTCACCGTCGGGCTTGCATCCCGTCGTTGTTGCAAAGGATGCACGAACTGGACACCGGATCGAACCTTTTCCGCGAGTTGCGGCGGTGCGAGAAACGGTTGAGGAGTTGGCTCCTGCGCACACAGTGGCGCGGAACACACTAGGGCTAACATCGTAACGGCGAGCAAAGCTGTGCGCGTCATTTAAGCCTCCGCAGTAAGCATGGCCCACACAACTCGGTCACTGCCGCAGCTCGACCGCGCCTATAGTGAGCGCTGCATCAGCTCGGAACGTAGCGGCAGATGGAGCGGCGAGCGCACGCTCTCTCGAAGGTTTTTTCTTGGAAGGTGCCAGCCCCGAGGTGGCCTCGAAGACGACGGTTAACTCTTTCGCATTCTTGAGTTCCAACCGCCGTAACTGTCGCGTAATGTCGTATTGGAATGTGCGTGAGATCTGCCCATCGTGTTTCTCCCCTTCCATCCCTTGCATCGCATCGAACACTCCAAACCAGTTAATGGTCCCCACATATTGGCGGTTCTGGGGTAAGTCCTTGCGCTCCACAAACACGCCGAGAAGGGCTGCCGGGTCCGATTTCGAACTCACGTCACGCAACAGTAGCTTCGTAGGCGTCGGAGTCGAGCCCGTAAGTCCGTGCAGCGTCCCCTTAGGAAAGCTGATATCGACAGATGTCGTGGTTGGCTTTAAACCAATTGACTTCACTGATCCCAGTATGTTGGGAAACGCCTGTTCTGCCGGTAGAAGTCCAGGCGTCTCGTTCGCAGTAGCTTGCAATGTTGCCACCTGCATACAGTTGCTTTCGTTATCGTACACATAGCCAAGCGTCTTCGTGTCCAAGAAATCTCTCACCGGACGTGTGATCTTAGTGCCTGTCTCGTCAACAAAGGTAAATTGTTCGTTCTGCCAGTCTCCAGGGGTTTCGTGTGGGTGTGCATTCTGCCAGCACGACCAAATTCGGTCGATATTGGCGTGGTGCTCGTAGAAGATCGGATCATTAGCAGCAACGCCTACCAATCCCATTATGGCGATGGGACAGGTTTGCCCGACCGAACAATGCACGTTGCCATGAACACCACTCTCGATGTCTCCCTCATACTGAAGAAAGTTCGTATCGGTCGAGAGCGGGCTATCTATGTCTGTGATCTGCGGATTTAGGATGGCTAGGCCCTCATTCAGCGCTTCGGAACGTCGCCAGTCGTAGAGTGGGGAACCTGTATCTTGAAACGCGTCTGGTAAAGCGGTCTCTGCTGGATTCGTGTAGTCCCAATAGGGCAATGTCAACGTCGGATCGTTTGCCGCCCACCGAAGCACACGCTCGAAATAATAAAAATACATTCTGTGCCAACCGAAAACATTGAGCTGCTTCCCTTGCGGCGAGTGCACGCAGGTGGCCCATACATCTTTCGTCCCGTCGTCGGGTGGTGTCTGGTCCTGGATGCCAGGCTTGCCCGTTGCTCCGACCAAGTAGGGGAGAAACTGCGACATCTGGAGCCGGTTCAAACGGTCAGTTTGGTAGGCGACTGTGCCGAACTTACTGCCCTGCCCTAGGTACCCGTGAATATTCGCCCAATATTTCCAGCTCAGGCGAAAATTCACTGAATCCGGCGGGCTGTTGTCCAGGGACCTCATCTTAGCAATTGCTTTTTGAAGGCTCGCTAGGCGCTTGTTTCCCTCTGGCCCGCTGATAAAGTCCTGCCACCTCATCCGTGTATGCAGTGCGGGGCTGTTTCCTGACTGTGCGTAAGCAATGGGAATGACCAAGGCGAAGGCTGCAGCCGAAAGGACGACTCTAGTTGCTCGCAACAATATGCGCGTCACAGTCAATTTCCTCGACCGCATCTCTCTACCGAGCTGATCTGTTGGCAGGCCGAACGAGTGTTTTAAGAAAGCGATGCTCATGTGCCCTCTATCGAGAACTACGAATTTGGGGCTGGCCATTGCGGAGCAGCCAGCGCTGTTTTGATACATCGATTCTGAGCCAGCACCCATTTGGTGCGCATTCTTCGGAACAAAACAGAAGAGTGCACTGGATTCCAGTTCATCGATGCTTTTCCGATAGTCCCTCTTCGGTTCTTGAGTGGTGCCGGATCTTCGCCGCACCCGTTGGGCATTTTGATCTCGCAATGCCGTATGCTTCGACAACACCACTCGGCCAAAAGCACAATATATATGCCTGTAAAGTCTCAGCACTGCATTAATCCCTCTTGACCACGATAAAAGACGCCACATAGCCCGCCGGTGATCCATCATGCGGCTTCACTCGAATCACAGATCCAACAATAGCTGTGCGCTGATTTACTCCATTCGGCCACTTGGGAACCAGATAGCCCTGATAGCGGGAGCAATTCTCTCGGAGAAGCTAAGCTCGACGCTTTGCGCTTCCACGAACTTGAACAGGCGTTTTGCACTGGGAGAACGAATACGTCGATCAGTTCGTGGGTTTCGAAGCTCCGGTCGTCAACTGGTCCGTCCAGGTCCAGTGGCGTGTCGGTCAGCACCGTGCGCGGCAAGTTCTCGCAGACGATTGCGACCGGAATCGATGAGAAGAATTACAAAGATCTCTCCTCGTAGCAGATCCGCAACCAATGGCAGACCGCTAGGAACGTGGCGGGCAGCAAGTTCATTCTCACCCCAGGATGCTCAGTCCCCAATGACAGCACCGACGAGCAACTGTCTCGACTTCCTCAGGTTGTCGGAGCGTGAGCACTGCGCAACAATCAATGCGGCAGTTTCGGCCTCAGAACTCCGTACAGCCAAGTTCCGGCCCAGTGCTCAGAATAGCGACGACCGTCACTGTGACACGATCCCCTACGAGTGCGAAGAGCGGTCTGGGACAAGCTCCCTGTGAGCGCCCAACTTGCGCCCCAAACAGCATAGCGAACGCCGTTACGCAGGGGTCTTGGGCGGAATCGTGATCGGCTCGCCCGAGATGGTCTTCAGACCAACCTTTTTGATGAATTCGACCGATACGGCGGCGACCGATATGGCCGACGCGATGATCTCGTAGATCCGTGCCGACTCCCTGAAAGTGGCAGAACTATACGAAAACAAATGGCGGGTACTGTTGTGATCGTGGACTCGCTCCAAAACTGCTTCAAATGAGGTGAAAATAGCGGACACGCATTATGCAGCAAGGAGAATCCTTGAAAACGTCGGTGGCGCGGATCATTCCGTCGATGCTTCGGCTCGTTAAATGTGGCGAGGCGGGTCGAAGAGGAATGGAAGTTGTCGACTCAGTAACTCAAGGCAAACAGGAGGCTCACAGCCGGACTCTTACATAACATCAACGAATCTGCTCGAACTTGCGGTATTCTACACTTGTTCGGGCTTCGGCCAGTTTTGGCTTCAACACGAATGTTGCGTAGTGCCTGAAAGGCCTTCAACAACACTCGCGGATCGTGAGTCCCTTTATAGGCAGCGAGTGGTTTCCAATTACAGACCGCTTCAAGAATCGAGGATGTGACGGCTTACATCCTTTTTGGGACTCTTACGATTCGCAGGGCAATAATTTATTCCAGAGTGTGCAGAACAGATCATCATTGAAGGCTGGAGTCTGCCACACTCATTCAGCGATCCACGAACATTTAGCGGAAATGATTGTGGAACTCTTACGGCATCTCACTCGCAGCATTTCATTGGATGAGGCAAGAATATGCGGAGTAATGATCCAGACCGCCAACTCAGCGACGAGGAAGTTGAGACGGACTCGGCTGGCCAGTCTGGAGACATCCAGGGAATGTCGCGCTCCGCCGAAGCGGATTCCGAAAGTGTCGAACGTGTGCCGCACAGCAAACAACCAACACACCGAAGAACTTGCGGAAGAGGGCAACTCCTTCGAAGCTTCCGTCGTCGATGTGGTGGAGAACGCCAAGGACCCCGATTCGGCCGAGGTCTTCACCCGCCAAGTGCCAGAGGACGATGTACCGGAAGAATATCGCAGCAGCGGCAATCGCGGCTCATGACCGGGCTAATCGTTTTCCCGCGCGGCCGGCCTAGGAACCTAATCAAAGGAGAATTCGAATGTCAAAAACTTATGAGCACTATCAGAGTGCCGCCCACCATCACGAAAGAGCCGCCTACCAGTTCAAGGAAGCCGCAAAGTACCACGAGACTGAAGAGCACGAAAAGGAAGCGCACCACGCTTATCTCGCTCGCGGACATGCGCAGCACGCACTCGTCCATGAGGTTGCCGCCGCCACGCTTCACGTTGAGAGCTGCGACCCGCGGGCGATGCCAGTCTCAGGCCACACTCCAAGGAAAACCAGTGCGGCTTAGCACATACAAACCAAATTTGGGAGGACCATCATGGCACAGAGATTCCATCAGCGAGCTGCGGAGCTTCATAATCTTGCGGCCCACTCGCATTCAGCCGCGGCGGTCGCCCATGGCAAAGAAGATCACTTGACGGCTCACGAACTCAGCCAGCAGGCGCACGAGCATTCCATGAACGCTCACAAACTCGCCGAGGAGATCGCTCCCAAGAAGGACAAAGAAGAGCGACAGGACGTTCGAATTTCCGAGCGGATTGATTGATCCATCAGGAACCTCAATTCCCAGAGTGCTTGCACCGCGCCCCGCGGGAGTGGTCATTTCTGCTCAGAAAGAATGAGAGTGCCGCTGCTATCGTCGAACCTCAGAGGCAAATTAGCCGGAAACGGTCAGCCGTTTAACCGGTTCTGATCACCACTGTTTCAGGAGGTCGGGGATAATGTTAACGAATGTTGCGCACTTGAAAGGTATCGCGATCCAAGCCACGGACGGTCCGCTTGGAACCGTCGATCAACTCTACTTTGACGACGAAACCTGGGCGATACGCTATCTCACGGTAGACACCGACTGGCTTGGCGACCGGAAGGTGTTGATCTCGCCATTCTCAGTTTCCGGCGTGGATTGGCCAGCGCGACGTTTGGATGTGGCGCTGACGAAAAAAGAAGTGGAGAACAGCCCCGGCATCGACACGCAGCGCCCCGTTTCCCGGCAGTACGAGACTGAATATCTCGGCTACTACGGTTATCCCGATTATTGGGGCGGATCTTATCTTTGGGGATCGGGTGCTAATCCCGCGGGCTTCATGAGTCGGATTCCGACAGCGAAGGAAGCTCTGGCAGAAAAGGTGCGACGGGCCTCGATGGACTCACACCTGCGAAGTACTACGGCCGTGACGGGCTATCACATCGAAGCGGAGGATGGCGAAATCGGTCACGTGGCAGGATTCTTCATGGATGATGAAGCTTGGGCGATCCGCTACATCGAGGTGGCAACTCGCAATTGGTGGCCGGGCAAGAAAGTTTTGGTTTCGCCAGCGTGGATTCAAAAGGTGAGCTGGACGGATTCCAAGGTCTATGTCGGCCTCTACCGGCATGCGATTGAAACGGCGCCGCTCTTCTCCGATTCCGTGCCGCTCACTCGTGACTATGAACATCGGCTCTACCTGCATTACGGCCGGCCGCCTTATTGGATTCACGAAGACAGCGAGAAACGCGTTTCTTCCCTCATCGGCGTTTAGTGGAAGACGGCTGCATGCGGCAATAGCGACTGCCTAATGACCTATGATCGTAGAGCGTGCTCGTGCAGCAGCATTCCGGCTTAACTTCCAACCTTCCCTTTGGAGAGCAGAATGACCATGAACAACACCGAACACTTGCATCCCAATGGCGAGGGTCATCACAGTCATAATGATCAGACTCCTTACTGGAAGCGTGCGCATCACGATTGGCGCTTCTGGGTCGGCCTTGTTGCCATGCTTGTGGCGATTGGGATCTACGTCGGCACCAATGATTTGTCGATGGTGCCCTCGGGCCGTCAGAAACAGATGCCAGCCGGCAGCAGAGTTCCTTAGCGCGGTTGATCCCCTCCCGATTTCAGAGCTGACGCGCTTGCGGCGGAAGTCCTGTGGCCGGTTGCAGTTGTCGAGGCGTGACCGCTAGCGAAGTAAAGTGCGGCCTTGGGAAGTGACGCTCGCCAGAGACGGTCTTCGCCCATTTTGTTACCCAAGCGACCGGTCTCAGCCACAAGCTTGGCGTTCCGCAACTTTCACAGCCGAAGAGTGGACGCACGTCCGCAAGGATGGCGTACCCTAAGTTAAGCATCATTTGAAATGGTCGAAATCCGAATATCCTCATACTGAAACTCTGGGCGAGCCATTTAGTGTTTGACAAGCTCCTCAGAACCTCGGCAACAGCTTCTCCTCCTACCTTCATCGAGCGATCGGGCATCAGAAGATGGATCGTCGCATAAGCATCCCAGATATCGAGGTCCGGATTGAGTGCCCGCAGTACCTCCGGATCGTCGCCGATCGGCTCTTCGATGATGCTGGCTCCGCCGGAATTGTTTCGCGCCCACTTTTTTACCCAACGTGCAATGCCGCGGCAGACACCACATTCGTCATTGAACAGCAATATTGGTTTCGTCTGTTTCTGCGTTTGTGGCAATCGGCCTCATTTCATGACTCGAAGGGCTGCGTGACTGCTTCCAGGACACTCGATACTGTCGGGTGTGGGCCCTCGACTCGTCCGACTTCTCTTCCGTTCAGAAACATGATTAAGGTCGGCGTGCCCTGAATTTCGTAACTGTCTGCGAGTTCCCGCTCAATGGCAATATTGACGCGGAAGACTTTTTCTTTAGGCTCGATCATGTTCGCGACTTGTTGGAGGACAGGTTCGATGACGCGGCAGTGGGCGCATCCGTAAGACATGAACTCGACCGCCATTGGCCCCTGACCCTCCAAAACCAGCGCCGAGAACGTATTGCCGGTGACGGTTTGTATCGTGTCGATCGACACACTTTTTCGCGGCATTGTTGGCGAGCGCTGCAGCGTCTGATCGGTCATCTCACCTCTGACTACCGTTCCGTTTCACAGCCTCTGATTGTCGTCGATGCTAGTAATGAGCTGGCCAGAAAAAACCGGGTGCCAGCTCATTCACAGTGTCGATGCAGTCGGGCTGCCCCCATTTCAAGCAGCTATGCGGCCACAAGCTCAGCTGCGTGCAGAGTGCAGTAAAGAGGATGCGTATTGTCGATAATTTTCTTTGCTGTGGCGACTTCCGCAGCCGTTCCGTGGACAATCACCAGGAACTGATCCGTCTTGAGCGCTGTTTCGTACTTCACAACGCTGTCCTTGGGAATGCCGATGCTGAACAGACCCGCGCCGAGGGCGCCCAATGCTCCAACTTCAACCGCACCCTCCAACCCCGCGACGATCCATGCCACCAGAGGACCGGCCACTAAGATTGGCCCCAGACCGGGAATCATAAAAAGTGCGGATCCGAACAAGAGTCCCCAAAAACCTCCCCAGAACGCACCGACTTTGCCCCAGTACTTCATGCGGTCGCCAGTGTTGTAGTACCCCACCACTTGCTCCTCGGTGTGATAGCCCTTGCCGGCAATCGACAGCTTTCGCATGTCGACTCCGCCGCGCTGAAGTTCTTTGACTGCCAGCTCGGCATCGTTATGTTGGCGATAGATCGCAACCACAGAATTCTCTACGGACATTTCTATTCTCCCCGGCAGCTTGCCGTCGTTCTTAAATAAATTTTGATTGAATGGTAATTCCAATGTTAAGAGCGCCGTGATGAGAAATCTGTTCGTTATTGCTCAGTGTCGGTTGGAAGACATCTCTTCGCGCATTCGTGAAAAGCGCTGCCTACTTCAAACCCAGGTCGGTCAGAGCCTTGGGATGTTCTTCGCCCGATGCCAAAATCTGATGACACGCGGAGCAGTCATTGGTGATCGTTTGGCCATCTGCGCTGGTGTGGCTGCCATCATGGCAGCGGAAGCAACCGGGCGAGTCGTTGTGCCCAAGATTGTTCGGATGCGTGCCCCAAGTCACGTGCATGTCGGGAAAAATGTTGCGCAGGTAAATATTCGCGACTTCCTGTCCAGCTTGCTGCACGAGTGCCCGCTTGGCGCGATCGATCTCCGGGTAGTTCGTTTGATAAAACGCCGTAATTTCGCTCGTGATGCTCTGCCGCGCTACCTCGCGAGTGGTGTAATTCACCTTGAGGACTTCGACTGCCTTCTTCTTGATGTAGGGAAGATCAGGGCTAATGCGCCCGATCGACATTTGCTTGTCCACTGCGTTCTCTGGCAGATCGAAGGTGTGGGTGGGGCGGTTATGGCAATCCACGCAATCCATCACACGATGATCGCCCTTGTCCAGTTGCTCCTTGGTTGGCTTGGCATCGGTCGAAACGAATTCGGTGGTCTTCCCTTGATCGTCGGTATAGTCCACGACGGGAATCGTCTGCCGCTCGTCGTCGGTCGAAATGTAGCGGATGCGCACACCGTCGGCGAGATGATGCCCGTGAATTCCAGCCGAGCCTTGCCATGTTTGCCCGCCCACTTTCATCAAGAACACATCGGTCTGCGGTGTGTTTTTTTCGTCGTCCTTGTAGCTCGTGTTCACTAGGAATTTGTCGCCGGTAAAACGTTGCGGCCAGTGGCACTGCTCACAGGTAGCTTGCGCCGGGCGGAGGTTTTGCACTGGCGAAGGAATTGGGCGCGGATAGGTGTGAAACGCTACGGCATAAACTTGTTTCAATCCGGAAAGCTTGGACCGCACGAACCAGGTTGCGCCGGGGCCGATGTGGCAGGCCACACAGTCCACCCGCGAATGTGGGGAATTTTGATAGGCCGTATATTCCGGTTGCATGACGACGTGACAAGTTGCTCCACAGAAATTCTGCGTCTCCATGTATTGCACGCCGCGGTACGATGCGGTCCCAACGATTAGAAGATTGATGCCGGTCGCCAGGGCTACCCACTCAAAAGTCCGCCGCACCACCGGGAGGTGCAGATCGATGGCGGGGAACGTCTTCGGAAGTTCTCCACTAGCGCGCAGACTCCTCAGCCTTATCCAAATACCAAGTGCGATTAGAAGCAGGCCGAGGACGAAGATTCCGGGGAAGATCAGAAAAAACAGGATGCCAATATAAGGATGCGGCGGGCCGGGCAAGAAGATCTCGTAGAACCAGAAGGCGATGGTGGTAAGCGCCGTGCTAGTG